>Ga0154726_1083_pt6 | contig 22914 bp, 28 predicted proteins | sample Rifle2008BG16ft_FD_105734 | JGI IMG/M metagenome (GOLD analysis project Ga0154726, IMG submission 105734) | Deltaproteobacteria bacterium RBG_16_58_17
TGGCAGAAGCTGGAAAAACTACGGATCCTCATGGGAGATGAGGTTTCGCGGCGTACCCGGCAGGCCCTCCTTGACGGCGTCAAATCGGCCGGAACAATCCTGGATATCAGCATCGAGCGGGAGAAGGATCGTAACGATTTCCTGACCGGTGTCCCCGCCATCGTCGATGCCCTCCGGAAGCGGCAAATCGAATGCCGCATCTATACCAAAGAAAAATTCCACGCCAAGGCCTATATCACCCATGCGAAGCACGCCGTCGTCGGTTCGGCGGCCCTTGTTGGTTCAAGCAATTTCACTCATCCGGGTTTGACCGACAACGTCGAACTTAACATCCAGATCCGACGGGAGGTGGAAATCCTCCAGGAGTGGTACGAACGGCACTGGAGCGAGGCGCACGAAATCACCGAAGAAATCCTCCGGGTCATCGAGCGCCATACGAAGGAATACAGCCCCTTCGAGGTCTATGCCAAGGCCCTCCAGGAATTCTTCCGCGCCCATGAGATGACGGCAGGAGAATGGGAGCGAAGTAAATCCCGCATGTATTCCGTCCTCGACCAGTATCAACGGGAAGGTTATCAGTCCCTGATGAAGATCGCCGGGCAGCACGGTGCGGCGTTCCTTTGCGACGGTGTCGGTCTGGGAAAGACCTTCATCGGCATGATGGTCATCGAGCGGCTCGTCCTCCATGAGCGCAAGCGCGTCGTTCTCCTCGTCCCCAAGGCGGCCCGCAAGCCTGTCTGGGAGAGCGCCTTCCAGCGCTACCTGCCCCACATCGGCGGCGGGGACTTCAGCAACCTGGCCATTTACAACCACACGGATCTGCTCCGCGGAGGGGATTTCCCGGTTCGTCTCGAACGCATCAAGGAGATGGCCGATGCCATCGTCATCGACGAGGCGCACCATTTCCGCAATCCGGGTGTCGCGGGGGAAAAATCGGGCCGGATCACCCGTTACCGCCGCCTGTACGATATCGCGGATGGCAAAAGCATTTTTCTGCTGACGGCCACGCCTGTCAACAACCGCCTCCTTGACCTTCAGCACATGATTGAGCTCTTCAGCCGTCGCAAACCCGATTTTTTCAAATCTACCCTGGGCATCCACTCCCTCGCCGGCCACTTCCGCAAGATGGAAAAAGACTTGGAACAGATCGTTCTCGGGCGAGTGGAAGAGAATGTCGGAATGGATACCAACGCCGTGGAAGCGGAGAGGGTCCTGCTGAACGACAATCTATTCCGCGCCCTCGTCGTGCAGCGCAGCCGGGCCTACGTGAAGGCCAGCCAGCTCCAGCAGGGCAGCCATGCGGCTCTTTTCCCCCGTCGGGGAGATCCCCAGGTTGCTCACTATTCCATCAAGAAGACCTACGGCAGGCTCTTGTCCATGCTGGAAGAGGCCTTCTCGAGGGCAAAGCCGCTCTTTTCCCTGGCCATGTACTACCCTCTGGCCTATTACAAAGGTCCCGACGCCTCGATTGATCCCCTTACGGCAGGGCGGCAAAAGGAGGTGGTTGGCCTGATCCGAACGCTGTTCCTCAAACGCTTTGAGAGTTCCGTCTATGCTTTCAATCTATCCTGCGACACCCTGCTGGTGAAGCTCCTGGCCTTTGCCACGAAGAACAGCAAAACCTCCTCGGAAATCGCCTACCTGGACCGCTGGAAGGCCATTCATAAAGATCCGATCCGTCATGTAAGCGAACAGAGGAACGAATTTTTCGAAGGGGATCGAGAGGATCTGGGCGACGACGATCTCATTACCGAGGAGATGCTGGAGGACGTGGAAGAACTCAACCGGGATGAATACCGGGCGGAAGAGATCCTGGCCGAAACTTTTCTCGACATGGATCAGATCACCGAATTTCTCAAAGAGCTCGATAAATTCAAGCCCTCCAACGATGATAAGCTCCGCGCCCTGATGCGCCTGCGTAAAAGCGATGCAACTCTCAAGAAAAACAAAGTCATCATCTTTACGGAGTATCTGACCACGGCGCGCTATCTGAAAAGACAACTCCTGGAAGCGGGAATAGAGGGTATTGACGAAGTGGACAGCGCCACGTCGCGCGATCGGGGAGAGATCATCCGCCAGTTCGCCCCCTATTACAATGATTCCTCATCTGCCGATCTGAGAGAGGAAGGTCTCGATGAATCCCGTGTCCTGATTGCCACGGATGTGCTTTCCGAAGGCTTGAATCTTCAGGATGCAACGCGCCTGATCAACTACGATATTCACTGGAACCCCGTCCGCCTCATGCAGCGCATAGGCCGTGTTGATCGGCGGCTGAATCCGGAGATCGAAGAGAAAATCCTGACCGACCACCCTGACCAGAAAATGATCCGGGGCGCTGTGGCGTACTGGAACTTCCTTCCGCCTGATGAACTGAATATCCTGCTGAGCCTGTACAGCAGGGTCACCCACAAGACATTGCGGATATCCAAGACCTTCGGCATCGAAGGCAAGAAGCTCCTGACCCCGGAAGACGATTACGATGCCCTGAGGGATTTCAATCACGCCTACGAAGGAACGACATCCATTCTGGAGGGTATGCACCTCGAATACCAGCAACTCCTGAAGGACTATCCCGACCTCGCGGAACGCCTGGCGCTCCTGCCCGGCCGGGTCTTCAGCGGCAAGGCCCACCCCCAAACCGAAGCCAGAGCGGTCTTTTTCTGCTGGGCGCTTCCCGCCCTGAGCAAGAAACCGGATGGATCGGAAGCCTGGAGCGAAGAAAACGGCACGACGGGCTGGTACCTCTACGATCTCATCGGAGAGCGTATCATTTCGGAACCGGCGGACATCATTGGCCTGATCCGCAGCACCCCCGCCACCCCGCGCCAAAGGGTCATACCGGAAAAGACCCTTTCGGAGATTCGGGCCGTTCTGGAGAAGCATATCAAGAATACCTACTTCAAGCGGATGCAGGCCCGAGTCGGCGTGAAGGCCGTTCTCAAGGCCTGGATGGAATTATCATGATAACTCTTTACACCAATATTAGTGTTGACAGATGATGCAATTTACTATAGAGTTTTACGAAACACCTTCAGGCCAATGCCCGGTGCGCGACTTTCTCGATAACCTGAAGGAGTCGGACCCGGATGATTTTGCCGCTGTCGTGGCGGGACTGGCAAAGCTGCAGAACCGCCAATATCACAGACCGCCGCTTTCAAAACCCATAGGCGACGATCTCTTTGAATTACGGCACGTCGGCAAGTTGAACACAAGAGTCCTTTACTTTTTTATGAAAGGCCGTCGTATTATCGCTGTTCATGGGATCCGCCATAAAGGGAGAGAGATACCGGCCAGGGATCGCAAAACCACCCTGGAGAGAAAAAATGATTGGCTGACAAGGCATAAATAATGAAAAGAAAAACGAATTTTGATCAATATCTTGAAGAACAACTAAAAGACAAAGACTTTGCCGCTCGTTTTAAAAAAGCAGGGGAGGCATGGGACGTCGCCCTGAAACTGGCCGCATTGAGGAAGGAATCCGGATTGTCTCAGAAGGAACTTGCTCAGCGTGTGGGTACCACCCAGCAGCAGATCAGTCGTCTGGAATCGCCGTCCTATGAGGGTCATTCTTTAAGCATGTTGCGGCGGGTTGCCGAAGTCCTGGGCGCCACGGTCCATATTGAATTATTACGTGAAAAACATCAAAGTCGCATGGGCGTCGCTGAGAAGCAATCCGGTTATCGGACAAAATGAAAGGGCATGGTAAACGCGGACGCGGTGCGGAAAATAAAATCCCGGTGTTTGCTTTGGTAGAAAGGAATGGGGATGTTCGGTCTGCACCCGTAGAGCGGGTAACGGGAGCAAACCTTAAAGCTATTATCCGCCAGCACACCGAAAAGACGGCTACGATCATGACTGACGATTTTTTGTCTTACCGGGGTTTGGGAAAAGAATTTGCTTCCCATCACGTAATCAATCATGGTAATAGAGAATACGTAAGGGGTAACGTCCATACCAACACGGTTGAAGGTTATTTTAGCATTTTAAAACGCGGAATAATTGGAGTTTATCACCATGTTGGCAAGCAACATCTTCATAGATACCTATCCGAATTTGATTTCCGATACAACGGCAGGAAAATTGACGATGCAGAACGTAGTGTTTTGGCACTATGCGGCATTGAAGGGAAAAGACTAATGTACCGGGACTCATCGGTAAGCGAAAAAACTGAGGGGTGACAATATGGCCCTTAATGCAAAAGATATCGTTACGGAGATCACTCTTGAGCTTGATCGAGAGGAAATCCCAATCAATGACTTTAAAAAGGCTGTTGACGAGTTCTTGGGATTAGTAAAGGAAGTTACAAAAGCATCTTTCCCCGCGAAAGACCCGTCTGCATGGCTGGTAAAAGTATATCCCGGCAGCGCAGGTATAGGTGTATTAAGGAAGCCAGGGGCTTTTACTAATGAAGAGGTATCTATTGTACACAATAATATGAACAATGGCCTTGTTTTATTGGAAAAAGGGGAGCGTCATAAGTTTTTTACCGATAAAGCAGTTGAACATAGTAGGAGATTGGGCAGTTTATTTATGGATAGTAAAGTACCCTCCAAGGTGAGGATTTGGGGGAAACGTGAATCGCCGCCATTAGACATGACAAGAACAATATCCGCTAAGGCTACGTTTCTTTTTATTAAGGTCCCCCATGCAGACGTCCTCGAATAGGCGTTCCTCCCATCTGGAAAGATTGGCATTGCTTTAGCGTCAAAACGTAAAACTCCACCTCTTCCGTGGTCGCATTCGGCGTTGACGGATGCAAGGTATGTATAAACAGAACTCCGCCGATTACCTTCCGGGTCTTCTCTCCTGATGATAGTAAAACCCCACTGTGTATCGGAAGGATGAGAGAATTTGCCCTTTAATATATCCGGATTGCGCCGGCTAAGAATCAGTTGAAGATTGTGCTTGCCACAGAATCTTAGGACACCTGTTCCGCCCATATTGAATTTACCTTGGACGAAAGGTATCCGCATTTTATTCGTCTTGGTTAGGGAAAGGAATGTGTTAGGCATTGCTTCGGGAGTCTGACCTTCACCACAGTCGGATATACTGAAGCAGAGGTTGCCATCTCTTGCCGTTGCACCAGTCGCAGATAAGGTGATCCCTCGAGCAATTTCAGTACGCATAGAATCAGGCCATTCCCTTATAAGTCCCGTATGGTTGCTCTCGGATTTTTTAGCTGATTCAAAGAATAGGGCAACTGCTTCACGGATGCTTTGGGGTGCCGCTGGGCTTTCAGGCAGGATGCCTTGCATCAGACATTCATTCATAAGTCGTGCATCTACGCTGTTCACAAGTTTTTCAACCAACGCTGCATCGGGGCGGCTCTGTTGAGTCCCGATAGTGCTGTAGTTATTTTCGTAATCTCCATAGAATCGCCAGGCTTCCCGCTTGTCCCAGTATCCCGCCTTTTTTAAAAGATCAATAACGTCAGTTTCAGTATCTGCTTGAATCAGAGAAATACAGAGTTCTTTAAGTTGTTCACCACTCATTGTTTTCTCCTTTTTGCTTTACCGCTGACATTGATTCAGATACTACAATTTAAATTCAATTTCCTCTTCTTCGCCCTTTCTCTCGAATCTTGCTTTGACCTCATTTACGGCATTTTGCAGAGCTCGATTTATTTTCTTTGCGTCTTCATCAGTATAACTATAATTACTACGATTTGACAAATTTCCAATTAGCTTTATGTCTTTTAGTGCCCTTCTGACTCTCTTTTCTGCTAATTCTATAAATTTCTTTCCATCCTTTTCCCTATCCATAAAGAAACCTCCTTTAATTTGAATTGTACATATTATAAATCTACTAATCGTATATGTCAAGATAAGCTTTCAATTATCTCATAAAATAATTGGAGGCGTATCTATTTATATTCAATCGTACAATGCGTTGCTACTGCAAGAATTTATTAAAAAATAAATAAATCGCCAATTTTATTGAACGTAACAAAAAAGAAGGGAAAAGCTTTTTATACCATAAGCACATGAAAACTTCGGAACTGCACTGACTGCCTGAAGATTGTTGCATCGGTCTTTCCGGTGCTTAGGCGAAGCCGGATCTGTTTCTGGCCTTGGGCATCTCCGAGGAGATGTCATCGTGAGCCCCATAGGGGTGTATCGAGATAGGGGGGAAGGCGGAGAGACTGAAATCAGCCGGCGGCCGCAGGCGCTTGGAACAGGCGGAATAATAACGACGAAGATAAATGTTGACGAATTTGACTATTTATATTATCAAATAAACTATCATGGAAGGATTGTTTGCCCCTGCATTCCGACGGTTTGTTAAAAAGCAGTCCCTGCCTTTGCAACTGGCCATTCAGGATCAAGTGGACAGGATCATTGCCGATCCAGACATTGGAGAAGGTAAAAAAGGCGATCTGGCCGGTTTCCGGGTGCATAAATTTAAGTTCCACAGGCAGGAATACCTGATCTCTTATGAAACGAAGGATGAAAATCTGCTTTTTGTCATGATTGGGACACATGAAAACTTTTACCGGGATCTGAAGAAATATCAAAAGGAGTTTCAGCCATGAATACGGCAGAGAAAATTTATAAAGACATTATTACCTTGCCGATGGCAGAACGGGAAAGGCTTTTTTCGCTCATCGCCCGTAAAGGTTTTGACAAGGATAATTACACATACGACGAGGTCTTCGGATATCTCCCTTCGACTCTGACTATCAAGGAAAGTTCGGAATACCTTGAGGTTGCGGAAGTAACCGTGCGAAGATGGGCCAAAGAAGGGAAGTTGCCTTTTCGTAAGGTCGGCAAAAACTATGTCTTTGGTGTGGATGATCTGAGGAAATTGAAACGGAAGCAACCTTCCAAGCCATGAAGAGGGTCCGGCCCGTCGTCGCACAATGGCGCCATCAACCGTGGCTCCATGCGCGGCCAACGAAGTGAACTCCAGGCAACGGGCCACGCAGCAGCCGTCCTCTTCAGACTGCGCCGTCCGTGGCGGCGGGTTGCTCGATTGAAATGGCAGCCTTGCGCCGATTAAGAAGCCATTTGCTCAGCCCGCAGACGAAGAGGACAAAGAACACCATCACCGCGTACTCAACCCACTTGGGCGGGTTCAGCAGGCCGTGAACCCACGGGTCGGTGATCATCATTTCGCCTCCGACCTTGCCGAGTATGGCCGCACCGGCCCAGAGTATGATCGGGTACCTGTCCATCAGCTTGGAAAGCATGTTGCTCATGAATACGACAAAGGGGATCGAGAGCATCAGGCCGAAAAGCAGCAGGAACAGATTGCCGTGGCTGGCGGCGCCGACGGCCAGCATGTTGTCGATGCCCATGCTCATGTCTGCCACGATGATGATCCATAGTGCCTGCCAGATGCTTCCGCACTCGTGGTCCCGGCACTCTTCCTTGGCGCCCTCGGTGAGCAGCTTGACTGCTATCCAGATGATCACCGCCCCCCCGACAAGTTTGATGAACTGCATGTTCAGCAGTTGGGCCACCAGAAAAGTGCAGATCACCCGGACGACGACGGCGCCGCCCGCCCCCAGGGCGATTCCCCACAGGCGCTGTCTTCCCGGCAGGTTCTTGACCGCCATGGCGATCACGACGGCGTTGTCGCCGGCCAGTACCAGGTCGATAAAGACGATGCTCATCACCGCGGCGAAGAATTCCCACGTGAACGCAATATGCCCCAACCAGCCCAAGTCGATCATAATCCCTCCTTCCGGCGCCGCAGGGTAAAAAAAACCTCCACCCGCGGCATAGTTGAATATGCTGTGAGTAAAGGTCTTGCGAGATCCCGACTCCAGTCGCGATGCCGCGTCCGGGTGGAATTCCCACCGTGCTGACGTAACGCGGCCCGGCAGAACCTCCGCCGGTTGCTACTCCCCCTTACAATTTGCGACAAACTGCAAAAAAGTCTGACAAGAACTTGTTTTTATTCGATGTAAGCATAAGGAAAGCGTCTTTGGATGTCAAGGAAATTTTATGAAAACAGGCAAGATAAAAACCGGGGAACTTTTTTAAGAAGCCGTCTACGTTGAGGAAAGCTTGAATTCTGAATCCATCCATTGCGTGAGCTTCGATTATTCGGGTAGAACATGGCTACGCTTGGACCACGTGAGGAACGAGATCCTGCAGGGTGCAGATGAGAGCTGCCGGGTGGTCGAAGGCGGGGTTGGAGGCGGGCGTCTGCGGCCGGCGGAGGACGATGAGAAGGCAGTTTGCCTGATGCGCCGCGGCGAGCTTGGCGTCGATGCCGCCGGCCCGGCCGCTTTCCTTGGTGACGATCACGGCGATTGCAAAGCGCCGGATGGCGGCGAGGTTTTCCTCCACCGAAAAGGGGCCGCGGCCGGCGATGATCCGCTCCTCCGGGATGCCCGACGCCCGGCAGGCCGCAAAGGACTCCGGGGCGTCGAGGACGCGGACGGCGAACGGGACGCCGGTCCGGCGGGCGGCCTCCGCGTAGGGGGCGAGGTTCCGGGAGCCCGTCGTCACGAGGACGGGGCGGCCTTCGGCGAAGGCCATTTCCGCAGCCTCGGCGTGGTCGGCGGCGAAACGGATGTTTTCCCCTTTCACGTCGGCCGTAGTTCGCCGGAAGACGAGGCAGGGAATCCCGAGGCGCTGCGCTGCATTGTGCGCTACCGCATGGGCGGAGACGGCGTAGGGGTGGGCGGCGTCCACAATCGCCCGGATGCCCTTTTCCTTCCCGAGCGCGGCCATTTCTTCTTCATCCAGGCGTCCCGCACGCCGGGCGATCCGGGGATGGTCGCCGATCGCGAGGGGGGCCGCCGTTGCCGTCGAAACAAGGACCTCGTATCCCGCATTGGCGAGGCCGGAGGCGAGGGGGGCCGTTTCGCTCGTGCCGCCGATCAGGAGAATCATACTTTGTACCCCCGCGGTGTGACGAACCAGCCGCCGGCCAGCAGGGAAGCCCGGTTCCCGATGATCACGACGCTCCGCATTGCGATCGGGAGTTCGAGGAAATGGTCCAGGTCGGAAAGAAGGATCTGTTCTTCCGGGGAGCCCACCGCTGTTCCCACGCCCACGGGGGTTGTCCCCGGCCGGTGGCGGCGGAAGATCGCCGCCGCCTCGTCCAACTGACGGGTGCGCTTCTGCGAGCGGGGGTTGTAGATCGCCGCGACCAGGTCGGCGGCCGCGACGGCCTCCAGACGCCCCCGGATCGTCTCCCAGGGGACGAGGAGGTCGCTCAGGCTGAGCGTCGCGAAGTCGCACATGAGCGGGGCCCCGAGGCGCGCCGCCAGGGCGTTCGCGGCGGAGACGCCCGGCACGATCTCGATGGGCACGGCCGATCCCCTCGCCCCGGCGAGCTCCAGGACGAGGCCGGCCATCCCGTAAACGCCCGGATCCCCCGAGGAGACGAGGGCGACGGTCTCCCCCGCCTCCGCCCGCTCCAGGGCCATCCGGCATCGCTCCACCTCGCGGGTCATCCCCGTGGCGATCCGCTCCTTCCCCTCCGTCAGATCCCCGATCAACTCCAGGTAGCGCGTGTAGCCCGCAACGACCGTGCTTTTCGCGATCGCCTCCTCGGCTCGGCCTAACGCCCCGCCGGGGCCGATTCCGACGACGAAAAGCCTTCCCGGGCGAGGGCGATCGTGATTCCGTTGTACGTTTTCTTTCGACAAATAAACCGGGGCCTTCTTATTCATCGGTTGACCTCTCTCTTCTCAGAGATCACGAGTACATGATAAATCTTTTTTACGTCAAGAGAAATTTCATGATGCCTTGACATCACGCTGCATGATGCTACGATGACCCCATGAGAACGACACTGACCATAGACGACGATGTTCTGGATAAGGCGAAAGCTGTTGCGGCAAAACTCCGTGCGCCTTTTCGCCGCGTGGTGAATGAAGCGTTGCGTACCGGGTTGCAGACCGTTGAGGATGCCTCGCGAACCCGATCCTATCGCACCCGCCCTCACAAGATGGGGCTGAAAGCCGGGAGGAATCTGGACAACATCCAGGCGCTCCTATCGCAGATCGAGGGGGAGGATCACCGGTGATCCTTGTGGATGCCAACGTCCTCTTGTATGCCAAAGACCAACAAAGTCCTCACCATGTGATGGCACGTGAATGGTGGGATGCGCAGTTGTCCGGCGCCTCGCCGGTGTGCCTTTGCTGGACCGTCCTTGGTGCGTTCATCCGCATCGGCGCGAATCCGCGCGTCTTTGAGCACCCCCTGTCTCTCGATCAGGCGCTCTCACGTGTGCAAAGCTGGTTGGATCAACCTTGCACGCGCATCGTTTATCCGACCGACCGGCACTGGATCGTCTTTCAAAAGATGCTGGTCGAGGGCTAGGCAGTGGCGAACCTTGTGACCGATGCGCACCTGGCCGCCCTGGCCAGTGAACACGGCTGTGAGTTGATCTCCACCGATACCGATTTCTCGCGATTTCCAGGGGTCAAATGGAGAAACCCATTGCAATGAATCGGGTCCTCCCCTCCTTCCTTAAAGGATATACAGAAAATGTAGAGATCGTAGATTATCATTAGAGGAGGTTTGATATGAGTAGGAAACGTATTTTCCCAGTGCATCCCGGCGCATATTTAAAGGAGCTATTGGATGAGCTAACGTTGTCTCAATATCGTCTTGCCAAAGACATTGTCGTACCTGCCATGCGTATCAATTATGTCGTGAATGGGAAACGATCTGTAAACGCCGAACTTGCGTTGCGTTTAGGGCGTTATTTTGGGCAGGAGCCTCGTTACTGGCTTAATCTTCAAAGCCGATATGACATGGATGTTGCAGAAGATACCTTGTCAGACAAAGTCGAACAGCAAGTGCAACCGCTTTCGATCACCGTGTAGTTCTTCCTCGTTAGTATTTATTTTTACCTTAATCGCGCGAGGTGTCATTTGGAAATCGACAAGTAAAATTTTCTTACGTCAGGAGAATTTCCGGATCCGGGTAGTTCACAAGAAAAGAACCAGCAGTGCCCGAAGAGATTGAATGGCTGAAAACAACGGATTCGAAAAGGAGAGGAAAAACATGAAAAGGAATGAGAAGTGTGACGCCTGCGGGGCGGCAACGCCGGCTTATGAAGGAGTCAATTTTTCTCAAGGAGAAACAAGACGCTTCCTGTGCACCAAGTGTTTCAATGAAGCCGTTGCCAAACATAGCGGAGTCGATTTTCATCACCTGTCATTTCACCCCATCATCCTGGCGGATCAGGATAATAAAAATCACACCTTCCATTTTCAGCCCCGTCTTTTCGGAGATCATGTGACCATTGAGGCTTTGGAGATTCACAATGATGAACCTAAAGGCTATGAATTCTCGATATGCGGCGATGCGGAGGATGATCTGTTCGCATTGTTTGCGAAGCTTGTTGAACGTATGCGCCGTGAACTGCAACGAAGGCACATCGAACCCGGCGATCTGACCCGGCACCAAATCACGAATGGAGATACCTTGCGCGGACGGATCACCTGGGATGATGATACGAATGGCGAGGTTCCCTGCCTCGTCATCGATGGCAAGGAACTTTCATGGCACGAGGTCGGAAGGATGCTGATGACGTACGAAGGATTCCATTTCAAGTTGGAGATATTTGAAGGATCGGAAGAAAGGTAGGTTCGTTACGCCTCATGCCGATCGATTCGGCGGACCGTGGGTGAATGCGGCCAACCTGCCTTAGCGGGTTGCAAAAAACTTTCCCTCTTCCTGTGGCCGGAAAATTTGAAATCTATTCGGTTGTACCGTTTACCTGGAGCGTTAAGAGATCGCGCCGCCAACAAACATCATCGAGAAATATCATGACAGAAAATTACGACACCTCATGGGACCTAATAGAATCCAACAAAGGCAATCTCCCTGATGATAAAGATGCCTATGAAAGGAAATATCAGGAATGGATTGAAAGAGACTGGATACCGTGGCTCAGAGAGCATCTCTCTTTTCCATTCCAAGTCAAACGGATGGAAGATGAGGATGATGCCTACTTTACAGACGTAGCCAAGCATAAACCATTCAGGCTTGATCATATCATGGAAGTCATTGGCATTGAATCTGAGGAAGATGACCTCTGCGGTGTAATCGTCCAGGTGAAGGAAGTTAAAAAGAAAGGATATGTTCCATTATGCGATCTTGAAGTCACTTCCAGGGAGGATAGGAATTTCTGGCCCGTCAGGGAATACGTGGTCTGGGATGCAAACCGATAAAAAACAATCCATCCGATTTTTCTTGACGCGGTTGTCGGTTTATTGGAAGAAAAGGGGCCTCATCTGCCGTACCCCTACAGTTCGGATGTCAAAGGGGCCAAGTACGGCACAATAAGGGAGTTAAGAATTCAACATAAAGGGAAACCGTTTAGAATCCTTTATGCCTTCGATCCCCGAAGAGCGGCCATCCTACTTATTGGCGGCAGAAAGACTGGCGGTACGCGTTGGTACGAACGATACGTCCCATTGGCCGAAAGAATTTATGAGGAGCATTTAAAGTCTTTAAAAGATGAACAAGGGGGCACATTATGAGCAAACCTTACTCTATACTGAGAGAAAAAATGAAACCCGCAGCAAGAAAAAAAGCAGCGGAGAAGACAAAGACCTTACTTGGTGCAATGCCTTTGCAGGAATTGCGTCATGCCAGGAATTTAACCCAGGAACAACTGGCACAAACATTGTCTGTCAAGCAATCTGCGGTATCAAAGCTTGAACAGCGGACAGACATGTATATCAGCACATCAAGAAATTTTATCAAGGCCATGGGAGGCGACCTGGAAATCATCGCCAAATTTCCTGATGGGTCTGTTCAGATCAATCAATTTGAAGACATTGCTGCGAAGATAAAAAGAGGAAATTCCCCGAGTTCTGATTGAAAGATATTACATCTTGATAGCGGATTTTCTGTTTATGTAAGAGGCATATAGCTTCCCGTTATAAATAGAAATGAGATTTCAGGAGATATAAAAGGTTTCAAGTGGTTATCAATAAAATAATCCCTTGACTTCTCAACTCATTAGGGCCAAAAAAGAACCCTAGTTGAATAAGGCATTGTCAATCGGTTAACAACCAATTTGAACCCTTTATAGAAGGATGATGCCATGGAGAGAATATTGAAACCCCGTTTCTAGGAAGAGTGCGGGGTTTTGTGTTTAGTGTCAGGGAACAAATGCGAAATTAAGGACATCCTTTGAAACATTAATCTGAAAAGGGGGACGGAACATGGGACACAGGGTGGGCAAAAACCTTTACCGTGAGCTTCACAGGAAAATCGACGGGCTTTCGATGAGAGCGCCCTGGAACGAAACCTTCCACGCGATCGTCAAGGAGCTTTATTCCGAGGAGGAGGCGGACGTAATAGTGAAGATGCCGTATGGCCTCTCGCCTCTGGAGCGGATCGCGTTGCTCTCCGGGAAGGATGAAAAAAGACTTTCTGAAGTGTTGAACGGGCTTGCGAATAAGGGGCTGGTGATCGACATTTTCCATGGGGACGCGGCCTATTACATGCCCTCGCCCATGATCATCGGAATATTTGAGTTCACCATGATGCGTACGGGAAACAACTTCGACGCCAAGAAAATGGCGAAGCTTTTCCACGAATACCTTTCATCCGATAACTCGTTCATCGTGGCAAACATGAGTGGAGGTAACGCCTTCTCAGTTCTGCGGACAATCCCGCATGAAGAGGGGTTCCGCCCCGAGGACGCTATCGAGGTACTCGACTACGAGAAAGCCAGAACCATCATTGAAAACACAAAGCGGTTCGGGATCGGCATCTGCTCATGCAGGCACGAGAAGCACCACCTGGATGAGAAGAAGTGCAAGGTGCCGCTCGAGACTTGCACCTCGTTTGGATTTGGCGTGGACTACCTCGTCAGGAACAGGCTCGCGCGCGAATCGACGAAATCCGAGATGCTCGAGAACCTAGCCCACTCTAGGGAAATGGGGCTGGTCTTGAGCGCTGACAACGTCCAGAAGAATGTCCAATACATGTGCCACTGCTGCGCATGCTGCTGCAACTACCTGGCCGGTCTGAGCAGGTGGGGATACACCGAGGCCGTCATCACTTCCTCGTATTTGGCCAGGCCCGACGACTCAGAATGCAACGGGTGCAAGATATGCTCCATCGCCTGTCCGGTCAATGCGATCAAGATGGAGGAACTGACACCGCCGGAGCCGAAACGAAAGAGAAAGCCGATCGTCAACGAGAGCTGGTGCATAGGCTGTGGGGTATGCACACTCAAGTGCAAGACCAAGTCAATGCACCTTGTTCCTCGGAAGCAGAGGGTCATTACTCCTCAAGACATGTTCGAAAAGATGATTCTCCAGACCCTTGAAAAAGGGAACCTGCAGAACATCATTTTCGATAACCCGAACAGCGTCTCCCAGGACTTCATGCGCGCGCTCGTGGGCGGTTTCCTCCGCCTGAGCCCGGTGAAGAAGGCCCTTGTCAGCAACGCCCTGCGTTCGAGGTTCCTGTCGGCGATGAAATCCGGGGTAAAATCCCAGGGCATGGGTTGGTTGACCGAGATGTAAGTCAATGCAGGATTATTGAATACTGGTGAAAACGTGGGAAGGCTTAACAGCCGGTTTCCCGTCAATGTATAATGTGGGCTGCTTCCTGAAATCCATGTTTCTCCATTTTTTCATTTTATGCTACATTACAATCAGTAATGGTCGGAATAATGTGGCACTGCCGGGGGATTAGGCGGAAACAGAGAAAACAAACCCGAACCTGTAATATTGGAAGAAAACCGGTCTACCTGATTCAAATAGAGGAGAGAATATGTCTGTTTGTCGAACAATCTTGACTGTGTGTTTGGCACTTCTCCTTTCTTCCTGTGCAGCAACGCCGATCCTTACCGGAAAAGGCGACATGTCCCGGGAAATTAAACAAGAAGCTCCCGTCGTTCGTAAAGTTGATATTTCTGCGGATGGTCGGTATGTTTTATCGGGCAGCATGGACTCTTTTATTCTCTGGGACATTATGCAAGGGAAAAAAATTCAAACATTCCATCATGAAGATTTTATGAGTCTGGGAATTGGGGTCGCTTTTTCGCCTGATGGAAAACATTTTGCATCCGGCGGCAAAGGGACAAAACTTTGGGATTTAGCCACAAGACAAGAAATAATGATCTTTGATAATGATAAAGCCGCCTCCATAGCTTTTTCTCCAGACGGAAAATATTTTTTATATGCAAGCCCTGGCCCTCTTCCGGTGTTTTTGAAACCCAAACCAACCATGAAAACCTTTGATGCAGCAACGGGAAGGGAAATCATAGATTTCAAAACACAACCTACACCTGCATGGGAGTTTTGGGCTGTTGCCTATTCTCCGGATGGCAAATATGTCTTATCCGGTGGAACTGACAAAATGGTTTTATGGGATGCATCGTCGGGGAATTCCATAAGAACAGCGAAAGTCAACGGCGTTATAAGAGCTGTTGCTTTTTCTCCAGACGGTGAATATGTCCTGTCCGGCGGAACTGATAATACCGTCAGGTTGTGGAATGCAAAAAATTTAACACTAGTAAAGGAATTCGTCGGTCACGAAAGTATTTGGTCCGTAGCTTTTTCACCTGATGGCAGATATGCCTTATCAGGGGGTATTGATGGCAATATAAAAATTTGGGATTTAGCATCAGGATCTCAATGGAAAATTCTTGCTGGGCATACAGGCGTATCCAGCGCTGAGCTGGGCATATCGGCTAAATTTTTCCCCGATGGCAAGTATGTGATATCCGTAGGAGACGCCTCTACAAGAATATGGAACGTCTCTACAGGAGAAGAAGTTGCTTCCATGATTGCGTTTGAAGATGGGGAATGGATTATTACAACAGCTAATGGCTATTATGCGTCTTCTCCTAAAGGCGATCAGTATCTCAGTGTTAAAGTCGGTGGTAAAGAATATAGCACGGAGCAATTGCGGGAAAGTTTCTACCGTCCTGACCTCGTTAATCTCGCTCTTTCCGGCGGGTCTTTGAAGGAACTAAAAAAAGTAGCGGATGTCAAACCGCCTCCGGTTGTAGCGATCATTGATACGCCTAAAAGTATTGATAAGAGCGATGCTGCTATCACTTTGAAGGTTACCGATGCCGGTGGCGGAATTGGTGATATAAGGCTTTATCTCAATGGCTCCGCAGTTATGCTGGACAGCACAAGAGGCGTAAAAATCGTCGCATCCAATCGGAACGAGATCACTAAAACCTATAAGCTGAAACTTTCCAGCGGCGTGAACTTAATCAAGGCCGTTGCCTTTAATGCTGACAACACCATGCAAAGCACAGGTGCTGTTCATGAAATTACAGCGGCATTTAAAGCCATCGGCAAGCCTTCTCTTTATGCCCTGGTCATTGGCATCAACGAGTATAAAAATCCTAAACTCCAGCTTAACTACGCTGTCGCCGATTCTGATCTATTCGCCAAGACGCTTCAGCAGGGCGCTTCAACTCTTTTTGAGAAGGTAGAAGTAAAAAAGCTTTCCTCCACAGAAGAAACGACAAGGGAAAATATCTTAAAAGAACTTAAGGCCATGCAGACTTTAAATCCCGACGATTTATTTGTCTTCTATGTGGCAAGCCACGGAACCGTTGATGACGGCGAGTATTTTCTGATTACGTCCAATGTAGGATCAACACGAACAGAAAGACTCAAGACCGACGCTATTGGACAGTCGGTATTCAAGGAGCTTATCAGTAATATCCCTGCCACAAAAAAGCTGATCATTATCGACACATGCAATGCGGGGGCTTTGGGTGAGGCCATCCAGGTGGCGATGCTTACGCGTGGCATGAGCGAGGACACGGCAATGAAGATCCTGAGCCGGGCGGTGGGTTCGACCATTCTTTCGGCTTCGACTTCTCTTCAGGAAGCGCTGGAGGGCTATCAAGGTCATGGATTGTTTACTTACGTGCTGGCAGAAGGATTGAAAGGAAAAGCCGACAAAGGGAAGACTGGTTATGTGAAGACGACAGAGCTTGCGGATTATGTGGACAATGAAGTGCCTACTCTGGCCGAGAAGATATTCAAGAAAGCCCAGTATCCCACGATATCAATAAGCGGGCAGACTTTCCCGATCGGCAAAGTGAGGTAAAATTATTATTTGCAATCAATTGCTCCACGGCAAAATGATGATTCTTCTCACTACGTGGACAACAAGATTTCATTCCGTAATCATCAACATATGAGCTTTTCAAAGTTATTTAGTAGTAGGTGACAGCGATAACCAGCATAGTTCATATTTTCCTTAATCTTACATGAGTAGTACGCAGTGAAAGCTACTATACAAGCGCATCGGCCTCAATCATTGACTACCCAATAATAATCCTTGAATCATTGACGATTCTTGATATTCTCAATCTGATCCCGTATAAAGCAGACATCATTCATCGGGCAGCCGGGAGCTATCTCCAGCCCCCACACCAAGCGGAATGCGGGGGCCACCCCGGTAGGTGTTTGGGGGTTGTAGCGAGCTGAAAAAATTAGGCGTCGATTATGAGTGCATTCACCAAGCATATCCTCCTCCCGGCCATCGCTCCGATTGCGATTGTCGTACTGTATCTCACGCCAGTTTCGCTTGTCGGCTGTGCCAACCGTGGTTTGATGGCGCTGATAGTAGTATTCATTTCTCTCATCGTTGGGATTGTGACTGGGGTCCTTGGCATTCGAGCCAGAGTGAAGGGTGAGCCTGCGTCCGGCTGGTGGATCGCCTCGACATTCGTGCTCGTGACACCCGCCCTTCTGGTGCTCGGACCGCTCGGGTGACGCATAATCGGGTAGCCGGGCGGAGAAAAGAGGGATCATGTCCAGATACTGCCTGCTTTACCTCGCCGTCATAGTGGTGGGTTGTTCGGAGGCACGCTCAGCCCAGATCGGGATGACCGGTGGCAGACTCCTCATCTGTCCCGACTCACCTAACTGCGTCTCATCTCAAAGCGGCGACCCCAGACACGTCATCGCACCCCTCCGGTATGAGGGGACGGCTGAGAAGGCCAGGGAGCTTCTGATCAAGGCGGTGTCGGGGATGAGGCGGTCCCGCATCGTCATCTCCGAGGAGCTATATCTCCACGCGGAATTTACCTCCACCTTCTTTCGCTTCGTCGACGACGTGGAATTCCTCTTGGACGACGGGAAGAAGTTGATCCACGTGCGGTCGGCGTCCCGCGTCGGCTATTACGATTTCGGTGTGAATCGTAGTCGCGTCGAGGAGATCCGCACACGATTCGACACCCTCAACAAAGAAAAGAGTTGAAAGGAGATCGAACTATGGCTGTCAGCAGATCGCCGGCCTGCTCTCGATGATGACAACCTTGTTCGACCAAAACGGAGGATGAAACAATGGCAAAGATTACAATAGATGAGAATGCATTCACGTATCCGATGTCCATGGTTGTCGTTGGGACACTGGTGAATAATCACCCGAACTTCATGGCGGTCGGATGGGTATCGAGGGTCAACTTCAGACCACCAATGATTGCCGTAGCACTGGGGAAAATCCACTACACAAATGGCGGGATTCATGCCTCCGGTGCTTTCAGCGTCAATGTCCCGAGTATTGACCTCGTGGAGAAGGTGGACTACTGCGGAATCGTATCAGGCAGAAAAAAGGATAAATCAACCCTATTCAAAGTGATTATGGGTAAGACAACGGGGGCTCCCATGATCGAAGATTGCCCGCTCTGTATGGAGTGTAAGCTGGTAAACGTCGTAGATCTTCCTACCAACGAGGTATTCATCGGGGAGATCGTGAGTGCATACGCCAACGCCGAGTGCTGTTCTGATGGAAAGCCAGACGTCAAGAAGATCAGGCCTTTCACATTGACAATGCCCGACAATCAGTATTGGGAGGTCGGGAGTAACTTTGGAAAAGCATGGAGCATCGGAAAGAATTTCAAACAATAGGATGCTCGAATCGGGTAGCCGTGGGGTTCTCCCAGCCCCCACACCAAGCGGAATGGAGGCCAGCCCGGTAGCCTGTTTGAGTTTTGTACCGATCCGCACAAACATTGTTAGCCAGGCAGCGATCGGTTGTGATGCTGACTTGTGCGTACACCGAGGAGGATTGAAGAATGTCAGACCAACCGATTCGAGGCTTCGAGGTTGCGCCCGTACCAAAAGCAGGGATGATTGGGCGTCTGTTCGGCCGGGTGTGTTATAATAATTACACCAGAGTTTGTTGAGGGAGGTTCCCAAATCTTGATTGAAGAGATAGTCTCAAACTTATACCGCACCGAGATACCCTTGCCCAAAAGCCCGTTGAAGTGGTTAAACTCCTACATCATCCGGGGAGGGGACAGATCCCTCATTATTGACACTGGCTTTAACTGTGAGGAATGCCTGAGCGAGATGAACGCCAATCTGAGCAAACTGGGCGTTGACCTGAACAAGACCGATATTTTCGTTACCCATCTGCATGTTGACCACATAGGACTTGCGGGCACACTCGCCACGGACAACTCCAGGGTTTTCTTCAATGAGAAAGAGGCAACGCAGATTAGTTCCGTGCGTGATGACTGGATGGCTTACTGGGGCAAAATTGTGGATGTCTATATCGCCAATGGCTTCACCGAGGGCGCCCGGACATCCATGGAGAGCCACCCGGCACATAAATACGGCTTGAAGCGAACGATTGACTTTACCATCGTCAAAGAAGGAGATTCCATAGACATCGGGGACTTCCACTTCAAATGCGTGGCTACTCCGGGGCATTCACCGGGGCATATCAGTCTCTACGAACCAAACAAGAAAATCCTGGTCGCTGGCGACCATATTCTCTTTGATATTACGCCCAACATCTCCTCCTGGCTGGAAATGGATGATTCGCTTGGTCAGTACCTGGCGAGCTTGGAAAAGATTAATACCTTTGATGTCAAAATTGTTCTGCCTGGGCACCGCCGGTTGGTGCATGACCTGCACCAGAGAGTCAAGGAACTGAAGGAGCATCACCGCCAGCGTCTGAATGAGGTGCTTGTCGCTCTGGGGGAGGGCGAAAAGAACATCCTCCAGATAGCGCCCAGGATTAGCTGGGACATTACCGCCAAGACCTGGGAAGAGTTCCCGCCGCCCCAGAAGTGGTTCGCCTTTGGTGAAACTATGGCGCATGTCAGGCATCTGGAAAGCAAGGGCAAGGTGCAGTGCAAGAATCAGAACGGCACGATAACATTCGCGCTGGTGTAAGCGCAGCCCCGACTTGTCTATTTGAATTCTGCATGTTTGTTTGCTGTGCCGCAAATAACCATAAGAAGAATCAGTCTTGAATCTTGACAAGCATGGAAAATCTGAGGCTGAGGCTAGGGAGGAACTTGAGCGACGGTGGCAAGCGGACAGAGAAAAGATACGTAGGATGTTTCACGAGGAGTATGCAAAAGACCATGAAAGATTTTTGAAGCAGATCGAACCGTATCGGAAATATCTCCAGGAACTTCGAGTGCTTGACAAAGACAATATTTATGAGAAACTCCTTACGTGGTTCAATCGTACCATAGCTGGGTACGAGTAACCGGCGCTTAGAAATAGAACCGTATGCCGAGTTCCATGCGCCGGTGATCGAGATAAGTGAATACCAGCACTGGAGCAAACTCCGCAAGGCAGCGGACAACGCAAGAGCCATGGCCTTGCTATTGTGGCCAACGCCCCGACGGGCATGTTCTTTTTATATTCCACTGACGTGGGTCAGGCGGCGAAGGATAACGGGACTGGTTTCCCCAGTCTACCAACTACATCGGCTCTCTGGCTCTCGCTGCCGCTTGACGTTACACTCTTTCCATCAGCAATCACCAATTTCTACGATCATGCATCACCAAACAGGTAGGTAGGTGGCGTCAATAACCGCTGATTTCACTTTTCCCTTAATCACTCCCGCGCATTACGTAAAGAAAGCTACTACGCAACCACATCGGTCTGAAATCCTGACTTCAATAATCGGCAAGCACCTGATATGTTTGATATCGTCGATAAGGGTTTGTCAATTTGTAGGGATCGGGAAGGCGGATTTCTGGACGAAGAGTGAATGATGGGGGTGAAGGCTCGGCGGGTCCGGTCTAACGCCCCGCCGGGACCGATTCCGACCACGAAAAGCCTTCCCGGGCGAGGGCGATCGTGATTCCGTTGTACGTTTTCTTTCGACAAATGAATCGGGTCCTCCTTCCCGCCAGCAGCGCCGCCGGTTCGGCGACGGCCGGCAGATTCACCTTTTTGGCCACAAAATCCGAATGCGAAAATTCACGTAAAGAAGCCCGTATCTCTTCCGCGGCGATGAATCGGATCGGAATGCCGAGCGTCTCCGCGGCTTCGAGAAGCCCCGCCTCGTCCGCCTTGACGTCCGCCGAGGCAAGGAGGCGGACCTCTTCAAGGGCGATCCCCGCCTCCGCCAGAGTCTCGCGTACGGCCGCGATGATCCGCTCCGCCGGCGTCCCCCGCCGGCAGCCGATCCCGACGATCACCGATTTGAGCGCCTCGGTCGTCGTCGTGACGACGGGCTCGGCGCCCGTAAGATTCGCGACGCGGATCGCGAGGTCGTTCGCCCCCCCCTCGTGACCGGACAGCAGGCTCACCGCCCAGCGCCCCCCCACATCGAGGACGACAACGGCGGGGTCCTCGAACTTGCTTTTGATGAGCGGGGCGAGCGCCCGGATGACGACGCCGCAGGGGGCGGCGTAGACGAGGCCCCGGCAGACGGGGAGGAGCGAAGCGGTGAGCTCGACGATCTTCGTAAAGCGCTCCGCCGTTGGAGCTTCCTGTTCCGATTCCGTACCGCTCCGGATTGAATCGCGCCGGTCCGGATCGCTTCGGTTTGCCTCGTGCGGGGCTGAATCCTGCCGGGCTGTCTCATGCAGGACGGGCTCGCACCGGATCGACTCGTCCCGAACCGACTCATGGACAAAGAGCCGCGCCTCCGGCAGGCGGCCGGTCAGGGGGGCGAGGAGCCTCGCCCCTTCGTCGGAGAGCGTGACGAGGGCGGTTTTCATGGCGTCTTTCCCTTCCGGAAGCCGTGGGTGAAGGCGTCGTCGTAGAGCTTCGAGGCGGGCACGTCGCGCGCGAGCGCCTCCCCGACGACGATCATCGCTGTCGAGCGGATCCCGGCGGTTTCTGTTTTAACCGCGATGTCGGCGAGCGTCCCGCGGATGAGGAGTTCCTCCGGCCAGGAGGCGCGGAAGACGACAGCGGCGGGGCAATTCGGCCCGTAATGCGCGCTCAGGGTTTCGGCCACCTCGGCGATCTTACCGACCGACAGGAAGATGCAGAGGGTCGCGTGCGTCCGGGCGATCCGGTCGAGCTCCTGCTCCTCGGGGAGCGGCGTGCGCCCCGCAGTCCGGGTGAGGACAATCGTCTGGGAGATCTCCGGGGCGGTGAGCTCCGTGCAGAGGGCGGCCGCGGCGGCCTGGAAGGCGCTCACCCCCGGGCAGACGTCGTAGGGGATGCCCAGAGCGTCGAGGGCGTTCATCTGCTCCCGCGTCGCCCCGTAGATCGAGGGGTCGCCGGAATGGAGGCGGACGACGTCGATCCCCCGGTCGCGGGCGTCCCGGCAGACGGCGATCACCTCGTCGAGGGACATCACCGCGGAGTCGTAGCGCTCGGCCTGATCCGGGATGAGCGCAAGGACGCCGGGGCTCACGAGCGACCCTGCGTAGATGCATATCCGGCAGGCGCCAAGCAGCCGCTCAGCCTTCCGGGTGAGGAGTTCCGGGTCCCCGGGACCAGCGCCGACGAAATGGACGATCATTTTGTTCACTCCTTTAATAATCCTCACTAATGTATCTCAGAAAATCTGCACATTCGTAGTAATGATATCACACATAGATTACGGAAAGACGCAACAGGATGTACCACATTTTATCTGTTTCGTTGCCGGAGTGATACCATGCGAGGGATGGAGACCGTCAAGGCAGTGCCAGGTGGATTTTCACGGCCTTGTCGATGGCGTCCAAATCCTTCTTGCCTAGGACGCCGATGTTTTTGATCATCCTGCCCTTGTCGAGCGTACGAATCTG
>Ga0154726_1030_pt3 | contig 22484 bp, 23 predicted proteins | sample Rifle2008BG16ft_FD_105734 | JGI IMG/M metagenome (GOLD analysis project Ga0154726, IMG submission 105734) | Deltaproteobacteria bacterium RBG_16_58_17
GATCCCCGCCGCCGTGGCCAGCGGATTTCCCCCGAAGGTAGAACCGTGGCTCCCCGGGACAAAGGCGGCGGCGATCCTATCGGTCGCCAGGAGCGCCCCAATGGGAAAACCGTTCCCCAGGGCCTTCGCGATGGTAATCATATCCGGCGCGACGTCCTCCTGTTCGCAGGCGAACAGCGTACCCGTCCTTCCTATCCCCGTCTGGACCTCGTCCACGATCATGAGGAGCCCCCGCTCATCGCAGATCTTCCTGATCCCCCGCAGGTACCCCGGAGCGGGGATGACGACGCCGCTCTCTCCCTGGATCGGCTCGACCATCACCCCGCAGGTCTTCTCCGTGACCGCCGCCTCAAGGGCCGCCAGATCATTGTAGGGCACATGCCGGAATCCGGCCGGCAGGGGGTTGAAACCCGCCTTAAACCGCTCCTGCCCAGTCGCCGTTACCGTGGCCAGGGTCCGGCCGTGGAAGGAGTCCTGCATCGCGATCAGCTCGTATCTCCCCTCCATATGGTCGGTGGCATACTTTCGGGCGAGCTTGATCGCCGCCTCGTTGGCCTCCGCCCCGCTGTTGCAGAAGAAGACCTTGTCCGCGCATGAGTTCTCCACAAGAAGCTGGGCAAGCCGTATCTGCGGTTCGATATGGTAGAGGTTCGAGACGTGGGTGAGAAGCTCCACCTGCCTTTTGATGGCTCCCACGACCCGCGGGTGGGAGTGGCCAAGGGCGCACACGGCGATGCCGCCGACCAGGTCGAGATAGGACTTCCCGTCGCTGTCCCAGACATGGACGCCGAGCCCCCGCGTCAGGACGATGGGGAATCGTTTGTAGGTCGCCATGATGAAGCGATCGGAAAGGGCGATCAACTCCTCTGTGGTCATCTCCGTTACCTCTTACCTCGTTGGGGGACAGATTTCAAATCTGTCCCCGTGTGCCTCGTTGGGGACAGATTTCAAATCTGTCCCCGTGCATGCACCTATAAGACGATTTCCGTGCCGATCCCCTGATCGGTGAACATCTCGAGGAGGATCGTGTGTTTCAGCCGGCCGTCGACGATATGGGCCTTCTTCACCCCCCCCTTGAGCGCCTTGAGGCAGCACTTCACCTTGGGGAACATCCCTCCCTCAATGGTGCCTTCTTCGATCATCCTACTCGCTGTCCGGTCATCCATTGTGTGGATCAATTCCCGATTCCGGTCGAGAACCCCCGGGACGTCGGTCAGGAGGATCAGCTTTTCCGCCATGAGTGCCGCCGCCACCGCTCCGGCCACCAGATCTGCATTGATGTTGTAGGTTTCTCCGTGTTCGCCGACCCCCGTCGGGGCGATGACCGGAATGACGCCATTTGCCGTCAGAGAGGCGATCAGTGTCGCATTAATCTCCGTCACCCTTCCCACCAGGCCGATATCGATGATCTCCGGCGGCGTGTCCTTAACCTTCTCTTCGCTGAGATAATATTTCTCCGCCCTGATCAGGTTGGCGTCCTTGCCGCTGAGGCCCACCGCCTTGCCTCCGTGGCGGTTGATCAGGCCGACGATCTCCTTGTTCACCTTCCCAACGAGGACCATCTCGACGATGTCCATCGTCTCCTCATCGGTGACTCTCATCCCCTGGACGAATTTCGAATCCTTCCCTAACTTCTTCAGAAAATTCCCGATCTGCGGTCCGCCGCCATGGACCACGACGGGATTGATCCCGATATATTTCATCATCACCACGTCGCGGGCAAAATTCTTCTTCAGCTCTTCGTCTGCCATCGCATGGCCGCCGTACTTGATCACGATGGTCTTGCCGTAGAACCGGCGGATATAGGGAAGGGCCTCGAGCAGGATATCGGCCCGCTCCACGGATTTCTTCACATCGTCCATCGGATTCTCCTCATGGTTTTTCACTTTGTCCGCGCCCTCTGAAATTAATATTGAAAATCTCGTTTTTTTACTTAGAGAATATACCTGCTCAAATCCTCGTCCTCAACAATCTCGTCGAGCTGGTCGGCAACATAATCGGCGTCGATCACGACTTCCTGGCCCCGCATCTCCGGGGCTTCAAAGGAGATCTCATCGAGGAGGCTCTCCATGATCGTATAGAGACGCCGCGCACCGATGTTCTCCATCCGGTCGTTGACCAGCGTAGCCGTCTCCGCAATCGCGGCGATGGCATCCTCCGTAAACGTGATGCGGACCCCTTCGGTCGCCATCATCTCCGTATACTGCTTGACGAGGGCATTGTGGGGTTCGGTGAGGATCCGGATGAACTCCTCCTTCCCCAGGGAATTGAGCTCTACACGGATGGGAAAGCGTCCCTGCAGCTCCGGGATCAGGTCCGACGGTTTCGTGGCGGTGAACGCCCCGGCCGCGATGAAAAGGATGTGATCCGTTCGTACCATCCCGTAACGGGTGTTCACCGTCGACCCCTCCACGATGGGCAGCAGGTCCCGCTGGACACCTTCCCGGGAGACGTCCGGTCCGTGCGTCCCATCGCCCCCCACGATCTTGTCGATCTCGTCGAGAAAGACGATCCCGGTCTGCTCCACCCGTTCGATGGCCGTCTTGGTCACCTTATCCATGTCCACGAGACGCTGGGCTTCCTCCTCGGATAGAATCTCCAGGGCCTCCGGAACCTTGACCCTTCTTTTCTTTTTCTTTTGCGGAAAGAGGTTGCCCAGCATATCCTTGACGTTGAGCCCCATGTCCTCCACGCCTGCGGAGGAGAAGATCTCGATCATCGGTCCGCTCCGGACCTCGCTGACTTCCAGTTCGACGAACCGGCTGTCCAGACGCCCCTCATGAAGGAGGCGACGGAGCTTGTCGCGGGTCGTATCCTGCTCGGGGACGTACTCCGCTTCAACCGTCGCGCCGTTCCCTCCGGCGATCATGTCCGTCACCTTCTTTTCCACCGGTTTCGATGGGAGGAGAATGTCGAGCAGGCGATCTTCCGCCAGTTCCGCGGCCTTGGCCCGGACGCGGCTCTGCTCCTCGGATTTGACCATACTGATAGCCAGCTCCGCAAGATCGCGGACCATCGATTCCACGTCCCGGCCGACATAGCCCACCTCGGTGAATTTCGATGCCTCGACCTTGATGAAGGGGGAGTTGTCGAGTTTCGCGAGCCGCCGGGCGATCTCGGTCTTGCCGACGCCGGTGGGTCCGATCATAATGATGTTCTTGGGGGAAATCTCCTCCCCTAACTCCTGCGAGACGTTCTGCCGCCTCCAGCGGTTCCGAAGCGCGATCGCCACGGCCCGTTTGGCCTCGTGCTGTCCGATGATGTACTGATCCAATTTCTCGACTATCTTTCTTGGTGTTAAATCATCCGGTGACATATTCAGCCTTTTTCCTTATCCTTTCCGGACCTCTCTTCCGGCGCCTCTTCGAGGTCAAGTTCTTCCACGGTGATCCGGTCATTCGTGAAGATGCAGATCTCGGCGGCGATCTTGATGGATTCCCGGGCAATCTCCGTCGCCGTGAGATCGGAGTAGCGGATCATCGCCCGGGCTGCCGCCAGGGCGAAGGGCCCTCCCGATCCGATGGCCATCACGTTGTCGTCCGATTCGATGACGTCGCCGTTCCCGGAGATGATCAGGAAAGAATCCCGGCTCACGGCAATCATCAGGGCCTCCAGGTGCCGTAGCACCCGGTCCGTCCGCCAGTCCTTCGTCAGCTCCACGGCCGCCCTGAGCAGATTCCCCTTGTACTGCTCCAGCTTCTGGTCGAAACGGTCGAAGAGGGTGAAGGCGTCGGCGGTCGCCCCGGCGAACCCGACAATTACCTGATTGTGGTAGAGGCGCCGCACCTTTCTCGCCCCGTGTTTCATGACTGTCGTATCCAGTGTCACCTGGCCGTCACCGGCCACGGTGACCTTTCCCCGGTGCTTGACCGCCAGAATGGTCGTTCCCCTGATCTTCATCTTTCCCTTTCCTCTCCTCCGGCCCGCGGATGGGCGCGGTCATAGACCTCCATGAGTCGGCTTACGCTGACCGATGTGTATTTCTGCGTCGTCGAAAGACTCCGGTGCCCGAGCATCTCCTGAATGGAACGCAGATCGGCGCCCGCATCCAGCAGGTGCGTTGCAAAGGTGTGGCGGAGTGCATGAGGGCTGATCTTCCTGCCGATGCCGCTCGCCCGGACTACCCGTTCCACCACCCGGGCTACGCCCCGCGGATTCATTCTCTTACCCCGCAGGCTGAGAAAAAGAGGCGCCTCGCCCCCCGTCTCCGGAGGATCAGCGGAAAGTTCCCGCCGTCTTTGCAGATAGGCTTCGATCGCCTGTAATGCCGGTCTCCCCACTGGAACGATCCGTTCCTTTCGTCCCTTTCCTCTGACCTTGACGAGCCCTTCTGCAAAATGGATATCTTCGATATTGAGCCCCGTCAGTTCGCTGAGACGGATCCCTGCGGAATAGAAGAACTCGATCATCGCCCGATCTCTGAGTCCGCCCGGGTCCTCGGGAAATTTCACCTGGAGCACCGACAGCATCTCATCCACCGATAGGACGACGGGGATGTACTTTTCGCACCTGGGGAGCTGCACAAGTTCCGCGGGGTTGAAGCTCACCTTCCCCTCTCGGAGGAGATACCGGTAGAAGGACCGGAGGGCGGCCACCTTTCGGGCGATGGTGGTCTTCCTGAGCTTCCGCCGGTAGAAGGAGGCAAGAAAAGAGCGGATCACCATCTGATCAGTGGGAATGCCCTCTCCCGATCCGTCGAGCGCTCTTTTTTCAAGGAAAGCCTGGAACTGCCCGAGATCGGCAAGATAACTCCTCCGGGTATGGGGGGAGAGATTTCTCTCGACCTGCATGTGCCTGCCGAATTCGGTGATGGCCTGCTCCAGAAACTCCATCCGACGCCTCAAGAAAATAACAGCCACAGATCCTGGGGACAGATTTCAAATCTGTCCCCACGGGCTTCCAGGATCTTCCCTGCCGCCTCTTCGTGGCAGAAAAATAAGGGGATCCCGTCACATCTTGTACTTTCCGAAATCCTCCGGGGATAAATTCTCGAGAAACTCGGCAAGCTTTTCTTTTTTCAGACGATCGAGATCGGCCATTTTCGTTCCGAAATCGACGTTCCGGGACTTTTCGATCACCTTGTCTTCCACAAATATATGAGCGCCGGCGCGCAGGGCGATGGCAATCGCGTCGCTGGGACGGGCATCGACGACCATGATTTTCCCTTCTTGCAGGAGGTGGATATTCGCAAAGAAGGTGTTATTTCGGAGGTCGTGTATTTCCACCCGCAACACCTCGACCTTCAGAATCTTGAGGATCTCGTTCAGGAGGTCATGGGTCATGGGGCGCGAAAAGGTGATCTTCTCGATCTCTGTAGCGATGGCGCTCGCCTCGAAGATGCCGATCCAGATGGGAATCGCCTTCTTCTCCTCAAGGTCTTTCAGGATGACGATCGGAGTATTGGTGATCGGATCCATCGTGAGACCGGATATCTTCATCTCAATGAACATCTTCCCTCTCTTTCTCCTCCATCTCCCCCCGCAGGGAGTGGAGGAAAGCCTCTGTAATCAATACGGAAACCGTTTTCCCGACGAGTTCCCTTTCCCCCGGAAAATTGACTATCCTGTTTCCCCGCGTCCGCCCCGTCATGTCCTCACGCCCGTTTTTGCTCGGCCCCTCGACCAGCACCCTCTCCACTCGCCCGACGCAGGCCCTGTTTTTAGCGAGGGTATGTTCCTCCTGGAGGTCCTGGAGGATCCGGAGCCGTTCACACTTAACGCTGTCGCAAACGGTCCCGTCCATCCCGACAGCGGCAGTCCCCTCCCTTTCCGAATACTGGAATGAGAAGAGATTGTCAAACCGGATCTCCCGCATCAGCGCCAGAGTCGCCTGAAAGTCATCTTCCTCTTCCCCCGGAAAGCCCACAATAACGTCGGAAGTGACACTGATACCCGGGCAAGCCCGGTGGAGGGCGGCTACCTTCTCCCTGTATGTCTCAGCCGTATATCCCCGGTTCATCCGTTTGAGAACACGGTCCGAACCCGCCTGGACCGGGAGGTGGATGTGCTCGCAGAGGGAAGCCACCTTACCGAAGCAGTCGATCAGTTTCGTCGACAGGTCCTTCGGATGGGACGTCGTGAAACGGATCCTCTCTATTCCGGCAACCTTGCCGAGGGCGTGGACCAGGTCGGCAAAATCAGGACCATCTCCCAACGTTTTCCCGTAAGAGTTCACGTTCTGCCCCAGGAGCGTCACCTGCCGGATGCCGCGGGCGGCAAGGTTCTCGACCTCCCGGACGATCTCCGGCAGCGGCCGGCTCTCCTCCCTTCCCCGGACATGCGGCACTACGCAGTAAGCACAGAAATTGTTGCACCCCTGCATGATGGTTACAAAGGTGCTTATCGCCCCCGCGGGCGGCAGCGCCGGGATGTCGAGTGAACAGACCCGCTCGTAAAAGCCCGTTTCCGCGATCCTCCCCCCCGTCTGTTCCCGGGCTTCGATCAGTTCGGGGAGCCGGTGGATCTGATGCGTGCCGAAGACCAGATCGAGATAGGGCGCCCTCCGGAACAATCGGTTGCCCCGCTGCTGGGCCAGGCAGCCGCCCACGCCGATTAAAAGATGCGGATTCTGCTCCTTTAGCGCGCGGAAACGTCCGAGCTGGCTGTAGATCTTCTGGGCCGCCTTTTCGCGAATGCTGCACGTATTGACGAGGATCAGATCCGCCCGTTTAGGATCATCCGTTGCCTCGTATCCCGAATCCTGAAGCAGGGCCGCCATCTTCTCCGAATCCTGAACGTTCATCTGGCAGCCAAAAGTTTGAATATAGAGCTGTTTTTTCTCCAAAACTACCCTTCCCCACAAAAACATCATATGAATTGCATTAATATATGGAGGGTGGATAGTCAATACCTATTTACAGATAATCCGCCTTCGCCGCCGGAGAAGTGGGCCAGGAATCAGGACAACCAGGTCCCGAACCGGATTTACGTCCATAACTGGTCCCGGTACAACACCCTTCCCCGTGCCCAAGGACGGTATCGATCACGGTGGATTTTACGGAAAAGAAGTACTGCGGTATCTGTCAGCCGGCGCCGCTTGTTTTGAGTTTGAAAAACGTATACCGCCTAAGAGTCCCTGCCCCGATTTTGCCGAGAGATCATTTAGTTTGTTGTCAGTAAGGCATGTCCTGGTTGAAGGAGAATCAGAAGAACAGCGAACATAAAGGCAGTAAGGCTACGCTTCACGGATTGGCTCTCCTTTGTGACGCTTTTCATGCCCCTGAATTCAGAAAATATTAATGATATCTATTGCTTTATCAATAATCAGGTCGGCATTGGCCGAGCGTAGATCTTCCCGTCCGGAATGTCCTGTCAAGACGCCGACCGTACAAGTTCCCGTCTCTCTGCCCAGAAGGATGTCCAGCGGATGATCACCGACCATGATGGCCTCGGCCGGAAAGACTCCCAGGGCTCTAAGTGCAGAACGCAGGTGTTCGGGGTGGGGCTTGACGTGCTCTGTGTCCTCGCGCGTCAGAAGGGCCTGACAGTGATGCGCGATATCCGGGAAAACCTTGATAACGGCGATGCGGCAGTTCCTGGTGACAACGCCGGTTCGAATGGACCGACTGGCAAGTTCGGCCAGCAACGTTCTCGTACCATCAAAAAGGGCGCCTTCATCAGCCGCATCGATCTCCATCCTTGTGACCAGTTCATGCGCCCTGGATTGAAACACTGCAGCATCCGCCGGTCGCAATTCATTGAGGTAAACAACGCCGGCATCGATCATCTCAAGGATATGAAGATCCGTGATCTCGCTGTCGGGAATCTGAAAAACCGTCATAAGTTTTCGAATCGAGGACCTCATGACGGAAAAATCTATATTCAGTCTGGCCAGCGTCCCGTCGAAATCGAAAACGACGGCCTTGATGAAAGAGGTATCCAGTTTATGATTCACTTGATTTCCTTCAGATAACGCTCCAGACGGTTCATCCCTTCCCGGATGTTTTCAAGGGAATTGGCATAAGAGAAACGGAGGTACCCCTCGCAGTTCATACCGAAGTCGATGCCGGGGGCGACACCAACATGGGCTCGTTTGAGGATATCAAATGCAAAGTCATAGGAATTCCGAGTGAAGGCCTTGACGTTGCCGAGCACATAAAAGGCGCCCGTGGGTTCGACCTGGATGCCCATCCCCAGATCCCGCAGACGATGGATCATGAATTTTCTTCTCTCATTATAGAGTTCTCTCATCCGGATCACGTCCGGTTCCGCCTCACGGAGGGCGGCGACTCCGGCCCATTGGACGAAGGCGTTGGCGGAAATGAAGAGATTTTGCTGGATCTTTTGCATTGGACGGATCAGCGTACGCGGTGCGATGAGGTAGCCCAGGCGCCAGCCCGTCATCGCATAGGCCTTGGAGAAGCCGTTCAGCACGAAAGCGTTGTCAGTGAATTCCAGGATGCTGTGCTCCGCTTCCCCATAGACCAGTCCGTGATAGATTTCGTCGGAGATGACGGGCACTCCGAACGAGGCGATTTCCTCCATTCTCTTCCGGCTCAGCAGATTGCCCGTCGGATTGGAAGGGGAATTGATCAGAATGGCTTTGGTGCACGGATGGATCATTTCCCGGATGGCGGCTGGTGTGTATTGGAATCCCTCGTCTTCATGGACAGGGACGCAGATCGGTTTCCCTCCGAAGAAACGAATGAAATTGGGATAGCATGCGTAGTGGGGATCAGAGATGATGACCTCATCATCCCGTTCAAGGATCGTCGAGAAAAGGATCATCATCGCCGGTGATGTGCCGGAAGTCACGATGACCTGTTCAGGGGAAACGATTACACCGTAACGCTGCCGGTAGTGATCGCAGATCGCCTCTCTCAACTCCAGAAGTCCCAGGCTGTGAGTGTAGTGGGTCTTGCCTTCGCGCAGGGCGCGGAATCCAGCCACTTTAATGCACTCCGGCGTATCAAAATCGGGCTCGCCGACTTCGAGATGAATGACATCTTCACCATTGCGCTCCATCTCCTGGGCGGCTTCCAGAACATCCATGACAATGAAAGGGCGAATGTCTTTCGCTCTTTGGGTAATCATCGCAATAACCTCGTTTTCCGGGTTTTTCATTCACATATCCATCGCTGGAACAGAAGCTATTCTCACAGGCGATCCTTTGTCAAGTGGGAAAGGTGTTCAGTGTTGATAAATTATTGAGGAAGGAAGCATGCATTTTTTCCTTGAGTGGAAAAATTCACAGTTCAGCCCTGCGCATTTTAAACCGCATTCAGTGATCTGGCCCGATCAGTCGCAGCGAAGCTTTATATTTGTTGTCAGTAAGGCTGACCTTGATAAGGAAAAGCTAAGGTTTGTCAAGGTGATATGGGATTTTCGATATTGGCGTGTGCGTCAAAAATTAATTGACACACAAGAACGTACTTCATATACTCTCACCGTGAAAAAGCAATACCTTATCAATTTGGACCGCCGTGTAGCGGAAGTGGAAAAGCGGACGGGTGCGCAGATCGTCCTTGCGGTCATCGAACGAAGCGACGCCTATCCCGAGCTGCCATGGAAAGCGTTCGCTTTGGGAGCGGCCGTCACCGGCTTATTGGTTTCCGTGCAGGAAATGGTGCGGCCCGGATGGACTTCAGGCTCTGAGATGCTGCTCGCCGTGGCATTGACGCTTGCGACGGGAGTCACCGGCGCTCTGTTGTGCGTTTACGCACCTGCGTTCGCCCGACTCTTCCTTGACGCTCACCGTGCTTCCGCAGAGGTGCGCCAATACGCCTCGTCCCTCTTCCTCTCCCGTGAAATGTTCGCCACCCGTCGGCGGACAGGCATCTTGCTGCTCGTCAGCCTGTTCGAGCGGCACGTTGTCGTGCTTCCCGATACAGGATTAGGTCAACGCCTGAGCCAGGATGCCCTACAGGTGATCATTTCGCGAATCACGACTACCCTAAAAAAAGGCCAGGTTGACCGCGCTCTGGAAGACGGGCTGGGCTCTCTGGAGGATGTTCTTGCCGGCACGGCAACCGGGGAATCCGAGGAAAATGAACTTCCCAACGGGATCGTCGAGGAGAAAGGCCAATGAGAAAGGCTCTGCGACTCGCACTCATTGCGGCAACTCTCTCGGTGGCAATGATCGCCTTTGGAGCGGATGTCCCGTTCCTTGTCGGCCGCGTGACCGACAATGCGGAAATTCTCTCCCCTGGCATGCGCAGTTCGTTGACCGAACAACTTAAAAGCCATGAGGACAGAACCGGCAACCAGATCGCCGTTCTTACTGTACCCACACTCGACGGAGAGGGCATCGAGGAATACGCTGTCGCGGTCTTCGCGGCATGGAAGCTCGGCAAGAAAGGGAAGGACAACGGTGTTCTGATCATCGTTGCGCCGAATGAGCGGCGCATGCGGATCGAGGTGGGGTACGGTCTCGAAGGCACGCTCACTGATGGCACAGCCGGCCTGATCATCCGCAACGCCATGACCCCCCGGTTCAAGGCAGGGGATTACGACGGCGGCGTCGAGGCGGGTGTGAAAAACGTCATAGGCGTGCTGGAAGGAGGCAAGGCACCGGATGCCAAGGAGAACGCAGATAGCAAAACGCCGGAAGCATCCGGTCTGCAGATAAACGAACCCGATCTCCCTGTCACCGAGCGGATCCTTTTCGGCGCTTTCATTTTCGGCATCATCGGCCTGTTCACCGTGATAGGCATCCTGGCACCCGGGGTAGGCTGGTTCCTCTACCTCTTCCTCATCCCGTTTTGGGCGTTGTTCCCGATAATCGTCGTCGGCGCCACGGGCGCACTCTACATGCTGGGAATCTATCTGGTCGTGTTCCCCATTGCCAAATTGCTGCTCGCGAAGACAACCTTGGTCAAAAAGATGGATGAAGGGTTCAGCACCAAGGGACGTGCCTCCATCGGCGGGTTCTCGGTCTCATCCAGGAGTTCAGGAGGATCAAGTAGCTCGAGCTTTTCCAGTAGCTCCAGCTTTTCAGGTGGCGGTGGCTCATCGGGCGGCGGCGGTGCTTCCGGTAGTTGGTGATAATCATCTCGGCTCAAGGCATTTTTGTTGCCGAAATTAGGCATCTTGTTCTTCATACTGGGTTGCAGTTTCTGATAAAGATGGCCGACGGGCTCAGACCGATCCGGGTTCCAACATCACCAAGCATCTTTTGAAACTCCTCTCGGCGCACGCGGATACCCTTTCCCCCTTTGGGAGGATAAGGGTCATTGAAGGCTACATGATCCTCTCCGGCATCCGTCACCACGACCCAATGAGGGATGTCTAACTGGTGCACCACTCCCATGTGCACCAATGTTATCGGTATGAACCCTTCACTGAAAGACATAGCTACCCGCTCGACCGTCAATCGTCTATACTCCACAGTCAGGCCACGGCCCAGAGCGCGCTTCTTGTTCTCGGCAATCCCGAAAACAGCTAAACTCGCCTCTTCCGGTGTAAAGCTATATTCCCGCAGCCTGCGCCTCCACAAATCAGGGTTAATCATCCTCCTGCATTGTGTCACCAGGTGGACCTCATAACCAGCGTCCAGCAACGGGACGCTCATACCGAAAGGGTCTGCGCCTTTTACTCCTATCATGTTGCATTGACGCCATACCTCAAACTCCAGGGTGCGGTTCAGCTTAAGAAGGGGGTCAAAAAGCTTGAAAACCATCAGCACACAAGCGGGACCACAGGTGAATTCGGAGCTTTGGGCGTAGTAGGGTATTTTGAACCTCATGGAATGCCTTCCTATGGAACGGGCGGGTCACGATCAGACGTGAATACATTCTTGCCAAGATGGTTAATGTTACGCTGTTGTTAACGAATGTTTTTTTCTTTCTTCTTGTTCTTCTCGTTGGCTTCTGGTTTGTCCTCTATGATGCCGTCTTCCTCTGCGTCTCAGCCATCGGGAGCTCGGGCATTTCTTATCGGATTTGTCACTAATTTATCAAGTAGAATTTGTCCGAATAAATGTCTGCCGCTCGCCAAGGCAGGATCATCACAGCCTCCTTCCGCACGTTTAACATATACCCCACCTTGGGTCTGGTGAAAATCAGTGTTTCCAGCTCACCCGAAACAACTGCTCCAGCAGACGATTGACAAAAAAGGATTCCTGAGTCATATTGTGCCACCGCGACCGGCTTGCCTTAAAAAAAGAGGCGGCCGCTGAGTCGCGGTAATAAAGCGGCGCGTCATTGGCTGGAAAGAACGAGGATTCTATGAGACTCTCCTGGGACGATTACTTTCTGAAGATGGCCGAAACGGCATGCCTCCGCTCTACCTGCCTGCGGGCCCAGTACGGGGCCGTGCTTGTAAAGAACCACACGCTCATCAGCACCGGCTACAACGGCGCCGCCTCTGGCGTCCGGAGCTGCCTTGAGAGGGGGGAGTGCGTCCGCGAGCGGCTCAATATCCCGAGCGGCGAGAACTACGAGATCTGCCATTCGGTCCACGCCGAGACCAATGCGATCATCCGAGCCAGCTTCGATCTCATGAACGACGCTACGCTCTACATCTTCGGCATCAGTCAGGGAACACCGCGCAACGGGATGCCCTGCTTCATGTGCTGGCGGATGATCTTCAATGCCGGCATCGGCAAGGTGATCTTCCGTGATGAGGAAGGAGAGAAGAAGACCGTCAACGTCAAGGTCGTCGATCGTGGCCGGATCCTCTCTTACGCCGCACTTGAGGTCTGATTTATGAACGTGCAAACCGTGATGGGGAAAAGACGATGATGATTACCCACTATTTACCGAAAGTCGCCGCCGGCTGATCGACCAGGGGGCAAATTTTTGCGCTTCGGCCTTTTGCCTGGCGGGATGAGCTTTCTCCAGCGCCAGAGCCGCCGCGTTCTTCTCGCATAAGGAGCGGGGTTCGTATGTCCAGCCGGCGGCAAGCCGCGCTTCTTCCCGTTTCAGGGTGAAATGGGCGAAGCGGCCGAAAAGCGGGGCAGTCAGGCGCGTTTTCCACCCAAATGCCAGATAGATATCCTTTAACAATCCGTCCGCCTTTTCTTTCATTCGTTCGTCGTTGATGCACCACTTTCGCATCGCCCAGACGGCGCCGGCATAAGTCGAGCGCAAGGGGAACACCTCCCACGCGATACGCTTCCGAACGCGCGGACGGGGATCGTCTCTGTACCTCTGCCAGCCGTTCAAAAGCACCCTGATCATCCGCAGCAAGCTCGGTCCGTTGACCTTGAAATCACGCCGGAAGGCGTTTAGAAGATACTCTTCTTCCCTTCCCTCCCGGATATGCGGATGGAGGTAGTTGAAGCGGTACTGCCCGTGGGCGTCCGCATAGGACAATTCCGCTTCAGGCAGGAGCGTATCGTCCTGTCGGTGCTTTTTATACAGGGGCGTGCCCGGAATGGGCGTATAGAGCATGAACTGGTGGAAGACCGCATCGTGGCTGACGGCATAATCGATGACGGCCTCCATGTTTTCCGGTCGGTGGTTCTCTAACCCGATGATCGAAGAACCAAGAACGCGTATGCCGTTAGCCTGCAGAAGGTTCACGAGGGCACGCGAATCCACGCCCTGGAGCTTATCGTAGGCGCTCCCCTCCCCTTCCAGCCCCATCCAGACCCAGCCGATGCCCAGCCGCACCAGCTGATCGACGGTATAGGACTGCAGTGCGCGGGCGGAGCTGAAGACATAGATGGCCCAGCTTTTGTTGTTCGCCTCCATCAGTTCGAGGAGCCGGAGCGCCCTCTTCTTGTGGAGCAGAAAATTTTCGTCCAGGGTGAAGAATGATTTGACCTTGAGCTTATTTTCCATTTCGCACATGACTGCAAAGAGGTCGTCGCCCGTTTCAAAGAAATTGACGAACTTTCCCTTGCCGCCGAACAGGGCGGACGTCGAGCAGAAGTTGCATCCCATCGGACAACCGACGGACGGGATCAGGATCGCCGCGGTTCCGCCCGGCCAGTTGCCGAGGGGTATGCCCATTATTCTCCCGTCAAACCCCGAAATGGCCAGAGGGTGCCTGATGGGCGCCTGATCATCCTGCCTCAGGTACCGCTGAAACCACCGAACGCCCTCGCCGCGGACGATATGGTCTGCATCGATTATCTTGTCGAGACTATCCAGGTTTGTAATGTGTCCGCCGATAACAATCATGGCTGCAGGCTGATGCCGCCGGATCAGCTCGCACATCTTTTTGACCTTGCCGATATTCGGGAGAATGCCGCTGATGCCGATAACGTCGTAGACCCGGTTGCGGATTTCTTCCGTGAAGCCGTCAAGCAGGGGGAAATCCAGGACTGTGCAGGGGGCTTCGATGTTGGCCTGAATCATCATCAGTCCGAAGGAGCGGTGAAACATCCGCAGGGAGAATCCTCCCTGGACACGGGTGACCTGATTCTGGTAGAGTTCCATCGGGTTGATCCTGCGGCTCCCGTACTCGTCATCCCTGGCGTAAGGTCCGAAGACACTCGTCAGCAAGACGCGGGCGCGTGTTCCGAGGGGATGGACCGGTTGATTCTGCTCGGGCATGATCATCTCCTTTCACTGCGGACATTGTTGGCTGCTGGGCGGCAGGATAAATGAGATCCTGGAAGATGAAAAGGCATAAGTTGCCTTTTTACAATACTTTTACAATACAGGCTGGAACAGTATGAGAAGGGACGGATGACAGAAAATACGGCGGTTAAGCGGTGGTTATAGGTGCAGGAAACTATGAAACAGGCAAAATGGTTCATTCATCCTATTTTCGTCTTCATTCTCTCCACTGTCGCCCTCGCGATTTCCCTCTTTTTATACATCTACTGGTATGTCGGCGTAAGCGAAAAGCTGAAATCGGTCATCCAGCATTACCAGCTCGATGCCAGCCAGTTCTTTGAGGCTAAAACCTGGGTGGTTATTCTCAGCTTGTCGCTCCTGGTCGGCGTCATCCTGGCGGGGATCCTCATCATCTTCATTTACAACCAGAAAACCCTGCAGCTCTACCGCCTGCAGCACACCTTCATCAGCAACTTCACTCATGAGCTCAAGACCCCTGTGACCTCCTTGAAGCTCTATCTCGAGACGTTCGTCAGACATGAACTGCCCCGCGACGAGCTACTCAAATATATCGGGTTCATGCTCCAGGACATCGAGCGCCTCTCAGGAAACATCAGCAGCATTCTGAACCTCGCCCGGATCGAAACAAAGGTTTACGAAGGGGATTTCACGCCGGTCGATCTGATAGAGACAGTTCGGCGGTTCATCGCCGGCAATCTCCATATCTTCCGGGATTGCGACATCCGCGTAGAACACCAGTCGGGCGAACCTTTTATTTACCCAGTGATCGTATCCCTCTTCGAAATGCTGCTCATGAACATCCTGACTAATGCCGTGAAATACAATACTTCGGGGAAGCCCCGAATCGACATCGCCTTCGAGCGGCAGACGCATTCGCTTCTGCTTCGCTTCCGCGATAACGGCATCGGGATTGCGAAGGCTGACAAAAATAAGATTTTCAGGAAGTTCTATCAGGGACGCCTGCAGGAAAGCATCCCCGTCGGGGGAAGCGGCATCGGCCTGTATCTCGTCCAGCAGATCGCAAGACTCCACCGCGGCAAAATGGTTGCAGACAGCGAAGGCGAGGGTCAAGGATCCATCTTTACCCTGATCCTGCCTTACAAGGTGCACGAGGGTAAGCCATGAAACAAACCGGCCAGAAACGTATTCTCGTTATCGAGGACGATCGGCATATCGCCGAGGGGCTGAAGTTGAATCTCACCCTTCACGGCTATGACACGGCTATCGCCGGAAGCGGGACCGCGGGGCTCCGGATGTGGAAGGAGTGGAACCCGGACCTCATCGTCCTCGATATCATTCTCCCCGGTTTGGACGGCCTGTCCGTTCTGCGCCACATCCGCCTGGAGGACGAGAAAATCCCCGTCCTGATCCTTTCCGCCAAGGGGGCTCCTGATGACAGAATCAGGGGCTTTTCCTGCGGCGTCGACGACTATCTGGCCAAGCCGTTCAATCTCGAGGAATTCCTCTTGCGAATCGAGCGTCTCCTGACAAGGTCGGCGTGGAGCCGCGGCGATAAGTCCGGGAGAAAGCCTGAAGAACAGGCAGAGGGAAGAAAATACACCTTTGGCGGCAACACGATCGATTTCGAAACGATGACGGCAGTGTGCAGACAGGGGGTGATCCAACTGACGGAGCAGGAGACCAGGCTGCTCAAGATCTTTATTGCCAACCGGGGAAAGCCCCTGTCGCGCAAGGTCCTCCTGGAGGTGGGCTGGGGCTATTCCGGCGTGACGACCACCCGGACGGTCGACAACTTCATCGTTCGCCTGAGAAGGTATTTCGAGGATGATCCTCAGAACCCCGTCTTTTTCAAGAGTCTCCGCTCCGTCGGGTATCTGTTCGATCTCCCGTGACAGTCGAAAGCATCTCCCGGAATCAGCGATCTCCCTATTTGATAGATTCCCATGCGGCCCGCAGACCGAGGAGGTAACTGTCGACGCCGAAGCCGGCGATCTGACCCTTGGCCAGCGCGGCAACCACCGAATGGCGGCGGAATTCTTCCCTGGCATGGATGTTGGACATGTGGACTTCCACGATGGGAACCTTCAGAATCGCCAGGGCGTCCCGAATGGCGTAGCTGTAATGGGTCCATGCGCCCGCATTGATGATGACCGCATCGACACCCCCTTGGTGCGCCTGATGGATCTTTTCGCAGAACTCTCCTTCATGATTGGTCTGGAAGGTCTCGATGGCGCACCCGAGTTCCTGCGCCAACACACCAAGCTGCCCATTAATCTCCTCAAGAGTTAGCGTCCCGTACTGAGCCGGATCCCGCTTGCCGAACATGTTGAGATTCACCCCATGCAAAACCAGTATCTTCTTCATCACTCCTCCTGCGGATAAGAACCATTTTTCGGAAAATTAGTGCACATCCTGAAACAGAACCCGGACCGGTCGTAATCGGGAAGACGAAGGACTGGCCCTTTCTCCGAAAGAAAGTATAGGAACGGAACATTTGTGTGTCAAGGAGAATAGTGCCGGCTTTGGAAGCCACCTAACTGCGCAGATCCGTTAACTTGCCTGTCATATTATTTGATAATTTTGAGATTCATAGCCTTGGCCGCATCTTCGAGCGCCCCGAGATTGACAACGTCTTTATAGCCGAGCTTGTCAAGGGTTCCCTTCGCTATTTGCGACCTCCTGCCGGTTCGGCAATACAGGTAAATCCTCCCTGACTTGTCTCCGGCAACCGCTCCTATCCTGTCGCCAATCAGCTCGTAAGGAATCAAGACTGCACCTTCGATATGGCCGCTGTTCCATTCGGCCTCCGTCCTGACATCAATGATGAGCGGTTTTGCGGTTTCGGCGCCGAAAGATGGCGATACCACCCCTGAGATCATCCCGACTGCTATCAAAACCAAAAGGATTTTTTTCATATCTTCTCATCTCCATTTTGATGATGATTGACTGACCGTCTATTATATTGGTTTTGTCACGATAGTGCATTCTCACGCCGATGAGGGGGGTAGGTTATTCTGAGACATTGGACTATGCCCGATATGCCTGGACTTGTTGCAAACGAATGGTGCATACGTGCCGTACTTTTAATAAGAGAAACGGGAAGATAAAAAAATTTACCCGAAAATATCCGCGCAAAAATCCGCCGCGCCGGCGACGGCTTGTCTCCGAATAAGTTTTTCCAAAAACCGCTTTTAGATTAACACAATCGGAGAGAAGATTTATACTTTTTTACCTTCCCCAAGGCGCGCAATATTATCAGCTGTTTATTTTACATAAGTATATAATTTATCCAATAAAACTGCCGCATTTTTCATACTTTGTTGTCTCGCATCGAAATGTGGTTGCATCGCAGCTTCAATTTCAGAGGCAGGTTGCCGTGCCCTTTCCGCCGCTATTCCGCTTTCTTTTGCCATCATCCCGGAAAAGGCCGCTCTGTTAAATTCTTTATTACATTCCTGCGCAGTATCAAGGAATTCCTTACTGACAGCAAGATTTCTTTTTAAAATATTCAACTCCACCTCGGCATCCCTTAAAAGCTCATTATATTTTCTATCAGATACACCCCCAGAAACCTTTAATATTTCAAATGCTTTTAATACTTCTCTTTCACCGGCGGATAATAGTGTCGGCAATCCCACCAATAAAATAATCAATAAAATCATTACTTTTTTCATAAATCCACCTCCTTTAATTAAGATAAATCACATTGCCGCTTTTTCCAAAGGCTCTGCCGGCAGATCGGAAGAAGCAGGGCGGGCGGTAAGGGCTTCAATCTGGCGGCGAAGGGCGTCCACCTGGTCCTGCAGGTCGGCGATCCTGTCCTGGCAGACCTTTAATTCCGTTGTCGCGTCGAGGGCGCTGGAGAACTGCTGGATATTGAGATAGAGGGCCACTGCGTAAGGCGTGCCCGAATGCAATATCTTATAAGCCTTTCCCATCGCGTCGTCAATATTCATTTTTTGCGCGTCGCCGGCGGCGGGCCAAGCAGTGCTCCCTTCCTTTATATATTGTGCAGGCGCGGGCGTCGCCGGGCGCGGCTGCCGCCTGTCTGGAGCAGGTTCCAGGGATCCAACAGTTATGCCTTCGGGTCCCCCATTGGGATATGCCATACCCTCACCGGTGAGCAACCAGGCTTTATTGCACTGATAAAACGACAGGATTTGATCGATTTTCCTCCAGCTCGGGACATTGCCATACTCATATTTCTGATATGTTGTGTCTCGAATCCCCATCGCTTCTGCCGCCGCTTTCTGCTCCAAACCGCGGCCTGTTCGCAGCCAGGCGATCCTTTTTCCAAGCTCAATATTCTTACCCATAGCCGAATGGCTCCATTAGGAGGGGGCGAATAATTTGCGAGAACGCGGGACAAAATGATCATAAAAAATCAGGGGGCTAACCACTGCTTGGTTAACCCCTTGATTTTCTTGGTGAGCCCTGTCGGGATCGAACCGACAACCTACTGATTAAGAGTATGTTTTTAGTCATTTTACGAGATCATCACTAAATATCACTTGACATTATTATATATTTAATATAAGCTACTTACAGCTAATTACTTAAAAAGCCCACATCACTGAAAATGACTATAAATGAATTACAGGGGTAGCAATAGGGTAGCAATGAAAAGAGCAAAAACAAAATATCCTGGTGTCTACGAGCGCAAATCCGACGCCAGAATACACAACGGCAAAGCCGATGTTTGTTATGATATCACATATAAACGAGAAGGCAAGAAAATATGGGAAAAGGTCGGGTGGGTCAGTGAGGGGTACAGAGCACATCTTGCTTCGCAATTAAGAGCAAATAGGATCATGAGTATACGGCATGGGGCGGAGCTCCCGAAAGAACAGGCTAAGGCACCTTATTTCAAAGAAGTGGCAAAAGAATATGTCAAGTGGGTAGAGAAAAACAAATCAAGGGAAGGACGTGACGATAAATATCTTTACAAAAACCACCTTGCCCCTGCTTTTGATGAAAAGCGCCTGAACGAAATTTCTCCTTTCGCGCTTGAACGTCTGAAAAATGATTTGACGAAAGATGGTCTCGCTCCCGGCAGCGTCAAGCATTGCCTCGTCCTTATCCGTCAGATATTCAATAAAGCGGTCCTGTGGGGCATGTACAAGGGGGAAAATCCGATCAAAGGCGTCAAGCTCCCTACCCCGCAGAACCAGCGCGAACGCTTTCTTAGATATGATGAGGCCTCCCTCCTCCTCGATGAACTTAAAGTCGATCAAAGCCGGACAAAGAATCCCGGTGATAAGAAAGACCCTCAGCTCCATGATATGGCCTTGCTGTCACTTCACTGCGGATTACGGGCAGGAGAGATATTCAATCTCAAAGGCCAAGACCTCAACTTTGAAAATGGGCTGATAAATATATCTGATCCCAAGAACAAAGAAAGCCGCAAAGCGTACATGACGGAAGCTGTCAAGGAAGTCCTCTCAAAGCGTGTCCCTAAATCTCCTAATGAATATATCTTCAAAGCCAAAAAACACGGTGGCAAGATTACCGCTATATCGTCCGCTTTCAGAATAGCAGTGAACAAGCTTGAATTCAATAAAGGCATCACCGACCGAAGGCAAATGGTCACTTTTCACACTCTCCGTCATACGTTTGCATCATGGCTCGCCCTGCAAGGGGAAACGATCCTGACTATCAAGGAACTTCTCGGCCACAAGACCCTTGCCATGACTGCCCGCTACGCTCACCTGATGCCCGAGCATAAGAGACAGGCGACGCTGAATCTTGAAAAAGCATTCGATGAAAAACGCAATATCTCAGCAATTAAAAACGGAGTCTGATAATCGAAAATCAGAAATCCTCTAACCTCTCCAAAGTAATTTCCCCCCTTTCCAAAAAAAAAATTTCACCTGCAAGGAATTCTGAAAAAAAGTGTATAATTATGACGAATGAGACAGAAACGAATGAGAGAGGTTCATAATTATGACTGATAATAAGAAAAAAACTATTACGCCCCGTGAATTTGCAGAAATTTACGGTTTCGCAGAAGGAACTTTGGCAAACCTCAGGTATCACAAACGCGGCCCTCGCTATTTTCAGGTTGGTCGGAAGGTTCTTTACTTCGTAGAGGACGTGGAACGATGGATCAGGAGATGTCCTGTTCTGACCATCGATTCGATTAGCGAAGAAAAGTAGACTGTAGGAACATTTATGCGCGCAATCAGCGAGCCGCAATCACCGAGCCGCCTCCGCTTGAATCGTTTGCACGCATAGGAGTTAAAATGATACCGATCAAATATGGTTTCGATAGAATAAGAATCAACGTTTTTTTTGACTGTGGCCATCTTTTATCAAGACCTGAACTGAGGGAACCAAACAAGAGAGGGGTCATTGACGTTTTTGACGCATACCCAAGTGCCAAGCGATGGGGATATAATTCAAGGATCGAGGTGACTGCACCGACAAACAAGGTCTTTGACATAATTGAAAATGCAATCCGTGATTGCAATATGTCGGTACCTAAGTACAAAACAGCCAAAAATATTCATCCTCGTATTGCGATATCAAAGGTCGAAATTGCTCGGGACTTCATTTGTGACAAGGAATACGATGCAATATTATTGGCTGACCGCTTTATGTCAGTGACCGGGAAGAAATACACTGCTAAATTCACTATTTATGACGTAGAAAATGATCCGCACAGGCGAAAAACAGATCCGAGATTGAAGGAAAAAATATTTTCAACACGAACAGGCTATTGGGGCAATCCACGAAGTTTTGAATGTGCAGTTTATGCGCGCTACTCAAAGATGAGTGAGTTGCCTTGTGTTCATACGGAATGGAGGATCATCGGCTTTCCTGATATTAGGAAGAAGACGAGGATCAACTCAATCGCGGACATGAAAAACTTCGACTTTGAAAAATTCTTCGAGGAAAATGATAAGAAATTCATTGTTTATGAAGATATCAATTACACGGGCATCGGTAGATGGTTGAAAAGAATAGATGGGCGAAGGACTCTAACAGAGCGGCAAAAAAGGTCAGTCGGTGTTGCTGGTCAAATGTTCTGTAGGATCAGTAAACTGAAAGTATCTTGCAAGGAATGTAGGAAGGACGATTGTCAGTCTCTTGCTTGCGAAATACGGTCTGCGGCTGGGCTGAAACAATTCTTGAAAGAGAACGACAGCAAGATTAGGAACAGAAAAGGGGAAAAACTGGGCACTGAAAAGAGCAGATTTTTCAGCCGGACCGCGATTACAATAGATGATCTATTAAAGTATAATACTTAATGTGTTGTTTTTCCTTGTCATATTTTGCCCTCATCTCTCCTCTCCTTCCTCTCCTTCTTCTCCTCGTGATCAGTTTCAATTTTTTGCTTATGATGATCCTTCGTAATAACTTTAAACGACCTTTTAAGGAGGATTTATGGATGGCATCGGAACAGGACAACAAAAGAAACTAAAGACGCCTGAAATGCAATTTCGCAGAGTTGAGATGGAACGTCACTTGTCAGGCACTAAGATTCTCAAAGACAGTAGGGTATGCGTTGGTTTTAGTGCGGGCGGTGAACGTTTTGGAACGGATGTCAATTATCAGAGATTCCTGCTGTGTGGGATATATTTGGGCGTAGCTGCGACGACGGTTGAGAAGCAGGACGAGGTACTGATTCCTGTCCACATGATCAAGGCGTTGATCGATTTCAGGGAGACTTTGGGCTTTATCGTGGATAAGCCTTTTGAGCCGCACACGAACATGCTAAAAAAGGCGTTTGAATTGGTTGGTTACGAAGTAATTTTTTCTGTCACGCCTGATTACTATCTTGTTATTGATGGCGTGGTGAAAATCTCTGAAAAGGAGCAGGTATCTCGGCGGCAGTGCCTCAACTTCAAGAGAAACGGGGTCGAGTACAAACATTTCCTGATGAGGATGATGCTCAGCTTGGCCTATGATTTCTAAACAGGCAAAGCAGAGAGAAATCTTTTCTTTATTGGATGGTTCTTTTTAACACCGATTTTCGCGGAACGATTTGACATAACATTTTCGTCGGCTCTTTAGGGAGCCAGCTAAAAATAATGTAATAAAGAAAGCATGTTAC
>Ga0154726_1060_pt5 | contig 21767 bp, 18 predicted proteins | sample Rifle2008BG16ft_FD_105734 | JGI IMG/M metagenome (GOLD analysis project Ga0154726, IMG submission 105734) | Deltaproteobacteria bacterium RBG_16_58_17
CGACTGGATCTATGTCGCCCGTTTCAACCGGATCGACCGCCGCCACACCTACCCCGGCATGACCATCAAGGTGCCGGAAAACATGGACGATATCCAGAACTACGCCCCGCTGCCCGTCACCTATGAAAAGGCCCGGACTCATGCGAAGTACATCCTCCTGAGCGTCACGGAGCAGTGGCTTGGGGCGTACGAATACGGCAGGCTCGTCTTCTCCATGCCGGCGGCGACCGGGATCGAGGGCCATCTCGCCCCGACCGGGATCTTCCGGGCGGAGGCGTACCACCGAAGACACACCTCTTCACTCTACAGGACCCAGAAGGGGGACGCCCAGTACCCGATGGATTATGCAATCCGCTTCCATATCGACGAAGAAAGGGTCTCCTACTGGATCCATGCGCGCGACCTACCGGGGCGGCCCGCCTCCCACGGCTGTGTTGGCGTCTTCGATGAGGCAATGCAACATCGGGTTTACGGCGTCCCAGACAAACCGGTCCTCGATGACGCAAAAAAACTCTACGCCTGGACGATCGGCGAGGCCGCATACAGAGAGGATAACGGAACCCAGCAGCTCCTCAGTGACGGCCCCCCCATTGAAATCGCCGGCGACCTGCCAAAATACCTTCCGCGGCCGCCAAAGTGAACAGAACGGTTGCGCGGGATGAAAAGGGACTTTTTTTCGCCATACTGAAATTGGATTTTCCATGCCGATTGTGGTAATCTGCTTCCGCAGAAGGCGCCCCGATCATGAGGCAGTTTCCCCTTGACTTAAAGGGGGGAAGCGAAGCCGGGGTGAAACATGAGGTTTTTTTATGAGAATGCCATGAACCCCCGAATGCAACCCGCCCCAACCGGAGCCCCCCCCCGACCCGCCCGCAGGGACCGGGGACGCATCCGGTTTTCCGGCCTTCTTTTTTTCCTCCTGCTTGCCCAGGTCCGGCCAGCGACCGCCGATTGGAACCCGCTCGTCGAACGCCTGGCCGCCGACGGTTTCGACCGCCAGGTGTTGGAGACACTCTTCACCCGACCGGAGGTCCGTTTCGAGCCCGATGCGATGGCCGGAAAACTCAAGAGCCTGATCCATAGCCGGTCCCCTGTCCCCGACTCTCTCGCCGCCAGGATGAAGGCCGCCGTCTACAGGACCTATCTCACCAGCTGGATGGTCGCCCGCGCGCGCTCCTATGCCCGGGAGAACATGGCCGTCCTGAAGGAAATCGACGCCCGCTACGGCGTGCCGAAGGAGATCGTCGTTTCAATCCTCCTGCTCGAAACTCATCTCGGGGAGAACACCGGCAGCCAACTCGTCTTCAATAGGCTCGCCAGCATGGCCCTCTACACCGATCTGGAGGCCATCCGTCCCTACCTGAGCAGTTCCCTGGTCACGCCGGACAACTGGGAGTATGCCCGCCGCCGCTGCCGGGAGAAGGCCGACTGGGCCTACAGCGAGCTAAAGGCCCTGCTCCGCCTGGCCGATCGGTACAGTTTGGATCCGATGACCATCCGCGGATCGATCTACGGGGCGATCGGCCTGTGCCAGTTCATGCCCTCCAGCGTCTTCTTCTACGGCGTGGACGCCGATCAGGACGGCCGCATCGACCTCTTCGCCATACCCGACGCCCTCCACAGCATCGCCAACTACCTGCGCCAACATGGATGGCGCAAGAAGATGGACCGCAAGAGCCAGCACAGTATCATCCTGACTTACAACCACAGCACGGTCTATGCGAACACAGTCCTGGCCGTGGCCGATAAACTGCGGAACCGGAAATAAACACGGCCCTGAACCGAACGGAACCACCCCCTTCGCCCGCCGGCCGCTTTTCATTGACACGCGCCCTCCCATTGTTTATATTATAGTCGCGGCGGAAACGGATGCCGGCAATAAGATGCTCTTGGAGATGGGATATCCATGACGCCAGAATCGGGGATCCTGTCGGAAACAGGCACGAAAACAGACCAGGAGATCTGGGAACCGAAGATGGTCCGGGTGATCCTGCACAACGACGATTACACGACGATGGACTTCGTGATCGACGTCCTCATCTCCGTTTTTCACAAGCCGGCGGCGGAGGCGATGCAGATCATGCTCGACATCCATAAAAAAGGGAAAGGGATCTGCGGGGTCTATACCTACGACATTGCGGCCACAAAAGTCGCCCAGGTCCACGAGCTGGCGATGCGGCGGGAATTCCCGTTGAAGTGTTCCCTGGAGGAGGCATGACGTCCTTCAGAGGGGATAAAGGATTATGAAGATCAGTGAAAATTTAAACCGTATCATCATGGCCGCCTATGCCGAGGCCAACGTAAGGCGGCATGAGTTCATCACTCCGGAGCACCTCCTGTACGCCTGTCTTTTTTTCGACGAGGGGAAGGAGATCATTGCCAACTGCGGCGGCGATCCGGTCCTCCTGAAAAAGGTCCTCGAGAAGCACCTCGACGGGACCGATACGATCGCGACTGCGACCCGGGCCATCCAGTCCCTGGGGTTTCAGAGCGTCTTAGAACGGGCCGCCTGGCATACCTCTTCCGCCCAGAAGGAGATCCTGGAGCTGGGGGATGTCCTCGTCTCCATCTTGGAAGAGAAGGAGTCCCTCGCCTCCTTCTACCTCCAGAAGCAGGGGATCACCCGGATGGCGTTTCTCAACTACATTTCCCACGGCGTCTCGGTACTCCCCGGTGGCGGAGGCGGCCAGCGGCCGCATCCGGAAACCGGAGAAACAGTCCGGGAGAGTAAAGAAGACCAGGGCAAGTTCCTCCGCGCCTTCGCAACGGAGCTCACCGCCCTCTCGAGGGTCGGGGAGACGGACCCCTTGATCGGCAGGGAGGATATCCTCGAGCGGACAATCCAGGTCCTCTGCCGCCGTTTCAAGAACAACCCGGTCCACGTCGGCGAGCCGGGCGTGGGGAAAACCGCAATCACCGAAGGACTCGCCCGGATGATCGCCAAAGGCCTGGTGCCGAAACGGCTGGCCGGAGCCAGGATCTACTCCCTGGACATGGGTGCGGTTCTCGCCGGAACCCGCTTTCGCGGTGACTTCGAGGAACGGCTGAAGCGGGTCATCGCCGAGCTTCAGAAACAGGAGAAGGTCATCCTCTTCATCGACGAGATCCACAACATCGTCGGCGCGGGGGCCGTCTCCGGGGGGTCGATGGATGCCGGAAACATTCTCAAACCGGCCCTCACTTCGGGGAAGCTTCGCTGCATCGGGTCGACGACCTACGACGAATACCGCAAGTACTTCGAAAAGGACGGCGCCCTTTCCCGTCGTTTCCAGAAAGTCGAGGTCCCCGAGCCGACGGTCGACGACACCTTCCGGATACTCCAAGGAATCCGGGAGCGGTATGAAACCTACCACCAGGTCTTCTATATGGAGGAGGGCCTCCGGGCCGCCGCCGAACTCTCAGACCGGTATATCACCGACCGCCGCCTGCCGGACAAGGCCATCGACGTGATCGACGAGGCCGGCGCCTTCGCCTCCATGAACCGCGACGATAACGCCGTGGAGCGGGTGGTGATCGGGCCGAAGGAGATAGAAACCGTCGTTGCGAGGATCGCCCGGATCCCGGAGAAGAGCGTCTCCTCCACGGAGGTCGAAAAGCTAAAGGAGCTGGAAACAGAACTGAAGGCCCGGATCTTCGGACAGGACGAGGCCGTGGAGAAGGTCGTAGAGGCGGTCAAACGTTCACGCGCCGGCTTCCGCGAACCGGGCAAGCCCGTCGCCTCGCTTCTCTTCGTGGGACCGACAGGGGTGGGAAAGACGGAGCTCGCGCGGCAGTTGGCCGCGACAATGGGGGTGCCGCTGCTGCGCTACGACATGAGCGAGTACCAGGAAAAGCATACCGTGGCAAAATTCGTCGGGGCGCCTCCAGGCTACGTGGGCTACGAAGAAGGCGGCCTCCTCACCGAGGCGATCCGAAAGAACCCTCACGCCGTCCTCCTCCTGGACGAGATCGAGAAGGCCCATGGAGACATCTTCAACACCCTCCTGCAAGTCATGGACTACGCGACGCTCACGGACAACATCGGCAAGAAGGCGGATTTCCGCAACGTGATCCTCCTGATGACCTCTAACGCCGGAGCACGGGAGATCGGCCGACAGACGATCGGCTTCGAGGGACAGCTCATCAACCGGGACGCCGTCTACAAGGCCCTGGAGAGGACCTTCTCACCCGAGTTTAGGAACCGGCTCGACGGGGTCGTGAACTTCCAGGGCCTCACCGATGCGGTCGTCCTGAAAATCATAAGAAAGGCCATCGCCGAGTTCTCCGCACAGCTTACAGAGAAGAAGATCCACTTCACCGTCACCGAGGGCTGTTACGACTGGCTCGTCCTGAAGGGATACTCTCCTGAATTCGGCGCGCGGGAGATCGCACGGCTGATCCAGGACAAGATCAAGCGCTTCTTCGTGGACGAGGTCCTCTTCGGCAGCCTCCGGGAGGGCGGCGACGCCGTAGCCGATATCGAAAACGACGACATAGTCGTCCGGACCACCCATGCCGGTCTATCGACTTCCTGAGGCGATTGTTTTCCCCTCCGCCGAATGCGCCGTTAGAATTTGACGGATACGCCTCAGGCAATTCACCGCTCCCCCTTCCGGTAGGCCATCCCCTCGAAGAGGGAGATCATCTCCCCCGAGTCGTCGGTAATCCGGATGCTGTAGGCAGCGATCTTGGGACCGCAGGAGACCTCCTCGGCCTCGGCGAGGAGAAGATCCCCCTGCACCGCTTTGAGGTACGAGATCGAGCAGTGGATAGCCACGGCGGCCCTCCCCCGGGAATTGACGGCCGCAGCGAAAGCCAGATCCGCCAGGGTGAAGATGGCGCCGCCATGAGCAAGACCGAGGACGTTTCGGTGATGATCCCGGAGCTTGAGGCGGGCCGTTGCCCGGCCGTCGCCCGCCTCCAAAAGTTCGATACCAACGAATTCCGCAAAGAGGTCTTTGCGGAAAAATGACTTCAGCGCATCTGATGTGATCTCTTCGTTCAAGTTTTTCTTCCTCCTTGTAAGGAGATTAAAGAAAAAAGGCCCCTTTTGTCAACGGAGTTTTTTCTTGACGAATCTTCCCCTTGAGGATAGACTTCCGCACAAAGTAAAATTTTTCTAAGCGCCGGAAATAAATCGGCCAAGGTGATAGAAATTCACGGAAAGAACGAAAACCTGTACGAAATTCTCAAGTCGCGCTTTCCGGGGAACCCTAAGGCGCCTTGCCTGATCCTGGCTGACGGCGATGAGGTTAGCTACGGCAGGCTGCACCAGGAGTCGGCCAGATACGCCTGCCTGCTCTCATCGCTCGGGGTGCAACCGGGTGACCGCGTCGCAGTGCAGGTGAGAAAATCCCCCCAGGCGCTCTTCCTTTACCTGGGCTGCCTGCGCGCCGGCGCCGTTTACCTGCCGATGAACGATGCCTATCAGCGTCACGAGATCGAGTACTTTCTTGGCGATGCTACCCCCCGCATCTTCGTCTGCAGGCCTCAGATACGGGCGCTGGCCGACGAACTGGCCGCGAAAACCGGCGTGATTCACGTGCTTGAACTTGCTGACAACGGCGGCGGCAGCCTGGCGGAGGGGGCGGCATTGCAGCCGGATAATTTTTCAACCATAGTGCGCACCGGAGATGACCTCGCCGCAATCCTCTATACATCAGGTACAACCGGGCGTTCCAAGGGCGCCATGCTATCCCATCGGAACCTTGCCTCAAATGCCCGGGTGCTCCATCGCTGCTGGGCGTTTCAGCCCGGAGACGTGCTGTTGCATATGCTGCCGATTTTTCACGTGCACGGCCTGTTTGTCGCGATTCACTGCACCCTGATGAACGGCTCCCCTATGTTGTTCGAACCGAAATTCGACGCCGGAAGGGCCCTTGCTCTACTGCCCAGGGCGACGGTATTCATGGGCGTCCCGACTTACTATGTGCGACTGCTCTCAGAGCCCGGTTTCACATGGGAGCTGTGCGCCGACATGCGCCTGTTTGTCTCTGGTTCGGCGCCACTGCTGACCGAGACATTCGACACGTTTAAAACACGAACCGGGCACACCATACTCGAACGCTACGGCATGACCGAAGGCAACATGTTTACCTCCAATCCCTATAAAGGCGAGCGTCGCGGGGGAACAGTCGGATTTCCCCTGCCGGGCGTTTCTGTCCGCATCGTGGACGACGCGAACCGGCCGATACAGGTCGGCGAGATCGGCCAGATCCAGGTCAAGGGCGAGAACATCTTCCGCGGCTACTGGCAGATGCCGGAAAAGACCAGGGAGGAATTCACCGAAGACGGTTTTTTCAAGACCGGCGACATGGGTAAATGGGACAACGACGGCTACATTTCGATCGTCGGCCGTTCAAAAGATCTCATCATCAGTGGGGGTCTCAACGTCTATCCGAAGGAAATCGAAGAGATGATCGATGCCATCCCCGGCGTTTTCGAATCCGCGGTGGTCGGCGTGCCGCATCCGGACTTCGGCGAGGCAGTCATTGCCGCCGTAGTGCCCCAGGATAACGAAGCCGGCGCCGCATTGACCGAAGCCGGGATTATCAGCGCACTGAAGGGCGCTCTTGCCAACTTCAAAGTGCCGAAGCGCGTGCATTTTGTCGACTCCCTGCCGCGCAACAGCATGGGCAAGGTCCAGAAGAGCGCGCTGCGGCAGCAATACACCTGATGCGCAGGGCTGTTTAAATATTTGCCTTTACTTTATCCTCCTCCTATGGCATAGGCCGCGGGGGTTTTTTAAAATAAAATGTGAGGTAGCAAAATGGAAAAACTGGAATGTCCCCACTGCGGTAGCGCCCTGGAAAATGGGATGGTGGTCTGCGGAGAATGCGGCAAGGAATTGAGCGACACAGAACAGCAGTCTCCTCAGGAGGAGAAGCGCGGCAGCAAGAACATCTACGCCATTCTCACCGTTTTTCTGGTGGTGGTGGGGGGCGCGGCCCTCCTGATGTACTCAGGCCTTCTGCCCAATCCGATCAAAGGAGGCGGTTCGACGGCGGCCATCGTCAACGGGGAGAAGATATCCACAGCGGAAGTGGACCGGAAACTTGAAGTCTATAAAAAAATGTACGGGCAAAGCGGCAAGCTGGATTCCTCCAGCCCTGAGGGCAAAGCGACCCTGGCGGATATGAGAAGGCAGATCCTGCAGACCCTGATTCAGGATAAAGTACTTGTAACCGAGGCGGTAAAGGAAAAGATCTCCGTGTCTCCGCAGGAGATCGCTGAGAGAATTGCTGCCATAAAAAAAGGGATGAAGCTTTCCGACAAGGATTTTGAGGATTTTCTGAAAAACCACGCCATGAGCATGGCTACCTTCGAAAAGCGGATTGAAAAGGAGTTCTTGATTGCCAAACTGATCGCCAAGGGTGCGCAGGAAAAAGGCTTAACCCAGGATGCCTGGCTTAAAGAGCTGAATGCAAGGGCAAAGGTTGAAATATTAGCCAAATAGATCTTCCTCTTTATGATTGAGGGCGGGAGGTTGAGTTATCCATTTCCTTCTCCATCCTCCTGCCCTGCCGGTCTGCCGTCGAGGAACGCCAACACTTCCCGTTCCATTTCGATCTCTTCCGAACAATAGATCCACAGATGGTAGCCCTCCAGCCCAAGGACGGTAGCTCCGGCCGCAAACACGGCCCAGAAGTTCTCCGGAAGTTTGCCTGAAAAATGGTAGAAAAAATAAAATCCGGCCAGATAACCTACATGGCCAATACCGCCGTATTTGCCGGAGCCGCTCATCATCCGTGACAAGATGAGGAGGATGGCGGAAAATACATAAAGGAGGAGTACGGAACTGATCATGTTTATGGAAGGTGGGCTGCCCAGAACCGCCCTGATATTTTCATGAAAAGAGGGGAAAAAAGCAAAATCGCTCAGCGCCGCGATGCTCAAAAGAAGAAAGAGGGCAGCGGCCAGGAGCTCTATCGTAATCTTTCTCTGGAGTTTACGGATATTGGCGAGCGTTTCCCTCCGGAGTCGGTCGTGCTTTTCTCTGAAGTCGGGCGTTTCCCTTTCTCCCTCCAGACGATTTACTCCCCCTTTTTCCATTTTGCGTTTTCCCGCCTGATGCTGTTCAACTCTCTGACAACACTTCTGATATTTCCTGAAAGTTTTTCAATTTCCGTTCCACCGGGGGGGATTTCCTGATCAATCCCCTGAATGGTCTTCTCGGTAAAATCGACAAGGGATTTCAGCGGGATGAAGACATACCGCCTGAGCAGGGCCGCCACGCCGCCGATCGTGACCAGCAGAACCATGACGCTGAATATGACCATTCGGCTTCTCATGACCGCAAGATTGTTGACCAGGGGCGCGGCGGAGAGACCGATATCCAGGGTGCCCAGTATTTTCTGTTCCGCCTTATGGACATGACAGGCGGCCTGATAGCAGGCCGGCTCGTTGTTGATGGGGGCGGTAATGGCGATAACGTCTTTCCCCTTTTCGTTGAAGAAGCGGCGGGCCTGCTGCATATCGCCCAGGGTGGCGGCGGGAACCGGCCCCCTGTGGCACTCGATGCAGCCTGCGGCGTTCTTGTCCAGAAGCTTCCCCACCTCACCGGGGGCGCTGGAAAACATGATGAGCCCCCTCTTGTTGAAAATGCGCACGTGTTCCACGCCCTCCTGGGTGCCGATGTTGTTGATGATATTGCCCAGGGATTCCCGGTCGTCGTGGCGCATGGCGTAGCGGGTGGACTTGACGATGGTTTGGGCCTGGTTGGTTTCGTATCGGATCACATCGTTCGTCATATCCGTCTTCATGATCGAATAGAGAAGGATGCAGCAGACGATCACAAAACCCGTCACGGAGATAGTCACCGGGATGATGGCCCGGGCAGTCAAAGATTTGAACATAACGCCCCTCCCGCATCAAAAAGATTCTGCCCTTACCCGATCCCGCGTTGAGCCGGATCAACGTTAATGAAGTATCATACTCTCGGCAGTGAGCAGACGAAAGAACAGATCCGGTTGCCGGGTTTCGAAGAGGTGGGATCGGTAAGCATTCCATAGACGGAGGGATCCTTCCCGGTCACCCTGCATCAGGGAGCCCACCATTCCGGAAGCCACCAAGAATCGGAACGGCGCAGGATCCATCCGCTGCACGTTTTCTAAAAGGACCATGGCACCGGCATCACGCCTTCCCACCGCCTTGAACAGAGCGATCCAGTTTTTCTCAGCAAGGGAAAGGAAGCGGGCGCAGGACCCCGATTCCAACTTATTCCAGACGGTCTCCAATTCCTGCGGCCTTAGATAGGGGACCATTTATTGATGGCCGGCGGAAAATTTAGAAGAGCCTGAAGAGACCCCGGATATCGTTAGCTTCTCAACGGCTTTCTTATTGATATCCAATTTATAGGATTTCATGGAGCTTTCCAGGACTTTATTGAAAGCCGTCTTTCGCTTTTCTGCCTTTATTTTGCGAGAAATGGCCACCTTCACCTGATCGAATTTCAGAATGGTGCCCACAATGTCGGTGATTTTGAGGACATGCACTCCATCCTTCAAGGATATCGGGTTGCTTATTTCACCCTTGCCGTGCCTGAAAATCACCTCTTGAAGCTTCGGATTCAGTGTGTTCTTTGTCGATGGGCTGAACGTTCCCAAATTCCCGCCGGCCTTGGCAGCGGCCCGGTCCAGTGAGACTTCAGCGGCGACACTTGCGAAATCCTCACCCTTCTTCAATTTCTCCAACACTTTATTAGCATCATTTTCCGTCTTGACCACGATCTGGCTAACAGTCACCTTGTCTTTCCGCGTAAATTCATTTTTATGAGAGTCGTAATAATCCTTAACGTCCTTTTCGGTAACCATTGCAGCGGTTTTAATCTCTTGATCCACGAAATACGCTACGACGATGTCCTTTCGGGTATCGGAAAGCTTTTTTATGACCTCTTCGTTCTGCTCAATCCCCTTCTTTTTTGCAGCAAGATAGAGAAGCTCCCTTTTAACCAGTTCATCAACAAAAACTTTCATGCCATCGGGACCCTGAAATAACTGCATTGCAGAAGGGGGAAGGTTCTTAAACCTGACCCGCACGTCTTCCTCTGTCAATGTCACATCTCCGATCTTTGCCACATAATCGCCCGCGCCCTCCTTCCCTTTTGAGCAGGACACAGAAAAAACAAGAATAAATACCACCAGTAACCATCTTTTCATTATAGACGTTCTCCTTTATAACCACTTAACCCCCAAAAAGCGCTAAGGAGGATAATCCATCTGATGTTTAAAAACAAGGGGGGGCGGCGTTGTTCGCCGTCCCCCCTTTGTTGCTTATACCACGATTAACCGGCGTCTATTCGTGAACGACGGTCACGTCAAATGCCTTGCCGGAACCGTGGCAAACAACGCACTGTTCGTCGGCGGCTACGTTGGCGGTGCCGCGCACCGCAGGGGTTCTCGTCGGGTTGCCCGCAGTAACCCAGCCCACAGAGGCGCCGTTAGCGCTCGCATGTGCTATGGCGGCGTCACTGAAGTGACACGCCAGACAGGCTGAGGCGAAAGGCGTGGTAACCCTGTCGGTTGCATTGGGCACAGTAGCGCGCGCTGCCGTGACCGCTGCGGTCGTAGCATTGGCGCCGTCGGTTGTCCAAACGGTAGTATTAAGCGCGCCGGAAGGCACAGATGCGTAGGTGCCTGCCTTGTGGCAGGTCTCGCAGTTCTGCAGGATGCCCGGGTAGTGTATAACCGTAGGATCCGGGTTTACTCCCGCGTAACCGATCAAGTTGCCTTCCGTGAAGGCGTCGGTGGCGCTGTCATAAGACTCGGAGTCAATATAACCGAAGGTAAAGAAGTAGGTATTTCCGCTGCGGATACGAACGAATTCGAACGGATAATCCCGCTTTGCCGTACCGTGAATACCGTGGATCAATACCTTGAGATCGTTGGAATCCTCAGGATAGGCGAGGTTGACGGTCTTGCCGCTGCTGCTCAGATTGGGGTTGTGGCAGAGGACGCACACGTTGGTATCCGTAGAAGAAGTCTCCTTGCCTATATTGCGGTTGCCGCCATGTCCTTCAAACCACTCGTGGCATTGACCGCACTTGGCCGGATCAATGACGCTGCGCCTGGCGGTATCCCCGGTGACAGTCTTGACGACCGACAAGGTATGGCGGGCTGCATCAGCCGCTATGCCGCCCGTGCCGGCAACCTGTGTGAAATAGCCCTGCAGGGCCACGGTGCGCATCTTGGAACCAACGGGGAAATTGTACGCTGCTGCCGTAATGGTGGCCGTGTAAACCCCGCTCACCGGACCTGTAATAGTGCCTCTGGTGTTGCCGGCAGCCAGCAGGTAAGCGATTGATACTGAAAGCGGTTGGGCTGCCGCTACTCCCTTGTTGTTGAAATCCACCGTGGTGTCTATGCCGTCTGCATAGGCCAGTAAGAAGCTCGGGCTGCCGGAGAAGCCGGACAGTACTGCGCCCGCAGGGGCCGAAGAAGCGGTTGAGCCGGCGCCGTCAAATGTGACCGCCGTCCCGTCCTTCTTGATCTGGAATTGGATCACGGCCTGGTTGCTGCCGTTCACAGTAACGCCGCTGATTTCGTAAGTAAAGTTGACCAGACCTGTCGGCACGCTCGGGTTGTTCGTTGTGGCATTGCTCGTCAGGTGATACCTTTCGATCTCACTGGCGGTATGGCAGATGGCGCAAGCTGAGTCGTCCGTCCTGACGCCGCCCAGTCCGTGACCTGCGCCTGTCGCGAAGTTTACACCATCATGACAGGCACCGCAGGCGAGCCTGCTCGGTTTATTCTTCCAGTTATCGCCCTGGGGCGCGGCATCGGATGCCGTGTGGCACACCCGGCAATTCCTGACTCCGTCCTCAAGCATGGAAAAGCCCATTAAGTCGAAGAAGACCCGGCCGTAATTGTAATTTGCCTTTGAGAGGAGGTTTGCCATGTGGGTCTTGTGAATCAAGTTGGGGAAGTCGCCCACGGCCCTGCTATCAACCAGATAGGTTCCGCTGGCTCTGTCAGTGAAGTTACCGCTGGCATCCGTTGCCGCTTCAGTACGGCCGATGCGGCGCTGGTCGGTATGGCAGAGGACGCACATTTTTGGGTCCACATAGCCGCCGCCGTGCATGGTGAGTTTTCCGTGGCACGAAATGCAGGCATCCTTTGTGGTGATGATGCGCTGGTCCGCAGCGGCAACCGTTGCGCCTGTCGCCGGAATCCAGTCATAGAAGATAACCGCAGGGTTAACAATCGGGGAACTGGCTATCCTGATCGCCAAACGGTGCTTCAGGGTCGGCTCATAGGCGACACCCGGAACCGTGGCCAGATCCTTTGAGAAGGTGTAGGTATAGGTTCCATCGCCGTGAGAAACCAGGTTAGCGGCGACACGCTCAGTAGTGGGGCGTGAGGTATCGGTCACCATGTAACTGACCCATTTATCGGGGCTCCCATTTTCGCCCGGTACCAGTTTGGCAATGGTGAAGCGCAAATTGGCAAGGTTAGCGCCGGATACTGCATCAAGTCCGACAACACCTTTGCCGGCAGCGTCCTCCACCCAAAAATTCACCACCGGCGGGCTGGCGATGGTGACGCTGGTAACTCCTCCGCTCAGGGTCAGCGATGCGAGCTGCTCGGCAGTCAGTGAACTGAGGCCCGTCAAAGTTGCTCCTGACGGTCCCGCCGGACCTGTCGCGCCTGTCGTGCCTGCCGCGCCTGCCGCGCCTGCCGCGCCGTCGCTACCGCCGCTGCAACCGCTCAGCGCGAGCGCGGCAACGGCAAGAAATGAGATAATCATGCCATACTTCTTCAACTGCTTAATTTTCATTTGAAGACCTCCTCCTTCGTTATTGAATATTTCACCCATTTTTCCACTCATCCGTTATTGATCCTGGTAAACTTATTGCCGCAAATATTAGTGTAGATTTATTTGCAATGACTGTGCCATGGGGGATCACAGATAATGCCTAATGATATCAGTTTATTAACAAAGTGGAATTCGTGGCTGTGTTCTGGATATCTGGCGATATAATCAATCTTGATTGGTTATATCACCAGATATCCCGCCGCCGCCGGGGGATACTAAATGCGATCCTTTCGGAACGACTATGAGAACGGGACATTGGGGGGGGAGCTGATTATGGAATAATAATTGCAGGTATTTAGCGAGTTACCGGTGGTGCCGCCAACCAAACTTCCCCGAAAATGCGAGGGTTAGGGGAAGTAGCCGTATCTGCCCTCCCGGGGGAAGGGCGCATGCAAAATCAGGCAGGGAATGTAGCCATGAAAAAAATCCTTATCGTCGATGATGATGATCTCTTTCTTGAGGGACTTGACAAAGTACTGCAAACCGCCTCCACAGAGGTGAAAACGGTGGAAACAGGGAATGCGGCCCTGCAGGAAATCGAGGCTTCACAATATCATCTCTGTTTTCTTGACCTTTTCCTTCCCGACCTGAATGGCGTGGAGGTGCTCAAACGAATAAAAGAGACGTCGCCCCAGACAAAAGTGATCGCAATGACAGCGGGCGTCGTCACATCGCACATGCAGGAAATCATCGAAAAAGACGCATACATGTTCATCACCAAGCCGCTCGACCTTCTCCAGATAAGAATGCTGACCCGCAGAATCCTCGAAGAATCCGCCTGAACATAGTCCTTCAAAAGAAATGAATGCATCTTTCCGGGAAATCGATCCGGGAAGAAGGGAATAAAAAAGGGAAGGCCCCGGATATCCGGGGCCTTCCCTATCTGAAGGGAATTTTGCAGGCTACCTTACCGGCTTATGCACAAAATCGATGCCCTGGAGCAATCCCGGCTTGTGGCAGGCGGCGCAGCCCTCCACTGCCGCAGCTCCCGAACCGGTCACATGGCCGGCCGCATGGCCGATGGCAAAGGTCGTATCATGACAGGAGACGCAGGCCGCGGTTATAGGCGGCAGGAGAGTCGAGGTAAAGGTCGTCACCCCACCGGCAATCGTCGCCCCCGTCAATGTGGTCGCTCCGAGCACGCCGTCCGGTAAGGGCAACCCGTATGAGAGCGGGTCCTTCATCACGTGGCAGGCCAGACAGTCTCGGCGGTCCCTCGGATACCTCACCTTGCTGAAATCGTTTGCGGGATTTTCAATATAATAGCCGACAAAACCGTTGGCGTTGTTTTTCGAGACATCAAGCGCTTCACCGGTATGGATCTTGTGGATCATCACCTTGAACTGGACGCTCTGGGAGAACAGGCCGTCCAGCCCGATATTGTACCCTGTGATATTGCCCAAACCGTCCTTGGTGACGCTTCTTGCCCCCGCCGTGGCCGATACGTCGTCGCTCCGGTCGGTTGCATTGGGATTGTGGCAGATGACACACTGCGGGACATCCGTCCTGCTGCCGCCATGAAGAGACAAACGACCATGACAGGCATTGCACTTCTCCGTATCCACTGATACGCGACGCTGCCGGGCCGGATCGGTGACCTGAATTCCGGTTGCCAGGTCGAAGTAATACTGGACCGATTTACTGCCTGCGCTGATGGTCCGGGCCGCATACTTATCCGTAGCGGGAATATTGTATGTTCTTCTTCCTTCCATCCCGATGACCCCGGTCCCCGTTGCGTTAGCGGGTATTGCTGCAGCGAAAGCGATGGTATAGCTGCCGTCCGGATTGGCCGTGGCCCCGGCAAGCGCCTGCGACAGCGGCTGGCCGTAATTGTTCATGCCCTCGTTGGTGTAGTCTGATGCCGTGAAATACCCTAATTTCAGGGAATAACTGCTCCCCGCTTCCGCGGGCGACAAGGAATTCCCGGCATCATCGGTGATCTTAAAGGTGACCGTCGGCATGTTTCCCGGTGTGGCGTTCGCAAGGGAAAGGATCTGGAAATTAAGACCCGTAAAGAGGGAGGACTTCTCGAAGACCGTATGATGGCCGACGATGGACATCTTGTAGGCATTGTCCCCCGCCAATTCCGACACATGGCAGGCCCTGCATACGGCGTCGATCCAGCCGGCGCCGCCCGTGTGAGGCGCGGCGGTAACCGGCGTCTTTTTGGGGGTATATTGCCCCGTGGCCAGGGTAGCATCGTCGACATTGATGGTTGCCGAGCCGTCAAACGTGGTGGTGTCGTGGCAGGTGGTGCAGTTCTCGATCTTCGCTGCGCCCTTCCACTTGTCCACGTCCGTGCCGAAGGCCCGGCCGTTGATGTCCCGGCCGACCCGGTGGCACTTCGTGCATTCTATCGGCGTAGCGTTTACTTGGCTGTCACGAGACATAAAGGGATAGGCCACCTCCGCATAGCTTGTGGTTTCGATGCTGAAGCCAAAACCGCCGCCGGCAAGAGCCTTGATGTTGCCGGGCAGCTTCTCGCCCATGTGGATCTTGTGGACCATGACCTTGAAATCAAAGGAAACGCCGTTCACCGTGAGCCCCGGGTTGTGGCAGAGGATGCACAGCGCCACTTCCCGGCGGCTGCCGCCGTGGAGCGACAGTTTGCCGTGGCATTCATTGCAGTTGGAGGTGGCGACGATCTCCCGGGTTTGCGTGACCGCCCCCCCGTCGGGTCGGAAGTTGAAATAGACGTTCCTGGCCTGCTGAAACGTCTTGCCGTAGTCGTCCGTCACACTCCGGTACACCTGGATGGCGACGGTATGGGTCTTCGCGGCATCGTAGAGGAGGCCGGCCAGATTCGCGGTCGTCGTGATATCCCTGCTGAAGGTATAGGTGTAGGCGCCGCTTCCTACCGTGGCGAAGGTCCCTGCGGTGTCGTAAGTGGGATAGTTCGAAGCGTTTCCAAAGTAGTTCGCGTAGTTGCCGTCCGCCTGGAGTTGGGCAATGTAAAAAAGGATGTTTAGGCCGGCCGTCGTTGGATCCAGCGGCGCCCCCTTTTCATCCAGCAATTTGAAGGTCACGACCGGCGGGCTGCTGATGACAACGCCGGTGATCTCCGCTTGAATGTTGTTGTCCGGGCTGGCGGTTCCGGTGATGACGGTGGATAGGGACGCGGGCTGTCCCTCTTTGTTACTGCTGCCGCAGCCGCCCAAGAGCAAAACCGGGACGAGCAGGGTTAGTGCAAAGACTAGCACGATATGTTTATGCATGAGAATCCCTCCTTATCTTTCATCGTTAATATTTATCGTGGCATTTCAGACAGCTTCTCCCGCCGCCCTTGCTTTTGAACTTGTCCTTCACGGAACCCCAGTCCCGCGGGTGGGGATTCACCTTGAGCCCTGTCCGCGCGCCGTGGCATTTTATGCATACATCCCCTTCACTGTGGCAGGTCTGGCAGGCGCGCAAGTTTCGCCGAGCCTCGACGGCATGATCGCCCGCCCACCGGTGGATGGGAAGAAGACCGCCCGGATGGCAGGTCCGGCATTGGGCCTCCGTGAAGATGGCGTGATTCGGCCCGACGCTGGATAGGGGAATGTCCCGGAACTGCCGGCGGTGGGAACGGAACTGCAGGTCTTCACTCTTGAATTTGGAGTGGCAGGACGTACAGTACTTCTGATCATGGCAACGGTTGCAGCTCTGGGGGCTGTTCTTGGCCTTCAGCGGATGGATCTCCAGGAAATCGTTCCGGTGGCTCTTGGGGACAGCGTCGCGCCGGTAATTGCGCGTCGAGAGTTTGGCGTCGATCCCGCCGCCCGTGTGGCAATCCAGACAGAAGGACTGCTGGTGGCAGTCGCTGCAATTGCTCTGCCCCCTTGTCGCCGAAAGCCCATGCCCTTTCGTCCAGGCGGCATCGTGATTGGGAACGATCCCCTGCCCCTGATGGCATTCGTTGCATTCGGGAACCGACATGGCGCCGTCGCCGTAATCCTTGTGGGACTCCTTCTGGGCGACAGCCTGGGTGATGGAGATCATGGATAGGGCCGCAAGAACGGATATCAAAACGAAGATAAAGGATAATTTCTTCATGGAGGCGTCCTCCTTAAAAATCATAATCAACGGTGAAACGTCCCTGCATGTTGCTGTCGTAGGTCTTGTTGACGCTTTGTTCGACCCGCAGGGAAGCGGACAGGCTCTTGGTCATTTTGTATCTGGCGCCCAGCCAGTAATTCCGGGCTGTTTCCTCGCCGGTCATGCTGTCCCGCTGGTAAACGTCATAGGCGACTCCGGCGGCAAGGCGCAACTGCGGCGTGGCATCGAAGTTCGCTTCCAGGGTGGCGCCGTTGAGATCGCCGCCGTAGCCGGTCCTTCGATCGTAATCGAGGTCGATGGTCAGGACATCGAATGGACGAAACGTGAAACCGACGATATACACATTGCCCCAGCCATCGTCATCGCCGAAATCCTGCCTCGTGTAGCCAAAATTGACGGCGAGCTTTTCGCTGATGGTGTAGTCGGCGCGGAACAAGGCTTCCTTGTAACGGTTGACTGCGAAGACCGAATAGATCGACGTTGTATCAAAGGTCGGATAACTTTGATAATACTCGCCGGTAAACGAGAGGTTGGCGGTAGGGAAGTACCTGAGGCCGCCCAAAAGCTCGCTGAACACCTCGCTTACGATGTCGTAGCGGGCGTTGCCGTAGAGTTTCATGTTTTGAAAAAGGTACTGTTTGAAGGACGCACCCAGGATATCCCTGGCCACATCGTACTCATCCCACTTGCGAAACCAGCTGATATCCAGGTCGGTATTCGGGAATCCCTGCAGATAGATGGCCATGCCGGTCGCATAGTCCCCCGTGTGTCCCATCTCTCCGTTAAGGCCGAAGACGACGTTGCGCCCGCCGAGAAAGGTAAAACCGACGGGACCGACATTTTTCAGATCGAAGCTGGCGCCGTCAATGAGGGCGCTCTCCGAGGAGAGGTTGTTGAACTGCCTACCCACCTTGACGTCGAGCCTGCCGCCGATGTCTCGGTAGAGGCCATAGAGATAATAGAGCCGACCGTTGCCCCGGTCCTCGTTTTCCCTGTCGCCATTGGACAGGAAAGCGCCGACGCGGCCGTAGCCGTAAATCGAAAACTTGCCGTCCTTGTCAATGTTCGTCACGGCGAACCGCAGATACTGAGCAAGCTCGATTTCCCGGCCGTTGTAATAATCGTTGAACCACAGAAACTGCGTCGAACTCCTGCCCCTGATTTCCAGCGCCCAGGCGTTGGCGGCGCATAACAGCGAGATAAGAAGCAGGTATGACAAGACCCTCCACGCTTTCATCCCCATCGATCATCCCTCCCCCGTCGGTGATGTGCCTGCCCCGGCTGCCAAGCAAACCCTGCACTGTGCGCTTTTTATGGCATATCGCTTCTATTATTTCAAGTATAAAAAAAGTATCGTCTTCCAGGGACACGCACCGATCCCCTGTCGAGGCTTCCGGTACATGTCCCAGTTACGTTATTCCAGGCCGAATTTCTTCATCATCTGATACCGGAAAGAATCATAGCTGATGTTCAACAGCTTAGCGGCCTTGGTTTTGTTGTGTCCTGCTCTTTCGAGCGCCTGCAGAATCAGGTCTTTTTCAAATTCATCCAGCGATATTCCCGCCTCTGGCAGGACGAATCTGTCTTTCTGCCCCTCTTCTTTTTTATGCATTGCCAAAGCACTCAATTCCATGGGCAGATGCTCCGGCATGATCACCTTCGTGTTCTGGAGCACCACCATTCCCCGCACCACGTTCTTGAGCTCCCGTACATTTCCCGGCCAATGGTAGGCCATCAATAAATTTTCCGCTTCCGTCGAAAATCCCTCAACGGGCTTGTTGTATTCCTTTGCGAACGAGGCGAGAAAATATCTGGCCAAGACGAGGATATCCTCTTTTCTTTTCGGCTCCCGCAAGGGCGGAACGTTCAGGGAAAAGGCGTTCAGCCTGTAATAGAGATCCATGCGGAACTCGCTCTTTTCCACCGCTGCGGCCAGATCTTTGTTGGACGTGGCGATGACCGTAACATCGATGGGGATTTCCTCCTGCCCCCCAATTCGCCTCACCACCCGTTCTTCCAACGCCCTGAGCAGCTTGCTCTGTAGGCTCAGCTTCATATCGCCCAACTCATCGAGCAGCAGCGTGCCGCCGTCGGCCACTTCGAACAGTCCCTTCTTGCTTTTCTTGGCGTCCGTAAATGACCCCTTTTCATAACCGAAAAGCTCGCTCTCCAAAAGGGTGTCCGGCAGAGCGCTGCAGTTGATCGCGATGAAGGGAACGGTAGAGCTTTTTTCCGTCCCGTGCATCATCCGATGGATATTGCGCGCAATGACCTCCTTGCCGACGCCGCTTTCTCCGGTGATCAGGATGCTGGAGACATGCGCCTCGGCAATTCTCTCCACCTTCTCCTTCAATTCCTGCTTGGCCTTAGAAACACCCAGGAAATCCTTTTCGAAAAAAGAAGAACTGATTTTTCTTAGATAATCCAGTTCCTTCTTCAATTTCATATTTTCTATGGCGTTGCCGATGACGATCTTGACCTCTTCCATGTTGAAGGGCTTGGTCAGATAATCCCAGGCGCCGATCTTCATGGCCTTGACGGCGGTCTCTGCCGTGTCGTCGGCGGTAAGCATGATGACCTCAATATCCGCAGCGTCATTCTTCAGTGTCTTAAGGATATCCATCCCGTTTTGTCCCGGCAGGTTGATATCGAGTAAAACCACATCCGGACGCCAGGAGATGATCTTATCGATAAGTCCGTTTTCACCGGTTTCGGTGCGTATCTCGTAGCCCTCCCTTTCAAGGGTGCGCGAAAGCATGGCCAGGATCAACTCATCATCGTCCACAAGATAGACGCGTCCCAGGCTTTTTTTCATATCTGCCCACCTTGATCTTCCGCTTTGACGGGTAAAACGATCTTGAAAGAGGCTCCTCCGGCCTCATTGCGCGCCACATCGATGCTGCCGCCATGTTCTTCAACAATCCTTTTGGAAACGGCCAGCCCCAGCCCTGTCCCCTTCCCTCTCCCTTTGGTGGTAAAGAAGGGCTGGAAGATCCGCTCCTTTAATTCAGCGGGGATGCCCTTCCCCGTATCTTGCACCCTGATGGCAATGGTCTTCCCCTCCTTATCATGGCTTGTCTTTATCGTTATTTTCCCTCCTTCCGGTACAGCGTCGGCAGCGTTAAGAAGAAGGTTAAGAAAGATCTGCTGAAGCTGCTGAGGATCGCCGACAATTTCTGGCAGATTATCGTCAAGTTCCTTTATGATCTGCTTACGGGGATCGCCTGAGACAAAGGAAGGATGCTTCTCAATAAAATATGCCGTTTTCTCCAATATTTTGTTGACATTAACTATTGCAGGCTGGGCCGCTACCGGTCTTGCATAATTGAGGAGATTTTTCATAAGCAGCTCAATATGCCTTATCTGCTCGATAATCTTCGCAAGGACATCCCTGTCCCTTTCTCCGATGTTAAGCTCGGAGAGGAGGACCTCGATCGAGACCTTCATCCCGGCCAGGGGGTTTCGGATCTCATGGGCGAGGCCGGCCGCCATCTCCCCGCACACCCGCAACTGCTCCGTTCTCTGCATTTCCTGCATCTGTTTCTTGAGAGAGGCGGCCATCTCGTTGAAGGAAGCCGCCACCTCCCCGAATTCATCATGAAGGCCCTGGATCCGGTGATCCAGATCGCCTGCCTTCAGCCTGCGGGTGGCGTCGAGCAAGCTGTTGACGGGTCTGGTCAGGCCGCGAATCAGGATAAAAGCCAACCCGACGGCAAAAAAAGGGCCGATCGTCACCATGATAAAAAGAAGCGTTTTTCTTTCGTTGATTTTCTTCAGGATCGCCCCCTCCTGCTTTTCCAGCTTGGCGCTGGTCACGTTGATGATCCCCTCCATCTTCGCGATGAGGTCATTCCCCGCGGTCAGGGCGGCGCCGGTCCGGTTTTCCGAAAGAGCCGATCCGGGACCGGCAGCGAAAACAGCGCCGATCAGTACGCGGTATCCTTCAATCTGCTTTTTAAGACTGTCTATCTTATCCCTGAACGGGGAAGAGGGGTGACAAGCGAAACACTTCTCCACGATGGCCGTCATGCTTTGCTCGCCCGACGCCTCCTCCATCGCAAAGTGCCTGTTCCTAAGAATGAGGTTGTCCTGATTTTTCTTGATGCTCAGAAGAAGATCCTTTCTGAGCGCGACCGTGCGGTGCAGTTGGGAGAGACGATGCAACTCAAAGATGGTCGTTTCCGTGGTCATCACTATGTAGACGCCGCCGAAGAAAAACATCAACGCAAAGATACTCAGCCCGAAAATGATCTTTTTCTTCATCGTTCGATCGACCGCCGCCTGTCGGGATGCAGCCCCCGGAGATGATGCAATCTTCCTGCTTGAGAAGTAGCTGCTTTGGGGCATGCGGAGTATATGAAGGCGGGGCTTTTGTGTCAAGATAATTAACCCGGCCATAATTTTCTTGACAAGACTCAACTTGTATATAAATATGCCCCGCTTCCCGGATGTACCGCAGGCAGCGGATGCTGCTGAGCTTTAGGAGTATTATTTATCATAAGGGGGTTTTAGTGGCGGAGGAGCTAAGGAGGGAGAAAACGCGGGCCGATTTTGTAGATAAGATATGGGGGGTTTTTACCTCCCTCAAACTGGTTATTACTCTTTTACTCGTTCTGTCGGTGCTATCCGTGATCGGCACCGTCATCGAACAGAACAAGCCTCTCCAGGAATATTACCGCTTCTTCAGACCGGAAACGGTTGCTCTGTTCGGCAGACTGGGTTTGCTGGACATGTATCACAGCTGGTGGTTCACTGCCTGCCTTGCCTTGCTGGCTTTGAACATCATCGCCTGTACGATGGAGCGTTATACCTTCATTATGAGGGGGATGAAGAAACAGGGCTTCGTTCTTGATGAAAAACTACAGGCGGGATTGACAAATCTAACTAAGATAAAATACAGCCTTCCCGCCGAAACGGTGGAGAGCCGGGTAACGGCCATA
>Ga0154726_1046_pt8 | contig 20877 bp, 21 predicted proteins | sample Rifle2008BG16ft_FD_105734 | JGI IMG/M metagenome (GOLD analysis project Ga0154726, IMG submission 105734) | Deltaproteobacteria bacterium RBG_16_58_17
CAAAATAAACACGCCCCCGGACGATTGGGAGACAACGCCACCAAGGAATTCATCCTGCGGCACGTCTTTGCAGTTGCACCCGAGCTGATCAAACAGCCAACGGACCTCCTGCGCGTACTCCTCCTCCGCCATCACCATGGCTGGCGCGTTCCGTCGTTGTTGGACGAACGGTTCATCCAACTCTTGCGTCAGAGCTGTGTATTTGAGGATTGGCCCTTGGAGGCGCTGGTTGCGGACCGGGAGGCCTTCTTCACATTTCTCCAGGAACGCTGGCCGATCTTTCTGAACCGATTTGTACGGGATCCTCAGGCAACTGTCGAAGAATCCTCCGGGTATGATCTCCAAGTGCCGGGTCCTCAGGATCTGCCCTTCGAGCATCCCGACATTCGCGTCTATATCGACACCCTCTTTCTTGAAGGATTTCTCCACGCCGTGCCCCACGACGATGCACAGACACTGGCCACGACGTGGGCAGGCATCGGCGTTCGCAATGATCCGTCCGATGACAGATCGCGCCGCATGAGGAACCTGATCGAGCGTTTAACGGCAACCCTTCCGGCTGAAGACGCAAAGCATACGGACTGGATCCATTTTGCCCGCGGATGGGCGGAACTGGTGCTGCTCATGAACGAACAGTCCGAGGCTGAGCCGGCAGAGACGAACGGAACGTTTCATAGTCTACAGGGTCAGGTGGACAAAGGCTTTACGGCCTGGCTCCTCAAGCGGTATGCCGGGCTTGTCAACCTGCCGCCGGTGCCTCCGGTCATGCTGCATCATCTCCCGCGGTTTCTCGCCCGTCAGTTGGATGAGGATCGCGGCGCGAAGATCGCGCTCATGGTGCTGGACGGGCTTTCACTGGACCAATGGCTGGTCATCCGGGACATACTCGCCTCGCTGCAGCCCGGTTACCGATTCCGAGAACAGGCGGTCTTCGCCTGGATCCCGACGCTCACCTCGATTTCGCGCCAGGCCATCTTCGCCGGCAAGGCCCCCATCTTTTTTCCGAACAGCATCCAGACCACAGACAAAGAATCGGCTCTTTGGATGCAGTACTGGGTCGATCAGGGTTTAACGCCGAATGAGATCGTGTACCTCAAGGGGCTGGGCAACGGTGATCTGGAAGCCGTCGCCGAAGCGCTCTCTCATCCCGGGACAAGGGTCGCCGGGCTGATTGTGGACAAGATCGACAGGATCATGCACGGAATGGAAATGGGCAGCGCCGGGATGCACAACCAGGTGTGCCAGTGGGCCAAACAACCGTTTCTGAACACGCTCCTCGATTTGCTCCTGAATCGGGGTTTCCGCGTCTATTTAACTTCCGATCATGGCAATATCGAGGCGGAAGGCTGCGGCCGACCGGCGGAGGGTGCCGTGGCGGACTCCCGCGGGGAACGGGTGCGTATCTATCGCGATACGGCCCTTCGCGGCAAAGTGAAGGAACACTTTCCCACCGCGCTGGAATGGGGGCCCATTGGTCTCCCGGATGACTACTGGGCTCTCCTGGCTCCAGCCCGGCAGGCCTTTATCCAAAAAAAGCAGCGCACCGTGAGTCACGGAGGCATTTCGGTCGAGGAAATCATCGTCCCTCTGGTGCAGATTGAGAGGGAGGAGAAATGACCATACGGACAGACCAGATCGGTTTCAGCCAGCGAGTTCGCCTTGAATGGTTTGAGCAGACAGCCAACCTGGTATTAGCGGGGAACGACAAGAAGGCAACCACCGAAGCCCTACAGGAGCTGCTGAAGGACAAGGTATCCATCGGCGGTCAGGCAGAGCGGGGCAATCGGGAAAAGATCATCACGATCCTCCTGAAGACGTGGCTGACGCCGCCAAGTGGGCTCGAATCACTATGCTCTGAAGGGCTGGAATTGATCAAACGACTCCCCCAACGTGACCACCTCGCCATCCATTGGGGCATGGTGATGGCCGTCTATCCGTTTTGGTCGGGCGTAGCGGTGCAAGTGGGCAGGCTCTTGCGTCTTCAGGGATCCGCGGCGGCGCCTCATGTCCAGCGGAGGGTCCGCGAGCAATATGGCGAACGGGAAACCGTTTCCCGGGCGGCGCGGCGCGTATTGCGAACATACCTGGACTGGGGTGTGCTTCAGGAGAGCGGCAAAAAGGGGATCTATACTTACGGGATGACACTGCCCGTTGAAGATGCCCGACTGCTCGCCTGGCTGATCGAATCATCCCTCCATACCCGCGCCAACGGCTCGATCCCTCTGAAAGAACTGCTCGACGCACCAAGCCTATTCCCGTTCAGGATCAAACCGATTCATGCAGAAGCACTGCTCGCCGCGTCATCAAGACTCGACATGCTTCGTCACGGGCTGGATGACAATCTCATCATGCTGAGGAAACCGACAACGAAGGGAGATGCAATATGAGTTTTGTCTGACGTGGAACCAAAGCCGTGGTTGAAGTCTTTGGATTGACAACCAGCCGTTACTTCCTTTTTGCACTTGGAGTAGAGAAATGAAAAAGGCAAGCAAAGGTGTCTACTGTCTTGAAATCGGTGAATGGTATGGTGATCTTAAAAAGACTTGCACTGTCGAGCCGGTTCTTGACCTCCTGATGAAATCACCACTCAGGGTTCCTTACATCCACAGGGATATCGCCACACGAAGCGAACTTCGGTACTATCTGCGAAAATGGACACAAGTAAGGCATAAAGGATACCCAATTTTATACCTCGCTTTCCATGGTCGTCCAGGCGAGATTGAATTAGCGGATGAAAATGGAAAGAGCAAGGCAGTTACCCTTGAAGACCTGATTCCTGAATTTGCTGGGTGCTGCCATAATCGCATCATTCACTTTGGTGCCTGCAGTGTCATGAATCTGCATGGGCGGACCCTAAGAAAATATCTGCATGAATTTGGTGCATTGGCGATTTCAGGCTACGCGTCAAATGTGGACTGGGTTAAATCTGCAGTTTTCGAGATGCTCTTCCTGGCGGAACTTCAGAATAATGCATTGACGGTAGCGGGAGCACGCGCAGTGAAGAAACGAATCCAAAAGATAGCCGCCCCGCTGAGTAGAGATTTACAATTCAAGATGATTGTGAAAGATCCGTAATCTCCAGTTCTAATGAATGGCCAATACAACCAATACCAAATGTGCAGAGGCAAACGGCGTAATTCGGATTTTCCATGGGCTTACTTGTACATTAGGGAATGAAAGGTGCTATAAAAGCTGATCAATTGGAAATCTCGCTTTCAATAAATAACCAAATAATATCTCGGCAAAACATAATGGTGAGGGATAAGTAGAACTGAATCCGTGGCATTCAATGTGCCTGCCACGTAAAATGGTTAAAAGCTGGGCGAAACGACTACAGAAGCTTGTCGACCAACGCGAATTTCAGACCGAAGGCGTCGGCGACACCCTTGAAAGTGACCTGACCATTGATCACATTGGCGCCCTTCCTGATCTCCGGATTTTCCTTCATCGCCTTTTTCCACCCCTTGTTGGCGATTTCGACCGCATAGGGGAGGGTGGAATTGGTCAGGGCCAAGGTGGAGGTTTTGGCGACCGCGCCCGGCATATTGCCGACGCAGTAATGGATGATGCCGTCGATCGTGTAGACGGGGTCCTTATGGGTCGTCACCCTGGAGGTTTCAAAGCAGCCGCCCTGATCGATGGACACGTCCACCAGGACCGCCCCCTTCTTCATCGTCTTGAGCATGTCGCGCGTGACGAGCTTGGGGGCCTTTGCCCCGGGGATGAGGACAGAGCCGACGATGAGATCCGCCTCCCTGATCAGTATCCGGATCGTTGCCGGCGTGGAGAATAGTGTGAAGCAGTTCTGCGGCATCACGTCATTGAGATAGGCGTCATGGATACCCGATATTCTTCGGTTTTGATCTCTTTGAGAATTCCTGCAATCATTTTGCTGCCCTCCCTGATCCTGATGCGGTCTTCGCAGCTCTTCAGATGATGATCAAGCCGTTCCCCCCGCTTCAGTCATTCCAGAACATTGAACTCTCGATGGCTTTCACGAGCCTTTCCATATCGGCGGGATAAACGTCCCCGATATTTCCGATCCGGAAGGCGCTGGCCTTGGACACCTTTCCCGGGTAGATCACGAATCCCTTCGTTTTCAGCATGTCATAAAAGGTCTTGAAGTCGTATTTCCCGCTTTCCGGGCTGTAGTAAAGAGGTGATGAAGTGGCCCTGGTAGGCATCCGGCAGCAGTGTCCGGAATCCGAGTTTCCGCATGCCGTCCACCAGGGTTCTGTGATTCGCCCGGTAGCGCTCGGCTCTCCTGGCGATCCCCCCCTCCTCTTCCAGTTCCTTCAGGGCCTGATAGAAGGCGCGGACGACATGGGTCGGGGAGGTGTAACGCCACTTTCCCTTGTCGTTTTCCATGGCGTTCCACTGGTCGTACAGATCCAGCGACAGGGATCTGGATAGCAATAGATCAGATGATTTCCGCAAACAGGTCGTAATCGTCGGCGGCAGTAATCCGGCAGGCAGCCAGCGCGCCCATCTCCGGCGCTCCTCCCCGTAGATGGGTCACCCCGTCGATTTCCGGGGCTTGGCGCCGGCTCCTCCCGACATGGGTGTAACCGGAAAGATCGCCTTTCCCCTCGACGAGGACCTCCTGCCGCGTGCCGATCAGGGTGCGGTTGATCGCGCGGGAGATCACGGCCTGCTCCTCCATCAGAACGCCCCGGCGCCGCTCCTTTTCCTTTTCCGAAATCCGTGACGGGAGGGCATAAGCCTCCGTTCCCTCCTCCCGGGAGTAGGTAAAGACCCCCAGATGGTCAAAGCGGATTTCGCGGACGAATGAGAGCAGGTTTTCGAATCTCCGGGGGGTCTCTCCCGGAAAGCCTACGATGAGAGAGGTCCTCAGGGCGATGTCGGGGACTATCTCTCTCGTCTTTTTGATGACGTTCCGGATCAGCGCGCTGTCCCCCCGTCTGTGCATTGCTCTGAGGATGGCATCATCGCCGTGCTGGATGGGAATGTCCAGGTAACGGCAGATTTTCTCTTCCTCCGCCATCGTCCGGAGCAGCTCTTCCGTCAGATGGGCCGGATAGGTATAGAGGATGCGGATCCAGGAAATGCCGCTGACTTTGGCCATTGCCCGGAGAAGGCGGCTCAGCGTCGGCTTTCCTTTTCGGTCCAGTCCGTAGGCCGTCGTATCCTGGGCGGTGATGATGAGTTCGCGCACGCCCTGTGCGGCGAGGAGTTCCGCCTCCCCCACGACGTCGTCGACGGTCCGGCTTCGGGCCTTTCCGCGGATGGCGGGGATCGCGCAGTAGGAACAGCGGTTGGAGCACCCGTCGGCGATCTTCAGGTAGGCGCTATGCATCGGCGCGGAGATCAGACGCCGGTGGCCGGCGCTCATCAGGAATGTCGGTTTACCGATGACGGATCGCTGCCGGCGTGGTCCGGCCTGAAGCAGTTCGTCCAGGTGACGACCCACATGGGGGATCTCGGCGATGCCGAGAAAGAGATCCACTTCCGGCAATGCCTTTTCCATGCCCCTCCCGTAGCGCTGGGGGAGACATCCGGTCACGATGAGATGGGTGCAGGGACCCCTGCCGCCCTGCTTCCAGGCCGCCATGCGGAGAATTTCCTCGATGGATTCCTCCTTGGCCGGGAGGATGAAGGCGCAGGTATTGATCAGGATGACGGAGGCCTCCTCCGGGCAGGGGGTGACGGCGTAACCCCCGTCGGCCAGGATGGCGGCCATGACTTCGGAATCGACCTGATTCTTGGGACAGCCGAGGCTGACGATATGGACCTTCTGTTCATGCATCTTCAACAAATCATTTTCTCGGGGATGATGGAGCTGCACCCCCTGCTGCGCATTCAGCTCATCATCGCGGCAGTTTCTGCGCGAGCACTTTCCTGGGCTTGGCGCCGTCCGAAGGGCCGACAATGCCCTCCGCCTCCATCCGCTCGATGATCCGGGCCGCCCTGTTGTACCCGATTTTCATGTACCTCTGGACAAGGGAAATCGAGGCCTGTCCCAGATCCGTCACGAGTTGGACGGCCTCATCGTACTTCTCGTCAAAATCCTCGTCAGGCCTGTCCTCACTGGCCGTATCCGGTTCATACTCTGCGATCGACTCGTCGTAAGCCGGTTTCCCCTGTTTTTTCACGAAATCGACGATTCGCTCGATCTCCCTGTCCGAGACATAGGCGCCGTGAATCCTCGTCAGTGCCGAGCTTCCGGGCGGGATGAAGAGCATGTCTCCGGACCCCAGAAGTTTTTCCGCGCCAAGCTGATCGAGGATCGTTCTGGAATCTACTTTGGAGGAAACTTTAAATGAAATCCGTATGGGGAAGTTGGCCTTGATGATCCCCGTGATGACATCCACCGAGGGCCGCTGCGTCGCCAGGATCAGGTGGATTCCGGCGGCTCTGGCCATCTGGGCCAGGCGGGTCAGCGATTCCTCCACATTCCTCTGGGCGACCATCATCAGATCGGCGAGCTCGTCGATAATGATGACGATGTAGGGAAGCCTCTCCGGAAGCGGTTCCTTCTTTTCCCTGCCGTCCTCAGGCCCTTTCTTCACTCCCGGGGCGGTCGGAGCGACCTCTCCTCCTCCTCCTCCTCCTGCCGCCGCTACCCGCTCCTTTTCGGTTTTTCCGTCGTCCGCCGGATTCACGGCCTCCGGTGTATCCGGGTGCCCGTCCCGGAACTCGTTGTAGGCTTCGATGCTCTTTACCCCCACCTCGCTGATGATCCGGTAACGGCGCTCCATCTCCTCCACGGCCCAGCGGAGAACAAGGGCGGCTTTCTTCGGATCGACGACGACCGGATGAAGGAGATGCGGGATTCCTTCATAACCGGAAAGTTCAAGTCTCTTGGGGTCGATCATGAGGAATTTGGCCTCATCCGGCGGGGTCTTGAAGAGGATGCTGCAGATCATGGCGTTGAGGGAGACGCTTTTTCCGGAGCCTGTAGTCCCGGCGATCAGGAGATGGGGCATCCGGATCAGATCAGTGATGACCGGGGCGCCCACGATGTCTTCCCCGAGGGCGATGGGCAGCCGGCAGGGCGATTCCCTGAACGCCGCGTTGTCCAGGACGTTCCGCAGGCGCACCGGTTCGCGTTCCTGGTTGGGTATTTCGATTCCGATCGCCCCCTTGCCCGGGATGGGGGCGATGATCCGGATGCTCGGGGCGCGGAGGGCCAGCGCCAGGTCGTCGGATAGATTGGTGATCTTGTTGATCTTGACTCCCGGCGCCGGTTCGAGCTCATACGTGGTGATGACCGGCCCCGGTTTTACCTCCACCACCTTTCCCTCAACGCCGAAGTCGGAGAGTTTTTTCTCGAGAATCCGTGAATTGGCGATGAGGGTTTCCCGTTTGATCCGGGTATCCTTCCGCTCCACGTGGTCAAGCAGGGTCAGCGGCGGCAACTGGAATTTTCCGCTCACCCGGCTTGCAAAGTCAAAACGGGTCTGCTCTGCCTTCTTCAGCTTTTCCTTAAGGGTCTCCTGCCTTGCCTCCTCGATGATCGGTGTGGGAATGGCGGCCTGTCTGCTCACGGGGGGGGCCTCCCGCTTTTTCCCGAACCTCTTCCGGCAGCTGTCGAGGAAAGATTCTCCCATTCTTGCCGCTGCTGATGCCATTGCAACCAATCTTCCGGCGAATCGGACGACTGAAAAATCGAACATGACCATCAGCGCGATGATGAGGACCAGGGTGAGTACGATCAGGGACCCGGCCAGGCGCAGGTAGGCATCGAGGATTCGTGCCGTGAATGTTCCCAGAAGACCGCCTGGGCTCAGGGAAATGCCGTAGATCTTGAACTCTCCGATAAGCAATGCAAACAGACTGGAGGTGGCGAAGACCAGGCCGGCGAGGCCCGCCGCCGCGGCCGCCCCGGTCCGGAACAGGGGATCGCGGAAATACCGGAAGGCGGCGACCAGGAGCAAGACCGGCAGCCAGAGGATTCCGATCCCGAGGATCCAGATCAGGGTATCGGCCGTGTAGGATCCGACGGCGCCGATAAGATTATGGATGGGGATTGTTTCCCAAGGGCTGTAAGATTTTCTCAGAGAGGGGTCGAGGGGATGATAGGAGAGAAGGGCGAACAGAAGGAAAATGGCAAGGGCAAGACAGCTCACCCCGGCGATCTCGGATGCCCTTTTACGGGAAGGATTCTCATTCATCTTCTCAGCATAACCGGCGTTTCCCCGGTTTCCCCCTTCATTGCTGAATACCCCGGATGATCAGTGTAGCGGCCCCGGCAAACCAGCAGTAATAGGCAAAAATGCCAAGGCCGGTCCGGTTGATCATCACAAAGAAGAGCTTCAGGGCAAAAAACCCCGTCACGGCGGCCGACAGGAAACCGGCTCCCAGGGCGGGCAAATCTCCGGCAGGAATCCGCCCCATATCGGCCGCTTTCAGAACAGCGGCGCCGGCGATCGCGGGAATGGAGAGCAGGAAGGAAAACCTGGCCGCCGTTTCCCTCTCCAACCCCCGGAAGATCCCGAAGGTGATGGTCGAACCCGAGCGCGAAATGCCCAGTATGATGGCTTCCAGAAGAGTCACAGGCCGTCCATCCTCCTGTCGGCCGCTTCGAAATCTGTATCGGGGTTTCTCCCGCTTTCAAAGTTTCCGACGATGATGCCGCGGACCCGCTCGATGAGTTCGCCCCGGGTTTCAATGGTGTATCCGCTCACATCCACCGGCCGGTCGATGATCATCGTGATCTTCCCCGGTCTGACTTGCAGGGTCCGCTTGGGCATTATCTCATGGGCCCCGATGATCGAGATGGGTACGATGGGGACCCCCGCCTTGATGGCCAGATGGAACAAGCCCTGCTTGAACGGCTTGATCGTTCGATCTTTGCTGCGTGTTCCCTCCGGAAAGGTGACGACCGATTTTCCCTCCCGGATCTTCTGCGCCGCCTCGTCCAGGCTTTTCATGGCCTTTTCGTGATTCTGCCGGTCGATCTCGATGTAACCGGCGCTTCTCATGGCCTTGCCGAAGATGGGGATCTTGAAAAGTTCCTTTTTGGCGATCCAGCAAAACTGGCCGGGGATGTGGGCCATCACAATCAGGATATCGAAATCGCTCTGGTGATTGGCCATGAAGATCTGCGGCTTGCCCAGCAGGACGTTCTCCCTGCCGATCACATTAACCCTGGTGCTGGTGAGCCAGAGCAGCATCCGCGCCCAGAGATTAGCGACCTTGTGCGCCTTGTTCTCGCCGGGCGAGATGAGCGGAAACAGAAAGGCGCATGTCGACATGAAGGCCGTAACGGCAATGGCGATAATGACCATAAGAAAGGAACGAATCATCATCATTTCCTGGGTGGTCGGAGCGAACGACGGTTAGGAACCTTCACGGGTGACGCCACTTTTCTACTTGATTGTCCCCCTGAAGTCAATAAGGAATGACGGCTTCGTAAAAATCCCTTACCTGTGAGGGATCGGGGCCAACAGAGAAAAGGATTGACAAACCCCGCCCATGATAATAGCATAACAGGCCATGAAGTATGGTTTTTTCTCCGGAGGCGGGTTGACAGGATTTTTATGAAGCGGTTCATAAGTAAAAAAAGGGCGTTTGCGATCATTGAAAACTTTCCCCGGTCCGGAGTCCTGGTCGTCGGGGATATCATGGCGGATCACTTCATCTGGGGCAGGGTTTCCCGGATCTCCCCCGAAGCGCCCGTTCCCGTGGTTGAAGTCCGTAAAGACAGTTTCATGCTGGGCGGTTGCGCCAATGTCCTGAACAATATTTTTGCCATGGGCAGCCGGGTTTATATGACTGGAGTGATCGGCTCCGATGAGACGGGAAGACGGCTGCTGGCGGAAGTCCGCAACCGGGGCGTGGATACCGGTGGAATGGTCGTGGAAGAAGGGCGTCCTACGACGCTCAAGACGCGGATCGTGGCGCACGGCCAGCAGGTGGTCCGGTTCGATTTTGAGGATCGCAAGGCGGTGCAGGCTAAAAGCATCCGCAAGATCCTCTCCTACATCCGGTCGGTCCGGGATGATCTGGGCGCCCTGGTGATTTCTGATTACAACAAAGGAGTGGTGACCGGACCACTTCTGGAAGGGATACGGAAAGAGATCGCCGGCCGGTCGATTGTCACCTGCGTGGATCCGAAACAGAGAGATTTTTCCCTGTACCAGGGGTTCGATATCATCACCCCCAATCATCATGAGGCCGGCAATGCCGCGGGGGAAGAGATGCAAAACGATCACGATCATGTGCGGGTCGGCATGAAATTACTGGGAAAATATGATTTCAAGGCTATTCTGGTCACGCGGGGGGAGGAGGGGTTGAGCCTTTTCGAGAAGGACGGCCGGATGAGACACACGGCTTTTCCGACCGAGGCGCGGGAGGTCTTTGATGTGACCGGCGCCGGCGATACGGTCATCGGCGTCTTTGCCCTCTGCATGGCTGCGGGCGCCTCTTTCCGGGAGGCGGCCTATCTGGCCAACCACGCTGCGGGCATCGTGGTGGGCAAGGTGGGCACGGCAACCGTGACCCGCGAGGAGCTGAAAAGGGTCCTATGAGCGATCCGCAGCCGGCAGAGGCCGTCAAGCTGATTGCCAGTCTGTTTTCCGGGGATCGCCGCCTGCTCGGCGACGCGGTGCAGACCCTGTCGGAAAGGTATGGGAGGGCCGATTTCATCAGCGCCCCGGCGCCTTTTGATTATACGGACTATTATGTTAAGGAATTCGGCGGCTCTCTCATCCGCCGTTTTGTCGCCTTTGAACGTCTCATCCGGCCCGAGTCCCTGCCGGAGATCAAACAGTGGACGAATGCTCTGGAGGGCAGGCTATCGGCAGAGGGACAAAGAAGGGTGAACATCGATCCCGGCTATCTCGCCAAGGCCCATCTGATCCTGGCCACTGGCAAGGGTTACACCCATAGGCCCTATCTCCGGAATGGGATTTACGCCGATCTGACCCTGATCTACCGGGATAAAACATTCCATCCCCTTCCCTGGACCTATCCGGATTACGCCGGCGGGGAAGTCATCGCCATGCTCTCCCGTATCCGCGAAAAATATCTTTTGCAGCTCAAGGGGAAGACGACAGGTGGCGGTTTGGCGGCCGGAATGGGCACGGTTCCCGGAGAAAAATTTTGATGAGGAGTTTCCGATGACCAGAAGCATGACCGGTTACGGCAGGGCCGAGGCTGTCCTGACAGGCAGAAAATTCACGGTCGAGATGAAATCCGTCAACCATCGCTACCTGGAGACCTCCTTGCGTCTGCCGGGGATTTTACTCCCCCTGGAGACAGAGATCAAGAAGCGGATTGGGGAGCAGTTTTCCCGGGGGAGGATAGAGGCGACCTTCCGGGTGGATAGCGGCGGGAATACGGAAAACGGCGGCCGATTTGTCCTGAACCTGCCTCTGGTCCGCAATTATCATGCCCTCCTTTCCCAGCTGAAGGAAGAGCTGCAGCTCAGCGATGAGATCAGCCTGTCCATGATGGCAGGTTTCCGGGACGCCTTTGTCACCACGGAAACGGTTCAGGACCCGGAGACCCTGTGGGATGGGCTGTCCCGGGTTCTCGATGAGGCGATCCGGATGCTGACTGAGATGCGGGAGCAGGAAGGGGAAAGCCTTAAGCGGGATCTGACGGCGCGTCTCTCCCTGATTGCCGGCTTTCTGGAAGTGATTGCCGGAAGGACCCCGCAGGTGGTTCTGGAATATCAGAAACGGCTCGTCGAGAGGATCCGGGAACTGACGGGCGGGATGGCAATTGACGAGGCGCGTCTGCTTCAGGAAGTGGCCATCATGGCGGAGAAGAGCGACATTACGGAAGAGATCGTCCGTTTCCGCAGCCATATCGATCAGTTCACCGGCCTGCTTACCGGTGGCGATGCCGCCGGCAGGAAGATCGATTTCCTGATTCAGGAGATGGGGCGGGAGATCAATACGATCGGTTCCAAAAGCGGTGATGCGGAGATATCGCGGAATGTCATCGAGGTCAAGGGCGAACTGGCAAAATTGAGGGAGTGTGTGCAGAATATTGAGTGAGATTCCAGCGGGTGGACATCCGGGCTTACTGATGATCGTCTCCGCGCCTTCCGGTGCGGGGAAGACGTCGATCTGCCGGAAGATCCTTCGGATGTTCCCCGATCTCCGTTTTTCGGTCTCCTATACCACCCGCCTGCCCCGTCCCGGCGAGGTGAACGGCAAGGATTACATCTTCATCTCGGAAGACGATTTCCGGGCGCGGATTGCCCGGGGAGAGTTTATCGAATGGGTTGAGAATTACGGGCAGCTCTACGGGACATCGAAAAAGGCGACGAAGGCCTTTCTTGAGCAGGGGTGCGATCTGATCCTGGACATCGAACCGCGCGGGGCGAAGGCGATCCGTGAACATTACCCGCGGAGCGTCTCTGTCTTTATCTTGCCCCCTTCGCTTTCCGACCTGAAGTCCAGGCTGGCAAAAAGGGGGGAAAACGCCGCAGTCATGGAACGCCGCCTCCAGACTTCTCTGGATGAAATCAGAGAGGCCCTGTGGTACGATTACATTATTTTCAATGAAAGACTCGATGAGGCCGTCGACCAGTTCCGGGCGGTCTACATCGCTGAAAAATCGCGACGGGACCGCTGCACGGAAAGGGTCGAGGCATTTTTTAAATAGGCGCGGGCAGCCATATTCCCGCTGCCGGAATCGGAAAAGGAGAACCTGCCGGGCGGCATTGCCGGCAGGTGAATGGTTTTAATCATTTGGAGGTTAATATCGTATGGCCAGAATTACAGTGGAAGATTCTTTGCGGATGGCAAAAAACCGATTTGCCCTCGTTTTGCTCACTGTGCAGCGGACCCGGCAACTCCTGAAAGGGTCCAAGCCGCTGACGGATCCGAGAAACAATCGGGAGATCGTGGTAGCCCTCAGGGAGATTGCGGCAGGAAAGGTCGGTTATGCGCATCCGGATGCTCTGAAGGGGGTCAGGGCGAATTTCAAATCAATACCTGATGATACCGAGTTTATCGGCGATGATGAATACACCGAATAAACCTCCGCGGGAAAGATTGATTTTTGCCCTTGACGTCGGTGGCGGACTGGATGATGCGCTTTCCTGGGTGGATCGTCTGTACGATCACGTCGGTCTGTTCAAGGTGGGAAAGGAGTCGTTTATCCGGTACGGTACTGAGATTGTCCGGCAGATTCATTCCCGCGGCGGAAAGGTCTTTCTGGATCTGAAGTTCCATGACATCCCCAATACGGTTGCCCGGGCGGCGGAAGCGGCCGCTGATCTCGGGGTGGCCATGTTCAACCTTCACGCCCTCGGCGGAAGGCGGATGATGATGGAGACGGTCAGCGCCGTACTTCGGTTTGCCGAAAAGCGTGGAAAACCCGGGCCGATTGTCCTGGCGGTCACTGTGCTGACCAGTCTGAATGACGGCGATCTGAGAACCATGGGGTTCAGCGGGGGAACCGGGGAGACGGCGCTCAATCTCGCGCGTCTTGCCCAGGATGCCGGTGTATCGGGGGTCGTGGCCTCGGCCGAGGATGCCACCGCCATCCGGAAGGCCTGCGGCCGGGAGTTTGTGATCGTGACCCCCGGCATACGCGGGGCGAAAAAAGAGGTGGCGGGCGATGATCAGAAGCGGATCGTGGCGCCCTGCGAAGCCATAGGTTGCGGTGCGGACTACCTTGTGGTGGGGAGGCCGATCCGGCAGGCCGCGGATCCCGCGGGCGAGGCGGATGAGATCGTCGGGGAGATTGTCAGGGGTCTTGCGTCCAGGAACGGCAGATAGCATCTACCGCGGCGGCTGCTTCCGGGGGCGACCAAAATGGAGGGATATTATGCAGGTGATCTACGGCATCAACCCTCTTCTGGAGATTTTTCTTTCCCATCCGGCGATGCTGGAAAAAATTGTCGTCGCAGAGGGACGGGAAGGAGAGGCGGTGCAGAAGATCTTGAAACTCGCCGCGGAACACGCGGTACCCGTGGAAATCTGCGGGCGGGCCCGGGTGGAAAAACTGGCGCCCCGCGGGGTCCACCAGGGGGTTGTGGGACTCTGCCATGAACATGCATACGCCACCGTCGATGATATCATTGCCAATCGTCACAGTGCATCCAAGTACAATTTGGTCGTCCTGCTGGACAGTGTCACCGATCCTCAGAACCTCGGTTCGATCGTCAGGACCGCCCACTGCTGCGGGGCGAACGGTATCATCATCCCGGAAAGCAGGGCCGCCTCCGTGACCGCTTCCGTTGCCAAGGCATCCGCGGGGGCGGTTCAGTACCTGCCTACGGCGATGGTGGTCAATCTGGTTCGTACCATCGAATATCTGATAGAGAGAGGATTCTGGATCTATGGCGCCGATGCTTCGTCCGAGCTGAATATCCATTCGCCGGACTACGAAGGTCATATCGGTCTCGTCATGGGAAGCGAGGGACGGGGCATCCGACCTCTGATCCGGAAGAAGTGTGATTTCCTGATCTCCATTCCCATGCGGGGACAGGTAGCTTCCCTAAATGTTTCGGTTGCGACAGGGGTCATCCTTTATGAGATTCTCAGAAAGTGGGGGAAAGGATCTTAGTTATGCCGATATTCATCTGGAGTGCGGAAACGAGAAAAGGCGAAACCAGAAAAGGCGAGCTCGATGGCGCCGATGAAGCAGCCATCCGGGCCCAACTCCGCCGGCAGGGATATAAATCCATCAGCGTCAAGAAGAAACCGAAGGATCTCCTGGAGTATCTGCCCTTTCTGAAGCAGAAGGTCAAGGAGAAGGATGTGGTGATTTTTGCCCGGATCTTTGCCACCATGATTAATGCGGGCCTCCCCCTGATCCAGTGCCTCGATCTGCTCGGGAAACAGGAGCAGAACAAGACTTTTTCCAAGATGATCGGCGCCATCAAGGAAGATATCGAGGGCGGCTCCACGCTCACCGATGCCCTCAGAAAATATCCTGATGTTTTCGATGATCTCTTCGTGAATCTGGTGGCGGCAGGGGAGAGTGGCGGCATCCTGGACGTTATTCTCCAGCGCCTGTCGGGCTACATGGAGAAGGCCATGAAACTCAAAAGCAAGGTCAAGGGAGCCATGACCTATCCGGCCAGCGTCCTCGTCATCTCCATCGGCGTTGTGGCCGTCCTGTTGCTGAAAGTGATTCCGGTCTTCCAGACGATGTTTGAAGGAATGGGCTCCGCCCTGCCCGGGCCAACCCAGTTTCTGGTGGATGCCAGTCAGTTCGCCCAGCATTACTTTCTCTATGTGGGCGCCGGGCTGGTCGCACTCTTCTTTGGGTTTAAAAGGTATTACAAGACCGAGCAGGGGAAGCTCGTCGTCGACGCCCTCATCCTGAAATCGCCGGTTTTTGGCCCTCTGTTGAAGAAGGTGGCCGTGGCCAAGTTCACGAGGACCCTTTCCACGATGATGTCGAGCGGGGTGCCGATCATGGAAGGACTCGGAATCGTCAGCAGGACCGCAGGGAACAAGATCATCGAAAACGCCCTCGTGAAAACGAGACAGAGCATCGGCGAAGGGAAGACAATCGCCGAACCCCTGATGGAAGCGAACATCTTCCCGGCCATGGTGGTGCAGATGATCGCCGTCGGAGAGGCGACGGGCGCCCTGGATACGATGCTCACCAAAATCGCCGATTTCTACGACGATGAAGTGGATGCAGCGGTTGGCGCGATGACGGCCCTGCTGGAACCCTTCATGATGGTTTTTCTGGGAGGCGTGGTCGGCGGGATGATCATCGCCATGTATCTGCCTATCTTCCAGATGGCCGCGGCCGCCGGATAGTTCGGGATATCCGGCAGGGTAACTACTCAGGTTAATAGGGGCAATGGTCTTGGACTTTTTACGTAGCCGTCAAGAATGAAACACGCAAGATTCCTGCCGAGGGGCTGAGGGGGCATGTAAAAAAATGGTCGGGATGGCGCGATTTGAACGCGCGACTCCTGCGTCCCGAACGCAGTGCCCTACCAAGCTGGGCCACATCCCGACGGCGCTCTTTATAACCAATTCGGGATGAAATGTCCATCATTTTTTTCAGATGCCGAAGAAATCTTGACTATCCTATTTTTTGGTGGAATTCCAGCGGAGGGTGGTCGTCCGGTATCGAGCGGCATTGCCGGGCGTTTGATAGCGACAGCCCCATACATGCCTGGTCATCGTTGTCAATCCCGACCTATAAAAGAACTGAAAGTCGGGTTGTATTTTGTGTGTCGGCATGGTAAAATCCCCCTGAAACTGATTTCCGGGAGAAAGACCGTGATCATCTATGATCTGAGATGCCAGGACGGCCATAAATTCGAGGGGTGGTTCAAGGATAGGGGGGCCTTCGAAGAACAGAAGGCGGAGAGACTCATTGCGTGTCCGGTATGCGGGATTGCCGATGTGACACTGGTTCCTTCTTCCGTGGCGATCATGGGGCGAGAGGCCCGTTCGGTTTCGGAGAAACCGAAGACAGAGGTTTCTCCTCTCAAGATCCTCCGGGAATTTCAGGAATATATTCACAAGCACTTTGATGACGTGGGCGAGAAGTTCACAGAAGTCGCCCTTCGGATTCATCATGGGGAAGAAGAGAGAAGAGATATCAGGGGAACCACAACCCGGAGCGAAGAAGAAATGCTGCTGGAAGAGGGCGTCCAGTTCATAAAGATTCCCCTGCCGAAGTTTGACGGTTAGTGGGATTCGTTGTTTGCTTCCCCTCCATTATCATGATCAATTTTCATTCAGATAATCTTGACATATGATGATCCGCTACTTACTATGTAATTAAAGGAAGGGTGTTGTTTATTGTCAAAATTAAAAGGAGAATCCATCATGGAGAAAAACAAAAAACGGATGGTTTTTATTCTGTTTATCTTGTTTGCCTCGCTTTTGTCCGAAAGTGCTTCTCTGGGGTCTGAAGCTATCACGGTCCTTGGTAATCAGGTGAAATCGGATCCAGGCAACAATACGAACATCCCGGTATTCGAGCTTCCCATGCCTGGAAGTGAGCGGGAAAAGAGTTACCTGGGACTTTCCGGGACCGGAAATTTCAAAATAGGACAAATAAAAGCCCAGGTTCTGATCATCGAGGTCTTTAGCTTTTATTGCCCCCATTGCCAGCGAACAGCATCTCAGGTAAACGAACTCTATAAGAAGATACAAGAACGCCCTGATATGAAAGAAAAGATAAAGATGATCGGAATCGGCGTTAACAATAGTATTTATGAGGTCGACTCTTACAGGAAGAGGTACAAAGTGCCATTTCCTCTTATTCCTGACGAGAACATGGAAATTTCTAAAATGCTTGGCGTTAGAGGTACGCCCACATATATCGGGATTAAGGTGAACGGCAAGGGAACCCAGAAACGGTTCTATTTTGAAGAGGGTGGCTTTCAGGACACTCAGCAGTTTCTGACGGAGATCATTAAGTTGTCAGGATTAAAATAGGAGGTAAGAAATGAGAGTACAGAAAAAGAAGTGGATGGACTTATTGTGCCTCAGTGTTTTTCTGGTAGTGGCAGGAGTTGCCGTGGCCTATGGGCAATCAGGAGGATTTTCGGAATCTATTTATCCGGTAGAAAAACTCAAACCCACGGACAGTCTGCCCAAGTTAAAAGTTGGCGGCGTTGCACCGGATTTTAACCTTCCTGCTGTTGCGGGCGGCAAGGTATCCCTCAGCCAATACAAGGGCAAGAAGAATGTCGTCATCTCCTTTGTTCCCGCAGCCTGGACGCCGGTTTGCTCTGGCCAATGGCCGGGCTACAATATCTCCAAAGACCTCTTTGATAAACATGACGCGATCCTGCTTGGCATTACGGTGGACAACATTCCCACGCTCTACGCCTGGACGAAACAGATGTGTAATCCCAATGAAAAATTGTGGTTTCCTGTTCTCTCCGACTTTTATCCTCATGGTGCGGTAGCCTCCAAATATGGGGTGCTCCGTTCAGAAGGAGTAGCTGAGAGAGCCCTGTTTGTAATCAACAAGAAGGGCATCATTACCTATATTGACGTCCATGATATAAATCAACGGCCGCTCCTTGATGATCTCGCAAAGGCCCTTGAAAAAGTAAATAGGCAATAAGTGCTTATAAAGGTTCACCTAACTGTCGTATTATTGCAGATGACCAAAATCCGACTCATCTGTTCCGATGGGTTCTGACCTCTTAATGAGAAAAAGAGAACACGATACTGGTAATGGCGGTCATAACCGGCAGGGTGTCCGGCGTCATTTGTAATAAGGGTTTACTGGAGTTTTGAAATGATCGAACAAATCCAACATCTCCTGGAAGAAGCTTTTCGACAAGATACCGTCGGGCTTTATTTCCTGATGTTTAGCGGCGGACTTTTCGCCTCTGTGACGCCATGCACCTATCCGGTGCTTCCGTTGACGGTCGGGTATATCGGTCACCAGGCAGGCGCTAACCGGTTGAGAGCTTTTCTTTTAAGCCTTTCCCTGGTGACTGGCTTGGCGGCGGTTTACGCTATACTGGGCGGTATCGTTGCGGCGGTGGGAGGGACGCTCGGCTCGATCATGGGGAATGGGTTGGTTCTTTATGCGATCGCCGTGTATTACCTAATAATGGGACTTTTCCTTCTGGACGTGTTTCATTTTCCCACTCCCAGGTTTTTCTCCAGGCTCCACGCAAAATCGGCAAACCGTAAAGGACTATCGGGAGCGTTCGTGATCGGGGGCGTCAGCGGTTTAATTGTCGGTCCTTGTACCGGCCCTATCCTGGCTGTCGCGTTGGGAGCGATTGCCCTGACGCTGAAAAATGTGCACGGCATAGATTACGCCCTGCAGGTTGTGAAGGGTGGCGTTCTGCTTTTTCTCTTCGGGTTTGGCCAGGGGGCCCTGATTCTGTTGGCGGGCATCTTTACCGGCTTCCTTTCCAGACTTCCCAAAGCAGGCGTATGGATGGAGGCTGTAAAAAAAGGCTTCGCTTTATTGATCATCCTCACTGCGAGTCTGTTATTTGTGTTCGTGGGTCAACATACTGATTTTCCGAGTCTGACTCGACTTCTGGCAAGTGCGTCCTCACCCGCAGCGCAAGCACCAAAGCCGGACACTTCGGCGGAATCGCCACCCCAGGCGATTGAAAAACGTTCAGAAAATCTGGCCCCAGACTTCACCCTTGCTTCGCTGGACGGCTCTCATCAGGTTACGTTAAGCCGTTTTAAAGGTGAAAAAGGAATCGTGCTGGTGTTCTTCGCGACCTGGTGCGTCGGTTGTGTGAAAGAAGTGCCGGAGATTAAACAATTCGCCGAAATGGCGCAAAAGGAAAATATCACTGTGCTCAGCATCAATTACAAACAACCAGCAGAACTTGTCGAACGATTTAAAGAATCCAATCAGATCGATTACGGAATACTTCTGGATACGGAGGGAACGGTGACGACCGGAAAATACGGCATCACGGGAATACCGCATCACGTCGGCATTAACGCGAAAGGTGAGATCATTTACAGGGGAACGGCCCTGCCGGACAATAAAGACGAATTCATAAAAAATTTAAAACAAGGTTTGTAAAGTCCGGCTTCTTCTCAAGGCCGGCCATTTTTCGGTTTCTTTACAAGTACGGCAACGGAATCCATCGCGTTCACCACTGCAGTGGAGCCTTGTGCAGGGGCAGGGATTCATAAAAAAACCCCCGGCGTGCGCCGGGGGTTGTATACGTCCGGGTGAGAATTATTTTGCTGCAGGCGGAACTCCTATAATGTCCTTGTAAATAGCATCCTCCAAGTCAACACTCCATACCTTTTTCCCCGCTACAGAGATTTCTGATGCCTTGATGGATTTCATTTTCGAGTTCACCGTCCCTGTGATTGCAACCGTTTGGTTGATGTGCCGGGCAAGGATTCCTCTGTCCACATTGGGAACAAAATAATACTCCGACTTCGCGGCGTCAACAAGGAGCACAAACACATTCTCCACGGCAATCACGGGATCTTCCATCCCAATGGGACAAATTTTCCCCTGCGTCACGCAGTTGAACCCCTGAATCGAACCGGTAAGAGTTGCGCCGATCGCGAAAACCGGTACCAGCATAAACACTAAACCGATAATCATCGGTACCAATATTTTTTTCATTTTCTCCTCCGTTTAAGTTTTTATGTCCTGATTTAATTGACTCCCCCAAGTTCGCTTGCTTATTAAAATTCCCACACCTCCTTTCTTTCGTACTATAACGAAAAATGACGTGTTTGTAAAAATTCACGCAGCGATTTTGAGTTCAAGATCGCAGATGCGTGAAGGAATCCCACGCCTCACATAACTGGATATCCAACGTCGTAGATATTTTCGGCCACGAGATTAATTTCGCGCTGAAATTTATCGTTGGACCTCGTTAAACTTTTCCGTTCAATTTCCTTCACAATCGCATCGCTCAAGCAAAAATCTTTGACATACTGTGGATATATTCATCAATAACGTGGAGCAAAAACATTATATCGTTTTCGTTGCTCATACGGTAATGTTCTCATTCAAGAAAATCAATGAGCGTTAATTTATGGGTTAATAATAGTAAAATACTCCGGTGCTGTCAACTTTTTTTTGTAAAATATTCATAGGCCAATTATTTGAAGAAAGGCAAGTTCTTACGTACTTTTCCTACTGGGTTTGACCTCCAATGAAGCTCCATTTTCAAAGATATGTAGGCCAGGATGCGATAACAGGCGATCTTTCCGGCCACGGTCTCCATGACCTTGGTCCGACGTCGGAACTCTTTGTTGAGCCGTTCAATGATGTTGGTTGTCCATACCGAAATCCATTCTTCCGGGGGAAAGTTGAAAAAGGTCAAATATGACCACTTATGAATTCACACAAAAGATTTTACACTCTTTATACCGTCAGAGGTTTCCATCGGGGACTGCTGCTGCCGCAGGTGGCGTCCGAACACCATTGGGACCGCTTGACCTTTCTGGTAGAAACCTGTTATAAATCTTGCATTCTACCTCAAGCTTGACAGGAGAAGGGGAC
>Ga0154726_1019_pt2 | contig 20513 bp, 18 predicted proteins | sample Rifle2008BG16ft_FD_105734 | JGI IMG/M metagenome (GOLD analysis project Ga0154726, IMG submission 105734) | Deltaproteobacteria bacterium RBG_16_58_17
GCGCCTCCTTGCGCCCCGCGGCGCTCGCCCCGCAGCTTAAGCGCGAGACGCAAACGGCGAGTCGAGATGAACTCAGCTCGCCCGATTAACAACATTGTCCTGGTTGATTTGTATGAAGAAAGAGATGGAACGAGGTGAAGATGTTTTGAACGGGGAAACCGTGGTGGCGCATTTTGCGCCAACGGAAATAACCGCCACGGAAGCGGAAGTGGCCCGTTATGCCGGAGGCAGCCGCTATCGGCCGGATGCGAAATTGGAGGCCGAGGTCGCCGATGTTTTATCCATGGCGACAGGTCTCGTTTCACCAGGGGCGGTATATGGATTTCACCGCATCCAGCAAGTGCTGGATGAAGGCGCCATCAGGCTGGAGGGGGGAATCGAAGTAAAGCTACCCGTGAGCGACCACTGGGATGAGACACAATACCTCGGTGCGGCAGTCATCACCATAGGGAAGGCCCTGGAGGAAGAGGTAAAGGTCCTCCACGCCGGAGGGGATTGGGTAAGGGCCCTGTTCCTTGATGCTGCCGGCGTCGCATTACTGAAGGCCCTGGATTCTAAAATGATCGAAAGGCTGAGGGAACAGGCTGAGGAACTTGGTCTTCACCTCACCTGTCGCATGGGGCCCGGGCTGAATGACGTTCCCCTGGAGGTGCAAAGGCAGTTATTCCAGCTGGTCGATCCTTCTGTCCTGGGAGTGCATATTAACGATCAACTGGTGATGATGCCCGCCAAGTCTGTTTCCTTCTTTGCCCGTTTCGCTCGGAGACCCGTCCAGGTAGGAAGTGCCTTCAATTGCCGGAGTTGCGAACTGAAGAGTTGCATCTACCGGATGAACTCCGGGATTGGCCATTGAAAGGTCAAGATTTAACAGGCAGCGTTTCACAAGCCAGCATTTCCGGCAATACGGAGAAATCTTCGATGATACAAGCCGCTCCGGCCTGAAGCAATTCTTTCCGCTGCCTTTCCCGGTCGAGAGATGAGAGGACAATCCCTATGCCCCGGTATCCGGTTCGGGATGATGCGGCAGCCAGCATGTCATCGGGCATGTCCCCTAAGTAATAGCATTCCCCGAACGTTGTATCCAACAATCGGGGTATCAAATCCAGCATATAGGGGTTAGGCTTGCTCAGGGAGATCCGTTCCCGCCGCTCCCGGAAGTTCATTTCCTCTTCCCGAATGCAGTCATCGAGAGTCACCATGAGGGAAAAATACTGCCTGATGTTAAAATGATCCAGCGGGTAATCTGCCTCCACCCTTGGTCTTCCGGTGGCAATGGCCAGAAGATGATTGCCGGCCAGCTCTGCCAGAATATCCTTTGCGATAAGAGGCCCCTCCTGGCTGATCAGCCCCTCTCCCCGGAAAAACCTCGTCTTGATGCGATAAATTGACCGGAACAGCGAATGGCCAAGAAAAATCTCCTGGAATATCTGCTTGATAATGTTGCCGGCGCCCACGTCGCCCTGGAAGCAGGCCGAAATAAAAGGTTCCCTGTGTTTGCCGTATTTCTCAAGAAGGTCCATTAACGGAGTCGTTGAAGAGGAAAGAAAATCGGCCAGGAGGGACACGTCACAGCCCATGATGGTCTTTTCAAAGCGGGAGGAATAATCGGGATGTGCGGCATATTCCGGCACGACAACCAGGGTAAAAAGCAGGCTTATTGACTGTGCGGCCAGATCCCAGTCGTTGTTCAAACCGCCGGTTTGCTTGAGTCTGGCCAGATCATCAAGGGGGAAGAGGGGGTCCGGAAGCTTCTCCCCGCCTTTAGCGCCCTGTAAAAAAAGCCGGGCCGTCTTCCGTACCGCTTCCCGATAGGAACGGGAAACATCGATGAGGACGCCGTCCATGTCAAAAACGATAAGTTTTGGCAGTTTCATGCTTTCCAATGACCTTTTGCCTACCGACTCTATCGACGACACCAGGATTGCCCCTGGAGCAACACTATGGGTGTTTCCTATTCCACAGGTGGGGTTATCTGTCAAATACATTCAACTTGACCGTTTGATCAATTTTGGCGACTTCACAGCATACCGCGACAAGAAACAGAAATTTTTGGTTGCTAATTAAACCAACCGGATGTAGTTACTCCGCATCTGCACTGAGGACGGGTGATTCACTTTGAGACAAGAGGGCTTTGATAGCGGTCGGCGCACCGGAGAGAAAGTCCCGCTCCGGATATGTCTTCTTACCTACCGCGGAAATCCGACCTGCGGAGGGCAGGGGGTTTACATTAAATACCTCAGCCGGGCGCTCAAAGATCTCGGACATGAGGTTGATGTGCTGTCAGGACCCCCCTATCCGGAGCTTGGGGAAGGAATTCATCTTCACGAACTGCCCGGTCTTGATCTGTACAACCCCGAACATCTTTTCAAGGTCATGAATCTCCGTGAACTTGCCTCACCGCTGAATCAGCTCGAATTCATCAGTATGTGCACGGGAGGATTCCCGGAACCCTTCACCTTCGGGTTCAGGGCCTGTCGCTATCTGCGCAGGCAAAAAATGAGATATGACGTCGTTCACGACAACCAGAGCCTTTCCTACGGCATTCTGGGCATCGCCGGATGCGGATATCCGACGGTGGCAACCATCCACCATCCGATCACGGTTGATCGGGAAACGGAGATTCGTGCGGCGGGATCCTGGCTGCGCAGGATGAAGGTGCGCCGGTGGTATTCCTTTCTGGCCATGCAGAAGCGGGTTTCGCGGCGGCTTTCCCACATCATCACCGTCTCCGAATGTTCACTGAAGGATATAGGCCGCGAGTTCAGGATCAATCCTCATCGTTTCCGCGTCGTCCCCAACGGGATCAATACCGATTATTTTTACCCCCTTCCGGGTGTCAAAAGGGCGGACAATCTGATCCTTGTCACCAACAGCGCCGATACCCCGCTGAAAGGACTCCGCTACCTCTTGGAGGCGGTCGCAGCCATCCGAAAAGAACGGGAGCTCCGGGTCGTGGTCATCGGGAAACCGAAAAAGAACGGGGAGATTGAACATCGCATTCGGGAACTCGCTCTCGGCGATAGAGTCAGGTTTACGGGTCGAATAGAATATGAAGAATTTGCCCGGTATTATGCCGAGGCGACAATGGCTGTCATCCCTTCCCTCTATGAGGGATTCGGCATGCCGGCCGGTGAGGCCATGGCCTGCGGCGTCCCTGTGATAAGCACGGCGGGCGGCGCCCTTCCCGAGGTGGTCGGGGAGGCTGGGATCCTGGTCCAACCCGGTGATACGGAGTCCCTCCGGGAGGCGATCGTTTCCCTTCTGAATGATCCGGAGAGACGCCGGCGGCTGGGGCAAGCGGGGCTTGCAAGGGTGCGCACCTCGCTGACCTGGCGCCATGCAGCGCAGAAGACGGTAGATGTCTATCGGGAGGCGATCGATGCTCACAGTCGATTTTAAGCAGATCCCTCTGAAAGCCGGGATGGCCGTTCTCGATGCCGGCTGCGGCAGTGGCCGTCATCTCCGTGAGGCGTTTCGCACGCCGGGAGTGTCGGCAGTCGGGGTGGATCTGAAATGGGATGATCTTTGCGAGGCAAAGGGGTTTCTGACCCTGATGGCTCAGGAACAGGGTGGACGCTGGATGGCCTCCCGCGCCGATATCACGAAACTCCCCTTTGCCGACGGCAGCTTCGACGTGGTGGTCTCTTCGGAGGTTCTGGAGCACATTGCCGATAACCGAACCGCGATTGCTGAGTTGATCCGGGTCCTCAAGCCGGGAGGGGATCTGGCGGTCACGGTCCCCCGTTTTTTACCGGAAAGCGTCTGTTGGCTTCTGTCTGATGCCTATCACCGCGAACCCGGGGGACATATCCGGATCTATAAAAAGAGGGAGTTGCTGGCCCTGCTGGAGGAGGCAGGCGCGCGCTGCCGGCTGATCCGCTACCGGCACGGCCTCCATTCGCCCTACTGGTGGCTCAAGTGCCTCGTAGGACATAAGAATGAAAGATCCCCTCTGGTCAAAGCATACAAGAGATTCCTCGAATGGGACATCGTCCGGCGCCCTTCCCTGACTGCCTTACTGGACATGATCCTCAACCCCCTGATCGGGAAAAGTATCGTCTTCTATCTGAAAAAAGGTGACCGATGATGCAGCTCAATCTCTCGCAATGCATTGCCTTGTCGCCTGTCGATGTCGGCGCCATGGCGGATTTCATCGCCGGGCTGCAGAAGGCGAACGGCGAAATCCCCTGGTCCGTCGGAGGAAAGACCGATCCCTGGGATCACGTGGAAAGCGCCATGGGGCTCAGCGTTGCCGGCTATTTCCGGGAGGCGGAGCGGGCCTATCAGTGGATGGCCTCGACCCAGTTTCCCGACGGAAGCTGGTGGTCGGCCACCCGGAACGGGGCGCCGGAGGATGCCACGAAAGACAGCAACCTTTCTTCCTATATCGCTGTCGGAGTCTACCATCACTTCCTGATCACAGCGGACGTTAGATTTCTCCGGCGTTTATGGCCGACGCTGGAGGCGGGAATCGATTACGCCGTCGGACTCCAGGCGGATACCGGTGAGATCCACTGGGCAAGGAATGGACAGGGCATCATCGATCCCATGGCCCTCCTGACCGGCTCCAGCTCGGTCTACATGAGCCTCAAGTGCGCCCTGGCCGTTGCTTCCGTTTTGGGGAATCGACGTTCGGACTGGGAAAAGGCCCTGAAGAAACTCGGGGAGGCAATCAGGAATCGCCCGAATCTGTTCAATATGATGAAAGCGCGCTATGCGATGGATTGGTACTATCCCGTTCTGTGCGGCGCCGTTACGGGCGCCGATGCCCACAGGAGGATAGATCGTTCTTGGGACAAGTTCGTCGTCCCCGAATGGGGGGTGCGCTGCGTCAGCGACCACCCGTGGGTCACCACGGCGGAGGCCTCGGAACTGGTGCTGACGCTGACTGCGATCGGAGATCATAAAAGGGCGGCCATCGTCTTTAACTGGATATGCGATAAGAAGTTCGACGACGGGTCCTACTGGATGGGGGTGACGTTTCCGGACGGAGTCATCTGGCCGGAGGAGAAGACCTCCTGGACGGCGGCGGCTGTCCTTCTCGCCCACGATGCCCTCCATGAAATCACGCCCGGCAGCCGGCTTTTCTGTCATGACTTCTGGAACGGCCATGGGTTTGTCCAGGGAAGAATGGAAACCTCATCCCGGCGCCGGACGGATTCACGGAAGAGATCGGACTTTTCGGCATCCTGAGGTTGATTGCCTTGCGAAGAGATCACCGCCCCTATATCGTCAAACGACTCGATCTGAAATTTCAGAAGTGGTATGCAAATCACTTTCTCCGTCCGCAGTTCGACCATCTTGGGCGAGGCTGTACATTCATGAAGCCCTGGCATGTGGAGATCTTCGGGGGGCCAGTAGCCCTTGGGGATTACGGCACAGTGATCGCCACCCCCGACAGAAAGGTCAGGCTCACGGTCTGGTCCGATCTGAAGCAAGGGGGGCGGATCGCGATCGGGAACTGCTGTCTGATCTGTCCCGGCGTACGGGTCAGTGCAGCCACAGAGATCGAGATCGGGGACAGCTGCATGCTGGCCCACGGGGTCTTTGTAAGCGACTCCGACTGGCATGACCTATACGACCGCAGCCTGCCCATAGGGACAACGATTCCGGTCCACATCGGGAAGAACGTCTGGATCGGTGACAGCGCCATCATTGGCAAGGGGGTCAGGATCGGCGAAAACAGCATTGTCGGAGCCGGGTCCGTGGTGGTCAGGGATATACCCGCCAATGCGGTAGCGGCAGGACAACCGGCCGTCGTCGTCAAGCATCTCGACCCGGACCGACCTGTCCGGACCCGGGCCGACTGGCTGGCCGATCCGGGCGCGCTTGCCGCCCAGTTCGACGCGATCGATCGCCACCTGATGCGAAACAACACCTGGACGGACTGGATCCGCTCGCTCATCAGACCCCGCCGGGGAGATTGAGCGGCAGCCGTAAGCCACGAGCCCGCCTTAAACAAAGATCCCTCTTGCGGCAGGGCCGGCACTGCAGGCGGGGAATTTTTTGAGGCGATGAGAGGATCGCAGCGGGACGCATGACGATCTGCAGAGTGCGAAATGATTTTCCGGAGACCTGACCATGAGAGTCGCCATTATTGCGCCCCCCTATCCCCTGGAAGAGGCCCCCGCCCCGCCGCTCGGCGTTACCTATGTCGCGGCAGCCTTTGAATCTGTCGGGGCCGAGGTCCGGATCTTCGATTACATTGTCAGCCGTTACACCCCGGAAAAGCTCGGGGCGCAACTCGACGAGTTCCAGCCGCACGTCGCCGGTTCCACATCTGTGACGCTGAATTTTCCCGGCGCCGTCGAAATCCTTAGAGGGGCCAAGCGTCATCGCCCATCGCTTCTGACCATCATGGGCGGACCCCATGTCTCTTTCGCTGCCGTCCGGACCCTCGAAACCTATCCGGAGATCGATCTCATCGTGACCGGCGAGGGTGAGCGGACCATCGGCGAACTCATGGAGCAGGGGATGGATCCTGCATCATGGGAAGGAATCCGGGGGCTGGCCTTCCGTTGCAATGGGCAGATCGTCTCCACTGCCCCTCAATCCTTCATCGAAGATCTGGATACGCTGCCCTTTCCCGCGCACCATCTTCTTCCGCTGTCCCGTTATCAGGCGCTCGGCTATCCGATCAGCATCATCACCAGCCGCGGCTGCCCCTATTCGTGCATCTTCTGCCAGGGACGACGGATGGTAGGAAGCCGGGTCCGGCAGAGAAAGGCCTCGCTCGTCGCCGATGAGATCGAACAGATCCTCTCCTACGGCATATACAGGATCAATGTGGCGGACGACCTCTTCGTTTCGCACCGGGGAAAGGTGATGGAGGTATGCGGGGAGATCCTCCGGCGAGGGCTGCGGTTTACTTGGAGCGCCTTCGCCAGGGTAAATACCGTTGACCGGGAAACCCTGGCGCTCATGCGGGAGGCGGGATGCGACAGCGTCAGTTTCGGGGTCGAATCGGGCAATCCGGAGATGCTCGAGAGGATCCGGAAGGGAATCACCCTGGATCAGGTCCGGCAGGCGGTTTCACTCTGCAGAGAGGTCGGGATCATCGCCCACACCTCCTTCATCGTCGGCCTGCCGGGGGAGACGCCGGAGACGCTCCGGGAAACAGGGGAGTTCGCCGCCAGTCTCGGTTCCCTATACGGCTACCACTTCCTGGCGCCCTTTCCGGGAACGACCGTCCGCGAGGAGGTGGAAAAATACGATCTTGAAATCCTGACCGACGACTGGTCGCGTTACGATGCGAATAGCGCCATTGTGAGAACTTCCAGACTTTCGCCGGAAGAGATCAACCGGTTCGTAGCCGGCTTTGAGTCCGAAATCCGGCAAGCTTGGGAGGCGATGGTGCAGGGGTATCATGAAAAAACCAATCCCCCGGAGATCGACCTCCAGGTGGAAGGCCATTTTCGCATGCAACTGGTCTATCGCCTGCTCTCGGAGGATCTGATCGAAAAATTGGGTGCATTCCCCCTGCTTAAGATCGATGACGGGAGCGAAGAAACTTCTCTTGAGGAGCTCTGGCGGAGGATTGAAGAGGAAACCGGGATGGACGGAGTGCTGATCCGGAAGACCATCCGGAGTTTAGTGAGCTCCGGTTACATCAAAGCTGAGATTGCGGGGGAAATGTTGAGCTGGCACTGGACCCACAACAATCGCGTCGACCGTCTGCCAGGGGTGAATGGTTCAGGTACGGATGGCGTTCCATCGATCCCGTGAGGTATCGGTCGGACGGCCGAAAGAGGTCCGTTTCAGGACGCCGAGCGTGCCGACCATAGGGAGTTCCTGAAAAAGACCGGAAGCGAGGGCCATGCGGTAGATGCAATAAGGCGCCTGGCCGCCTCTGGCCGGATCCGGATAGATGTCGTGGATAAGCAGATAGCCGCCCGGCAGCAGGTGGGATACCCAGCAGCTGTAATCGGCGAAGGCCGCTGCAAAGGTGTGGCCGCCATCGATGAATACGAGGCCCAGCAGAGTGCCCCAGGAGCGGGCGACTACCTTTGATCCGGAAACGATAGGGACGACGGTATCCTCGAGGGAAAGATCCCGCAGTACTTTACGGAATGCCGGGAAGGTATCGATTCGGCCCGTTTCCGGGTCCAGCAGCTCCGGATCGTAATATTCCTGGCCCGGCTGCTGCTCTTCCGATCCCTGGTGATGGTCGATCGAAAAAAGTATTCCGCTGGCTTCCCTGCAGCCGAGTCCGAGATAAGCCGTCGAGTGACCGCAGTAACTGCCGATTTCAAGACAGGGACCGAGCGGGGCGGCTTCCCGCGCCAGTTCGTACAGACGCAGTGCTTCCCGATCATCCATGAATCCCTTGAAACGGATCGCCTTCAGATCACCCACATCCATACCCCGTTATCCCTCCCGGTCCGGCATTACCATTCATTTCTGCGCGGAATATATATATCCTACAGGGAAAAGGCAAGTCCTGTGTGGAAGGATGAAAATTTCTCTTGACCATATCAATATATGGTAGTATGAATGAACCCAACCCCAATATATAGCGTTTGCAGTTTGATTGGGGATGATCCGAAAAAATATCGGTGAAGAGGAGCGCTCCATGCATGCAAAGATCAAAAAGAGGGACGGTCGTCTGGTCAAGTTCAAGGCGGAGAAGATCACCAATGCCCTCGCCAAGGCAGGGGCGGCAACTGTCGAGTTCGATGTCGCAGCAGCGAAAATGCTTACCATCCGGGTGCTGAATCTTGCGGAAAAGCTCTTCGACAACAGGATCATGACGGTCGAAGAGATCCAGGATATCGTGGAGGAGGTGCTCCTTGCTTCCCCCTACCGGAAGACCGCAAAGGCCTATATCATCTATCGCGATCAGCATGCCCGTCTGCGGGAAATTACCAACCGGATGGAGGTGGATCTGGTCGATCAGTACCTGAAAAAGACGGATTGGAAAATTCATGAAAACAGCAATATGGATTACTCCCTGCAAGGTTTGAACAATTATATCTCTTCCGAGGTCAGCAAGGTCTACTGGCTCAACGAGATCTATTCTCCGGAGATTCGCAAGGCCCATGCGGAAGGAGATTTCCATATCCACGATCTCAGCCTCCTGTCGGTATACTGCGTAGGATGGGACCTCTGTGATCTCCTGATGGAGGGCTTCCGGGGGGTTTCGGGTAAGGTGGAAAGCAAGCCGGCAAAGCACCTCCGCAGCGCCCTTGGCCAAGTGGTCAATTTCTTCTACACCCTCCAGGGAGAAGCTGCCGGCGCCCAGGCCTTTTCCAACTTCGACACCCTGCTTGCTCCTTTCATTCGCTACGACAAACTGAGCTACCAGGATATCCGGCAGGCTTTGCAGGAGTTCATCTTCAATATCAATGTCCCCACGAGGGTCGGATTCCAGACCCCCTTCACCAATGTGACGCTCGACATTACGGTGCCCCGCTACTATGCCGACCGGAATGTCATCCTCGGCGGCGAACCGCAAAAGGAGACCTATCAGGATTTTCAGGAGGAGATGAAACTCTTCAACCGGGCATTCCTCGAGGTGATGGCCGATGGCGATGCAAAGGGGCGCGTTTTCACCTTTCCGATCCCCACCTATAGCATCACCAAGGACTTCTGCTGGGATGACCCGAATCTCGAGGGGCTCTGGGAAATGACTGCAAAATACGGGGTTCCCTATTTTTCCAATTTCATCAATTCCGACATGAGCCCCGAAGATGCCAGAAGCATGTGCTGTCGACTGCGGATCGACAACCGCGAGCTGCAGAAGCGGGGAGGGGGGTTGTTCGGTTCCAATCCCCTGACCGGATCCACCGGAGTCATCACCATCAATATGCCGAGAATCGGTTATCTGGCCAATACCAAGGAGGAATTTCTGGAACGCCTGGAGAAGCTGATGGTCACCGCCAAGGAGAGTCTCGAGATCAAGAGAAAGGTCTTGGAAAAATTTACGGAAGGGAATCTCTATCCCTATACGCGGCACTATCTCCGCAGCGTCAAGGAGCGGTTCAGTGAATACTGGAAGAATCACTTTTCCACCATCGGCCTGGTGGGGATGAACGAGGCATGTCTCAATCTGCTTGGCCAAAATATCGCTACCCCTGAAGGGCAGAGGTTTGCAAAGAAGGTCCTGGACTTCATGAGAAACCGCCTGATTCAGTTCCAGAAGGAAACGGGAAACAACTATAATCTGGAATCCACGCCGGCAGAGGGGACATCCTATCGCCTGGCAAGGATCGACAAGGGGAAATACCCGGACATCATCTGCGCCAACGAGGAGAACTTTCAAAAGCTTAAGGCCGAACCATTCTATACAAACTCCACGCAACTGCCTGTCAATTTGACGGATGATGTCTTCGAAGCCCTCGATCTGCAGGATGACATCCAGTCCAAGTATACCGGGGGAACGGTTTTCCACACCTATGCAGGGGAGCGAGTTTCTGATCCGCGGGCGGTCAAGACCTTAGTCAGGAAGATCTGCGAAAATTATCATCTCCCCTATCTGACCTTTACGCCCACCTTCAGCGTCTGCCCCTCGCACGGTTATCTGAAAGGGGAGAAGGAGACCTGCCCCGCATGCAACGAGCCCTGTGAAGTCTACTCACGCGTGGTCGGTTACCTGCGTCCGGTGAAACAGTGGAACAAGGGAAAGCAGGCGGAGTTCAGCATGAGGAAAGTGTACGGTTTCTGAAGATGAAAATCGGGGGATTGCAGAGGATCTCTCTGATCGATTATCCCGGAAAGATCAGCGCCATTGTCTTTACGCAGGGGTGCAACTTCCGCTGCCCCTACTGCCATAATCCGGAACTGGTCGATCCCGCCAGATACGAAACTACCCTGGACGAAGGAGAGGTGCTCTCTTTCCTTAAGCGGAGGAGGGGGAAGCTCGATGCGGTCACCGTGACAGGAGGAGAACCGACCGTCCAGCCCGATCTGGAACTTTTTCTGGAAAAGATCAGGAAGATGGGATATCTAATCAAGGTGGACACCAACGGGTCGAACCCCCGGGTTCTCGATGCGCTTATCCGACGGAACCTGGTTGACTATCTGGCCATGGATATCAAGGGTCCTCTGAAAAAATACGGCCGGATTGCCTCCGTCAAGGTAGATGCCTCCCTGATCAGGAGGAGCATCGAAATCATCACGGCATCAGGGATAGAACATGAGTTCCGGACCACGGTGGTCCGCTCGCAGCTCGCAACGGACGACCTGATCTCTATCTCGAAATTACTGAAAAATGCCGGTCTGTATGTGTTGCAGTCCTTTGTGCCCGCGAAGACTATCGACAACTCATTTCTTTCAGAAACATCCTACTCTCAGGAAGAATTTGGGGCCATCCGCAAGAAACTGGAGCGGGGAAGCCTCCGTCTCCTTGTCCGTTGACGGGAAGAATGATTTGCTTTATCATCTGTTGTTAGAGAGAGATTCGGAGAGTTGCCCTGGTGAACGGGCAAAAGAAAGGCAGGGAAACATGGAAGATAAGGACACAGGTTTTCCCCGTGTAATCAACAGCAGTCAGATAAATCGCCTGCTCAATCGGGTAGTCGCGGAGATTCAGCAATTCACTGAGAATCAGATGAAACAGATCAAGAGATTGACCCGGATCGGGACAGCCCTCTCGGCGGAGCGGAATCTCGAGCGTCTCTTGGAATTGATCGTCGAGGAGGCGCGCAAATTTACCGGCGCTGACGGCGGGACCCTGTACATCATGTCCGATGATGAAAAGGAACTCCACTTTGCCATTGTCCAGACGGAAACTCTCCATATCAGCATGGGGGGGACGGGCGGGAAAATCACCTGGAAACCGGTCAGTCTGCAAAATCCGGACGGCACGCCCAATAACGCGAATGTTTCCGCCTATGTCGCGCTGACCGGTAAAACAGTAAACATTCCCGATGTTTATCATGCAGAGGGTTTTGACTTTAAGGGGACGCGAACATTTGATGGTCAGACCGGATATCGATCGACGTCGATGCTCGTGGTTCCCATGAAAAACCACGAAAATGACATCATCGGAGTTCTGCAGCTGCTCAATGCCCGGGATGAAGAAAGCGGGGAGGTGATCTCCTTCTCCTATGATTGCCAGGAAATGACTGAATCCCTCGCTTCCCAGGCGGCCGTAGCCCTTTCCAACAACCGTCTGATTCACGACCTCGAAAACCTGATGGAGTCCTTCATCCGCTCGATTGCCACCGCCATCGACGAAAAGTCTCCCTATACGGGCGGTCATGTCCGGCGCGTGGCGGAGTTGACAACAGACATCGCCAGAAAAATCAATGACGTGACCGATGGTCCCTATGCGACGGTCCGGTTCTCGGACGACGAGTTGAAGGAACTGCAGATTGCGGCCTGGCTTCACGATGTGGGAAAGGTCACTACACCGGAATATGTGGTCGATAAGGCCACCAAACTGGAAACCATTTTCGACCGGATTGAACTCCTCAGGCTCCGCTTTGAATTGTGCGCCTTGCAGGCCGGGATCCAGGGAGAGAAATCGCTAGTGGAACCCTCATCCGGTCAGCAGGACGATCTGAGAAAGACCCTTGCGGAGGAATTTCTGTTTTTGACCGAATCCAACCGGGGAGGTGAACGGATGTCGGACGACAAGGTCAACAGGGTCAACGCCATTGCCGCCAGGACATGGGAACTGGATGGCAAACCGGAGGCCCTCCTTTCCCGCGAAGAGATCGATAACCTGAACATCCGCCAGGGAACCCTGACGGCCGCAGAGAGGGAGATCATCCAGAATCACGCCACGGTGACCTACAAGATGCTTTCTCAGTTGCCGTTTCCCAAAAAGCTGCGGCATGTCCCCGAATATGCGGCCGCCCATCACGAAACGCTCAATGGCAAAGGTTATCCGAGAGGTCTCGACGAACTCCAGCTCTCCCTCCAGTCCCGCATCCTGGCGCTGGCCGACATCTTTGAGGCGCTGACGGCCAAGGATAGACCGTACAAGAAGGGGAAGACCCTCTCTGAGGCCATGCACATCCTCTCCCTGATGGCGAAAGACCGTCACATCGACCCCGATCTTTTCGACCTTTTCAAACGTGAGGAGATCTATCTCGACTATGCCCGCCGTGAGCTCACCCCCCAGCAGATCGACTCTCCCGGCGTGTAAGTCTCTCGAGCTTTGAAAATCAGCTCCCTTCGCGCTTCAAGGATCTGATTTATGGAAGGGTCAACGCTTCAGGGATTCGATCTCTTTGGCGATTTCGCGTGACCGCGCCGCATCAGCCGGAAAGAGCTTCCTGGCCGCCTGGAAATGAAAAAGGGCGCTGTCCAGCTTCCCTTTCTTCTTGAAAAAGAGACCGAAGTAGTAGTGAGAATCCCCCTGTTCATTCGCCTTTCCGTAAGTCATGGCGAGATTGTAGTAGATCTCCGGATCATCCAGACGCCTTTTCTCGAGCTTCCTGTAAACTCCAAGCGCGTTCGGCAAATCGCCCATGGCCTCATAGGTTCTTCCCAGGTATAGCTGGGTATTCGTATCGTTTTCTGCAAGTTCCGCTGCCCGGCGCAGAGAGGCGGCGGCATCGTTCAGCTGTCCGAGTTTGAAGAAGCTGATCCCCAAATCACGCAGAATGTCCGGATCATCCGGGGCGATACGAAGGGCTTTTCGGAAGGTCTCGAGAGATTCTCGAATCATCCCCAGTTTGTCGTAGGTGACGGCCAAGCCGTAGAGGGCATCCACGTTATCTGGATTGCCTCTCAGGGACTTCTGAAAATACTGGAGATTGGCATCGCTGTCTTTTCCGCCGAGAAGCAGGATCGTCTGTACCCGTTTCAGATGGCCGACGATGCCCTTCTTTCCGCCTTGAGTGTAGGTGGTCTGCAGCAGGGCGTCGATATATCTGGTTCTTTCATCTGTTCCGGGATGGGTCAGGAAATAGGAAGGGGTGGTGTTGGAGTAATATTCGTAACGTCTCATTATCTTGAGGAAATCAAGCATAGACTTGCCGTCGTAACCCGCTGAGACCAGGTAGGATATCCCCATTCTGTCGGCCGCTTCCTCCTGTTCCCGGCTGTATTTCAGAGAAAATGCCGTGGCGGCCGCCAAGGAAATGCTCGTCACCGCCGCCGTGACATCAGCGCTGCCGCCGAGAAAGGCGCCCGCCAGGATCGCCGCCAGAGCCGAAATGCTGAGCTTCTTGGATCTATCGATGATCTCGGAGATGTGGTGGCCGTTGACATGGGCAATTTCATGGGCGATAACCCCCGCGAGTTCGCCTTCGTTCTCGACCAGGTTAATCAGACCCTGATTTAGGTAGACATACCCTCCGGGCGTGGCGAAGGCGTTGATCGCGGAACTCCGGATGATGGAAAATTTGAACTCGAAGGGGGCCTTATCGCTGTGGGCAAGGATCCGTTCCCCGATAAGGGTAACGAAGGCGCTGACCCGTTCATTCTGAAAGAGCGCATTCCCTTTCTCCAGTTTTTCATAGAATTCCCTGCCCAGCTTTTTCTCATCGTCAAGCGAGAATGAAGCCTGCGCCGTTCCCGTAATAGCAGCCGTCAGCAAGATGAAAAAACAAACAATAAAAATGGTTGCAAATATTCGCTGCTGATGATCTGACCGCAATGTCGACCTCACAACGTGTTGAGTGCCCCTGTTCTGCTTAAGAACGCCTTTTCCGGCCGTATTTAACGGACATCTTATTCCTTTTCCGGAAGGCAATCAAGATGTCATTCGGAAAAACGTGCGTTTCTATGACCAATGCGACAATAGTGCAGGAACGGCGCGTGGGCGTTTCATGGAGTCTCGCATTGTACGGAGCAGAGCCATATGGTATAAAACCGCGAAAAAAAAGGGGGGGATTGAAAAAAGAGCTGATCCACTCGCGAAAGATTACGGTGAACTGTTACGAAACGTATGAAGATGTACTTGCAATAAGATGAATAAAACACGCTTCCGTCATGGGTTTTTATACGCCGGACCGGTTCTCGTCTATGCCGTGCTGATCTTTATCGTCTCCTCCATTACGAAGTTCCCTGATTCTACACCCTCCTTCTTCGGCTTCGACAAGCTGGCCCATTTCTGCGAATATTATCCGTTCGGATTTCTGAGCTGCCGCTGGGTAAGCGCCATGGAAACTCCTTTTCTAAAGAGCCGTGCCATTTGGGTGACCATCATCCTTGGAACCCTCTACGGCCTTGGCGACGAATGGCACCAAGCCTTTGTTCCGGGGCGTGAAGCGTCTCTCTGGGACGCCCTTTTTGATAGTCTGGGCGTCCTGACAGCCGCCGGCACTTACCGTATGCTCACGGAGAGAATCTGTTCGCTTAATCGATCATTAAATGGTCCGGAAAGGGAGATTATCCATGAAGAAAAGACCGGTAATCACCATTGACGGTCCGGCCGGCGCCGGCAAGAGTACGATCAGCCGAATCCTGGCGGAGCGGCTTTCCTTCATCTATCTGGATACCGGCGCACTGTACCGGGCCATGGCCTACCGCCTCAACAGCGAAGGATGGGACGGCATGGAAGAGTCGCTGATTAAACTGTGCCGGCGCATCAAGGTGGAAATGCGGAAGGTGACGGGTCATCTCCATGTTTTTGCCGATGGGGAGGATGTGACCCAGAGGATCAGAACCGAGGAGATCGGCCTTCTGGCCTCCAGAGTTTCAGCGGCGCCGGCGGTTCGGGAAGTTCTGCTTTCCGTACAGAGAGCTATGGCTGTCGAAGGCGGGTTGGTGGCCGAAGGCCGGGATATGGGGTCCGTCGTCTTTCCTGATGCCGAGGTGAAGTTCTTTCTCGACGCCTCGGCCAGGGAAAGGGCGAGCAGAAGATATCTCGAACTGACCGAAAGAGACGCCGTTTGTTTGCAGGAGATCGAAGACGATCTTCTCCGGAGGGACAGTCAGGATCGCAACCGTCCCATCGCCCCCCTCATCATTCCACCCGATGCCGTCATCATCGATTCCACCGACAAAACCATTTCTCAAGTGGTCGGTATCATGCTGAGTGCGATCGAAAATTCAGGACATCTTCCGGCGTGTAAGAAATGACCATGAATTCAATGTATTTTTTGCCTGAATTTGCTTGATATTTAAAAATCAGTGTGTTAGGTATTCTCAGTGATACATAAAATCACAAAAATTTCAGGGGGGGCGTTTTCAATGGTTAACGATGATAACTTAATCTCAAATCAGGATGCAGGTCAGGCAGACAAGGGAGAGGACGCAGCGGAAATCGTTGCGGATAAGACGACGCAGGGGATGGAGGAAGGTGCAGAATTTAAGGAGCTTTACGAACAGAGCCTGCAATCCGTTCAAATGGGTGGCGTCTTAACCGGCAAAGTGGTGCAGATCAACTCGGATTCCGTCATGGTTGATGTCGGTTGGAAGACGGAAGGATATATCCCGGTGAGGGAATTGCGGGATGATCAGGGAAATATCAATGTCAATGTGGGGGACGAGATTGAGGTTCTTGTGGATCGCAGGGATCAGGATGGAAATCTCGTTCTCTCGAAAGACAAAGCTGCCAAGATCAAGATTTGGGATGATGTGAAGTTGGCTTGCGAACAGAATGCCCCCATCAATGGCACAATAATCGAAAGAGTAAAGGGTGGACTTTCCGTGGATATCGGGATTCCGGCCTTTCTCCCCGGCTCGCAGGTGGATATACGCCCGGTGAGAGACCTCGACAGATATGTCGGGCAAACCTTCCAGTTCACAGTTCTGAAATACGACCGGAAACGTAATAATGTGGTTCTTTCGCGGCGAGCCATCTTAGAAAAGGAGCGGGAGATCGAAAAGAAGGATACGCTGCAGAATATAGAAGAGGGGAAGATTGTCGAAGGCGTTATCAAGAACATCACCGATTATGGTCTCTTCATCGATTTGGGCGGTATCGACGGCCTGCTTCATGTGACGGATATCTCCTGGGGAAGAATCACGCGTCCATCCGATCATTTTTCAAAAGGGGAAAAGATCCGGGTCAAGATCCTCTCCTTCGACCGTGAAAAAGAACGCGTGGCCCTGGGTCTCAAGCAGTTAACGCCGAACCCTTGGGAAACGATCAGGGATAGATATCCGCTCCGCTCGATCATCGCAGGCAAGGTGGTGAATCTGACCGACTATGGCGCCTTTGTGGAAATCGAACCTGGCGTTGAGGGCCTGATCCATGTTTCCGAAATGTTCTGGACCAGAGAAATCAGACATCCTTCCAAGGTATTGTCGCCAGGACAGCAGATCCATGTGATGATCATCGACATCAATACGGAAACCAAGAGAATATCCCTCGGCCTGAAACAGACCACGGAGAATCCGTGGGAGTCGCTTAAACAGAAGTATCCGGAGGGCAGCATCATTACCGGCATCATCCGTAATATCACCAATTTCGGCATATTTGTCGGTGTGGAAGAGGGGATAGACGGCCTCATCCACATGTCCGACATTTCCTGGAAGCAGCGGGTAAAGCACCCGTCCGAGACGTTCAAGAAAGGACAGGAAATCGAAGCGATGGTGCTCAACATCGATGTCGAGCATGAAAAATTTTCTCTAGGCCTCAAACAGATAGAAACGAACCCTTGGGAAGAACTCAATGTGAAATACCCGCCCGGATCGACTGTTACGGGAAAAGTCACGAACATTACCGATTTCGGTATCTTTGTCGAAATCGAAGAAGGGATCGAAGGGCTCGTGCATATCTCCGAATTGAGCTCAAAGCGGGTCAAGTCTTCCGCTGAATTGTTTTCTGTGGGTGACGGCGTTACCGCCATTGTAAAAAACGTCGATTCGAAAAGCCGGAAGATCCGACTGAGCATCAAGGATTACGAGTCCGGCACGGAGGGGCGCTCCATCAATCAATATATCAACAACAAAGAGAATATCGGCTCCAGCCTGGGCAAGGCCCTGGCCGATATCAAAATCGTCGATACGGAAAATTAATCGTCTGAGAGCTGTATATGAGAAGACATCCCGTCATTTTAGCACTCTGTCTTTTATTATTCATAGGGATGGTTTTATTTGCCGTGATTTACGGTTTAAGCGTGCTTCAGGGGGAGGGGGGATCGTTCAGCCTCCGTGGGAAGGTTGGAGTGGTCCGGATTGAAGGGATGATCGGCGACACCGCGGAGATCATCGATCAGATCAGCGAATTTGCCGATGATGACGGCATCCGGGCGGTCGTGCTGAGGATCGATTCGCCTGGCGGCGGGGTGGCGTCATCTCAGGAGATCTACCAGGCCGTCCGTCAACTCCGGAACAATAAGAAAGTTGTGGTATCGATGGGTTCTATCGCGGCGTCGGGCGGATATCTGATCGCCACCGCTGCGGACAGGATCATGGCGAATCCTGGAACCATCACCGGGAGCATATCGGCCGTCATGCATTTTGCGAATGTCGAGGAGCTTCTGAAGAAGGTAGGGGTCAGGTCTTCAGTCGTAAAGAGCGGTAAATTCAAGGATATCGGTTCTCCTACCCGGGAAATGACCCCCGAGGAAAGGGAACTGGTTCAGGTGATTGTGAATGACATCTACGATCAGTTCGTGGCAACCGTTTCCGAAAACCGAAAGATTCCCCTGGAGAAGGTCGTAAAACTAGCCGACGGAAGAATATTTTCCGGGAGACAGGCACTCGATTTGGATCTCGTCGATGAGCTCGGCGGACTTCAGGATGCCGTTCTTCTTGCCGGCAGGTTAGCGGGCATCAAGGGAAAGCCCGCTATCGCATATGCGGTGAAAAAAAGAACAAGCCTCTGGAAATATCTAATAGAAAATATGGCATCGATCCTATCGGAAAAAATAGGACTGAAAACGGCGGAGACCCCCGGTATTCATTACCTGTTTGAATAGCCGAGAATAGGCCCTCCCTCCGGCATCCAGCCTGTAAAACCAGATCAGATCATGTCCCAGTCGCCCGTTGGGGAGGAAAAATCCCGTAGCTGATCTCTCCTTTTTTTGTGCTGCAACTTTTTAAGGGCCTTGGCTTCGATCTGTCTTATTCTTTCGCGTGTTACGCCCATCATCTCACCTACTTCTTCAAGGGTGAAAGGGCCAAAATTGCACGCAACCCATGTGCAGTTGAAAAAGGTTTCATTCTTCAGACGCCACTCACAGGTGGTGTCATCGCAGATTTCAGTAATGAACTGCCCTCTCTTCTTGCATTTGTAAAGAGTATTCAAAGACTCCGTCTCCTTCACAATTTCAACCGGTGTTAAAATAGGAATGACTTCTGAATTTGTCAATGTTTGTCGCCTGCCTTACTTTTGAATGACGCTTTGCCTCGATGACCGATGGTCGTGATGAATTAAAACTCCGGCAGATTAACAACCACCTATCGAAAATGGATTATGGCAATGGTCGCTATCACTTAATTTGCTGATCGTCAACAGGTATTATTCGAAAGGGGAAGGATTCTAAGTATGTGCAATCAGGTGAACAAGGATGCCAACCATTACAATCCCATGCCGATGACGACCGTCCCGGCGAGAGATTTTGTTTTAATGCAAAAAAAAGGGTGGGAAACATGACCCATAATTCCGGCCTGAATAGTTCGATATGTCTGGGTTCATCCGAAATCATGAAATTTTCCCGATCGATATCCACGGCTCGAAGCTTGATCCTCTCCTGAAAAGTCAGTAAAGCCTCAAATCTGGGGTGGCTTTTTACGAAGTCATCAAAGAAAAGGGCGGTTCCTGCGGCTGAAAGCAGACCCTAAAATCCGACCGCCTGGCCGTCTTTTCGCGGGTCCGAAGCGGCGCAATAACCTTTCTGCAGACGATAGATGAGCTGTGCGCCGCCGAAGAGAGAGGTCGGCGCATCCGGTGTCAATAGATGACCCCGGCGCTGCAGCTGCTCCCGGATGGTGGGACAGAAACCCGGCTCCAGCGAGAGACGGGAATCTTGGGCGACATACCAGCGGGGCGCATCCGCCGCCGCCTGGGGGTTCTGCCCGTAGGAAAAGATCCTGATCATCATCTGCAGATGTCCCTGCGCCTGCATGTGGGCGCCCATCACGCCGAAACTCATGAGGGGCGCCCCGTCTTTCATCACGAAACCGGGCATGATGGTGTGGAAAGGCCTTTTCCCCCCTGCGACGCAGTTCGGATGGCCTGCCTCCAGCGTGAAACCTGCGCCCCTGTTCTGCAGGGTGATCCCTGTGCCGGGGATAACGATTCCCGACCCGAACCCATTGTAATTGGACTGGATGAAGGAGACCATCATCCCGTTGTCATCGGCGGCCGTCAGATAGACGGTGCCGCCGTCCGGGGGGATAACGGGAATCGGCGATGATGCGCGATATCAAGGTGCTTAAGGATCCCCAGGGCAATGAGAACAACCAAACCCTGCCCGTTTGGAGGAAGCTCATGGAGGGTGACGCCGCGCCAAGCCTGAGAGAGGGTCCGCACCCATTCGGAATGGTGCTCCGCCAGATCCTCCGCGGCGAGGGCGCCGCCGGTCTGCCGGGCGAACAATACGATCTTCTCTGCCAGCTCCCCCCGATAAAGCGACTCCCCGCCGGTTTCGGCGATCGCCTTGAGGGCGCCGGCGAGACCGGCGGGCCGGAAATGCTCTCCCGGCAGCGGAGCGCGACCGCCG
>Ga0154726_1067_pt1 | contig 19979 bp, 20 predicted proteins | sample Rifle2008BG16ft_FD_105734 | JGI IMG/M metagenome (GOLD analysis project Ga0154726, IMG submission 105734) | Deltaproteobacteria bacterium RBG_16_58_17
CCTCTCAGACCAGCTAACCATCGTCGCCTTGGTAGGCCATTACCCTACCAACCAGCTAATGGTACGCGGACTCATCCTTCAGCGAGGGCGTGCAAGCAGAGGCTCTCTTTGGCTGATCGACCAAAGTCTCACAGCATTATCCGGTATTAGCCCACCTTTCGATGAGTTATTCCCAACTGAAGGGCAGATTATCCACGCGTTACTCACCCGTGCGCCACTTTACTCAGGTCCCGAAGGACCCTTTCTCGTACGACTTGCATGTGTTAGGCACGCCGCCAGCGTTTGTTCTGAGCCAGGATCAAACTCTCAAGTTTTAATCCTGTTCAAGGAGATTGCTCTCCCTTTTGTTACGTGTATAAAAGGACCCACAAATCAATTATCCCACTATTCAATTTCCAAAGAGCCAGTCAGAAACGAGCCAGTAAAATTAAAACAAATTTCATTTCCTGTCAAGAACAATTTCCAAAAACTTTGCTTATCACTGTTCCTCTATTTTTGAGGAATTTTAAATATACAATTTTTATCCGGGGGAAGTCAAGAGGAAATTAAAATTACATTTTCTCCAACCACTCTGTTAACGAATAGCGGCTTTTTCTACCTTACCCCCATCCAAGTGTCAAGCATAAATTTCAATTTTTTCAACCCATTCTATGTAATCGGAATTAAATGATATCATTTCAGTCTACCGGCCCGCGAGACGGACATTTCGTTACCTTACGGTGAGAATCACATACCTTTTCTTTCCCTTCCGCAGGCGGATTTCGCCTTTCTCGTCCGCGTCTGAAAGGCCGATCCTTTCATCGAAGGCCCCGATCTGCCGGTCATTGACATAGCCTCCTCCCTGGGCAATGAGACGTCTCGCCTCCCCACGGGAAGCGCACAGGTTCGTCTCGTGAAACAACTCGAAGGCAGGGATATACGCTTCCAGTCTCCTGCGTTCTATTGTTAGAGGGGAAGTCCCCGAGGCTGTAGGCGACAGGGCTGGAAGTACGATATGAGCTGCCGCTCTCACGTCATCCCGTGGAATCGTACTGGACGGAAACAACCCCGTTTCGACTGACCGAAAGCCAAAAAGCTTCGCGGACTTCTTAAAAGCAGCGATGGCCGCTTCTTCGCCATGGGTTATCTTTGTCGCTTCAAAGGCCAGAACGGCCTTGGCCATGTTGAGGCGTGCGTCGTTCAGCGTTTTGACCTCCCCGATCTCCTCCATCGGCAGTAAGGTAAAGAGGGATAGAAACCGCTTTACGTCGGCGTCTTCCGTGTTGATCCAGTACTGGTAATATTCGTAGGGCGAGGTGAGCTCCGGATCGAGCCAGACCGTTCCCTTCTCGGTCTTTCCCATCTTGTGCCCCTGCGACGTGGTGATTAGAGGAAATGTCATGCAGAAGGCCGATTTCCCTTCCACCCTCCGGATCAAATCGATACCGGCTACCATGTTGCCCCACTGATCATTTCCCCCCATCTGCATGAGACAGTCGTAATGTTTAAAAAGATAGAGGAAATCGTAGGCCTGCAGGAGCATGTAATTGAATTCAATGAAATTGAGACCCTTTTCCAGACGGATACGGCAGCTCTCGGCAGTGAGCATCCTGTTCACGCTGAAATGTCGTCCGATATCCCGGAGAAATTCGATATAATTCAACTGGGTGAGCCAGTCGTCATTGTTCAGCAGGATCGCCTTTCCCGCGCCGAAATCAAGATATCGCGAGAGCTGCTGCCGCAGACAACGGGCATTGTGATCGATCTGTCCGCGGGTGAGGATCTGGCGCATCTCAGACTTGCCGGAGGGATCTCCGATCAGGCCGGTTCCCCCCCCAACGAGAGCGATCGGCCTGTGGTCATGCCTTTGCATATGGGACAGAGACATGATCGGCACCAGCGAGCCTATGTGCAGGCTGGCCGCCGAAGGGTCAAAGCCGATATAACAGGTGATGTGCCTGGATTCGAGGATATCGCTAATCAGCGGCTCATCGGTGATCTGTTCGATGAATCCCCTCTCCTTAAATATTTCGTAGACGCTCTTCAACGTATCCCTCCAAAGTCCCAGGAGCTTCCTGACGGCCGCAAATCCTCACCAAAACAGCTCAGGATTCAAAATCAGCTTCACTGCCCCTCAATGACACGTTCAACCTTTCCACACAATGGGCCCGGCCATCAGGAGCAATTTCCACCACTACTCCCTGGAGACGGACATCTCTCTTGGCGACCTCGAACTTGTTGGGGATCTGCAGGAGAAATCGCTGCAGGATGGCCTCCTTTTTAATACCGATCACGGAGTCGAAGGGGCCCGTCATCCCGACATCGGTGATGTATGCGGTGCCGCCGGGCAGAATTCTGTCATCGGCCGTCTGAACATGAGTATGGGTTCCCAGAACAGCCGTGACCCTGCCATCCAGATACCAGCCCATCGCAATCTTTTCCGAGGTCGCCTCCGCATGCATATCCACTATGATCACGTGCGCCTTTTGCTTCATTTTCTCGATCTCCCGCTCGGCGGTTCGGAAGGGGCAATCGAGGGGATGCATGAAGACCCGGCCGGCGAGATTGATCACTCCGACGTGGATGCCGCCGGGGGTGGGCTTCACTACGCTCCCCCGACCAGGGGTTCCCTCGGGATAATTCGCCGGCCGGAGAAGCGTCTCGTAATCATCCACAAATTCCATGACCTCCTTCTTATCCCAGATGTGATTTCCGGAGGTCAGGACATCGATACGGGCGCCGTACAGCTCTTCGACAATCTCGGCCGTCACACCTAATCCCGCCGCCGAATTTTCGCAATTAGCGATCACGAAATCGATCCGGCGTTCCTCGACGATCCCCGGGAGAAGTTCGCGGACGGCCCTTCGGCCCGGCTTTCCCACGATATCCCCGATAAACAGTATTTTCATGAAGGCGCCCTATCGCGCAAAATCGGAAACCCTCGTCTCCCGAATGACGGTTACCTTGATCTGTCCAGGATATGCAAGTTCCGCCTCGATTTTCTTGATTATATCCTTGCAGAGCATCACCGTATCGTTATCTGAAATCTTCTCACTTTCCACAAAGATACGGATTTCCCTCCCGGCCTGGATCGCAAAACACCTGTCGACGCCACTAAAAGAATTGGCGATACTTTCAAGTTCCTCCAGCCGCTTGACATAGCTCTCCAGCATCTCCCGCCGCGCCCCCGGTCTCGCCGCCGACAGGGTGTCCGCCGCCTGGACGAGAACGCCGAGCAGGGTATTGGTCCTGCCGTCGTCATGGTGGGTGGCAATTGCCTGGACGATCCGCGGCGATTCGCCGAACCGCTTGGCATAATCCGCGCCGATCGCTGCATGTGTCCCTTCCACCTTATGATCGACGGCTTTCCCGATATCGTGGAGGAGCCCTGCCCTCTTCGCCTCCTTGATGTTCATCTTCAGCTCCGCCGCCATCATCCCTGTCAGATGGGCTACTTCGATGGAATGCTGAAGGACATTCTGAGAATAGCTCGTTCTGAACTTGAGGCTGCCGAGCAGAGTGATCAACTCGGGATGCAGGTCGTGAACGCCTACATCGAAGGAGATCCGCTCTCCTGTTTCTTTGATGATGGAATCCACCTCCGTTCGGACCTTCTTGACAATGTCTTCGATTCTTCCCGGGTGGATCCGGCCGTCGGTGATCAGTCTCTCCATGGAGAGGCGAGCCACCTCACGCCGAACCGGGTCAAAACTTGATAGTACGACAGCCTCCGGCGTATCATCGACGATCAGATCGATTCCTGTCGCGGCCTCGATAGCCCGGATGTTCCTTCCCTCCCGACCGATGATCCTCCCCTTCATCTCATCATTGGGAAGGTTCACAACCGATACGGTGTTCTCGGCTACATAATCGCCTGCATAACGCTGTATCGCATAGGAAATGATCTCGCGAGACGCCTTGTCCGCCGTCCGCTTGGCATCCTCCTCGATCTTCCTGATCATCAGTGCAGCATCCCGTTTTGCTGCGGCTTCCATCGCCTGGATGAGGAAGTTCTTTGCCTCCTCCGAGGTAATGCCGGCGATCTGCTCCAGTTTGAGTTTCTGCTCTTCCAGCATCCGGTTAGCCCGCTCATGTTTTTCATTGAGTTGGGACTCCTTGTTCAGGATCGCCTTCTCCCGATTTTCTAAAGCAGCTTCCTTCTGGGACAGGAGGTCGGATCTCCGCTCAATATTCTCCTCCTTCGACCTGAGCCTCCGTTCCAGGTTATCTAGCTCGACCTTCCTGTCCTGGGTATCCCTTTCGAACTCGGTCTTTACCCTGAGCAGGTTTTCCTTGGTCTGGAGGATAGCCTCCTTCTTGATGGTCTCTGCTTCCTTCTTGGCCTCGTCAATGATCCTCGTCGACAGGTTCTCGCAGGATTCAAGTTTTTTCCTGGAAAGCCTCTGTCTTATAATGTATCCCAGCGCCAGGCCAACGATCAGCGCCACCAATATGACCAGCATCCACACACTTCCGTTATATGGCAAAGTTCTCACCTCCATAATGTTTTACAAACACCAATCAATTTGTACTGTGGATTGATCCGGGGAGGTCAGGGGAAGAGAGGCGATCGAACCGGTGAGCGGGGGATGAGTTCAAAAAAACCCCCACAATGCCGTGTTAACCACCTTTTTGAACCAGTTGAAAAGTGGGCGCCACTATTGCCGCTTCAGGCTTTCCACCGCCCGCTGTCGCGGAACGCCGGCGGACATGCTCACGACGACAAGGAAAGGCCCCCGGTTCCAAGGTGTTGGCTCAAAAAACGAATGTTAATCACGCACATCGCAGGGGATGATTTATTTACCTTATATCATTGATCAAATGAATCAATTGTTCCGATCTGTTCTCCAATTGGCTGTAAATGTTTTCTTTTACTCCCATCATCCGCAAATACTCATCCGCAATGTTCAATGCGGCCAGGATGGCAATGTTCAAGGCGTTCTTGCTGCCGGCGGCCTTTCCCGCCTCCTCCACCTTTTCACTGACATACCTGATCACATTTTCTACATGCTCATCCCCCGAATCGCTTATGACTGATAGATCCTGCCCCAGTATCCTGACTTCAAAGCGCTTTTTCAATGGACGACCTCGAGGTTTGTTCTAAGGCGCCTTTATTTCCTGAAGCAAATCAAGAAGCGAGTCCACCTTTGTGCGTACGGCATCCCGTTCTTCCTTCAACCCCCCTATTTTTTTGCTCGTCTCTTCCAACTCCGTTGTTTTATTTTTCAACTGCTCCTCTAATTCCAGGTTCCGCTTCTTCAGTAACGCGTATTCCTCGATCAGACCGGTGATCTTCTTCTCCAACTCATCAAATTTCAGAAATTCCACGATTTCCCCCATCTTTCATGCCAACGCGAATCACATCCGCCACACCCGGTCCATGGCGTCATGAGAGTTTTGTAATTTATTATGACAACTGGACCAATAAAAGTCAAGATCTTATTTCCCGTCCGGCAGATTCCGTCAGCGCTTGAAAATATTCCTGCAGCGCTTCCCATACCGAGGCCCGGTCGCTGATCCTCCCAGCCGCCTGGCGGAACTGGGCGCCCCCCCGCAACCCCTTCGTATACCAGAGAAGATGTTTCCGGAAATCCCTGGTCCCGACTTCCTCTCCGTAATAATCGATGGCCATCTCCAGATGCCGCCGGATGACCCCCTCCCTCTCCGCAAGGGACGGCGGGTGGATATCGCCTCCGGCCAGATGGGAGAGAATATTCCTGATGATCCAGGGATTCCCCAGGGCGCCCCTCCCCACCATGATCCCGTCGCAGCCGGTCTCCAGGAACATCCGGGCTGCGTCCACAGGATAGCGGATGTCCCCGCTGCCGATTACGGGGATCCGCAGTTGCCCCTTGAGATCCGCAATCAGTCCCCAGTCCGACTTGCCGCCGAATCCCTGATCGGCCGTGCGGGGGTGGAGGATGACGGCATCCACGCCGCATTCCTCGGCGATGCGGCCGATTTCGAGGGCGTTGATTTCGCACTGGCGCCATCCGGCCCGGATTTTGACCGTCATGGGAAGGTCCGATGCACTTCTCGCGGCGCGGAGGATGGCGCCTGCCCGCTGCGGCTCACGCATCAGCGCCACGCCCGAGCCGGTTTTGACCACCTTTTTCACCGGACAGCCCATATTCATGTCCAGCAGGTCCGCACCCATCTCCGCCGCAATCTTTGCCGCTTCCGCCACAGTCTCCGGATCAGAGCCGAAGAGTTGAACCCCAAGCGGCCGGTCGGCGGAAGAGGAGTCGAGATAACGACCGGTCTTCCCCATCCCCCGCAGGAGGCCGTTGGCACTGACCATCTCGGTGAAGGCGAGGCCGCAGCCGAATTCACGGACAATCGTCCGGAAGGGAAGATCGGTGATCCCCGCCATCGGAGAGAGAAAAACATTGTTTTTAAGAACTAAGCGGCCGATATACATGAGGCGTCTCCCCCCCCTCTTTTACCGGCGCGGATTGCCGCAGGCCTTGCGACTCCATTCGCCGGCCGGCCCTTTCCAGGTCTTCGGGCGTATTGATCCCCATGACTTCCAGCGGATCGCCGGCCAGGAACGAATCGACCTTCATACCTTTTTTACATGCAATTTCAACGATATCGGTGAGATAGTATTCCCTCTGGGCGTTCCGGTTGCCGAGTCCGGCGACCGCTGTGAAGAGAAAACGGCTCTCCACGCAGTAGATCCCTGTATTGATCTCGCGGATCTGCCTCTCCTTGGTCGTGGCGTCCTTTTCTTCGACGATCTTCAGGATGCACCCGCAACCGGCCTTGACGACCCGGCCATAACCCGAGGGTTCTTCCAGAATCACAGTCAGGACGGTCACCGCCGCCCGCTCCGAGTGGTGCCTCTCATACAGAGAGCGCACGGTCGCCGGCCTGATCAGCGGGACATCGCCGCAGAGGATGACGATGGCGCCATCATACCCCTGGAAGACCTCCCGGGCCTGAAGGACGGCATGACCGGTGCCAAGTCGTTCTCTCTGTTCCACGAAGATCAGCCCCTGATTCCGGAATGTTTCGCGGATCTGCTCCGCCTGATGGCCGATAACTACGGCGATTCGCTCCGAGCCCGCCGCGCGGGCCGCCGCGACCGGATAACTCAGCATGGGCGCCTCGCAAAGGGGATGGAGCGCCTTCGCCAGATCGGATTTCATCCGCGTTCCCCTGCCCGCCGCCAGGATGATTGTACAAAACCCATCCTTCGCCCCATCCGGGGCATCGATTTTGCCTTTCATGCCTCGTCACCACCTTTTACCCTTTCCCAACTTTCACTTTTTACCTCCTTCCGCACTGCGCCGGAAGAAAGGACCACGATGAAACTTAGCAGATCACGCCGGAAAAAGACAAACTATTTGTCTCCTGCATCCCGGCGGCGGATTTGTTTGACTCCGTCCCTTTTTTTCGATATGTGTGTAGAATAAAAAGTCAGCAGCTCTAAGGAGGCCTCCCTATGACCAACGTCCTTCTCATCGGCAACGGCGCCCGGGAACATGCGATCGCCGAAGCGGTCATGCGTTCGGGCCGCAATCCCCGAATCTACTCCTTCATGAAAACCAACAATCCCGGCATCGGCTCACTTTCGGAGAAGGTCTTCATCGGCCGGTACGATGCGCCGGAAGCGGCGGTAGCTTTTGCCCGAGACTGCGGCGCCGACTTCGCCATTGTCGGTCCCGAGGACCCCCTGAGTCACGGCTTTGTGGATGCTCTCTTGACGGCGGGAATCCCGGCAGTGGGACCGACCAGGAATCTGGCCCGCCTGGAGACATCGAAGTCCTTCACAAGGAACCTGCTGGACAAGTACGGTATCCCCGGAAATCCAAAATTCAGGAATTTCACATCGGTTGCCGGTATCGAGGCCTTCTTCGCTGAACTCACCGGCATCGTCCTCAAACCGGACGGGCTCACCGGCGGAAAAGGGGTCCTCGTCCAGGGGGACCATTTTCAAACGAGGGAAGAGGCCCTCGACCACTGCAGCACAATCCTGAAAAGCCATCCCGGTGTGACCGTGGAGGAAAAATTAGAGGGGGAGGAGTTCTCCCTGCAGTGCCTCTGCGACGGCCGAACGGTCGTGGCGACCCCCCCGGTCCAGGACCACAAGCGGCGCTTTATCGACGACCGCGGACCAAACACGGGCGGGATGGGCTCCTACTCCTGCGCAGATCATCTCCTCCCCTTCCTCGACGCCGATGCCGTAGCCGAGGGCCTGGAGATCACCCGGAAGGTCGCCGGGGCGATCTGCCGGGAGACGGGCATTCCCTACAAGGGGGTCATGTACGGAGGCTTCATTATCACCCGCTCCGGGGTGAAACTGATCGAATACAACGCCCGTTTCGGCGATCCCGAGGCGATGAATATCCTCCCCCTCCTCCGGACCGACTTCATCGACGTCTGCCGGGCGATTATCGACGGATCTCTCGAACGCCTCGACATAGTATTTGAAAAAAAGGCGACGGTGTGCAAATATGTCGTTCCGAGGGGCTACGGCCTTTCCCAGAACGACCCCGAGGCCGCTTCCGCATCGTCCCGGATCGAGATCGGCGACGCACGAGGGGCGCGACTCTATTATTCATCCATCGATCAGAGGCCGGACGGGCTTTACATGACCTCTTCGCGGGCAATAGGCGTGGTCGGTATCGCCGACGGCCTGGAAGAGGCGGAAAGGATCGCCGAAGGCGCCGTCTCCGCCATCCGGGGTCCCGTGGACCACCGGCCCGACATCGGCACCGGACCGCTCATCCGTAAGAGGATCGACCACATGAGGACAATAAAAAAGAACCCATCTTCATAGGAGAATAACATGCATCTGAACGACATCAAGAGGGCGCTGATCAGCGTGACGGACAAGAAAGGGATCGTCGAATTCGCCCAGGGGCTCCGATCCTTCGGCGTAGAGATCCTCTCCACCGGGGGAACGGCGGCACAGTTGAGAAAAAGCGGGGTCCCGGTCACCGACGTCTCCGACTACACCGGCTTCCCGGAGATGATGGATGGAAGGCTGAAAACCCTGCATCCGAAGATCCACGGCGGCCTGCTCGCGCTCAGGGACAACGATGCGCATATGAATGCCCTCCGGGAACACCGCATCGACCTGATCGACATGGTCGTCATCAATCTTTACCGTTTCGAGGATACGGTCGCCAAGAAAGGGTGCACCCTGGAGCAAGCCATCGAAAATATCGATATCGGCGGTCCCACGATGCTCCGAGCGGCCTCTAAAAACTACCGCTTCGTCTCCGTCGTAACCGATCCGGAGGATTACGAGAAGATACTCTCGGAGATGAAGCGGACGGGGGGCAAGATCTCGGATGCGACCAATTTCGAGCTGGCGAAAAAGACCTTCCAGCTTACCGCCCGGTACGACGGCGCCATCTCCAACTATCTCGGACTGCTGAGCGCAGAAAGTATCGAGAAGCGGGATTTCCCCGACACCTTCTCCTGCCAATTCACCAAGGCGCAGGACCTCCGCTATGGTGAGAATCCCCATCAGAAGGCCGCCTTCTACCGTGAGACGGACCCGCAGCTCTCGGCCCTCTCCAACGCGCGGCAGCTCCAGGGAAAGGAGCTCTCCTACAACAACATCATGGACAGCGACGCCGCCTGGCAGATCGTCTCCGACGTCCCCCTGCCCGGCGTCGTCATCATCAAGCATGCCAATCCCTGCGGCGCGGCCACATCCGACGGCGACATGGCCGAGGCCTTCCGGAAGGCGATGGCAGGCGATCCCGTCTCGGCCTTCGGCGGCATCGTCGCCCTGAACCGCCCCGTGGATAAAAGAGCAGCGGAGGAGCTGATCAAGACCTTCTTCGAGGTGATCATCGCCCCCGGCTTTGCCTCGGATGCGGTAGAGATCCTGGGCACAAAGAAGAACGTCCGGGTACTGGAGATCCCTGCTTCCTGCAGCAAGCGCACTGCCGGCTACGACTTCCGGCGGGTCATGGGCGGTCTCCTCGTCCAGGACCGAGACATGGACGAGTTCGACATCCGCAAGGCAAAGATCGTTACCAAGCGGGCGCCGACGGAGGCAGAGTACCAGGCCCTCGATTTCGCCTGGCGTGTGGTCAAACACGTCAAGTCCAACGCCATCGTCTACACGACGAAGGACCAACTGGTCGGCGTGGGCGCGGGCCAGATGAGCCGCGTGGATTCGGTTAAGATCGCGAAGATGAAGGCCATCCTGCCGACCGATGGCTGCGTCCTGGGTTCGGACGCCTTCTTCCCCTTCCGGGACGGGATCGACATGGCCAATGAGGCCGGAATCACCGCGATCATCGAACCGGGCGGGTCGATCAAGGACGACGAGGTCATCCAGGCCGCAGACGAACACGGTCTGGCGATGATCTTTACCGGCATAAGGCATTTCAGACACTGATAAAGAATACCGCTCTTCGCGACGAGGTCCCAATCACATGCTTTTATCTTTTTTACAGTGAGCAAAGGAGTTGAACAGAGATGCAGGAAACGACAGGGGTTGTCGTCAGCGTCGTCATGGGAAGCGATTCCGATCTTCCGATCATGGAGGAGACCGTCAAGGTCCTTGTGGATTTTGCGATCCCCCATGAACTCTTCCTGACCTCCGCCCACCGGACGCCGGAGCGGACGGCTGAGTACACCCACGGGGTAGCCAAACGGGGGGTCCGGGTGATCATCGTCGGCGCCGGAGCGGCGGCGCACCTGGCCGGGGTCATCGCGTCGCAGACCTTTCTGCCCGTGATCGGGGTCCCCATCGACGCTACATCGCTCCAGGGGCTGGACGCACTCCTGGCCACGGTCCAGATGCCGGGGGGCATTCCCGTGGCAACCATGGCCATCGGCAAGGCGGGGGCGAAGAATGCGGCTCTTTTTGCCGTCCGGATTCTCGCTCTGGAAGACGTCAACCTCCAGAAAAAGCTCCAGGATTATGTCCGGAAGATGGCCAAGGACGTCGAGCGGAAGCACGAAAACCTGAAATGCCAGTCCTCCTGAGAATCGATCCCGGAAAGCCGGATGAAAAGGTCCTCGCGGAGGCCGTGAGGATCCTGAAAGAGGGCGGGGTCGTCGCTTATCCCACGGAGACCTTTTACGGCCTCGGCGCCGATGCGCGCAGCGAAGCGGCGGTGGAAAGGATCTTCCTAATCAAGGGACGAAACTTTCGGAATCCCGTCTCGGTCATCGTCAATAACGACCGGGAGGTGACCCCGCTGGTGGAGGAGATCCCCGCAGCGGGACGGATACTCATGCAAAAATTTTGGCCTGGCCCGCTCACTCTGGTTTTCCGCGCCGCCCCTTCCGTTTCCCCCCTTCTCACCGGCGGCGCCGGGAAGATCGGCATCCGGGTCTCCAGTCATCCCATCGCGCTGCTTCTCGCCGAGGGGCTGTCAGGTCCGCTCACGGCCACGAGCGCCAACCTCTCCGGGGAACCGGAATGCACCACTACCCGCGGGGTGATCCGTGCTCTCGGAAACCACGTCGATGCGGTCATAGACGGGGGGCGGACACGGGGGGGGGCGGGCTCGACGATCCTCGACCTCACCACCTTTCCGCCTCTGATCCTCCGGGAGGGCGCCGTACACCGCGCCTCTATTCTCGGCGCCCTTGGCATACCCGAATGAAGGTTGCCCCTCCGGTTCAAACAGCGGCATGCCCGGACACGACATTAGGATTCATAAAGGGCGTTTATGAAACGCGCTCGGCGCCGGCAGGGGTTACTGTCGTTTTTACCGCCCCGGCCTGCTCCTGGCTGAAGACGAACATGAAGGGGATTTCGCCTTTCAGTTCGATCCTTTCATTGGAGAAATCGGTCCCCTGGGGGGTGGAGAGCTCCCGCTGAATCTCGGTCTCCGCGAGGGCGCCCAGTTCCGAATCTGTCAGGATGTTGCCGCAGTAGGAGATTTTCTCCCCGAGAGTCACATCATAGGCATCGGAGATCACCAGACGGACGCTGATCCTTGCCAGGGGGTAAGGTGACTGGTTTACGGCGACCCCTTCGATCACATGGAGGTTTCCCACGAGGAGATTAGCCACGGAACGCTGGCGGACATCCTTGATGCGGACCGGCGACGAGGCGGCCTCGCGATCCTTCGGCTCCGTACCCAAGAGTTTTTCGATGGCGGGAACACCCCGGAGCCAGGGATATGCCCACTCCAGGACCTGGGTCCTGATCTCAGGGAAGATCCAAAGGCTGACCACTCCCGAAACGATCACGATAAACAACATCAGGGCGAAAAGCTTCAGGATTGCCCGTCCCCATCTTCTGCGCCCGGTCGCGACCTCGATAAGTTCCTCTTGTTCCCCCTCTTCCTCCTCTTCTTTTTCTCCAGGGGCTGCCGGACCGCCGAGACTCTTTCGCACCATACCCATTTCCAACCCTTCGAGGGAAATTTCCTTTTCAATCTCGGGATGAATTTCCCTTTCCGCCTGCACGAGAGGCGACGGCATGTCCGTCCTCTCAATCTCCACCCGGGGAGGTTGCTCTTCGGCCGCGGAAAAGTGGTCGTCAGTGATGTGCTTGGCATCGCTGATCTTCACGGAGGGTATTTCCGTACCGACGGCGGAGGCGGCAGACAGGGGTTCCGCGACTTGCTTCTCCTGAAAGAAGACATGCTGGCAACGGCTGCAGCGCACCCATACGCCATCCTCCTCGATCAGGGTTTCGTCAAACCGGAACCGCGTTTCGCACTTCCGACACTGGATAATCATATGCCCTCCCCCTTACGCAATGTCCCTAAGCAGGCAGACATCGGGAAGAAAACGGTATTTCTCATTATAATCAAGACCATATCCAACCACAAAACCGTCGGGAATGGTGAACCCCACATAGTCGGCAGTGAAAGGAACCCGCCTCCTTGCCCTTTTGTCAAGAAAGGCGCATACTTTAAGCGATGCCGGTTTTCTCTCCCGGAGAACCTCCACCAGCCGGGAAAGGGTGATGCCGGTATCGACGATGTCCTCAACGATGAGGACATCCCGCCCTGCAATCGGTGTTTCCAAATCCTTGGTGATCCGGACATCCCCCGAGCTGACGGATCCGTCGTGATAGCTCACCAGCCGGACGAAATCGACGCTGCACGGGACGCTTAATCCGCGGATCAGATCGGCCATGAAGATGAAGGCCCCCTTGAGGACGCCGACGATCAGGATTTCCCGCCCCGCGTAATCCCGTGAGATCTCTCCGGCGAGTTCCCGGACTCTCCGGTCGATAACCGCCTTCGTCAAGAGGATCTCGATTTCTGCCCCTGCCATCCATTAAACCTCCGACGACTTCAGCCCACATGCGACTTTTTACGAGGGCCTCACGCTTCATCCGTCATATATAAGGAAGGTCATTGCAGGTCAAGGACAAAGATGATAAGAAAAGCAACGATGAATTTTACCGGAAGCATGGAGAGACGCCCCTGCCGTTACCGGGAAATCCTGAAAGAGACATAACCATGACAACCCCCCCCAGATTGAATTCCGGCGAGCTCTTTATGGCCGTCGAGAAGCCGAGCCGCTACACCGGAGGCGAGGTCAATGCCATCCGCAAGGAGAACGGCGCCTGCCGCCTCCACTTCGCCCTCGCCTTCCCCGACACCTACGAAGTCGGGATGTCGCACCTCGGTCTCCAGATCCTCTATGCCGTCCTGAACGGTCTGCCGGAGGTCGCCTGCGAGCGCTGCTACGCCCCTTGGCCGGACATGGAACGGGAACTCCGGCAGCGCCGCCTGCCGCTCTGTTCTCTGGAGTCCCAGCGGCCGCTTGCCGCTTTCGACATCGTCGGCTTCTCTCTCCAGTACGAACTCTCCTATACGAACGTGCTGATGATGCTGGAACTGGGGGAGATCCCCCTGCGCCGTGAAGAACGGGACGAGGGGCACCCCCTGATCATCGCCGGCGGCCCCTGCGCCTTCAACCCCGCCCCGCTGAGCACCTTCATCGACGCCTTCGTCATCGGCGAGGGGGAGGAGGCGATCGCGGAGATCGCCTCCGCTGTTCTAACCGTCAGTGCCCGGGGAGGGAAGAGGCGGGATCTTCTCGAAGCCCTCTCCGGAATCGAAGGCGTCTACGTTCCGGCGATCCATACCGGCGTCGAACGGATACGAAAAAGGATCATTACCAATCTTGATGGCTGGCGACTTCCCCTCTGTCCCGTCGTCCCCCTGATGAAGACGATCCATGACCGGGTGACCCTGGAGATTGCCCGGGGCTGCACCCGGGGATGCCGCTTCTGCCAGGCGGGAATGGTCTGGCGGCCGGTCCGCGAACGGACGCCGGCCGTCCTCGAAGAGATGGCCGAGGCGATGCTTCGCGCAACGGGACACGACGAGATTTCGCTTCTCTCCTTGAGTTCCGGCGACTATTCGCTGATCGAGCCCCTGCTCACGACGCTCATTGACCGCTATTACGCGCGCCGTGTCGCCCTCGCCCTCCCGTCGCTCCGCGTCGAGACCCTCACCCCGAAGCTGATCGAGGGGATCCGGCGGGTCAGGAAGACGAGCTTCACACTGGCCCCCGAGGCGGGAACGCAGCGCCTCCGGAATGTCATCAACAAGGGAAATACGGAGGAGGAACTCTTAGAGACGACAGGGCGGGTCTTCGCTGCCGGCTGGAGAGCAGTGAAACTCTACTTCATGCTCGGCCTTCCCGGTGAACGAGAAGAGGATTTAGAAGGAATCGTCGATCTCGCCTATAAGACCCTCCGGACGGCGAAGAACCAGGGCCAGGTCACGGTCAGCCTTTCGACCTTCGTCCCCAAGCCCCACACCCCCTTCCAGTGGCAGCGTCAGATCGACATTGAGGAAACCGCCGCCCGCCAGGGTTTTTTCAGGCAGCGACTGAAGAGCCGGAACATCAATGTCAAGTGGCACGACGCCCGGATGAGCCTCCTCGAAGGGGTAATTTCCCGGGGGGGCGAGGAGACCGGGGCGTTGATCGAGATGGCCTTCCATCTCGGCTGCCGCTTCGACGGCTGGAGCGACCGCTTCCGCTTCGACCTCTGGGAAGAAGCGCTGCACCGGACGGGAAGCGATATAGGAACATCACTCCGAGAACGGTCTCCGGCGGAGGCCTTCCCCTGGGATGGCATCGACTGCGGTGTCAGCCGGGAATTCCTCCTTTCCGAGGCCGAAAAGGCACAAAAAGGCGAACCGACGCCGGACTGCCGGGCCGGTTCGTGCAATCAGTGCGGCGCCTGCGATCACCGGACAGTCCGCACCATCATAGCCCCCGCGGACGCCCCTGTGGGGACCGTCATTTCCTCCTTCGCCGGCCCGGACGGCAACGAGCTGCGGGAAAAGGCCTTCCGGCTCCGGTTCACGAAGCTTGGTCAGGCCCGTTTTCTCTCTCATCTGGAGCTCTCCGCGGCCCTCAGCAGGGCCATGATCTTGGGCGGCTTATCCTTTATCTATTCACAAGGATTCCACCCCCACCCGAAGATCTCCTTTGCCGGCGCCACATCCGTGGGCATGGAAAGCAAGGGCGAATTCGCGGACATCCGGATTCAGGAGCCGGCCGAGGATATCGGACCACTCGTTGCCCGGATCAACGCCGCACTGCCGTCGGGCGTCGCGATCACGGCAATGCGGGAGTTGCCCGCGAACGCCTTCTCCCTGGCGGAACTGGTCATGGGATTCGATTATAACCTCGTTCTGTCGGAGGATGTCGGCGAGGCGGAGCTGGTCCGGATCGAAACCGGGATTTCCCGGTTTCTCGACGCGGAGAGTTTCGGCGTTGTCCGCGAAGTGAAAGGAAAGCCGATCATCAAGGAGATCCGTCCTCACGTGACGGGCCTTGCCCTGGACCGGCCTTCTCGCCGGATCCTTCTTTCGGCCCGTTTCGGTCCGAAAGGAACGGTCCGTCCCGCCGAGATTCTCACCGGCGTTACCGGTTTTTCCGCGGAGGCATCTCTCAGAATAGGCGTCGTCAAGACCGCAACACGCCTCGCCGATTTCGCCGAAGCGACCGATCGGGAAATATTTTCGGGGACATGATGCCGCATCGTGTCCCCGCCCTATAAATTTTCTTGACAAATGCACTTTCTTTTCGTTATGGTGCGGATTCAAAATTTTCGAGAAGGATATAAGCCATGTACGCAGTCATCAAAACAGGCGGAAAACAGCACAGGGTCTCCGAGGGAGACGTGATCGCCATCGAAAAGATCAACGGGGACAAGGGGGACTCGGTCGTTTTTGACCAGGTCCTGATGGTCCAGAAAGAGGGCGACATCCGGATCGGAAGGCCCATCGTCGAAGGAGCGAAGGTTGTCGGCGAGATCATAGCCCAGGCCAAAGCCGCCAAGCTCATCGTGTTCAAGATGAAAAAGAGGAAGGGCTACCGCAAGAAGACCGGTCACCGCCAGCAGCTGACAAGCACGAAAATCAGGGAAATATCCATTTAGCGGAGGGCATTATGGCACACAAGAAGGGACAGGGAAGCTCCCGGAATGGAAGGGACAGCAACTCTCAGCGGCGGGGCGTCAAGGTTTACGGCGGCGAGAAGATCAACGCCGGCTCTATCATCGTTCGCCAGGTCGGAACCGTATTTCACCCCGGAAACAATGTCGGACTCGGTAAGGACTACACCATTTTTTCGAAGATCGACGGCACCGTGAAGTTCGAGAGACTCGACAAGAAACGGAAGAAGGTCAGCGTCTATGCTGCGGCGTAGGCATCTTTTCTTATAAGAGGAGGAGAACGGAAAAAAATGGGCGAGACCGGACGCGAAACTGGGATTGTCAAGTGGTTTAACGACAAGAAGGGTTACGGCTTCATCTCCCGGGAATCGGGGGAAGACGTGTTTGTCCACCATAGCGCCATCGTCGCGGAGGGGTTCCGCAGCCTGGCCGAAGGAGACCGCGTCGAGTTTGAGATAAAGCAGGATCAGAAGGGCCAGGCGGCTGCGGACGTGCGTAAGATTTAACGTCCTGATCCAGCCAGGCCGGAGCAATCATCTCCTTATCGATACCACATCCACAGGGCGTCACCACGGTGATGGACCAGCGGGTGTTTTACGCTGCTTCCCGCCGTCCTTTCCTGCTCCGCCTCGAAGGTGACGCGGCGGAACCTCCCTTCGCAGCCCGATCAGGCCCTTTCCGTTCAAATCCTCCGCATAAAAATGCAAACGAAACCATCATGAAATTCATCGACGAGGCAAAGATCTACGTCAAGGCGGGAGACGGCGGTCGGGGCTGTGTCAGCTTCCGGCGGGAGAAGTTCGTCCCCCGTGGAGGACCGGACGGCGGCGATGGGGGCCGCGGGGGGGGCGTCATTATCCGCGCATCCCTGGGCCGGCGGACCCTCCTTGACTTCAAATACCGCCAGCACCATGTGGCCAAGCACGGCGGTCACGGGGAGGGAAGCAAACGGACGGGCAGGGGTTCCGATGATGTGGAGATCATCGTCCCGGTGGGGACCGTGATCCGAGATGCGGAGACAGGGGAGCTGTTAGCCGATCTGGCCGCCGATGGGGCCACCGTAATCATCGCCAAGGGCGGCAGAGGCGGCTGCGGAAACGCAAGATTCGCCACCGCCACCCGCCAGACCCCCCGCTTCGCCCAGCCCGGCATCCCCGGCGAGGAGCGATGGATCACTCTGGAGCTCAAATTGCTGGCCGATGTAGGGATCATCGGGCTGCCGAACGTCGGCAAATCGACCTTCATCTCCCGGATCTCAGCCGCCCGCCCCAAAATAGCAGATTATCCCTTCACGACACTCGTCCCCCATTTAGGCGTCGTCCCGTATGGGGATCATGAGTCCTTCGTGATCGCCGACATCCCGGGATTGATTGAGGGGGCGCACGAAGGGCTGGGGATGGGCATGCAGTTTCTCCGCCACATCGAGAGGACCTCCGTTCTGCTCCACATCATCGACATTTCTGCGGAATCATACCAGGGCGCCTGGCATGACTACGAACTGATCAACCGGGAGTTGGGTCTCTTCAGCCCCGACATGTTGAAAAAACCGCAGGTCGTGGCGATCGCCAAACTCGATCTCCCTGTGACCAGGGAGAGGCTGAAAAATGATATTGACATCTTTGCGCAAAAAGGCATAGATTTACTGTGTTTTTCAGCAGCGACGGGAGAAGGAGTCCCGAAGGCGCTTGGAAAGCTCATAGCCCGGATCTCCCCGAATCACCCCCCGGTTGATGAAGGAAGCGGGCTGGTCCTGCCGGAGGAAACGCCATCATGACACGGAAAGAGATACTCGGAAACGTCCGGAAGATCATCGTCAAGGTCGGCAGCGCCGTCCTGACGGGCGAGGACGGTCTCGAGCTCCAAATCATCGAACAGCTCGTGGACGAAATCTCAGCCCTCCGCCAACAGGGCTATCAGGTCATTCTGGTCAGCTCCGGCGCCATCGCCTCCGGGAAGCACCGGCTGGGGATCCCCGGCAAGCTCAAGAGCATCCCCCAGAAGCAGGCGGCGGCGGCGGTCGGCCAGGGCCGACTGATGCGGGTCTACTCCAACGCCTTCGGGAAACACGGTCTCTTCGTCGGGCAGGTTCTCCTCACGATGAGCGACATCACCGACCGAAAACGCTTCCTGAACATCCGCAACACCCTCTTCACCCTGATGGATTGGGGCGTCATCACGATCATCAACGAAAACGACACTGTCGCCGTCGATGAGATCAAATTCGGCGACAACGACCACCTCGCCGCGATGGTCGCCAATATTATCGAAGCCCATCTCGTCATCAACCTGACGAGCACCGAAGGCCTCTACGACCGGAATCCGGCCGATCCCAAAAAGGCGAAACTCATCCCCCTCGTCACGGAAATAACCCCGGAAATCGAGGCCGCGGCGACACTGGAGGCCACCCCCGTCGGGATGGGCGGCATGAAGAGTAAAGTCATGGCCGCAAAGAAGGTAACAGCCTCAGGGATCCCTTACATAATCGCCCCCGGCCGGCGCCAGGGCGTCCTCCAGGAGATCCTGGACGGAAAAGAGACAGGCACCCTCTTCCTCCCGATGGCGGAGCGCCTGAACAGTCGGAAATGCTGGATCGCCTTCACGTTGAGGTCGCGGGGCCGCATCCTGATCGACGAGGGGGCAAAGGAAGCCCTTGTAGGAGATGGCAAGAGCCTGCTTCCCTCCGGCGTAATGCAGGTCGAGGGGAATTTCGCCCTCGGGGACCCGGTGACCTGCGTGGATGCGGCGGGAAACCCGATCGCCAAGGGGCTGGTAAATTACACCGCCGACGAGATCCGGAAGATCATGGGGCTGAAGAGCTCGAAGATTGAGCAGGTCCTGGGCTATAAGGACTACGACGAGGTGATCCACCGGGACAACCTTGCAGTCACGGTCCAGCCGAGCGGAAAATCAAAAACCTGAAACCAGACAACTATCGGGATTCTCAAATCACCTTTTCAAGACGTTCAGCTACCCAGACCTTGATGAGGGATTGTCGAGGCACGCCCAGACGTTTTGCTTCCTTATCCATCAACTGGATCATCCACAAAAGATATATGTCGGGGACATATCCATGGCAACAGCCTTTATCTTTGCCCTGGAACGTCTAAGCCTCTTCCAGAAGGGCTCAAGGGCGTCACTTCCCTTGCCGTCGCCGACAAAAATCACTGCTCCTGTGTCCATATCCAAAACCACTGAACGAAGCATTCCTCTCTTCCGCTTGATGGAAAAAATGACAGCTCCCCCTGCGTACTGGTATCAGATTCTGACATGGGGTGAATTGACATGGAAGACAGAACCGGATGGTATGACGGGTTTTTTATCGACTGATGATCGATCCGATCGCGGGCAAAGGATTGGCAGGCCCGGTGGGGGTGCCTTACTGCGTACATACACTCATAACACTTCATAACAAAGAGACGTGCAGGAGAGGGCTGCCTGAAATCTGCCGAAAGAGCCCTTCTCAGCAGTTGAAACAGCCCGAAAGCGTATTGCTCAACCGGAAGATTGGCCAACCCGATGCACAGCTTCCATCATCACCGATACCGCACCCCATATTTTGTGGTCAAAATTCAATTGACACATAAGATCATTCATCATATACTCGCCACCGTGAATCGGGATTCACGTGCTCACCAAG
>Ga0154726_1042_pt2 | contig 19879 bp, 18 predicted proteins | sample Rifle2008BG16ft_FD_105734 | JGI IMG/M metagenome (GOLD analysis project Ga0154726, IMG submission 105734) | Deltaproteobacteria bacterium RBG_16_58_17
GCGGTTAGACAGCGGCAGTTAGGGCATTCGGGCAGAGGTTTTGGGTCTTCATAAACAGGTCTTCAAATTCTACAGGCGGCCGGTATCCGAGAGAGGAATGCAGCCGTTTGCGATTATAGACTTCTTCGATGAAATAGGGAAGCCGGTTTTGGACATCCTCCAGAGTCCGATATTCCCAAAGATAGACCTCTTCGGTTTTCAGGGTTTTGATGAAGCTCTCGGCGGTCGCATTGTCGTAGGGATTTCCCTTTCGAGCCATGCTGATCCGGAAGCCGTGCTTCAGCAACATCTCCACGTAGTCATGGGAGGCATACTGGACACCCCGGTCGGAGTGGTGGATGATCCCCTTCGGCGGATTACGATGTGCAATGGCCATCCGGAGAGCTTCCAGGCAAAGCGTGGTATCGATGTCCGAGGAGACGGCATTTCCTACGGCCCGGCGGGCGAAGAGGTCCAGGATGACCGCCAGATACACGAAGCCGTACTGGATGGCGATGTAGGTAATGTCCGCCGCCCAGACCTGGTTTGGACCCGTGACGGCCAGGTTCTTCACCAAATTGGGATAAATCCGATGGGGGTGGTTGCTGTTTGTCGTGCGAATCCATCGGCGCTTGGGCTTCCGGATCAGTCCTCGCTCACGCATGATGCGCAACACCTTCTTTGAGTTGCTCGGATCTCCCCGGCGGTGAAGCTCCCTGGTCACCCGGCGATAGCCGTAGCCAGGAAATTCCTCAATGATCGCTTCGATGCGATCGATGAGTTTCTGGTCATCATCGGCCTCGTTCTTCGGCTTGTGGTAATATGTGCTGCGAGGCAGGTTCATGAGCCGGCACCCCCTTTCGGTGTTTTGGAGGAGGTGACGATGCTCAGCAATGAACCGCCGCTTTTCTTCGGCACTGACAAGAGGCCCCTCTGAACGGCTTTTTTTAAAAACTCGTTCTCCAGGGTGAGCCTGCCGACCAATTGCTCCAGTTGCCGGACGCGGTCCTCAAGGGCTGCTTCCTTGCTGGGCTGGTTGTCAAAACGCCCCCTGGCGTACTGCTCTTTCCAGTGGTAGAGAAGACCAGAGGAAATCTCATGGCGTCGTATGAGCTGGGCCGGGGTGCTCATCCCGCTCAGCAGTTCTTCAACAACCTGACGTTTTAGCTCGATGCTGAATCTTCTTCGGTGCTTCATGGCAAGATCCTTTCTCCCGTTATCCGGGATGTTCGATCCTGCCGACTACTCTAACATATTTTGTCCAACTTCAGGGGTGCAGATCAATTTAAATATATGCAATATAAGAACCTTGACAGTACATTTGACATCATTGCAGATAAAATAGACCAAGGTCTTCCGATCATGGCCGGGTGGACAACAGTAGATTTAGGTGTCCATTGTGCGCTTGTCGTTGGCTATCGAAAAGAGAGTCGAAATTGGCTAACCCTGAATGATCCCAGTGGCGGAAATGAAGTATGCTGGGAGGTGTTAAAGAGTATAAACAAGTCTCGTCTTGACCTTGTAAGTGTAAACCAGCATGATGGACCAAGACCTGATCGTTTGACAGTAGTCTTCAATTCTAAGAATTCAAACTTGAAACCAAGACAGATTGATCGTTGGTGGCCATACAAAGGTGAGGTATGCTATCGTCCGATTGACGAACTTTACAACATTGCAAAGAGCAACTCGCTGGAAGCTATGCAAGAGCCTTGATAAAAACGAAGGTTGATAGCAAATACAAGTCTACAGAACAAATATCCGGAGCAACTTGTTGAATACGGGATTGAACTCTACTATAAAAGTATATCAGCTTTGCTCACTGACTACAATAAATAATCGATAAAATTCCAACATCATTTAGATTAAAGTGTGTTAGAGATCCCTGCCGGATTGGGTTCGGAATCACCGGTTTTGAATCGCTATTGAATTATCCAAAGGAGTGGTTGAAGTTACCTATATTTGCGGTTGTGAAAAGCCGGCGAGTCTGTTATTTTCCAGCGCATGAAACATATCGTGATGGGGACGGCGGGTCATGTGGACCACGGCAAGACGGCACTGATCAAACGCCTCACCGGCGTGGACACCGACCGCCTCAAGGAGGAGAAAGAGCGGGGGATCACCATCGAGCTCGGTTTTGCGTCCCTGACCCTTCCCGACGACCGGATCCTCGGGGTTGTCGATGTCCCCGGCCACGAGCGATTTGTCAGGCACATGGTGGCCGGGGCCGCCGGTATCGATTTAGTCGTTCTGGTCATTGCCGCCGACGAGGGGGTCATGCCGCAGACGCGGGAGCACCTCCAAATCTGCACCCTCCTTGGGATCCGGAAGGGGTTCGTCGCCCTCACCAAGATTGACATGGTGGATGATGAGTGGTTGACGCTGATCCGTGAGGATGTCCGCGAGTTTCTCCGCGGGACATTCCTGGAGGAGGCCCCGGTCGTTCCTGTCTCTTCGCTGACCGGAGACGGTTTTCCAGAGTTGTTGCAGACGATTGAGCAGGCGGCCGGCGAGGTGGAAGAGTCGGCCGATGTCGGTCTTTTCCGCCTGCCGGTCGACCGGGTCTTTACGATGAAGGGGTTCGGCACCGTCGTCACGGGGACGCTGATCTCCGGAAAGGTGACTACCGGCCAGGAAGTGGAGGTCTCTCCGGTCGGGCTCCGGGCCAGGGTGCGGGGGATTCAGGTCCACAACCGGTCTGTGGAGACCGCCGAGGCCGGTCAGAGAACGGCCATCAATCTACAGGGGATCGAAAGGGCGGCTGTCGAGCGGGGACATCTCCTTGCCGGGCCCGACACCCTGGTCCCATCGCAACGTCTCGACGTCGTATACCGTCATCTCGCCGGCGCCGGCAGGAAGATGAAGAACCGGACCCTCGTCCGGTTCCATACCGGGACCAGCGAGGTCATGGCGCGGCTGATCCTCTTCGACCGGGACGAACTGGAACCGGGAGGGGAGGGCTATGCCCAACTCGTTCTGGAGAGCCCCCTGGCCGCCGTGGCCGGGGACCGGTTCGTCGTCCGGAGCTATTCCCCCATAACGACGATCGGGGGGGGTGTAATCGTCGATCCCCTGCCCGCGAAGCATAAAAGGTCAGCGGAAGGGGTCCTGCAGGAATTCCGGCGACTGGTCGGCGGCACGGAGGCGGAAAGGGTGGCCACCGTCCTGGCGAGGGCCGGGATGGGGGGGATCACCGAATCCCACCTCATTGTCAGAACCGGCACTCGTGGGAAGGAACTGCGGCGAATACTGGAGGGAATGTTCAGCGCGAAAGAGGCTGTCCTCGTCGATCGGGACGAGATGAGGGTCCTTTCCCATCTGGTTTATGGAGACCTCCAGGCAAACATCATTCAGGAGCTTCAGACTTACCATGAACGGTTTCCGCTGAAGGAGGGACTTTCCCGGGAGGAGTTGCGGACGATGCTCGGGCTGGGCGAAGGGGTGGGGCAGAAGATCTTCGGGATGGCGCTCAGGGACCTGGAAAAGCGGGGCGAGCTCGTCGCCGAGAAGGAAAATATCCGCCTGACGGGACACCAGGTCCAACTCAAGGAGGAGATGGGAAATCTTCGCGAAGCACTCTCCGCCGTCTACCGCGAAGGGGGGCTGGCGCCGCCCACGGCGCGGGAGGTGCTGGAGCGGTTTCCCGACCGGAAAAAAGAGATCGCGAGTCTCATCCAGGTGATGACCCGCGAGGGCGACCTGGTCCGGATCAGCGAAGATCTCCACTTCCACCGGGATGCCCTGGCGCGACTTCGGGAGGATTACCGGCAGCTTCTCCTCCGGGAAGTGCAAGCGACGCCGGCCAGCTTCAAGGAGCTCACCGGGCTTTCGCGAAAGTTCATCATTCCGCTGATGGAGTATTTTGACATGACCAAGCTGACCATGCGGGCGGGCGATCACCGGGTCCTCCGGGAGAGGCAGGAAAAATGAAGATCAATTCTGATGAAGGGCGGTAAGGATTTGAAATCAAAATCGGTTTTCGTAAAAGATCTCAAGACCGGCGACAGGGTGAGCGAGGTTTTTCTCGCGGCGGAGAAGAATCTTGCCTACTCCCAGAAGGGATCCCCCTATCTGAATCTCCGTCTGAAGGATCGGACAGGGGATGTGGAGGGGAAGATCTGGGAAAATGCCCTGGCTTGGGACAAGGCGTTCAAAAAGGGCGATCTGATCCGCGTCCAGGCCAGGGCGCTCAGTTTTAAAAATGCCATCCAGCTCTCGATAAGCGAACTGAGGAAGGTCGAGGATGGGGAGGTCGAACTGTCCGACTATTTCCCGGTGGCGAGGGGGGATCTCGACGACATGTTCGCCGGGATTCTCGCCTATGTCGAGCAGGTCAAGACCCCTTGTCTAACTGCACTTCTGCATGCATTCTTCGAGGACGAGAAGATTGCCGCGCTCTTCATGAGGGCGCCGGCGGCCAAGGGGTTTCACCATGTCTACATCGGCGGTCTTCTGGAACACACCCTTTCGGTGGTTCGGCTGCTCGACCTGGCGGCCGGTCATTATCCGGGGGGCAACAGGGATCTCCTGATCGCAGGCGGCATCCTCCATGACATCGGGAAGATCTATGAATTTTCCTATGAGCGGATCGTGGAATACAGCGATCCGGGACGGCTGGTCGGTCACATCGTCATCGGCGTGGAGATGGTCGATGCGAAAATCGCGGCCATTCCCGATTTTCCGGAACAGATCGCCATGGAACTCCGGCATCTGATCCTCAGCCATCACGGCGTTCTCGAATACGGCTCGCCCAAGAGGCCCAAGACACTGGAGGCCTTGATCGTCCACTACATGGACGACCTCGACGCCAAGGTGAACGCCTTCCAGGAGTACATCCGGGACGCCCGCGATGAAGAGTCGGACTGGACGCCCTATCACCGGCTTTTCGACCGGTTTATCTACAAAGGCCGCATCCGTCCCGGTACGGATGACGGTAAACCGGCCGCGCCTCCGGCGCCGGACTCCCCGGCAGAGGGCGATTAAGCCTGACTATCGAGACCTGGTTTGCACAACGGGAAAATCAGCCGCTCCAGAAGCTCGAAGGAGAGCCTGGTGGGTGTGGCGGTCTTCGCATCGCTGCTCTCCCGGCAGCGGTGCAAGGGCCGCTTGCTCACGACCCTCACCGGATGGCATTATTCGCCTGCCGGACATCGCTTCTCTTTTCTTCGCTCAACAGACAGCCGATCCGGCAGCTCTCGTCGCACCGCCCGTCGCAGGGCTCGGTGTGAATGGTGACGCTGGCCTTGGGGAAGCGCCGTTCGATACCGTCGGACAGCTCGTCTGTAATGCGGTGGGATGCCTCCACGGACATCTCCGCGTCCACCTTGATGTGAAATTCGATAAAACGGAAATTTCCGGCCTTACGTGTCCGAAGTTTGTGAAAGCCGTGAATGACGGGCCGGTGGGCCTTGATCAGTTCGCGGATCCAGATCTCCTCCTCCGGGGGAAGCTGTGCGTCCATCAGGTCGCGGGCCGACTGGATCGTGAGCCGGTAAGCGGCGTGCATGATGAGGACGGCCACGCCCAGTGCCGCCACCGGATCGAGCCAGTGCACATTCGGGTCCGGGAAGAACCGGTGACCGATCCAGATCAAGGAGAGACTGATCATGACGCCGACGGATGTATAGACATCCGTCCGGAGATGCCAACCATCCGCCTGGAGGGCAATGGAATCCATTTCTATTCCTACCTTGAAGAGCATCTCGGAAACCGCGAGATTGACCGCGGCCGAAATCAGCATGACGACGACGCCCCATCCGACATATTCGATCGGTTGGGGATGGAGAAGCTTCCGGATCGCCTCGAAGATGATCCAGCCGGAGGCGACAAAGATCAGGAGCGCCTCGATGGTGCCGGAGATATTTTCTACCTTGCCATGGCCGAAGGGGTGATTCTTGTCGGCGGGCAGACTGGAGGTCCTGACGGAAAACAGGGCGATGACGGCAGCCAGGAGATCCACCCCGGAGTGGATCGCCTCGGACATGATGGAGACGGATCCGATCAGCAGGCCCACGACCAGTTTCAACACCACCAGGATGGTGTTGGAAATAACGGACAGTCCTGCCGCCCGCAATTTGCGGCTCTGCACATCCATATTTTTTCAGTAGCGGAACACGGCGACAAGATCATGCTCGTCCGGCATTTCTTCAATGGGCAGCATGAATACCAATCCCCCGTTCAGGAATGTCTGGATGGCGGCAATTTCGAGCAGATCCTCGCTGGCTGGCTCCATCTTCTGGTGCAGTTCGACGGCGCCGCTCTCCCCGTGATAGGATCCCCACTGCTGTCGGCCCGAGGCGACGAAGAGCTGACCGACCCTTCCGTGGTAGGCGGCCGGGATGATCTCTCCGATATCGGCTGAAGTCAGGCCGGTTCCCGAAGATTGCCGGTACTGGGCGAGGGCCTCGCGCTCGGCCTTCTGAAAGAAAGGCCTGACGATCTCCAGCGCAGCCCTGTGGAGTGCCTCCGCACTGATTCCCTTGGGGTTTCCTCCAATTCCTTCTTCTATGAGGTGGGGATAGGTGTTGGCCTCTCGGTAGATGGGGAAGAGGTACTCAACCCCCGCGAGGACGAGGGGCGCCCGTTCGTCCCGGAGGAGGTCGTGCAAACCGCGGTCGATCAGGCGGAAGTATTTGAGGAGGTTATCTTTCGTGTCGTCGATATCCGCGCCATGTCCGGAAACCATGGAAGTGCGGTCGCCGCCCCCGGCGGAGCCGGCACGGAAACGGATCTGTTTTTCCAACGCGTCATATTGGAGCGCTTCGGCAAGACTATTGGGAACCGATTCCAGTTCGATTTCCTGCACGTGATGGGCAGTCCCCTCCAGAATCCGGTTCTCCTTCTGGCTGAGTGCGAGGATATAGAACCGCTTGTCGCCGCCAAGGAGCGGCAGGAGGGGTTTGATATGGAACCGGTCGGAGACCATGATGAGTTCGTCAAAGGCCTCGGGAAGGCAGAAACAGCGGAATAGATCAGCAGCGAGGAAGAGCGCCAGGCCGTCGCTCTGCCGACGCCAGAACAGGACGTTGCCGGGCAGCGCCTGAGCGGGTTCCAGAAACTTCTTGACTTCCTGAGAACGCAGACCGCCGGCCAGCAGCTTTTCCTCCGCCTTCCGCAGAAGATTTCTGAATCTGATCTGATTCTGCTGGCCCTCTGCGCCGGTGCGGAAGGTGGGCATGAAAATCGAGACACATAATCCTTGCTGTTTTCCCATTAACGTCTTTAATTCATCCTGCGACAATGCGTTCATTGGGCCATCTCCCCTCTTTTTTGTTTAACCCTCCTTAGACTTAAGGGTATGGTGAAAGATTATCCGGACGATGACTAAATGGGCCGAACCCTGCCCTGCACGAACAGGGCCGGTCGGAAAAGATCGCCGCGCCATTCGAATAAAAGATATAAAATTTGCCGTGACAAAGCAAATAATTTCTTGCCGGCGCCGGTGACAAATGGTACGAAACTCCCGGCGGCGGTCTTTCGCGCTTCTTCCTTTACAGCAGCAGGAAGTTATGCGGGAAACCCCGCCCCGCGGGCGGTGAGTTTCACATCCGGCAAAGAGATCGTCAGAAAAACCTGGGAGCAGTATCCGTGACGGATTGGTGCGACTGGAAATGGCAGTTCAGAAATCGTATCCGTTCCCTGGAGAAATTGGCCCTGGCGCTGGAACGGCCCGTCGCCTCGCTTGCCCCCTGCAGACCCGTGATCAGGAGCTACCCCCTGGCGATCACTCCTTATTACCTGTCACTTCTGGACCCGGCGGATGAAAAAGATCCTCTCCGCCGGCAGTGCTTCCCCGATCCCCGGGAACTCAGCTTTTCCTTAGGAGGGATGACTGATCCCCTCGGGGAAGAGAGGACAATGGCGGTTCCGGGACTGATTCACCGCTATCCCGACCGCTGTCTTGCGATCGTCACCGGCGACTGCGCCGTTTACTGCCGGCACTGCAACCGGAAGAGAATGTGGCGGGAAAAGAAGCCCGGGGGGGTGCGGGAGCGATTGCAGGCGATGGTGGATCATGTGGCCCGGACGCCGTCCATCCGGGAAGTGATCGTCTCGGGGGGAGACCCTTTGTTGATCCCCGAAAGGATGCTGGACTGGTTTTTGGGGGCGCTCCAGGCGGTCCCCCACGTGGAGGTCCTCCGCATCGGCAGCCGGGCGCCGGTCACGCTGCCCATGCGGATCACGCCGGAGCTCTGCGCGATGCTGAAGCGCCATCGGCCGCTCTGGTTCAACACGCAGTTCAACCACGTCCGGGAGATCACCCCGGAATCGGCGGCGGCGTGTGAGCGGTTGCTCACGGCCGGGATTCCCGTCTCCAATCAGTCGGTGCTGCTCAAGGGGGTCAACGACGATTATGAGACGATGCGGGATCTGCTCTATGGCCTGGAGAGGATTTCGGTCCGACCCTATTACCTGTTTCAGTGCGACCCGGTCCGGGGGACGGACCATTTTCGGGCGGAGATCTGGACCGGCATGGAGATCATGGAGAAGCTCTGGAGAACCATTTCCGGGCTCTGTCTTCCGCGCTATGTGCTGGATTGCCCCGGCGACAGGGGGAAGATCCCTCTCCAGCCTTTTTCCCTCCTACCCGAGAGGAGAGACGGGAACATACATTCTTTTGAAAAGAGTCCGCAAATGGATTAGAAAATGCGGAAGGATGTGCCGCCAGACCCCTTCGCCCGGCGGGGGGGAGGATAAACGGCGGAGCGGCGTCCTGCCGCAGTCAGCGAAAAAGGAGAAGGGAATCCTATGTACACAGCCAGTGATTTGAGAAAGGGACTGCGGATCAAGATCGATAACGACCCTTATATCGTTACGGAATTCAATTTCGTCAAGCCAGGCAAGGGCCAGGCCCTATACCGCTGCAAGCTGAAGAACATGATCAACAGCAACCAGTTCGAACGGACGTTCCGTTCCGTGGATGCCTTCGAGGCGGCTGATCTGCAGGAGAAGAAGATGCAGTACCTCTACCGGGAAGAGGGAAAGTACTGCTTCATGGACAACCAGAGTTACGAGCAGGTTTTCCTGACGGAGGATCAGCTCGGCGAGGCGAAAAATTTTCTCTTGGACAACATCGAGGTGGAAATCTTCCTATTTGAGGACCGGCCGCTGGGGATCAGCCTGCCCAATTTCATCGAGGTGACGGTCACCAAGGCCGATCCCTGGGCCAGGGGGGATTCCGTGTCGGGAAACACCAAACCGGTGACCGTCCAGACCGGTTACCAGCTCCAGGTACCCCCTTTCGTCGAAGAGGGGGACAGAATCAGGATCGATACCCGCAGTGGGGAGTACCTGACCCGGGTCAAGGGATAGCTGTGGACGAAGGCTGGAGACTGACCGCCAAGGAGGATGCCCTGAGGCTCCGGGCCCGGATGATCCAGGCAATTCGCGGTTTCTTCCTGGAGCGGGATTTTCTTGAAATTGAAACGCCATGCCGGATTCCGGCGCCGGCGCCGGAATCCCACATCGATGCCGTCGCCGAAGGTGAATGGTTTCTGCACACCTCCCCCGAGCTGTGCATGAAGAGGCTTCTTGCGGCTGGTTATCCGAAAATCTTCCAGATCTGCAGGTGTTATCGCGCCGGGGAGAGGGGCGACCTTCACCTTCCGGAATTTACGCTGCTCGAATGGTATCGTACGGGGACCGATTACCGGGCGCTGATGGATGACTGCGAAAGCCTGATCTTCAGCGTGGCAGGAGAACTCGGTTTCGACGGCGAGGTTTCCTGGAAGGGGAGGGTGATCCGCCTTCAGCCCCCCTGGGAGAGGCTCGCCGTCCGGGAGGCCTTTGCCCGGCATGCCCCGATCACCGTCTCCGAGGCCCTGAGCGGCGATCGTTTCGAGGAGATCATGGTCTGCGACATCGAACCCCATCTTGGTATGGAGCGGCCCGTTTTTCTGTATGAGTATCCCGCGGCACTGGGGGCCCTGGCGCGGAGGAAGGCGGGAGATTCGGCTTTCGCCGAGCGTTTCGAACTTTACATCGCCGGGGTGGAACTGGCCAACGCCTTCTCTGAACTGACCGATGCGCAGGAGCAGCGCCAGCGTTTTGAGGAGGCCGGACGAAGCCGTCGTCTGCAGGGCGGCTCCGTCTATCCAATGCCGGAGTCGTTTCTCGCGGCCCTCCCGCAGATGCCTCCCTCCGCCGGCATCGCCCTCGGTGTGGACCGGCTTGCCATGATCCTGGCCGGCAAGGTCCGGATCGATGATGTGGTCGCCTTTACGCCGGAATCTCTCTGATCCTTCTCCTGCCGCCGCAGCACGGATTGGGGGACAAGGACTCTTCGATCCTTGACAAGCCCTGCCTTTTCCTTTAGATGTAGTGCCGTCGTGCTGAAGTCCACTTCTCACGGGGAGGGCTTCCCGGCAGAGATGAGATATCGGTTGATGGTGCCCCCCTTATCAAAGTCGGCAGGGCGGGGCTTGTCAAGGGATGCGCTCCGGTTATTTTTCATAAAAGGAGATTGAACGTGAAAGAAGTTTCGTCCGTTGCCGCGGTGAACCTGGGAGGAAATTTCCATGGCAGCCTTTTCGACATGGTCATCAATGCGGGATTTGTCGTCCAGCTGGTTCTGTTGCTCCTGCTCCTCTTTTCCGTCGTCTCGTGGGCCATCATCCTGATGAAATACTTCAGTATCAGGAAGATCATCCGTGAGAACAGCCTATTTATGAGCACCTACATGAAGAGCACGAAACTATCGGAAATTTTTCCCGAGACGAAGAAGTTCCGGAACTCGACACTGGCGGAGGTATTCCGGGCCGGATATACCGAACTGGCGAAGATCACCAAGACGCTACGGGGAAATCCTCCGGTAAGGGAGTCCGCGGAAACGGGCGGCCAAGTCCTCGAAATCGCAGGCATCGACAATGTGGAGCGGGCGATGAACAGGGCCTGCGGGTCGGAGACGACAAAGCTGGAGGCGGCCCTCGCTTTTCTGGCGACCACGGGGAGCGCCAGTCCCTTCATCGGCCTGTTCGGCACCGTATGGGGGATCATGGATACCTTCAAGGGGATCGGCGCCCGGGGATCGGCGACCCTGGCCGTGGTGGCGCCGGGGATCTCGGAGGCGCTCATCGCGACAGCGGCGGGTCTCGCGGCCGCCATCCCGGCCGTCATCTTCTACAATTACTACCTGAACCGGATCAAGAACATGACCCTTGAGATGGACCATTTTGCCTCGGAACTGCTGAACATCGTCGAGCGTTATTATGTGAAAAAGTGAGCGGCCATGAAATACGCGAAGCGCAGAACCCATTCTGAAAACAGGCCGATGGCAGAGATCAACGTCACCCCTCTAGTGGATGTGATGCTCGTTCTGCTGATCATCTTCATGGTGACGGCGCCTATGCTCCAGATGGGGATCGATGTCAATCTGCCCCGGGTCAAGGCGAAAAGCGTGGACGTCGCGGAGGAAAAGCTGGTGCTGACCATCAACGGAGCGAAGGAGATCTTTCTCAACAAAAGCAAGACGCCGCTGACTGAACTCGGCATAAAACTGGAGCATATCTTCGCGGCGCGGATCGACCGAGAGGTCTATATGCGGGCGGACAGGAACGTCCCCTACGGGTTCGTTGTCGAAGTCATGGCCGAGGTGAGGAAGGCCGGCGTGGACAAGTTGGGGATGATCACCGAACCGCCCGAGGAACCAAGGTGATGTCTGACAGGGTCGTCAGGGAGAGACAGGGCGGTATCCGCCTCAACAGCATGATCTTTATTTCCTTGCTGTTCCACCTCCTGCTTCTGTCGCTCCTCTTTTTTACCCCCTCCTTTCCTTCGCCGAAGAGGACTTTCGGACCCGTCTATAGCGTTGCTTTGGTCAGTTTCCCCGGAGCGGTTCTGGAGAAGAAAAGCGAATCGGTTGCACCCAATGCACTTTTGAAAGCCGACCGCTCCGGGACAGTCCTGAAAAAAAGCATGGAACCGGCCCCGGTCGTTCCCATTCGCAACCTGGAGACCCGTAAAAAGCAGGAGCGGGAACTAAAGCAGGATCGGGAACTGGAAAAAGTCATGGCGGACATCAGGAAACGGGCCGCCGCGACCGGTCCGGCAGGTCAGCCGCCGGCGAAAGCGAAAGCCGTTCCCGCATCTCAGTCTGGTGATGCCGACGTCAGTGATAAAATGCAGGCCTACTATGCCGTGATCTGGTCCCGGATCAAGGGGAAGTGGGCGCTTCCCCAGGGGATGCTTCCCGGCGAAGGTCTCGAAGCGGTGATCGATGTGACCATCCTCCGCAGCGGGGGGGTAACGGCGATAAATTTTGAAAAGCGGTCCGGGAACCGTTATTTTGACGACTCTGCCCTGAAAGCGATCCAGAAGGCTCTCCCCTTCCCGCCGCTGCCGGAGTGGGTCCGGGACAGCAGCATCGAGGTGGGTATTCGCTTTCATTCGAAGGATCTCGGATCATGACGCTCTCGTAAAAAAATAGAGGATGCCGTAATTTCATGACGGTCAGATAAGAAAAGGCAAGGTGGCATGCAGGAACTGAAACGTTTGGCGGTTTTGACCCTGGTACTTTTAGTTTTATTCGGCGCCGACAGGGTATCCGGAAAAGTGTACATCGACATCGATTCACCCTCTTTTCAGAAATTCCCCATCGCCGTCACCGATTTCAAACCCCTGCGACCCGGTCAGGCGAATGTCGAACTACCCGTCTGGTTTTCCGATACCCTCGGCCGTAGTCTTGCGCTTACGGGCTACTTCCATGTCCTCGACGAAAGGGCTTTTCTGGAGGATCAGGCCCAGGCCGGAATCACGGCGGAAGGGACCCGCTTCTCAGACTGGGTAACGATCGGCGCCGAGTATCTGGTCAAGGGCGGATTTCAGGAGGACGGCCGGGAACTCATCACGGAGTTTCGCCTGTTTGATGTGGTGAAAGGCGAGCTTGTCGTCGGAAAGCGTTATTCGGGAAAACCGGATGACAAAAACCGGATGGTCATACAGTTTGCAAGCGAGATCCTCCAGGCCCTGACGGGAGAGGCGGGCCTGTTCGACACCCGGATCGCCTTCGTCAAGAAAAGCGGCTCTTCCGCCGACATCCATACGATCAATTTTGACGGTTCCGACCTCCGCAAGATTACGAACTACGGGGCCCTGACCCTCTCGCCGCGGTGGTCGCCCGACGGCCGCACTCTGGCCTTCACCTCTTACAAGGACGGCAATCCCGATGTCTATCTCCGGGATATGGCGAGCGGCGCCACGCAGAAGATCGTTTCCTATGCGGGGATGAACCTGCCCGGTTCCTGGTCGCGAGACGGGGGACGGCTTCTTCTGGCGCTGAGCCGGGACGGGAACCAGGAGATCTATGACATGAATGTGGGAAACAGGCTCCTCCAGCGGCTGACCCGAGATTTTTCCATCGACGTTTCCCCTGTCCGATCCCCGGACGAACGGCGCATTGCGTTCGTCTCCAACCGAGGCGGCTCTCCGCAAATTTACATCATGGATGCCGACGGCGGCAACGTGCGGCGGCTGACCTATGAGGGCAATTACAACACCTCTCCCGCCTGGTCGCCCCGGGGGAAGAAGATCGCCTACGAAGGGTCCGTCGATGGCCGTTTCCAGATCTTTATCATTGACGCTGAAGGCGGCAGTCCCCAGCAGCTTACCTTTGGAGGGAGCAGTCACGAATCCCCCTCCTGGTCGCCGGACGGGAGATACCTGGCCTGCAGCGCCCACGGATACGGTCGGAGCAGGATAGAGATCATGAGCGCCAACGGTCAGAACGTCCGGGTGCTGCACGAGGGGAATGAGGGCTGCCAAAGTCCTTTCTGGTCGCCACATCTGCGCTAATTCCGGCGGAAATCATTTTCCTTAGCCCATACTGACTGCCGGGTACTTTGCGAAAATGTCTTATTGCGGGTCAATGGGGCTGACAAATAATCGGATTCAGAACACAAAAAAAGAATTCCCCATTTTTCAGTTGATTTTTACCGACGGTAGTGGTTTATTTGCCGAAGGCCATTTATAATCACCTAAACATCATTGATCAAGAAAGGAGAAATATGATGAAAAGAAGTTTGTTGTTGATTGGGTTGATCGCTCTTGCTGTGTGTCTCTCCGTGACCTTCCTGACCGGTTGCGCCAAGAAGGCGGCTATCAAAGAGGAACCTGTGGTCACCCAGGAGCAGAAACCGGCGGCCCAGGCGCCGGCGGCGGTTGTGACGGATGACAGGGAAGCCAGGGAAAGAGCGCTGCGTGAACAGGCCCTAAGGGATCAGGCGGCCAGGGAAGCAGCCGCGAGGGAGGCCAGGGAAGCGGCCGAGAGGGAGGCGAAGGAAGCTGCCGACCGGGCCAAGAAGGAAGCGGCGGCGAAACAAGCAGCGATCCTCAAAGAGCTGCAGATTCCCGACATCCAGTTTGATTTCGACAAGTACAACCTCAAGCCCGAGGCCCGGGAGATCCTGAAAACGGGCGCTGCGGCCTATCTCAAATACAGGGAATATAAGCTCGTGGTGGAAGGACACTGCGACGAGCGGGGCACCGTGGAATACAACCTGGCTCTCGGCCAGAGGCGTGCGGATGAAGCTGGGAAATATCTCGGTGATCTGGGGGTCGAGAAGGAAAGGATCAAGACGATCAGCTACGGCAAGGAAATGCCCCTGGATAACGGCCATGACGAGGCGGCCTGGGCAAAGAACAGAAGGGCCCACTTCGTCGTTTTCCCGCCTGTGCAGTAGCAACCCTCCCGGCGGGGGAGAAGTGGACGGCAACTGTCCGTCCCGAGAAGGGAATCGGCCTGTGAGTCCCGCCTGAAAGCGGGGCTCGCAGGATTCATGTCTGCTATCGGCGGGGAAAAGTTTCGCCCCGAACCGGGGGATGAGAACAGGCCGAAGAAGGAAGCGTTTTGCGAAGGTATCTGCCCATCCTGTTAGGGATTTCGATGATCTCCGTTGTCGGTTGCGCCACGACGGACGAGCTTAGTCAAGCTCGGGGTGATCTGGGACGTCAGATCCTTGTGACGAACGAAAAGATCGACACTGTGGAGCGGGAAATTGCGCCCCTGAAAGACGAGATTACCGGGCTTCGCGCCGAGATCGAGAAAACCAACGAGGCCCTTAAAACGCTGCGCAGCAGCCAGGCGGAGGTCCGGGCCGAGATGACCGAGATGAGGGAACAGCTCCAGCAGAGCAGGGGGGTTGCCGACGGCCTCCGGGACGAGCTCCGCAGGGAAATCGCCGCCTCCGCCGCCAGGGCGAGCAAGCGGGAGGAAGAGGAGAAGGATCTCCGCGAGAAACTGGACAGCCTGATATTCAAGATCAACTTCATCGAAAATTTTCTCGAGATCGGCAAGAAGGAAGAAACGGCCGCGCCGGCTGTAGAAAAAGGCGGGAAACCGCCAGCGCCCGCCAAGGAAGCGGCGGCCAAGGGGAAGACGGACAAGGAATCCCTCTACGCGGCGGCCTATGACCTCTTCAAGCAGGGGAAGTATGACAAGGCACGGGAAGGATTTGAAAATTTCCTCAAACTGTATCCGGACACCGAATTTTCCGACAATGCCCAGTTCTGGATCGGCGAGTGCCATTACTTCGATAAGAATTACGAAAAGGCCATCGTCGAATACGACAAGGTGGGCAAGAACTTTCCGGAGGGGAACAAGGTTCCCTACGCCCTCCTGAAGCAGGGGCTCTCCTTCCTGAAATTAGGGGATAAGGCGAGCGCCAAACTGCTCCTGCAGCAGGTCGTCAAGGATTTTCCCAATACGAGTCAGGCGCGGATCGCGCGCACGAAACTCCTGGAAATCAAATAGAACGTTCAAACCATCCCCGCCTGAGGCCCCTTAACCTGCCCCTATGGGTCAATTCCTAATCGAGAAAAGTGGGAACGATCCCTTCCGGGACCGGCAGCGCGAAGGAGTCCTGGTCGGCGGCGATCTGCCGAAGATCCGTGTAGCGGATGGTCAGCTCGGGCATGGCCTCCCCGCTGATCACCAGGCGTTGCGGCAGGAAACCCTTTCCCAGCCGGGTATGCTCGGAGAAATCGGCGGTGTAGGCGATGGTTTCTCCTTCCCCGAACGTCCGGATCCGGGTGATGAGATTTCCGGCCGGATCGATCCACAGGGAGCAGACTTTCCTTCCCGCCGCGCACCGGTCGATGCGGTAATGTCCCGCTTCCCATTCACCGCTCAATGAAAACGGCGTTTTCCCATCATCCGGGGGAAGGCCCATCAGGAGGGGAAGCATCTCCTCGGCCGGCAGAACGATGGGAAAGAATCGGGAGAGGTTTTGCGGCGTGGCCCGGCCGGTGTAAAAGGTTCCTCCCCCTCTTCCGTGAAGAAAGACGCGGAGTTCGCCGCCGACGATCGACAGAAAGAAATCGGGCGGGCCCATGACGGGAATGGATTCAACACGGAGGTGCGCGGGTTCTTTGATCATCAGCGCGACCTTCAGGGGATACTTCGCGCCATTGCTGTTGATCAGGATGTGGGCCGTGGCGGTGACAGTTTGACCTGCAGACAAGGGCGCCGCAAGAGCCCGGAGAGCGGATTCCGGTGAATCATAAGGTGTGGGGCGGGCGGCGATCCTGCTGCCGGCGCATCCGGAGAGGGCAAGACCGAGGGCCGAAATCAAAAGCAGCGTCAGGATGCGGTGCGGAAGACCGTAATGTGCGGAGCCCTTTTTTCTCATGGTTTCTTGAGCGGGAACGCATCCCGCAAGTCCCGCCCTCAGGGCGGGGCGCTTCACATGCCCGGACCGCCGGGGAGAAATCAGGGGGAGGGGGCCTTCTCCCGGATTAGATCGGCGAGCTTCTTTTTCAGGGATTCGCTTTCGGGATTAAATCTGATGGCGCGCCCGTAGGCCTCGATGGCCTCCGGGATCTGTCCGGACCGGGCATAGACATCCCCCAGGTGCTCGAGGATCGCCGCATCCTCCGGCAGGGCTTCCGCCGCCTCTTTCAGATACCGGATGGCCTCCTGAAACTTGTTCTGCCGGAAGTAGACCCACCCGAGCGAATCGACGATGTATCCATTTCCCGGCTTCAGATGGAGGGCCTTTTTGATCATCTGTTCAGCCTCATCCAGGTTGATCCCCCTGTCCGCGTACAGGTACCCGATGAAATTGAGGGCCTCAGCGTGATCCGATTCGAGCTTGAGGACCGTCCGCATCGCCTGCATGCTCTCCTCAAACCGGCCGGCCTTTTCGAAGAGAACCCCGAGGCTGTAGTGGAGATCGACGCTGCCGGGGTTGTTCTGCAGCCCCTCCCGGATAATTTCTTCCGCGGCCTTGAATCCCTTCTGATCCTCGTAAAGGTCGGCGAGATAGGCGTAGAGCCCCGGCGCATCCTTCTTCTTCCGGATGGCGATGAGGAGGGAATCGATGGCCTCGTTTACCCTCTTTTGTTTCTTAAGAATCATCCCGATGCGGATCTGGGCGTTGGCGAAGTGCTCCGACGCAGGGGAGACCCCTCGCAGGGTTTCCATGGCCTTCTCCTCGTTCCCGCTCTCCTCATAGGTCGTGCCGAGGAGGTACATGAGCCGGTATTCGGTTGGGTATTCCTGTAGCAGAGCGACGAACGTCTCGATGGCCTTCTCATGACGGCCTCTCTCCAGGTCAATGAGCCCCAGCGTCAGCCGCACCTCCCGGTTGGCGCTGTCGAGTTTCAGGACCTCCCCGAACTCGCTTTCCGCCTCGTCGTAGCGCTGCTCTTGAAGAAAAAGTTCTCCCAACTTGATCCGGGCCTGGAGACGAGTGGGGAATAGATCGATGAAATTCCGGTAGACCTTGATCGCCTCGGGGATCTTTTTCTGCTTTTCATACAGGTTGGCGAGATCGATCAGGGCCGATTCGAACTGCGGTCTGAGGATCAGCATCTTTTTGAATCCCGTTTCTGCCTCATCGTAACGCTTCAGATCGGAAAGGATCCTGGCCAGATAGTAGTTTCCCATGAAGTGATCCGGATCGATCCGGATGAGTTCCTTAAACGCGGCGATGGCCTCGTCGAACTGCTTCAGGTCGGCATGGCTCGTCCCGAGATAGAAATAGGCGGTTGTGTTTCCCGGATACAATTCGATCACCTTCCGGTATTCTCTCACGGCGTCGGAGTAGTCCTTCTGGTTGAGGTAGAGTCCGCCGAGGAGAAGGCGGGCATCGATGTCGTCAGGATGTTCTTCCAACGTCTTTTTGCAGATCGCTACGGCCTTCGCCATGTCTCCCTTGCCCGCGTAAAGGGAGGCGAGTTCCTTCGCCAGATAGGGGGAGGAGGGATCGAGGCGTCGGGCCTCTTCCATCTCCCGGATCGCTTCCTCCATGTCTTCCTGTAGGGCATGGAAGACGCCGAGGGAGTAGTGAAAGGAGGCGCTGTTCGGCATGCCGGCCGGAACCGGCGGCGGCGGGGCGGCCTTCTCCCTGGCGGAGACGGCGGCGCACCCCCAAAGGGTGAGGATCAGAATAAACAGCCAGCCTGTTTTCCGGAAAATGGTCCGCATCATATGAAGGTATCCTTCCTGTTGCAAATTTAACCGGGAGCCATAACCCGCAAGCCCTGCCCTCAAGGGCGGGAAGCTTCGCAGCTCAGCGAGTTTTTACGAGAAAATTCTCTTACTCTTTTCCGCCGGACGCGCTGAGATAAGCCGAGACGGGGATTATCCGCACCCCCTCCTCCTGCCAGATGGGCAGGACCTCCTTGAGGGCCCGTACTGTTTCGGGATGGGGGTGGCCGATCATCAGCAGCGGTTCCCCCCCTCCCCCTCCCTGCCGGGGCAGGCGGGTGAGATTCGCAAGGGCGGCGGCATAACCCCGCGTATGGTCGATGAAGACGGAACGTGCGGCGAAACGGACGCGGGCCCTGGCAGCCGCCTCCTTTCCCCGGGAATCGGAAGCGGTCCGGCTGTCCACAAAGAAGAGGCCCCTTTTCTTAAGTTCATCCATGACGACCGAAAGCCGGATATCATCCCCCATGAACCGGGAGCCCATGTGGTTATTCACCCCGGAGACATAAGGGACAGCCGCCAGGTCCAAGGCTGTCTGTCTCCGGATCTCCTTTTCGTCCATATCTGCCAACAACGCCCCGGCGCCGGGATTTTCTCCCGGGTAGGAACGGGGTTCCATCGGGAGGTGGAGGAGGATCTCCTTGCCGGCCGCGTGAAGAATCTCGGCCGCCTCCGCCGCATGGGGGGTGTGGGGGAGAACGGCGAAGGCGATGGGCGCCCTGATCCGCGCCAGTTCCTCCGCGGCGCCCAGATCGAAGCCGATGTCATCGATGATGACGGCGATCTGCTGTTCCCTCCGTTCCGCCGCCGGCGGCCTTCGCTCCGGCGTTTTTTGTTTCAACGCCTTTTTCGGCGGCATCGTTTTCCGGCCTTTGCGGGTGGCGGAATCGTCGGGGAGTTCCATCCGTTCGAGGAAAAGGAACACCGCCGCGATCAGGGCGGCGGTGATGATCACGGCCAGAACCGGAAATCCCATCCCACATTTGAAAAATTTCATACATTCCGTGTTTATGCGGCGCCAAGTCAATCCTTCAGGTTCTTTTTCAGGATATCCCAGCTCCGGATGATATCGATCGCATTCTTCAACTGATTGTCTTTGGTCAGATCATCCGGCTCTTTCTTCGCTTCCTCCGGGTTGGCGTCGTTCTCATTGGGGGATTTGATATGACCCTGCAGATCTTTCTCCCGGAACAGATGATTTTCCGCACTCTCCTTCTCTTCGGGCGGCTTAACGAGCCTCACGATGATGTCGGGGGTGATCCCCTCCGCCTGGATGGATTGCCCCTTGGGCGTATAGTATTTTGCCGTCGTGAGCTTCATGGCCGCGCCGTCCTCCAGGGGGATCACCGTCTGCACGGACCCTTTGCCGAAAGTCTGGGTTCCCAGGACCAGCGCCCGTCCGTTGTCCTGCAGGGCGCCGGAGACGATCTCCGCGGCGCTGGCAGTCCCCTCGTTGACGAGGACGACCAGCGGGCAGGT
>Ga0154726_1027_pt2 | contig 19648 bp, 21 predicted proteins | sample Rifle2008BG16ft_FD_105734 | JGI IMG/M metagenome (GOLD analysis project Ga0154726, IMG submission 105734) | Deltaproteobacteria bacterium RBG_16_58_17
TCATGGGGGCGAACATCAACCGCCGTACTTTAGAAAATGTGAAGAAGGCAGGATTACGTATCGAGAGCGTCGAACATCTTGGACTCATGAAAATGGTCAAAATGATTTTTGCAAAAACGGACAAGGCATAATGATGCCGGGAAATTCATTATCGAAGACTACCCCGATCTCTATGATCGGTGCAAAGAGGAGATCCCGGTTCTGCTGATCGATGGGCGGAAGCTGTTTAAGTATTGCACCAACGAACCAGATCTGATGAAATCTCTCTCTCGCCGGCTTTCATCTCGTTGAGTCATGAGTTTGGGTGTCAACAGTAATCCCATCGGCGGAAATCAGCAGCGTCAGAACGATTTCAGAACGATTGACGTTGCAATGAGAGTTAACCTGCCCATCATTGATCCTCCTCATGATTTTTCCTTATCGAGGGTAAAAGGAGGTACATAATGCACCACCACCAATCCAAAGAAGAGAAAAGCCAATATACGGATCCGGTTTGCGGGATGTCTACAGATCAGGAAGGTAAATTCATCCACCATAAACATGACGGCAAATCTTACTACTTTTGTAGCGAGCATTGCCTGACAACGTTCAAAACCGATCCGGAGAAATTCACCGGCAAGAAAGAAGAAGCGCCGTCAGCAGTGAAACACACGCATGACAGCAGCCAGGTGTATACGTGCCCGATGCATCCGGAAGTTGAGCAGCAAAGCCCCGGCAGTTGTCCCAAATGCGGCATGGCTCTGGAGCCAAAGATTCCAATGCCGGTGGCAGAGCGGACAGAATATACCTGCCCGATGCACCCGGAAATTGTCCGGGACGGGCCGGGAAGCTGTCCAAAATGCGGCATGGCACTGGAACCGAGAACCGTCTCGTTGATGGAAGAAGAGAGCAATCCGGAATACGACGATATGCGCAAGCGGTTCATTGTGGGCGCCATCTTGACGCTTCCGCTGGTGATTATCGCCATGCGCCATATTATTCCGGGCGTTAGGCTACTCGATGCCCTGTTTGCTGCCAAGACCTATGCGTGGCTGGAACTGATCCTCGCGACACCGGTTGTGCTCTGGGGAGGGTGGCCCTTCTTTGTCCGCGGCGTCCAGTCCGTCATCAACAGAAGCCTGAACATGTTTACCCTGATCGGTCTCGGGGTTTCGGTGGCCTACCTTTACAGCCTTGTTGGCGTGTTATTTCCCCATCTTTTCCCCGCGGCGATGCGAACGGCAGAAGGCGCCGTCGGGGTCTATTTTGAGGCGGCGGGCGTTATTGTTGTGCTGATATTGTTGGGCCAGGTGCTGGAACTGCGGGCCAGAAGCCGGACCGGCGCGGCCATAAAGGCGCTGTTGGGTCTGGCGCCGAAGACCGCCCGAAAAATAGACGCTGACGGAAATGAGAGTGATATCCCTCTGGAGCAGGTAATGAAAGGGGATCGTCTGCGAGTCCGGCCGGGGGAAAAGATTCCCGTGGACGGTGTCGTTCTTGAAGGATCAAGCAGCGTCGATGAATCGATGATTTCCGGCGAACCGATACCGGTTGAGAAACAGGCGGGGGATAAGCTCATCGGCGCTACGGTCAACGGCACCGGTTCATTGATTATGGAAGCCCAAAAGGTAGGCGCCGAAACCTTGCTGTCGCAAATTGTGAAGATGGCGGCCGAGGCCCAGCGGAGCCGGGCGCCGATCCAGAAACTTGCCGATGTTGTATCCGGATACTTTGTGCCGGCAGTGATCGCCATCGCTCTTATCGCTTTTGGCATCTGGTACTTTTTCGGTCCCGACCCCCGATTGGCCTATGCGCTGATTGCCGCTGTTTCGGTGCTGATCATTGCCTGCCCATGTGCCCTGGGTCTGGCCACCCCCATGTCGATCATGGTGGCCACCGGTAAGGGCGCGACCATGGGGATCTTGTTTAAAAATGCCGAGGCGATCGAGATCTTGCGAAAAGTTACAACACTGGTGATTGACAAGACCGGTACCCTGACCGAGGGCAAACCGAAATTGGTGGAGGTTGTCGCTGCGCCAGGAATTGATAAAAACAGACTGTTACTGCTGGCTGCCTCTCTGGAGAAGGGAAGCGAGCATCCGCTGGCGGCAGCCATTGTTGAAGGCGCCGTCAATCAAGGGCTCTACCTGATTGATGCGAAAAATTTTGCCTCCCACACCGGCAAGGGTGTTTCCGGCGAGGTTGACGGCCAGGCGGTGTTGCTCGGCAACAGTAACCTCCTGGAAGAGTTTAAAATTGACGCCGGCTCTCTGGTGGAGCAGGCCCAGGCCATGCGGTCCGAAGGACAGACGGTCATGTTTGTGGGGATTGCCGGTAAAATTGGTGGTTTACTGGCCGTTGCCGATCCGATCAAAAAGACAACGCCCGAGGCGATCAAACAACTGCACGCTGAAGGCATCCGGATTGTGATGTTGACCGGTGATAACAAGGTAACTGCAGAGGCAGTCGCCAGAAAGCTTGATCTTGACGAAGTGGTGGCTGAGGTTCTGCCGGATCAAAAGGCAGAGGCGGTCAAAAAGTTTCAGCAGGGCGGACATAGTGTCGCCATGGCCGGCGATGGCATCAATGACGCCCCCGCCCTGGCCCAGGCGGAAGTGGGGATCGCCATGGGAACGGGCACGGATGTAGCCATGGAAAGCGCCGGTGTCACCCTGGTCAAGGGCGATCTCACCGGAATCGTCCGCGCCAGACATTTGAGCCGAGCCACCATGGCCAATATCAAACAAAACCTGTTCTTTGCTTTTATCTATAACGCTCTCGGCGTGCCCATCGCAGCAGGCGCCCTGTATCCATTTTTCGGTATCCTGCTCAGCCCGATCATTGCCGCGGCCGCCATGAGCCTTTCTTCTGTTTCCGTGGTCGGAAATTCCCTCAGGCTGCGGAGAGTAAAGATTTAACAGGAGGTATACCATGACAGGAAAAGATGCATTTTTTCATGCATCGCGGCCATGGTCAGTCGCACGATGGCCATAAAGATCATAAAAAACAATTAGGTAATAGAAGAGTTTGAAGTTTAGGAGGATATTTCCACGCACGACACAGTTCCGGCATATGGTCCCTGGTCATTATAAATTCGGCGGTATTCATCTTTTTTGCCCTCAAAAATAAATTTGTTAAAAACACTTGACTCTGTACTTAGGTGCAGGGTTTACATTATATATGGAGGCAGAAAATGCAAACTTTGACGATAGGCCAGTTGGCCAAAAAAGCGAAGGTTAAGGTTGAAACGGTCCGTTATTATGAGAGGAGGGAACTCATTCCCGATCCGCCAAGGCGGGAGTCTGGCTACCGGATGTACTCAGAGAGTGACGTTGCTCGTATTCGATTCATCAAACGTGCCCAAATGCTGGGATTCACACTATATGAGATTATGGAACTCCTATCTTTAAAAGTCGATCCGGATACCACCTGCGCTGATGTCAAGAAACGGGCAGAGATGAAGATCAAGGACATTGAAGAGAAGATGCGAGCCCTTAAGCAGATGAAGATGATGCTCACGAAGTTGGCGGCACTATGCAAAGGTGGTCCATCTGGTGAATGTTCGATCATAAAGGCACTTGATTCAGAAAATTTTGAACGAGTGAGGTACTAAAATGAGAGGAGTCCATCTAAAAAGCGTTGAGGGAAAATCATGCTGGGGTTTGATCGGTGCTGTAATCTCGGCCATCGTCGCATCCATCTGCTGTTTGGGCCCGTTATTTCTCCTGGCCATTGGAGTAAGCGGAGCATGGATTAGCAGCCTAACCACCTTATCACCTTACCGGCCATTTTTTATGATCATAGCCCTGGTTTTTCTGGGGGTCGCTTTTTACATCGCGTATCGGAAGCCGAAAACGAACTCTTGTGCTATTGGAAGCTCCTGCGGAACTCCCCTGGGGAAGCGGATGTACATAATTATTCTCTGGATCGTAACTATTTTAATAATCGGGTTACTGGCTTTCCCATATTTGGTCCCTTATGTTTTTGCTGAGGGCCAAACAACAGGGACGATGCGTATGGAACAGGTGGTGTTGGAAGTCAAGAATATGTATTGTATCTCCTGCCCAGTGGCTGTCAAGAAGAGTCTGACACGCTTGACAGGGGTGAAAGAAGCAAAAGTGACGATTGAGCCCCCAGAAGCTGTAGTTGTGTTTGACCCTGCTAAAGTCAAGTTGGAAGATTTAATCAAAGCGACGACCAATGCAGGTTATCCTTCATCAGTTAAAAAGAAGAAGGAGTAATGGTCATTTAATTAGATAACTTAACTTATGGGAGATGAAGAATGGAAGTCATAACCAAAACCAGATTGAAGTGCCCTGAGTGTGGATTTGTCCAGGAGCTTGAAATGCCGACGAATGCCTATTTTTCTACGAATGTACCAATTGCCAGTCCATATTGATTTCGAAAGCAGGCGATTGTTTTCTGTTCATATGTAGATGTTCCTTGTCCATCGAAACAGATGGAGCTAAGTAAATTGAATTCTGCGGAGAGCAAAAATTTTCAAAAAAAGACTTGACTTGATACTATGGTACAGGGGTTATATCAAAAATGCGGAAGGAGGTGAGACCGATGAAATGGAAGTTCCCTCACGCCACTCATTGTTCGGTTTGTGGCGCAATACACGGGTCCTGGGCATGACGTGAAACTGCTCATCTGACTTAAGGACAGGAAGGCATACTTCCTGTCCTTTTGGAAAACCATAGGGAAACGTGCGTCACTGACTGCGTTCGCGCTGGCCAAGGAGAAAAAGCTCTGCGCCAACTGAAGGGCGCCTTGACGCAGGTCATCAGGAATCTTTCAGAAGGAGAAAAAAATAAAATGTCTGACTCCTGCTCCATTCAAGAAGCCGCATGCGAAACGCCACTGGTCATGAACTGTCCGGTTAGCGGGACTCGCTCCAAGCAGGTCGCTGCTCTCACGGTCAAGAGTCTCGTTGGGCATCTGCCATTTGGAATGCCGTCGACTCAATACTACTTCTGTGATGCCCCGGGGTGTGATGTCGTGTATTTTCCATTGCATCCAGAGGCTCCGACTTTCCGTCGCGAAGACCTTTTGGTTCGAATCGGGGCCAAGGAAACAGAGGACTCGATTCCTGTCTGCTACTGCTTTGGGATTACGCGAAACCAAATCCAAGAGGAGATTCGAAAGACAGGCGAATCCACAGCGGCAGAGCGGGTTAAGGCCGAGGTGAAGGCGGGTCGCTGCGCCTGTGAAGTGAAAAATCCGGCCGGCAAGTGCTGCCTTGGCGACATCGCGCGCACCGTCAAGCTTGCGCAAGAGAGCGCGAATGCAAACTTACTGCCGGCATCATTCGGTGGAGGGGACAAGGCATGAGTAAATGCTGCGCCAGTGGGGAAGAATATCACTGTAAGCTTCGGCATCGCCTCCTTTCCCGACGACGGCATCCGGAAATTTACAGCTCTTCTCAAGAAAGCCGACGAGCGCCTATATTCTGCCAAGACGTCGGGCAGGAATCGGGTCGTTTGTTAAAATTGCGACCACTGCCGTTAAATCGTGTAATTATCGAGTGTGAGGTTCTCCCGCTTCTCCTTCTGTCGCACCGCCATATCGGCCAGGGTGTATTTTCTGAAAATCCGCGACATGCCCTCCGCCGCTTCGCTCCAGAGATCGCGGGCGATGCAAAACGACGCGCGGTTGCAGGCGACTGGTTTCTCGACACAATCCACGAGGCAAAGAGGTCCTTCCAAGACCTCGATGATTTCTTTCATGGTAATCTCGGCAGGCGCCTTTCCCAGAACATAGCCGCCGTGGATGCCGCGGGTCGCCTCCAGCAGCCCTATCGCCTTGAGGGGATTGACGAGATTCGACAGGTACTTCTCGGAGATTTCCTCCCGCTTCGCGATATCCCTGAGCAGCACGGGACCCTCACCGTAATGGGCGGCCAGGTCGATCATCATCCGCACCCCGTAGCGGCCTTTCGTTGATAATTTCATAAAATCACCCAGAACGTTTATTCTCTATAATATCAATTGGGAATGTAGATAGTACAAAGCCAACAATTGTCAAACATGTTCCCCATCAACAAGATTGATTGATATTACAGCTTCGGCGCCGGAAACAAAGCTCCCCCGAAGATAAGCCAGGCCAACAGGGGCGTCCAGAAGATATTGAACGCCTGGGCAATCAGGAAGGCCGCAGCCGGTCGACTGCCGCCCATCTTGGCCAAATCTTTGATATTGGTATTCAGGCCGATGCAGGTGAAGGCCATGGCAAACCACCAGGTTCGCAGGCCGCCCAAGACGCCCTTGGTTTCCGTGACGACCGCGGGATGGATCAGGAAAGATAAGACCGCCGATAGCCTTCAGGGCCGGTTCGCCCATCAGAGCAAAGGCGATCAAGGAGACGAGAAGATACAAGAGGCCGATGTAAACGGCCTGCATGATGTTCCCTCCCGAAACGACCTTGCCGGGAAGAGCCTCCACTTGGGTTGTGATGCCCTTGCTCAGGGCCGCGGCCCTTTTTATGAGGGCCTCGTCCTCGATATCTTTTATTCCGGCCAGACTCTTGACGGCGTCGCCTATGGCTTTGCGGTCCTTGCCGTCAAAAGCAACCTTCACCGCAACGGCCTGAGCCGCAAGCGCCTTATCCCCCTTTTCTTCAGCGGTTGCGATAATCTTGTCCAGGGCAGGAGTCGTTTTGGAAATGAAGCTTGCCAGTTCTCCCCCTGTCGTCCAGCGGAACGAGGGCATTTTCAAGCCCTGGCCGGATAGAATCAGGATGATAATGATAAATCCTACCCAGACTGCGAGCCAATCCTCCGTTTTCCACAGTTCTGTCCAATGATTTTCTTTGCTTGTCTTCATAAGAATCCTACTTCCTTAATCGATTTTGTATAATCCATTATTACCATGGTAATTGTAGGTTGTTGATGTAAAAAAATTTGCCTGTCTCTCTTTTTCAATCCTCTCCCTTTTTCAGATCAAGGATGAAATACCCCTCCGGCGTTTCCTTCAGAGCGAGCAGTTGATGTCCCTCCGCTTTGAGACTTCGCGGGACATTTTTTACCGCTTCACCGTCGTCGAGCAGAATCCGTACGCTCTCTCCCGTCTCAAAATCCTCAAGCGCCAGTTTCACCCTGACGAAATTGGCGGGACAACAGACGCCCCGCAAATCTACCGTGCGCATCACTCACCTTCCTTTCTCCTGAACCCGCACGACCATTTTTTCCGGGAATTTATCCCCCTGACGCCACACGGGGGGATCCCCTCCGGTTAAAGCCGCGCCCCGACCTGCGTATCAATAATCTGCGGGGGTATCGTTTTATCCACCACGTACTCCGGGAATTTGCCTCTCAGGTCGCCAAGAAGCCCCTCGGTTCCCTTCCTGATGATGACGTCGCCCAACCTGATCCTCCCCATCCCTTCCGAATTTTCCCTGTACCACGCCAGAACCGCGGATATGAAATCCACGACATTCTCCTCGGGAAGAAAGGTCGCAAAGAGCGTCCCCAGCAGCGGATTTCTGCCCCACTTGCCGCCGATGCGAACCGTATATCCGCTTTTTTCCGCCTTCCACGCCTCTGCCGGACAGACCTTGATGCAGTCGCCGCAGTAAATGCATCGTTCCGGTGCGAAGACTGGCTTGTCATCCTCCCCTTTTGCGATGGCGCCGGTAGCGCAGCTCTTCGCGCACAACCCGCAGCCGATGCAGGCCTCCCGGTCCAGCGCCGGCAGGACGGCCCCCTGGAAACCCACATCGTTCGTCGCCGATTTTGGGCAATCTGTTGGGCAGCCGGCGAAAGCAACCTTGAATTTGTGATGACCGGTTTCGATGCCGAAAAGTTTGGCATCGATTTCGAGCGCCGATTTTTGTGTATCCATCAATCCTTTGGGATTGTATTCGCAACCGCCGCAGGCGACTGGCACGCGTACACGGGCGCCGCAGGAAGCGATTCTCTGCTGGACAATGCCCAGCTCTTCGGCCACGTCGTTGATGTGCTTGAAATTCACATGGATCAGTTCAATCGATTGCCGCACGGAAAGATGGACAAACTCTCCCCCGTATTTCTCCGCCACCTCGACAATCTTTTTCAGACGGGAGACGGCCATTCTTCCACCGGGCACCCTCAGCCGGACGGAAAACAGGTCTTTCCCCCGCTCCTTGATAAAACCGCCCGCCTTGAGTTGATTTAAATCGATGCGGGACTTTCCCGATTGTTCTGTCATCACAGCCTCTCCAATTTAAAAAAACTTTAGCCATGGATGATTTTCAGCTCCTCGGAACCGACCTTTTTATCGGCGATCCTGAAAGAGCGGACTTCCGGTGCAGACGGATCGGCCAGCGAAACGATCACATACGAGATGTCGGGCGTGAATGCGAGCCGGAGATCCTCGTCCGAAAGTCTGGCGGGCGTTGCTGGGTGCGAATGATAGACGGCCAGCATCTCCAGTTCCTGCGAGCGCAACGCCTTTACGACCGAAAACTGCTCACGCGGGTCCATCATAAAATGGTCGCGACTGGCGTCGGTATTGGTCATAGGATAGATCGCCGAAACGATATTTCCTTTTCCTCCGAGAATCCCGCAGACTTCAAGAGGAAATCCTCCGCGCGCCTGCCCGATCATCCGCTCATAAATGGGCATTGGCATCTGCAGCATGGTCAACTCTTCTCCAAATCGCAGTGCGTAACCGCATCAACCTCATCTTTCAGTTCCTTTATGGATGGCGTCTCTCCGCATATCGGACACTTCGGATTTCTATTGATGTGAATTTTATCAAAACTCATCGCCAACGCATTATAGACCAAAAGCGTACCCGTAAGCAGATCCCCTTTCCCCAGGAGAAGCTTGATCGCTTCGGTCGCCTGGATAAGGCCGAGCACGCCCGGCAAGACGCCGATCACCCCGGCCTGGGAGCAGGTGGGAATGGCGTCCTTCGGCGGCGGGCTGGGAAAGATACAGCGGTAACAGGCGGATTCACCAGGCCTGACGGTGATCGTCTGCCCGTCGAACCGGAGTATTCCCGCGTGGGAATAAGGTATCCCGGCCAGGACGCAGGCATCGTTGATGAGAAACTTGGCGGCAAAATTGTCCGTGCCGTCGATCACAAAATCGTAGTCTCCGATGATCCCCAGGATGTTGCCCGCATGGACCCACTCCTGATAGGTGTTGACCTGGATTCCCGGGTTGATGGCCGTCATCTTTTCCCTTGCCGAAACCACCTTCGCCCTCCCGATGTCCGAGGTGAAATGGATGACCTGGCGTTGCAGATTGGTAAGATCGACCGCATCCGCATCGACCAGGCCGATCGTGCCAATCCCGGCCGCCGCCAAATAAAGGGCGGCCGGGGCCCCCAGAGCGCCCGCACCGATAATCAGCACCCGGCCGTCCAGAAGCCTCCGCTGCCCTTTTCCGCCGACCTCTTTCAAGGCGATGTGACGCTGATACCGTTCGATCTGTTCGTCCGTCAACATCAACCTCTTCCTCCCCCCATGAAATAGAGAAATTCAATCTCATCGCCATCCCGGACGAGGGTACTGTCGAAGTTGATCCGTTCCATGATGTCGCCGTTGAGCTCAACCGTTACGTATAATGGATCTGCCACGTTCAATTCATCTAAAAGCCCGGAAATGGATAGCGACTCTTTATCGGCGATGGCCGCCTTTTTACCGTTTACGGTAAGATTCATAATTTGTTCCTCCCTGATCAGCCTACGCTTCGCCCAGCGCCTGCGCGAAGTCTTCAATGATATCGTCCTTATGCTCAATCCCTACGGAAACCCTCACCAGCTCTTCCGCAACTCCCAAAAGCGCCTTGTCTTCAGTTTCATAATCACAGTAGATCGTGCTGGCGGGATGGATCACCAGTGTCTTGGCATCCCCGATATTGGCCGCGTTTTTCGCCATGCGGAGATGATCGATGAAGCGAAAAGCGCCTTCGCGATCTGCCAGACCGAATGCCAGCAGCCCGCTGAAACGCCCGCCAAACTGCCTCGCTGCGACTTCATGAAAGGGGGACTCTGCGAGTCCGGGGTATCTCACCCAGGTTACCTTGGGATGCCCGTTGAGGAAATGCGCCAGGGCTATGGCATTCGCACAGTGTTTTTCCATTCTGAGCGCCAGCGTCTCCAGCCCTTCGGTCAACAGAAAGGAATTCATCGGCGCGGCGCAAGCCCCAAAATCCTTATGAATCAGCTTTCGCACTCGTGCGGTAAAGGCAAATTCGCGATACCTTTTTACAAACGGCGCGAAATGGGGGAATTTATCGTTCCTCCAGCCAAACCGACCCATATCAATGATGACGCCGCCGATCGTGCTTCCTGTACCATTGATGTACTTGCTGGTCGAATGCACGATGATATCGGCTCCCAGATCACATCCTCTGGCGAGACAGGGCGTACTGATTGTGGCATCCACAACAAGGGGTATCCCCGCTTCCTGTGCCGCTGCGGCGATTGCGGAAATATCGGGGACATCTATTCTGGGATTGCCGATCGTCTCCACAAAAATAAGCCGAGTCCTGTCGGTGACACCGCCTCTGATGGCCGCCACGTCCGTGGGATCCACAAAGCGGGTCGTGATGCCGTAATTCGATAACGTATCTCTGAAAAGGGAAAAGGTGCCCCCAAAAAGCGATGCGGATGCCAGAATCTCGTCACCGCTCCGGATTATGCTCATTACGGCGGTCGCAATGGCGGCCATGCCGGAGGCGGTCGCCACAGCGGCAACGCCTCCCTCCAGAAAAGCAAGTCTCTTTTCAAGCGCCTCCGTCGTGGGATTGCCAAGGCGTGTGTAGACCGGACCCGTTTTCCTGCCCCTGAATACATCTTCCAGCGCGCTCGCTGTTCCATAAGCGAACGCAGATGATTGGATGATAGGAACCGTCGTCGGCCCGCATGTGCCGGTCTCCAATCCGCCATGCACAACCAGCGATTCGAACCGTAATTGAGGCGTCTTGATCGTCATTTCATTTCTCCTAATGACAAAAACACATAAAACATTATCAAATCAAGCCTTTGTTATCACCTCTTCACCTATCGACATACGCTTCATTATCAATGCTGAGGGTTGCCGGTTGTCAGATGCTGTAGTCGGGGATGATCGTTTCCCGGCGCAGCAGGTCGTAGATACGGTTTACCGTTGCCGCCACCTCGGCATCCTCGCCCACGGAGAGATCTGCTTGGAAATTGTTGAAATTATCCGGTCCCACGTTGACCACGAGGATTTCATTCGGGCTGTTCAACATCTTCAGTATTTCCAGATCGTAGTCGTCGATATCCCCGACCGCCGTAATGAATATCTGTCCGGAATCAGTGAGAATCCGGGCCAGCTCGCCCAACCGTCGGAGGTGCTCTTCCCTTTGTTCGTGGACATCAGTGACATCGGCATCCAGGCCGCTTTCCATATTTTCCATTCCCAGGTAGTAGGTGATGAAGTTTTCTTCGAAAAGGCTTTTTTCCAGTGCCCGGGCAATCTCCCTTTTCTTCAGATCCGCACCGCCGGTAAAGAGGATGAACTTGGCCTTGTGTTGGTAGCGGCTTTGGCGATGGCTGGACGTCACGTCGCCCTTTTCCCAGGAGGTCTCGCGGCGCCGGATATGGTCTTTGAGAGTGGAATCGGCATCGGGGATGCTCTCCATGATAATACCCCCGCCGGCGATCTCATAATGATCCACGATGACAAAACGCCCCGTGGCTTCGTTGGCCGAGACCAGGTCAAAGGCAATGGGGCGGGTGGTTTCCAGGATGCATTCGGCTACGTCGTAACGGTCAATCTGCTGTTTTTCCCGGCTGCGGGTCAGATCGGAGGCGTCAATAACATTCAATATTTCTGCCAGTTGCACAAATGATCGGCTGGTGGCCAGTTTTAACTTGTATTTCCGGTTCTTGATCAGAGGTGACCGGCCCATCCAGAAGATGTGGACCCGCAGGCGGGAAGAGACATGGGGCAGCTCCTCCCCGCCCTTGCAGATGATTTCCCCCGGCCGGACGTACACCTCTTCCGAGAGCGTAAAACCCGTGGCGTATCCGGCCTCGATCACACTTCCCCCGGAGGTATGGAAACCTTCGATGGATTTGATCCGGGATTTTTTCCCCGAGGGCAGGAAAATAATCCCCTCGCCCGTTTTTATCGACCCCGTTTCCACGGTGCCCGCAAATATCCGCCTGTCATCGTTATCGGCGGTGAATTTATAGATATCCTGCAGGGGAAAACGGAAGGGGTTATGTTCATTTCCGGCCGTCTTCTCAAAGGCATCCAAATGTTCCAGCACGGTCAGGCCTTGATACCAGGGCGTATGGGCGCTGTTCGTGGCAATGTTATCCCCCTCGCGGGCGGAAACAGGGACGAAACCCACCGGCACTATACCCACTCCGTTGAGGAAAGCGGCGTATTCCTGTTTGATCCTTCCAAAGACACCGCCGTCATAGCCGATCAGATCGATCTTATTGATCAGGACGACAATCCTGGTGATGCCCAGCATGGCGGCCAGGTAGCCGTGGCGGCGCGAGTTTTCGGCAATGCCCTCCTGGGCGTCGATCACGAGGAGCGCCGCCTCTGCCCGGGCGGCGCCGGTGACCATATTTTTAAGAAATTCCAGATGACCCGGCGCATCAATGATGATGTAATCCCGCAGGGCCGTCTTGAAGAAACAGCGGGCCGTATCGATGGTAATGCCCTGCGCCTGTTCGTCCTTGAGGGCGTCGAGCAGGAAGGCATATTCAAAGGGCCGGGCGTTTCTTTCGCAGGTAGCTTTTACCTGTTCCAGCTTCCCCTCGGGCAGGGAATGGGTGTCGGCCAGGAGCCGGCCGATGACCGTGCTCTTGCCGTGATCCACGTGCCCTAATACGACGATGTTCATTTGTCCCCTTGGCAGCATATTCACATGTAACCTCCTCTGCGCAGTGTCTCCAGGCCGCCACTGTCCTCCTTGTCCTGTTCCCGTCCCGACCTTTCGGCGATATTGGCCAACTGGCCGCTGCTTAATTCCCTGATTATCTCAGCCACATTTCTGGCGCCGGAAGCAATGGGTTTGGTGCAGGGCCAGCAGCCCAGCGAGCGGTAGCGCCGGCCATCCCCCTGGTCGAAATAGAGCGGAACCACAGGGATATCCTCCCGCTTGATGTACTCCCAGATGTTGAGTTCCGTCCAGTCCAGGAGCGGGTGGATGCGTACATGGGTGCCCGGGGCAAAATCGGTTTTGAACTGGTTCCACAATTCCGGAGGCTGATCGCCCACATCCCATTCATTTTCTCTATCCCGGGGGGAGAAATAACGTTCCTTGGACCGGCTGCCCTCTTCGTCGGCCCGGACGCCGGCAATGACGCCGGTGTAGGGTTCCCGGTTGTTATCCTCCTGATACCGCTGCAAATCCAGGTTCAGCCGATAACGGGGCCATTCGCCCGATAAGGTGCGTTTGAGGGCCTCGCTCTTCAAATTCCAGCAACAGGTCAGGCGATCCACCCGGCCGTCGGGAAAAGTCTCTTTGGCTGCCAGCGCCTCCGCATTTTCACCATAGATCATATTCAGGCGCCATTCCAACGCCAGACGGTCCCGGTACTCTATCATCGCCGGTATCTTGTAATGGGTGTCGATGTGGACCAACGGAATCGGCACGTGTCCGAAGAAGGCCTTGCGGGTCAGCCACAGGAGAACGGTGCTGTCCTTGCCGATGGACCAGAGCATGCACAGGTTTTTGAACTCCCGGTAGGCTTCCCGCAGGATGTAAACGCTTTTTGCTTCCAGTTTATCCAGATTATCCATAACCCTTAGCTATCGCTTATGCAGCCCACACTCTTTATGTTCCGGTTCTTCCCACCACCAGCGCCCGGAGCGGATATCTTCATCGGGACCGGTGGCGCGAGTGCAGGGTGCGCAGCCGATGCTCCTGAAACCCTGATCGTATAAGGCATTGTAGGGTATCCCGTTATCTTTGATATATCGCCAGACGTCCGCTTCACTCCAATTGATAAGGGGGGAAATCTTATATTTGCCCTGCTGGATATCCCACTCGATGATTTCCAGGTCTTTTCTTGTCAAAGCCTGATCCCGGCGCAAACCGCAGATCCAGGCGTCAATAGTTTGCATAATTTTTTCCAGAGGTCGCAGTTTTCTGACGGCGCAGCAGGCCTCCCGCTTGACCAGGCTCTGGTACATGGCATTAGGTCCTGCGTCGGCAAGCAGTGCGGCAAGATCTTCCGCAGCGGGCGCGCAGACCTCGTAGCGGAGGCCGAATTTATCCATGGAGCGCTGCATGACGTCGTAGGTTTCCTGAAACTGCCGACCCGTATCAAGGGTAAAGATGCGGGCGGAGAGGCTGATCTTGCTCAGCATGTGGCTCAGCACCTGGTCTTCAGTACTGAAGCTGGATGCCAGGGCCACTTTTTGGGGACCAAATTCATCCAAGGACCAGGCCAGCACCTCGGCGGCGTCTTTGCCTGCCAGCAGTTGTCTGTATTCTGCCAGTTTTTTCCCCGTCATATTTCATAATCCTTTGGCGACTCATACCGTCCCAGGGGTATCTTGTTCCATACCCTCTCATGGGCGTAGTACAGGGCGATTTTTGTAAAGAGTTCCACCGCCCCTATAGAAAGGGCAAGCTTGATTCTCCCGGTCACCAGAAAGGAAATCACGATGGTATCCAGTGTGCCCAATACCCTCCAGGACACTGCCTTGACGACGCTGCGGTAGTGTTTTTCTGCCATGATCAACGCTTCTCTATCAGCACGGACCAGTAGTCGCCCACTTTGGCCAGTTCTGTCACCTTGTGTCCTTCCTCGGTAACGGAACGGGGGACGTTGTCGATCGGCTCCCCATCATCCAGGAAGACCCCGAGAGCTAACCGCTCTCAAGCTTCGCCAGTTCCAGCTTGGTCTTAACAAAATTCATCGGGCAGGAAATACCACGCAGGTCCTTAAATACCTGTGCCCTGTCCTCAGGCTTCCGGGAAGCTGTTACGTCCGTTTTGGCAATGTCCGCTGCTCCTTCCTTTTCCTGCTGGAATTTCAGCGAATCGTTCATCCCTTCGTAAAGCTGTTCGACGGCTCGGGCGAGAGCGTGGACGTCTCCGGCCATGGTGGTCAATAATGCGGCATTCTTTCCCCTCGCCTCTTGCAGGAGGGGCAGAAACCGTTTCTCAATCAAGTTTAATACGACAGCGTATCCCGGAAAAGGGAAAACGTGCCTCCAAAAAGCGACGAGGATGCCAGAATCTCATCACCGCTTCGGACTATGCTCATTACGGCAGTCGCAATGGCGGCCATGCCGGAGGAGGTCGCCACAGCAGCGAGGCCTCCCTCCAAAAGGGCCAGTCTCTTTTCAAGCGCCCCCGTTGTGGGATTGCCGAGGCGCGTGTAGACCGGAGCGGCTTTCCTCCCCCTGAATGCATCTTCCAGCGCTTCCGCTCTTTCGTAGGCGAATGCAGATGACTGGACGATAGGCACCGTCGTCGGCCCGCATGGCCCGTTCTCCAGCCCGCCGTGGACCGCCAACGATTCGAACCGCAATTGAGGCGTCTTGATCGTCATTCCATTTCTCATAATGACAAAAGCAAATTACTCGATCCCTTATCAACCGCTAAGCGAGATCGCCACTCATAATAAAAAAACCCACTATCTTGAAGCACCGATTTCCGGGTAGTGGGTTTTCCTTTATGCCCTAATCAGTCGGCAGGCTACATAAGCGGATATCCCTCTTTCCAGAGGAAACACATGACGTTGGGACAACACATCATCACGGTGCGGCAGACGAATTCCGCAAAGATATTGCTACCGCCTTGCTGTGATAAAGGAGATCCTGCTCTTTTTCCCATTGCCTGCACTCTAAAACCCCTTTTCAATTAAATTATTCCTAACCATTACCATTGTTCTCTACAATGTCCATTGGAATAGTAGGTAATATATCAAAAGCACTTTGTCAAGGAAAATTTTATTAGATTCTTGAAAAAAACCTTCGCATCTCCTCTTCCCCCTCAGAGCTGAAAGCTGACCATCCCGCCGAACCCGCTCATCCTGCTTTTGCCTTAATGCGCCCGATATCCGATCCGGTATCCCAGATTGAATCCATACAGATCTTCGTTCAAGGGCTTCCCGTCCGCCTCGGCGTATGGATACATGAAATAAAGCAGGGGTTCGCCGGACTGGACAGGGTTCAACCGGATATTTTTCCCAATTCCAAAGACTATTCTGTTTTCATCCACGGCGCCGAAATAGTATTCCCGATACCTTTTGGCCTGTTCCAAGGAGAGCTTCTCTTCCAGCATGATTTTTCTCACGTCTGCCGGATCGGCTGCGATCCACCCATGCTTCGTAAGGTAAAATTCCGCCCAGCAATGTTGGGCTTTGGTCATGTCGCCTTCTCTCCCTTTGGGGATTCTGATCCCGTAAATCTCCCGGGCCGGGATGCCTGCACTTCGTATAAGAGCCACAAAAACTGAGTGAATATCAACGCATTTGCCTCCCATACTTTCCAGCAGCGTCTCCACTTGGCCAAAGCCGCATCCCTTGACATGCGGGTCGCGATGCATGTTTTCCACAATCCAGTCATAGACGGCCCTCGCTTTTGCAAGACAGGTGGTTTTCCCTTTCGTTATCTCCCCCGCAAGCTTTTTAACCCTCGTCTCCGCCGCGGATCCGAGAAACGATGTATCGAGAAACTCTTTGAATTCTTCCGACGCCAGGGGCAAATGACTGAATGGTTGGCCATCCATTGTGACATCTCGACGCTTGACGACAAACGAGTACGTCATCACCTTCTCTCCCAGTACGTCCTTCCATTCTGAGTAAAGGATATTGTTCAGTGCCTTTCCCTCTCTGAAGATACCTGCATAAGAGTAATTTCCCTTCACGGTGATGTTTGTAATCTCCTGATTCTGATCCGACATGGGATAGGGCACCCAAAGCCGCACCTGCTTTGCCTCCGGGAAGGGACTGAACTTCACCTGGAAGGTAATTTTGGCGTTTCTTTGGCCCCCATCGGCAACACCGTCCAAAGAAAGGAATCAATCAGCATCGGATCAAAAAAGCTTCCTCTGCCCTCCGTCAGGATCCGCATGGCCGCTTCCAAGGCAAACGGCTCCTTGTAGGGACGCCGGGAAGTGAGGGCGTCGAAGACATCAGCCACAGCGAAGATCCTGGCATTGATCGGAATATCATGCCCCTTGAGACCGGCTTCGTAACCGCTGCCGTCAAATTTCTCATGATGATACCGGACGACATCCGAGGCATCTTTCAGCCATTCGTAATGATCAATGATGTCGACGCCATGGCGCACATGGGTCTTCATGATCGCCGTCTCCTCATCCGTTAGTTTCCCCGGCTTGAGGAGAATGCGATCACCGATCGCGATCTTCCCCACGTCATGGAGAAACGAGCCCTTGATGAGGCAGGCGATATACTCCCTCTGCAAACCAACGGCTTCTGCGAGACGAATGGCGTAGATCGTCACGCGGTAATTGTGGGTGTTTGTGTCGCTGTCCCGTTTGGCGATGGCCCCGCCCAAGACCTTCAGCATCCCGATATTGGCATGGAATAGATCACCGGTCAGTCTGATTAGCCCTCTGTTCAGAAACAGGAAGATCGGATAGATCGCCAGCGCCGTGAAGAAGATGATCACCACGACCTGCAGGAGGGAGAGAAGGATACGGTTTTTGATCTCCGCCATCGTCCGGGGATCCGCCTTATAGACCCCCTCGAAATACCCTGCGGTCTCCTGGCCGGTTGTCTTCAGGGGTATCTGGACCATGACGAAGATCTGGCCGCCCTTGCCGTAGAACCGCTGGAAATGAGCGTCATCCGTCATGACCATGTCACGGCGGTGCTTGCTGATTTCCTTTTCGATAAGAAAGGCGGTAGGATGGCTCGCCTCGACGATGAGTTCCCGGACCCGGTCATAGAGCTTGACGACAATGAAATGTTCATCTTTGATATGCTTCCGGGTTTCCTCCCGGAGGCGTTCCAGATGTAGTTGATCAGGATTATTGAGAAATTTACTATGGTCCCTCTCGAAATCACGGGATTTCTCCAAGGCCAGCGCGACGACATAGGCGTCGATCTTCCTCATTTCCATGAAGAACACGACCGAGCCGATCAGGACGGAAAGGAGAATCCAGGCCAAAAACAGCCTTATGATCAATTTCCTGTGAACATGCATGTCAATAACTCACACCGGGTCGCAAGGCATTTGAGAAACAAAATATCCCGGCTTTCTCCCGAAAGGATGGACATTTTGACTATAAATCAGGCGCGCTCGGTCGTATATCAGGTCTTCCGGCCCACTCTTGAAAAAACGAGTTAATCCGCAGCCTTCTTCAAGGTAAAGAGATGATACACCGTCATCAGCACGCCGCTCAGGAAAATAACCCCGAAGAAGAGCACGGCCCTGAACCAGAACATCATATTCATCTGGGCGGTGCGGTAGCCCAGATCCAGGATTCTTTCCAGGTAGGTCTGAAGAACGCCCGCGACGCCGAAGATAAGTCCTATGAAAATCATCGCCGTAACCATCGTCCAGAATCCCCACACGCCGAGCCGGTCGTCGAATTTTTCGATGCCTTTCAACTGCGGCATGGCAAAATAGAAGACAACGAGATTCAGCAGCGCGTAGGCGCCGAAGAATGCCAGGTGACCGTGGGAAACGGTGATCTGGCTACCGTGGGTGTAGTAGTTGACGGGAGGCAGGGTATGGATGAATCCGAAAACGCCGGCCCCTAAAAAATGGAAGAGGGCCAGTCCCATGATGTAGGTCCATAACAGGGGGTTCACGATGGGATTCTTCCTTTCCCTGATATGCATCCAGGTGTCTAGCACCATGAGGGCCACCGGGAGGGGCTCCAGGGCGCTGAAGATTCCTCCCCACCAGAGCCAGTAATCAGGTGAGCCTATCCAGTAATAATGATGACCGGTCCCGACAAGGCCGGTAAAGAGGAAAAGGCCTGTTTCCACATAAAGCCACTTTTCTACAACCTTGCGTTCTACCCCGGTCACTTCGATGATGATGAAGGCGGCGATGGCGGCGGTAAACAGTTCCCAGGCGCCCTCCACCCAGAGATGGATGACCCACCACCAGTAGTAATAGTCCACGTTCAGATCCTTGAAGAAGGGCATGCCGAAGAGGTAAAGGACAGCCAGGAACGTCACCCCTGCCAGCAGCATCCACTGGATGATCGATCTTTCTTTAGCCAGGATGATCGTCATCGCCACATTGGCGACAAACAGCAGGGCGGCAACGACGATCAGAAAATCGAGGGGAACGGGGATTTCCAGAAGCGGCTTCCCCTGTGTCCAGCCGAAAAGAAAGCCGATCACGGCGGTAACGGCAGTGCCGGCAAAGATAAAAAGCTGCGCGTAGGCGATTTTAACACTGAACAGCTCGCGCTTGCACTCTATGGGAAGGATAAAGTAGCTGCCTCCCATAAAACCGAGAAGCATCCAGGCCACTAAGGTATTGGTATGAATGGCCCGGGCCGTGGCAAAAGAAAAGACATCAACCAGCCCTTGGGGGAGGGTGAAGGCGTAATTTATGGCCAGCCACAATCCCATTGCCACCTGAAGACAGAAGAGGATGAGGGCCAGCCCCAGGTAATAGCGGGCCACTTTTTGACTTTCGTAACGTATCATTTCTGCACCTCCTTTCCTGCTTTCAAGCTCAAGATGAAATCGGAAATAATGGCCGCCGTTTCCGGGGATACATTCTGGGGGGGCATGGCAGTTCCCGG
>Ga0154726_1066_pt1 | contig 19625 bp, 21 predicted proteins | sample Rifle2008BG16ft_FD_105734 | JGI IMG/M metagenome (GOLD analysis project Ga0154726, IMG submission 105734) | Deltaproteobacteria bacterium RBG_16_58_17
GTAACACTTTAGCTCTTTGAAAAAAGCATAAAATAAAACTGGCGTCAGAATCAAGGATCTGATATTTAGCTCTTCAATCGAGGAGAGCTAAGTGGGACACATTCTATTTCAGTATCGGTCACGGCCATTGGAAGAAGATGATCTCACCTTTATCAGAGAAATCATTTCATGTCATTATGATAAAGGTAGGAGCTATATATCCCGTGTCCTCTGCGAGGCATGGTCATGGCGGCAGCCAAATGGGGATCTGAAAGAATATGCCGCCAGAGACCTTTTATTACGTTTGGAAGAGCAAGGGTTCATCAGTTTGCCGCCCCGCCTGCGTAAAAAAAATAACGCCTTTGTTAAGACCTATAGCCAGATTCCTCTTTCTGTTGATGAAGCCCTGACCGGTTCCGTTTCTGACTACCCAGCGCCATCCTTCCAGATCGTTGCTGCTCGTGGGAGCTACCGCTGGGATTACCTTGTTCATCATTACCATTACCTGGGGCTTCCGAAACTGGTTGGCGAGCATCTGAAGTATGAGGTTTCGATTGACGGCCAGATTGTGGCATGCCTCGGATGGGCATCGGCAGCCTGGAAGATCAGGTATCGGGATGTCTTCATTGGCTGGGCTGAACAGACCAAGCGGAAAAACCTTCATTTGGTGGTCAACAATGTCCGCTTTTTGATTCTGTCCTGGATTCAAGTTGAGCATCTTGCCTCCAAGCTCCTGGCCATGAGTCTGAAACGGTTGAGCGGCGACTGGCAGGAGGTTTTTGGGCATCCTGTTTATCTGGCTGAGACCTTTGTGGATACATCCCGATATCGGGGGACCTGTTATCAGGCGTCGAACTGGCAATATGTTGGTCAGACAAAAGGCAGCGCCAAAAAGGGTAATGCCTATCTTTACCACGGTCAGCCCAAGGCGATCTATCTTTATCCTCTCCATCGGGACTTTCGGAGGCTGCTTTGCCATGACCAGGGATGAAGCCATTGCCATTTTGGACATGGAACGGAATCAGGCTGTCGAGGTCATTTTAATACTCGCACAAAAGGCGGAGAGGTATGACAAAGAGCATCCCGAGGTGAGTCCCACAACCCCCTCCGGCATGATTCCTGTTTATTTAAAGCCGACTCGAGGGAAACGCAGGAAACCGCCGGGAAGGAAAGAAGGCCATCCGGGGGTGTCCCGCAAGGTCCCGCAAAGGATAGATCACTATGAGGAGCATACCCTGCTGAGTTGTCCCGAATGCCAGACCCCGGTGGGCGAACCAATTAACACCTACTGTCGTATCATCGAGGACATTCCGGAAGTGAAACCGCAGGTGACTGAGCATGCCGTTTATGGATATTGGTGCAAAGCCTGTAAGAAAATCGTTTATCCCACGGTCGCGGATGCCTTGCCCAACGCCATGATTGGATTAAGACTGATCGTTTTTACCGCCTGGCTTCACTACTTGGTCGGGGTGAGTGTGAGCAATCTGGTCAGAATGGTTTCGATATTTTCCTGTTTTAAGATCAGCGCCGGCGGCTTGACCCAGGCATGGAAATCCCTGGCGAAGCTTTTGATGCCGCTGTACGATCACATTGGTCAACAGGTCGTTCAAAGCGCCGTCCTCCATATTGATGAAACAGGATGGCGGTTAAACGGCAAGACCTTCTGGTTATGGCGCTTCACAACCCGGGAGTTTTGCTACTATCTGATCACCAGAAGCCGGGGGTCTCCGGTAGTCAAACAGGTGCTTGGCATCCTGTTCAAGGGCATCCTGATCTGTGACTTCTGGGGAGCTTACAACAAAATCAAAGCCCTGGCGAAGCAGAGGTGTTTCTACCATCTGTTTACCGAGTTGGTGAAGGTGGACAAGCATAATGGATCGCTTTTGTGGAAGATTTTTCGTAAGAAACTGTCCCGGCTCCTCAAAGACGCCATCCGGTTATCAGAGAAACGGGAACAGATGGAAGCCATACGGTATGATAACATGAAAGCAAGACTGTATGACCGTCTCGAACAGTTTCTGACAGCATCCTATGGAGACAAGGATGCTCAGCGATTGATCAAGCGTCTCCGACGGCACAAGCAGGAACTGTTCACATTCCTGGAATACCCGGAGGTGAGTCCTTATAACAATCACGCAGAACAGCAGATGAGAAAGCCCGTTCTCGTAAGAAAAGTCTCCCAGCAGAATCGTTCTGACGAAGGCGCCAAAACTCAGGCAGTCCTCATGTCGCTCTTCCGTTCTGCAGAACTCCAGGGGCACAATCCTATAGAAACGATCCTGGACATGGCAAAAATGGCTATCGGAAAAAAAGACATCTCAACAGTGTTCTTAAAACAGGCCGCATAGATTTTCAAAGAGCTAAAGTGTTACAAAGAATGTATTATCCACTTCTCCATTTCTGCCTCGAAGGGCTATCAGACGCTGTGCTAACGCGACTTTGGCATCCCTGAGTTGCGCTACCTCTCCTAAAGGCGCCTCCGTGGTTAACAACACATCGCCTACATTAGGCAAACCTCGCCGCATCCAATCATCATATTCTTTCGGATCAATAAATTCATCGGGAGTTTCAATACGACCGTTCTTGACGACTTTTGCGGTTATCAATGGAATGCCATAGGCGGTCTTTCGTGGAGTTTTGCCGCGATAATCAATGATTGCCTCCATACAGTCTTCAAGAGGCTTCAGTTGCCAACTACCGGGGAAATCACCCGCCATAACCGATGTCCTCAAAGTTGGCCCACCTGCCTGAGACGCAGGCAGAGATGATCTGGTCGAGTTTAGCGGAGTTTTCCGTCTGTTCACATCCCGACGCGGTCATGGAGTCCATGTGTCACCATCCTTCTTCCTGCGGCCGGACTTCTTCCGTTTGGCCGTGGCGCCGAATTCCGCTTCGATTTCCTCCACGGTGGGCAGAGCCGACTGGAGATTCTGTGGCAACGCCCGTGTCAATTCGTAGGTCGAGATGCCGATCGGCTTGTCGATTCCGGCGAAGCTGTATTCCGCCAGCAGGTTGTCCCTGGTCTGGCAGAGGATCAGGCCGATGGTCGGCTGGTCGGACGGGTGGCGCAGGCGGTCATTCACGATATTGCAGTAGAAGTTCAGCTTGCCGGCGTATTCCGGCTTGAACCGCCCCTTTTTCAGGTCGATGACGATAAACGCCCGCAGTCGCAGGTGATAAAAGAGCAGGTCGATGTAGAAATCCTCGCCGCCGACATCCAGGCGGTACTGCCGACCAACGAAGGCAAAGCCGGAACCGAGTTCGAGCAGGAACCTTTCGAGGTGGCGGACGAGCGAGGTTTCGAGTTCCCGTTCGTGAAAGGGTTCCGTCAGGGTGAGAAAGTCAAAAATGTAAGGGTCTTTCAGGGTCTGTTGGGCAAGGTCCGATTGTGGCGCGGGCAGGAGTTGGTTGAAATTGGTCATGGCTTTTCCGTGGCGGGCGTGAGCCCGGGCGTCGATCTGCAAGGCCAGGACGTTTCGGCTCCAGCCGTTGGCGAGCGTCTGCTCCATGTACCAGCGGCGGGTGGGCAGGTCTTTGACCTTCTCCATCAGAATGACGTGATGGAACCACGGAATCAACCAGAACGGAGTATCAACCAATTTTGCCGCAGTCTGCGGCACAATTGCGGATGTCGGCAAATTCGCCACCGCCTGTGGCATTTTCCCCGGAGCAGGTAATTTTGCCGCAGGCTGCGGCAAAATTGCATCCGGGATGGGGTATTCTCGATAAAAAGCAATCATCCGCCCAATGTTCCTTTCGGAGAAACCCTTGAGGTCCGGAAGTTCATTGTGCAGTTCACGGGCTAGCCCGGGGATAACCGCTGCGCCCCAGCCCTCCCGCTGTTGGCGTTCTTCAATGATCCTGCCGATGTCCCAGTAAAGCCTGACGAGTTCGGTGTTGACGGCCAGCACGGCCCGCGTTTGGGCGGTCTGAATGCGGCCTTTCACGTCGGCGAGCAGAGCCGCGAAGTCTGCCCTGAGAATGGCTTTTGCCGATTTCTTACCTGCCATAGCCGATCTCCTCCAAACTGGTCTGGCCGGGCCTCTCGGTGGTTTGGGTCTGTTCCTTCGCGCCCTGCTCGGTAAAGGCATAGGGAAGAGAGCGGCGGCCGCCCCAGCCCACACTTGATGTCGCAAAATGCGATTTCAAGTTTTCGAACTCGGCAACGGACAGCCTGAACATAAAGTCTTCAGGGAAACGCTCGGAATTTCTCTTAACCTGTTCATTGAGTCGCCTTGTTTCCACCCCATAAAGTATAGCGAGGTCGGCATCCATGATCACCTTTTGGCCCCGGATCATCAAGATAGACCGTTCAATCTGCCCCTCCGGAATCAAAGATTTATGATTTTTCATCGGTTATCCCCCATAGCCGATCTCCTCCAGGTTGGCCCAGATGAGCTTATCCAGCTTTGCGAATTCCTCCATCTGCCCGCGCAGCTCGGCGGTCAGGCGGGCCATCTTCTCCTCGAACGGCTCGCCGTCGTCCTTGATCGCGGCCGCGCCGACGTACCGGCCGGGAGTAAGGATGTGGCCGTGACGGCGGATCTCGTCCAGGGTGGCGGATTTGCAGAAACCGGAGATGTCCTGGTATTCAACCTGCTTCTCTCCCGTCGAGGGTGAGGACTTGCCTCGCCAGGCGTGGTAGGTGTCGGCGATCTTGGCGATATCCTCGTTGGTCAGATCGCGATGGACGCGGTCGATCAGCGTGCCGAGCTTGCGGGCGTCGATAAAAAGGATCTGACCGCGACGGTCCCGGAAGCGGCCGTTCTTCTTGTCGCGGGCGATGAACCAGAGGCAGACGGGGATCTGCGTCGAATAGAAGAGATGGCCGGGCATGGCGACCATGCAGTCCACGAGGTCCCCCTCGATGATGTTCTTGCGGATTTCCCCCTCGCCGGACTGGTTGGAGGACATCGACCCGTTCGCCAGGACGAAGCCCGCCATGCCGGTGGGGGCGAGATGGTGGATGAAGTGCTGGACCCAGGCGTAGTTGGCATTCCCGGCCGGCGGGATGCCGTATTTCCAGCGTTTGTCGTCTCTGAGCGTCTCGCCGCGCCAATCGCTGTCGTTGAACGGCGGGTTCGCCAGGACATAATCGGCCTTGAGGTCCGGGTGCAGGTCCTGGTGGAAGCTGTCGGCATGTTCCTTCCCGAGGTTGTTCTCGATCTGCCGGATGGCGAGGTTCATCTTGGCCAGCCGCCAGGTTGTGTGGTTGGATTCCTGGCCAAAGACGCTGACATCGGCCTTGGCCTTGCCGCCATTGCCGTTGCCCGAGGCATGGGCCTTGACGAACTCGACCGACTGGACGAACATCCCGCCCGAGCCGCAGCAGGGATCGTAGACCCGGCCCTTGTAGGGGGCGAGCATCTCCACAAGGACGCGGACGACGCAGCGGGGCGTATAGTATAGAACTGGCCGCCCTTTTTGCCCTCGTCGCTTGCAAACTGAGAAAGGAAGTATTCGAACGCGCGCCCCAGGATGTCCTGGGAGCGATACGCCTCGCCCCCGAGCAACAGGTTCCCGATCAAGTCGATGAGCTGGCCGAGGCGCTGTTTGTCGAGGCGAGGATGGGCGTAATCCTTGGGGAGCATGCCCTTGAGGGAGGGGTTGTCGCGCTCGATGGCGAGCATCGCCTCGTCGACGGTCTTGCCGATGGTGGGCTGTTTGGCCCCGGCCTTGAGTTTTGACCAGCGCGCTTCCTTGGGGACCCAGAAGATGTTGACGGCCCGGTACTCGTCCGGGTCTTCCGGATCGGCGCCCTGGGCGCGTTCGGCGTCGAGTTTAGCGTGCTGCTCTTCGAAGGCGTCGGAGATGTACTTGAGGAAGATCAATCCGAGGACGACATGCTTATATTCGGCGGCATCCATGTTGGAGCGGAGCGCATCGGCCGCCTGCCATAATTCCCGTTCAAAACCGAGGTTGGCTCCGTTGCTGTTTTTGGCCATATCAACTTTCCTCTGCTGATCAGTTATCAAACAGCATGCGCCCAGGTTGAATCGGTACCAGGCATCTATTTTTATACTTATTTGTCAAGTGGTTGGTAGGGGAGTATAAGTAAACGATGGAGATATGTCAAAAGAAATTACCCCCTCTATCCGATGAGGGAAAGCAGGCGCGGCAGTGCGAAATCTTTGAAAAACAGAGAATGGGTATCCCGGTATAGTTCGATATTCCTCACGATATCGTCGCTCTGGCGATGGTCCGGGGTATCGGAGACAAACTTGAAGAGGAAGCACTTTACATGAAAGCGGCGGCACGCCTGCACCACCGCCGCCCCCTCCATATCGGCGAGCTGGGCGTGCATGGCGACTTTTCCTCTTTCGGCAGGATCGCGCAATGGCTTGTCCTGGGTGGCGAGGGTGGCGAGGGCGAAACCGTCCAATACATCGGGGACCTGCTCATGGGGAAGGCCTGACCGGAGATCGGGTCGGTCCGGTTCGATGACCCTGGCGATATGGTAGGATTCCCCAAGCCTGCACTGCCTGTCGGTGGCCCCGGAGGCCCCGAGATTGCAGACCAACGCCGGCCGGCGGGTTTGGATCAAATAGGCGCAGGCCATGGCGGCATTGGCCTTGCCGATCCCCGAGATGATCAACGCGATCCGGTCATCTCCATAGACGACAAACGGCTCGGACTCCCATTCCCGCAACGCTAAATCCCCGATGAGAGGGACCGTCTCCAGCATCGTCGCCGTGACCAGACCGATTACAGGATTCCCTGGCATCGCGCCCTCTCTTCCAGCGCCTCGATGGCCCGCATGCCTGTCTGACCCAGAGAAAGGGTGAATTCGTTCACAAACAGGGAGATATGATCGGAGATCACCTGGTCATCGAGCTCCCGGGCATGGCGTTTGACAAACTCGTTTGACGCTCCCGGGTTCTTCATCGCGTGCTGGACTGATTGCCGAAGCATTGTTTCGACGGCCTCTTTGTACCGGAACATGTCCCGGCGCAGGGCAATACAGCCAAGCGGGAGGGGAAGCCCCGTTTCCGATTCCCACCACTGGCCGAGGTCGACGATCTTCCTGCAATCGTATTTCTGATAGACAAACCGCCCTTCATGGATGACGAGCCCCGCATCATACTTGCCGGAAGCAACACCGGGAAGGATCTCGTCGAATCTCACAAACTCCGCGCGCCCGCAGCTCCCCTGCCAGATCCGGAGCAGCAGATAGGCAGTCGTATAACGGCCGGGAACAGCGATCCGGGCATCCCGGAGCCAAGCGGGACAATCGGGGGGCACGATGCCAATTTCCGGCGAATTGGGGTCATGTCCCCCGATTATCCGGCCAACGAGCAGCGGGCCGCACCCATAGCCGAGAGCGGCGCCTGAATCAAGGAGGTCATAGCGATCCTTCAAAAGCAGATAGGCATAAAAAGAGAGTTTGGTGATGGGATGCTTCTGTGCGAAGCCCCGTTCGTTCAACTCTTCTACATCCGCGATTTGGGGCCGGAAGCGGAAAGGGGCGGTGTCGATCCGCTGATGGATCAGGGCGTCGAAGATGAACGTGTCGTTCGGACACGGTGAGAAGCCTATATCAAGCTCGATCGCATTGCTCATGCAAATATCCTTATTTCCCGGTAATCCGAATCCCTCTGGACCGGGATGCGCCCTGCGTCCTTGATCACATCGATCAGCTCGGCCATATTGGTCCTGTTGCTGACGCCCGCCGCCTTCACGACGACCTCCTCGGTGAGGACTCCGCCCATGTCATTGGCGCCCATCGTAAGGGCGATCTGCGCCAGCTTCATGCCTTCGGTCAGCCATCCCGCCTGGATATAGGTCACATTATCCAGGAAAATACGGGAAATAGCTACGATCCTGAGATAATCCATCCCCGTCGCGGGCGGGAGTTCCTCCATGCGCGTATGCGCGGGAGAAAACGACCAGGGGATGAAGGCGCGCAGAATGCCGGTGCGGTCCTGTACGGCGCGCACGACCTCCAGGTGGGCAATCCGCTCCGCAAGGGTTTCTCCCATGCCATAGGTCATCGTGGCGCTTGATTTGAGACCATGACGGCAGAGGACGTCCATGACCCCGCACCATTCGTCCTTGGTGAGCTTTTTCTCGCTCACGCGGTTGCGCATCCGATCGACCAGGAGATCCGAAGCCCCCGGAACGGAATCAAGACCGGCATCCTTGAGGCTGTGCACAGCCTCGTCGATGGACACGCCGGAGCGGCGGGCAATGTACACCAGTTCCGCAGGCGAAAAGGAATGGAGGCATATCTCCGGAAAGCGGTTCTTGATGGCCCGAACCATGTCGATATAGGTGTCCAGCGTATGCCGGGGATGCAGACCGCCCTGGAGCATCACCTGCGTTCCCCCGATCGCGACAAGCTCTTCCACCTTGGCCAAGATCTCATCCAGGGTGAGTTCATACGGTTCGATCTGTCCGGCGCGGGCGTGAAAGGCGCAAAAGGCGCATGCCGCCTCGCAGACATTGGTGAAGTTGACGATGCGGTCGATAATGAACCCCACTTTGTCACCGGGCGATATCAAGCGCATCCGGTAATCAGCCGCCATGCCCAGCTCGATGATATGCCAGGAAAAAAGGCTTAGAGCCTCCTCATGGCTGATCCGCTGCCCCGCGTATATCTTTTCCTTCAGTATATCCATGCTTTCTTACAGCATCATTCCGGGCAGGCTTACATGTCCCATTTGCTGTCCAAAATTTATCCAGAAAATTTTCCGCGCCGACTTTTTTCAGCAGACCCATCTCGCCGGCGCTTTGGAGGTAAAAGGTAAATGCCCCTCTCAAACCGGGGTTGAAGGAGTACTTCAAGACTCGATAATAGGCATCGATATTGTATCTGACCGACGGGTACCTTTCCCTGGCTTTCCGAATGAGCGTCTCGCCGCCAAGGTCGAGACACGCAAGGGATTTGCGATAGGAATCAATGACGGACTTGATCATCGAGAAATATGTGCCGGCAAGGGATTCCCGAATGGCAAAAACGGCGAATACCACGGGGTATCCTGTCTTCCTCAGCCACAAATCTCCCAGATCATACGTATAGGAAGACAGCTCCTGCATCATGGCCTCGTTGCCGATGATCAGAGCCGCATCGATCCCTTGGCCCTTCAGCGAAGGGTTAGGGGGGGTCGAGACATAAAGGGGTTCAATGCCGTAATACTTGCGCAGGATCATCTTCAGAAGCACGACGGAGGTCTGCGAGGCGCTGGAGAGCCCGACCTTTTTCCCGTGCAGCTCCTCGATTGGAATATTGCTGGAGAGGATGACGGAGTGGACATACCCCACCGAACTGAGGCAGAAATCGGGAAGAAGCACGATCTCCTCTTCAAGGTCCGCATACGTTGCGGCGGAAATCGGGCTCATATCGAGTTCCCCCTTTTCCATCATGCGATTGAGTTCGCTGGGATAGCCGGGAATAACCCGGACTCCCGGAAGCGGTTCGATTTCAAACATATGATAATAAAAGGGGTAACAATTCAAGTAATCGATATAGCCGAGGTTCATTGCCTGTACCTCATTTCATAGTTCGCTGCAGCCCTGACGGCCTTCAGCCCCGAGAATTCGATGAGTCTTCTCAGGTGTGACTCGCTTCCCGCATCGGATGTCGTCGCCCCGGCGGAATGGACCACCTTCTCATAATGGTAGGTCCCGCCGAGATCATCTACGCCAAAGTGCAGGAGGAGCTGCGCCATTTTGTCCCCGAGGTACATCCATAATGACTTCAAGTGCGGGACGTTATGCAGGAAGATGCGGCTTGCGGCAAACAGGCGGACATCGCCGAAGCCGGTGGTTTGAGGACGCTTGGCGCGAATGCCCGTGTGGGTGTCGTGATAGGGGAGAGGCACAAAGGTCTTGAATCCCCCTGTCTCCTCCTGAAGGGATCTGATTTGTGAAAGGTGGTCGACAATATCTTCAGGGGTCTCCAGATGGTTATACAGCAGGGTTGCATTCGTCTTTAATCCCAGAGAATGGGCGATCCGCATCACCTCCAGCCAGCGTTTCCCCGAGATCTTTCGCGGCGCAATTATCTCCCTCAGCTTGGGAGAAAAGATCTCCGCGCCCCCTCCCGGCAGAGCGCCCAGGCCGGCATTCTTCATCCGGACAAAGACCTCTTCCAGGGAAAGCTGATTGATGCCGGCGAAATAATCGTATTCCACTGCGGTGAAGGCTACGATAAAGATATCCGGATTGACAGACTTGATCCTCCTTAGCATTTCTTCGAAATGCTCGATCTTTAACTTTGGATTAAGGCCGCCCACAATATGGACCTCATCGATGCCGAAGGAATCGGCCTGCCTGACTTTGCCCTCGATCTCGTCCAGGGAGAGGGTGAGCGCGCCGGCATCGCCCTCCGAACGCGAAAAGGCGCATAACGGGCAGCGCAGTTCGCACACATTGGTGTAATTAAGATTCATATTCACTTCATAATAGGCAATATCCCCATGCAGCCTTGTCCTGACGGCATGGGCGATCAATCCCAGTTCGAGGATATCGTTTGTGCCCAGCATGGATAAGGCGTCGGCCTCGCTGACAGGGATTCCCCGGGCAACTTTATCTGCAATCACGCGAAGGTTATTGTTCTTTATCTTGTCGATGATGCAATCGCTCTTCACTCTCTCCCCCTTGATCAGCGCTCTCCTGCAGAGCCGAAGATCATGTATGCCGCTCGAAACTCCCCCGACTACTTCCGAGAAAAACGTGCTTCCGGCGGAGGGAAGTCTATGGAAAGCGGTCCTGTAAGTCAACAATTATCGGTACAGGATATCCATGACGGACATCCGGACCATCATCATGCCGTGATTCCTGTTGACTGCCGATCTTCACCTGTGGTAGGATTCAGTAACCGCTTGGATCCTGCGATTGGACTGAGACGGAGGGGTCGCCATATCATGATCAGTGTCACTTTCAGACCTTCCGTGGATGATGCGGGAGGTTTTTTTTGAGGTTTACCCGATGTCTGCCACCACAAATCATAAGGAAAATGTTGCCATCATCGGCTTGGGCAGGGCGGGAACAGCCATCGGCTATCTCCTCCGCCAGGCCGGGTATCCCATCGTCGCCGTCGCCGGCCGCTCCCATGCCTCCCTCCAGGACCGCATCCGCTACACGGGAGGCAGGGCCTTCACCGCCGATGCGGATGCCGAAGCCGCCTCCCTGGCAACCTGCATCTTCATTACGACTCCTGACGACAGCATTGCCCCCGTCTGCCGCGAGATCGCGCAAAAGGGGGGCTTCAAACCGGGCGACAAGGTCATCCATATGAGCGGCGCGGGAGGTCTGGATCTCCTGGAACAGGCCCGTAAGGCTGGGGCCATGGTCGCCTGCATCCACCCCATTCAATCCTTCGCTGATGTCGAAGGGGCGGTCCGGAACATCCTCTTGAGCACGTTCGGTATCACGGCCGATGAAGGCCTCAGGCGCTGGTCGGCAGGACTTGTCAGGGAGCTCGGCGGAATCCCCTTTGAAGTGCCGGAAGCCATCAAACCCCTCTATCATGCCGCCGCCTGCATGGCCTCGAACTACCTGGTCACGCTGATCCACACGGTGGAGGAAATCTATCTCTCCCTCGGACTGAGCCGGGATGAGGCCATACGCGCCTTCTGGCCCCTGGTGGGCGGCACCTTGAAGAATATTGAAACGAAGGGGAGCATTCAGGCCCTGACGGGCCCCATCTCCCGGGGCGATGCGGGCACTATCGAACAACACATCCGTGTTTTCCGTGAAAAACTGCCCGCCTATCTTCCGGTCTACTGCGCCATGGGACTCTTGACGGTGGACCTGGCCATGAAGAAGGGGACCCTTCCCCCCGAGAGGGCGGAGATCATCAAAAAAATCCTGAAAGGAGGATAAATCATGTCTCAGGAAACAAAAAAAATCAAGGTAACGACGGCTGTCATTCGCGACATGAAGAAAAAGGGCGAGAAGATCACCATGCTGACCGCTTATGACTATCCGACAGCTTTTCTTATCGACCAATCTGGTATCGATGTCCTGCTGGTGGGAGATTCCCTGGGAATGGTCGTCCTCGGCTACACCAGCACCCTCCCCGTCACCATGGACGAAATGATCCACCATACCAAGGCGGTCTGCCGGGGCGTACAGAGAGCAATGGTCATCGGCGATATGCCCTTCATGTCCTACCAGATCTCCGTCGAAGCCGCCCTCCATAATGCCGGACGCTTCCTGAAAGAAACGGATGCCCAGGCAGTCAAGCTGGAAGGGGGAAGAGAGGTTGCGGAGATTACGAGACGGATGACAGCCTCCGGCATTCCGGTCATGGGCCATCTGGGGCTAACCCCCCAATCCATCCAACAGTTCGGCGGTTTCAAAATTCAAGGGAAAGGCGATGAAGCGGCCCGCCGCATCATCGAGGATGCGCATATACTCGAAGAGGCGGGGGCCTTCTCGATCGTTCTGGAGTGCGTGCCGGGGGACCTGGCCGCCGAGATCACCCGCTTGCTCAGCATCCCCACTATCGGCATCGGCGCCGGCGTCGAATGCGACGGTCAGGTCCTCGTCACCAACGACATGCTGGGGACATTTGAGAGATTCACCCCCAGATTTGTGAAGAAGTACGCCAATCTCAGCATACAGATGCGGGAAGCCGTCAAGCAGTACATGGATGAGGTGCGGTCCGGTATCTTTCCCGGTAAGGAACACACCTTTTAAACATGGGTTGGTTCGGCCGTTTCCTCTTCTTAGTCGGAAATAATCCTTCATGAAGAACAACCCCCTGCCAAGACTCGACACGAACCCGGCGCTACGGAAGGCTCTCCTCCCGTTTTGTCGCCTGAAGGCAGGCGCGGTATGGGAGGATTCACTCACGGGACACAAGGTGGCATGTCTTGATGCCGCCTTTGCAGATCAAGTTGCGTATCTCATGGGCAGGGAGAAGGCGACCATGGCAATTCACGATCCGCCATACAATCTCGTCGCCTTCGATGAGCTCCCGTTGCGGCGGTTCATTGATTGGTGCGAGAAGTGGGTCCGGAACACCGAGCGAGTTCTGTCCGCTGATTCCTCCCTCTATGTTTGGCTTGGCGCTGACCAGAAGAACGGTTTTCAACCTCTGCCCGATTTCATGATAATGATGCGACACCTGCCCTTTCGTCCACGCAGTTTCATTACGATGAGAAATCAGAGGGGATATGGCACACAGAAGAACTGGATGGCGGTGCGGCAGGAGCTTCTTTATTACGTAAAAGGCGATCCCGTTTTCAACACCGATGCCGAATACACCGCCATCCCGAAAATTCTTCGCGGCTACTACAAGGAGGTAAACGGCGAAGCAACAGAGAACCTACAAAGAAGCAAGTCAGAGAATATCAGAGCCGGAAATGTCTGGGTAGATCTCCAGCAGGTATTTTACCGTATGGAAGAAAATGTATCCGGGTGCTATGCACAGAAGCCTATCAAGTCAATCGACCGGATCATCCAGGCTAGTTCTGCTCCGAGGGATGTTGTAGTGGATTTCTTTGCCCATTCCGGAACGACACTCTTGAGTGCAGAGATGAACCGCCGACGGTGTTTCACGATGGATATTGATCCCTTGTTCTGTGAGATCGCCATTCGCCGTCTGGAGCATTTTAGGAGTACCGGGTGTTTAGGTTGGCAAAACGGACATGCCTTCGAGAAAGAATATACATCCCCCAAATAGGACAAGAACGGGGAAGCTGAAGATACGCCGGGGATACGCACTGCACAACCCGCACTACTTTGAGGGGTAGCACGGAACGAGTTCTTATTAAAAATCTGTCAAGAATTTGAAGGTATGCCCGAAATACCCATCCCTCTTAGAATAATTGAAGGAGAATATCATGGCTACGACGATTTTGCTTATCCGTCATGGGGAAACAGCCTGGAACCGGGGAAAGATTTTTCGTGGCGTGTATGATATTCCGCTGAACGAGAATGGCTGCACGCAGGCACGCCAGTTAGCAAAGGCGTTGGCTTCCCGTCGTATTGACAATGCGTATAGCAGTCCGCTTTCCAGAGCAAAAAGGACAGCGCAGATTGTGCTTGAATCACATGAAATCGAGGCAATAGTTCACGAGGGATTGAAAGATTTCAACTACGGGCAATGGACAGGCCTGGAAGATGAGGTTGTGGCCCGTAGATGGCCAGAGGAACACAATTGTTGGATAGCCACACCCCATGCTATCCGGCCCCCTGGAGGAGAAACGCTCCGAGAGGTTTTCGACAGGGCTTTTGATGTTGTTGAAGAAATTGCCCAAAAACACGACGGACAAACTGTTGCGATCTTTGCTCATCGGGTCGTGAACAAGCTTCTGGTTTTGGGGATGCTTACGCTTGAACTGGAACGTTTTCCTTTTATCCGTCAGGATAATTGTTGTTTCAACGAATTCGAGTGGACCGAAAAGGGGTGCGTCGTAATCAACCTGAATGATACAAGCCATCTCCGACAAGCGGGAATAGATCTGCTCAAGGCGGATTTTTAAATGAAATTGCTATGGTCATAAAAGAGAAAATACCAGAAGCGAACATTGTATTGGCAGGGCACACGGACAGCTCCGGTACAGAAAAGTACAACGATAATCTTTCACTGCTAAGGGCGAAAGCCGTAGAATCTTATCTTAAAGATAAACGCGGCATGCCTCCTGATCGGATTATCGTCAAAGGTTACGGGGAAAATGCTCCGATTGCCACAAATGAGACAAAGGAAGGTCAAGCAAGAAATCGACGCGTTGAGCTGCTGGCCGCAGGAAAAGAAGGGCCGGCCGAACGGCTAACCCCCTGATTTCATTTGGTGCCGGAGGTCGGAATCGAACCGACATGCCCTTGCGAACGGGGGATTTTGAGTCCCCTGCGTCTACCAGTTTCACCACTCCGGCGCGCCGTGATTATTATGAGGGGGTTCCCAAATGTCAAGATAAATGTATTGACATGTGTGAAGCCCTGTGTTAGGAGAGCCACCTTAAACAATAGCCAAGCCTGTGGGGTTGTAGCTCAGCTGGGAGAGCGCTTGAATGGCATTCAAGAGGCCGCGAGTTCGATCCTCGCCAGCTCCACCAGAAATAATAAGGGGTTAAGCTGCTTGCTTAGCCCTTTTTTTCTGTGCCGCCCCAACAGCGGCCCCTTTATAGGGAAAAGGTTCTTGGATAGGGTTACCAGCAGGAAGTTGTTTCTGCAAAGCGAACGATTCGCACAGATCACCGACGGCGGCGGCAAGTACATGCCGGGCGCCACGGAACATGACAGAGCTTGCGTAACTACCCTGCGGCGGCAACAGTCACCGTTAATTTACGCGAACAGACGGTTCGCGACATCACAGCAAAGCAATTTGCAGAGCTTCATCGAGCTGAGAGTGCGCTTGGCAAGAGGGAGTCAAGGAGCATTTTCAGTGAATTTTGAACAGTTTTCTTTCGACCCGGCGATCTTCGCCGGAATCAGGGCCGCTGGCTACGCAACGCCTACTCCGATCCAGGAAAAGGCCATCCCCCTCGTGCTCGCAGGGCGCGACGTACTGGGGCTGGCGCAGACCGGCACCGGCAAAACCGCGGCCTTTGTCCTGCCCATTCTCCAGAGGCTTGCAAAAGGCGTCTCACGCCGGACGCGCGCCCTCATCGTTGCGCCCACGCGCGAGCTCGCCGAGCAGATCCACCAGACGATTGTCGATCTTGGCAAAGGCGCCAAGGTGAAGAGCATCTCCATCTATGGCGGCGTGAGCAAGGGGCCCCAGGCCGCCGCATTGCGGCGCGGCGTGGAGATCGTCGTCGCCTGTCCGGGTCGACTTCTCGACCACCTCGGCGACGGCGGCATCGATCTGTCTCATGTGGAGGTGCTGGTGCTCGATGAGGCCGACCGCATGTGCGATATGGGCTTCCTGCCCGACATCCGCCGCATCCTCCGATATCTGCCGGCGAAGCGCCAGACACTTTTCTTCTCCGCCACCATGCCGCAGGATATCCGCGGCCTGGCGGACAGCATCCTCAAAAATCCGGCCACGGTGCAGATCGGGATGATCGCACCCGCGGAGACCGTTTCTCACGCGCTCTATCCGACCCCCGACGGCCTCAAGACGAAACTCCTCTTGGCGATGTTGCAGCAGACGGCCACCGGGCGGGTCCTGATCTTCACGCGGACCAAACATCGCGCCAAGAACCTGGCCCGGGACCTGGAGAAAAACAGTTTCCGCGTTTCGGCGCTCCAGGGCAACATGACACAGAACCGCCGGCAGGACGCGATCAGCGGCTTTCGGGACGGAAAATACGATATCCTGGTCGCCACTGACATCGCTTCGCGCGGCATAGATGTATCGGAAATCTCCCACGTGATCAATTTCGACATGCCCAACACGGTCGACGCCTACACCCATCGCATCGGCCGGACGGGCCGCGCCTGCCAGACCGGCGAGGCATTCACGTTCGCCGCGCAGGCGGATGAGATGATGGTGCGCGAGATCGAACATGTTCTGGGCGCACGGATCGAACGGCGGCGGCTGCCCGATTTCGACTACGGCAGCATGGCGCCGGAGGGCACGCTTTCCCAGGGCCGCCCGAACGCGCCGGGATGCCCGCAAATGCACAGGGAGCGCAACCAGGTCCGCGGCCAAGCCGTCCGCCGGGCATCGCCAACGTCGTCCGCAAAGAGGGCGGCGCAGCCGCACGCCGGTAATGAGGCCGGCGCAATCTATACGTCCCACCGCCGCCCACTGCAACGGCGCAGGCAATTCTCCACATCGGGGAAATGCGCTTGGTAATGGACGAAAATCGCTTGCCAAAAAGTGGGAAAAACTATTTGACATCTCCCGGTCACCTTTCTAAGGGGCATTGCAGTCAAACCCGATCCATATGACTTGCCGTGCGCGTCGATAGCCATAAACTTCCGTGAGAATATCCCCTAAAATATAGGACACCGGGAAAATGACGATCGCCGCCGGAAGAAAAAACGGACCAATAGCAATGGGCTTGATCGCAATGATATTCGAGACAACCAAGCAGGTCACAAATAGACCCGTCAGGGCGGGGAAAAACCGGCAACGCATGAGAGGAGGAACTTTTTCTTTGATTGCCGTGTTATCTCTTAAATTCCGCATCCACAGAAATACTGATGCCGCCTCTAACGGCGAACTCGGCGGTAATTTTGCACCAACGCGGCGCCAGGGTGCTGACTATATCGTCTAAAATGACATTGCTGACGTGCTCATGGAATGTTCCTTGATTACGGAAAGACTGCAGGTAGAGTTTAAGAGATTTTGATTCGAGGATAAGCGTATCCGGAATGTACCGGATTGTTATCTTTGCAAAATCCGGTTGCCCTGTTAACGGACAGACACAGGTAAACTCCTCGGTAAGCATTGTGACCACATAATCCCGCTCTGGATGATGATTGGGAAATGTCTCCAATTTCCGAGCCGGTATAATCTTTTCTTTTCCCAGGACCGTTAAACTCTTAAGGTCCGATTTTGCGGTCAACCTTTTTTTCATCAATGATGATCCCCTTATCAAGCATGTTCAAAATGTGAGGCGTGAGGGGAAGAGATAGTGTTGCCCGCAGATCCTGAGCGCCCTTTACAGATCCTTGAAGTCCCTTGTGAACTTCAGCCGTCCTTCCTTGAGAAGGGCCGCCTTGCTCCCCTCGATCCAGGATCGGAAGGTCTCGCCCCTCTTCGCCTGCAACAGGTATTTCGCGATGGCATCCTTCTGCGAGGCAAACCCTTTGTCGTCCCCCTTGTCCCTCCCCTTGAACCGGATGATGGCGTAATTCCCATCGACCGGATAAACCTGATCCGGATAGGGTTTCTTTTCGGAGATCTGATAGAGGGCTTCCGTCAGCCCCACCGAGGCGCCCAGTCCTGGAACTGCCCCGCCGGGCTGGAACAGCCCCGTTTCCGCGACCTTCAGACCCTTCTCCCGCGCCACGCCTTCCAGACCCTCGCCTTTCTTAAGACGGGCGAGGAGGGCTTCGGCCTCCTTTTTCGCCAGACTATCCGCCTCCGTCTCCCGGTACTTCTTCTCCACCTCCGCCTCGATCTCCTTCAGAGCAGGCACATAGGGGGTCTTACGGGCGACAATCTTGACGATATAGTACCCCTTCTCCCCCGGGAGCACCCGGCTGATCTCATTTTTCTCCAGTTGCGGGACGATCTTGGCAAAATCCGCGATCGATCTGAACTCCGGGGGCGGTTCGCTGAGACGGAAAAGTCCGGTCGTATGGACCGTCAGCTTCTTCTGGGCCGCATAGGCGTCGAGGTTCTCTTCCTGATAGATCGTGTCGTGGGCCTTCCTGGCCTCATCCGAGGCTGCATACATCCCGTTGATCAGACTCAGCTCGGCCACAATCCCGGCCTTGACCTCAGTTAAAGGCTGCGCCTTTTTATCCTTCGTCCATTGATCCTTGTGACGCTCGTAATAATCGGCCGCCTCGGCATCGGAAACCTTGACGGCCGATGCGTAATCCCGCCCCAGGAAGGCCAGGTATTTGATCTGCGCCTGCTCGGGAACGCGGAACTGCCCCTCATGGGCCTTTAAAAACGCCTCCAGATCGGCCGGCGACGGCTTGATCCCGGCAGCGAATGTCTTCGGGGAGAGCTGAATGAAATCGAGGGCGATCTTTTCGTTTTGAATCCGGTAGAGGTCATAGGCCTCCTGATCGGACACCTTCACGGCGTCCTGGATCAGGTTCTCCACCTTCAGGGTGATCAGCATCTTCCGCTGGATCTCTTCGAACTCCTCCGCGGTCATCTTGTTGGTCCGGAGGGTCTGGTCATAGATCCGTTCATTGAAAGCGCCGTTTCTCTGAAAGGCGGGGTAGGAAAGGATGGCGGCCTTGACGTCCTGGTCGGTCACCTGGACGTTCAGCTCTTCCGCTTTCTCCAGTACGACCGCCTGATTGATCAGATTGTCGAGCGCCTGCTGTTTGAGGTTCAGGCTCTTGAGTATCTCCTCCGTCAGTCCTTGGCCGAGACGCTGGCGGTACAACTCTATCAGATTCTGGTGCTCCCGCTGAAAATCGACATAGACGATCGGCTTGCCGTCGATCACGGCGATCCGCTCCGCCCTCTGTCTTCCCCCCATCGAGCCGAAATAGAATATGAAGACCACGATGATGATCCCCAGAATGATCTTCATGAGCCAGTTTCTGGCGTGCTTTCTCATGAGGTTGAGCATTGCAATCTTCCCCCATACTTTCCAAAAATTCGCGATGTCCGAAAAACCGGGTTTCCCGGGAATCGCCTAAGAGCGGCCATCCCGGAAATTTCCTGTTCCATGGCGCCCCGTTTACGTCCGGCTTAGTAATATAGTCACCCCTAAAATGCAATGATTTTTTGGAAAAATGGATTGATAAGGGCAGGGAAATAAGGTATAGAGATTTCCTGATCGGAAGTATCCTTTCGATTGTGAATGCAAATTTACCGGATCATCAGGAGGGAACGAACTTGCTCTTCGATTTTATTTTAGGAAAGTTTTCCAACGACCTGGCTATCGATCTGGGAACGGCCAACACCCTCGTGTATGTCAGAGGAAAGGGGATCGTGCTCAACGAGCCCTCTGTCGTCGCCGTCCACAAGAACTCCAAGGGGGAAAAGAAGGTCCTGGCCGTAGGCACGGAAGCCAAGAAGATGCTGGGGCGGACGCCGGGAAATATTGTCGCCATCCGTCCCATGCGGGACGGGGTGATCGCCGACTTCGACATCACGGAGGCGATGC
>Ga0154726_1042_pt1 | contig 18851 bp, 11 predicted proteins | sample Rifle2008BG16ft_FD_105734 | JGI IMG/M metagenome (GOLD analysis project Ga0154726, IMG submission 105734) | Deltaproteobacteria bacterium RBG_16_58_17
TTTGCCATGGGACTGATGTCGAAGCCGATGGTGGTGACGTTGCCGTTTGTGCTGCTGCTTCTGGATTACTGGCCCCTGGGAAGGATGGACAGAGGGACGGTGATTCGGCTGTTGTACGAGAAGGCGCCGCTGTTCTTCCTGTCTACAGCTTCAAGCATTATTACTTTTATTGCCCAGAAAGAGGGGGAAGCAGTTGCCTCCCTGCAGATTCTGCCGTTCACCGGTCGCATGGGCAATGCCGTTGTCTCGTATGCGGGCTACCTCGTAAAGCTGATTTGGCCTTTCAATCTTGCCATTTTCTACACCCATCCGGGGACATGGCCGGCAAGAGAAATTGTTCTTGCCCTCATCCTGCTCCTTCTGATCACCAGCCTCGTTTTGGCAAAGAATCGTCATTGTCGCTACATGCTTGTCGGCTGGCTCTGGTATCTGGGAACTCTCGTTCCCGTGATAGGGCTGGTTCAAGTCGGTGCACAAGCGATGGCGGACCGTTATACCTATCTGCCGGTGATTGGTATCTTTATCATGGTTGCATGGGGCTCAGCAGAACTTCTCCAGGATAGCCGCTGCCGCAGGGTGATATGGGGCGCCGTTTCGGGGGCTGTGATGGCCATACTGCTTTTCATGACGCAGATCCAGGTCGGATACTGGAAGAACAGCATTGCCCTGTTCAGCCATGCCCTGCATGTGGCGGGGAAAAATTATCTGGCACACAACAATCTGGCGAGGGCCCTGACCAACGAGAAGAAATATACGGAGGCAGTCGAACATTATCGTACGGCCATCCGGATCAACCCTTTCTATTTGCCTCCCTATCTCAATCTTGGATTGACATGGATGGAACAGGGGAAATTGGAGGAGGCGATGACCTGCTTAACGGAGGCCCTGAAAATTAAGCCGGGCGATGTAGATGTTCTCTTCATTCGAGGGAATCTCCTTTCGAAAAAAGGGTTGTGGGATGAGGCGATAGCGGAATACCGTATGGCTCTGAAAGAGAAGCCCTATGATTCGACTCTTCACAACAACCTTGGTCTGGCACTTACCCGTAAGGGAAGAGTGGATCAGGCGATAGAAGAATACCGCGCGGCAATCCGACTGGCTCCGGAGCATGCCGGTGCACACAACAATCTGGCAATGCTGTTGCTGGGACGGGGACAAATCGATGATGCGGTCGGCCACTTTCGAGAAGCGATCAAGTATCAACCGGACTATGTGAATGTCCATTATCAGTTAGCCCGGCTTCTGAGTAGCAAGGGGCTGGCGGATGAGGCTGCATACCATCTCCGTGAGGCACGACGCATCAATCCGGATATCGAAAATGCACAAGAAGCAACTATCCCAAAGTATGATACACAGCCGGATGACAGAGTGGGCAGATGAGACGGCGAAGGGCATGACCGTTATGATAGGTAAATACCGCAGTATCGTTGTCATCCTTCTTCTGTCGGCAGTCGTTCTGGCCCTCTACTGGCCGGCCGCCGGTTACGATTTCATTGCTCTCGATGATAACCTCTATGTCCTGGAGAACCAGCACGTTCAAAAGGGAATCACCGGTAAGAACCTGCTCTGGGCCATGACCACCTTCGATGCGGCGAACTGGCACCCGCTGACGTGGCTTTCCCTGATCGCCGACTATGAGTTGTACGGGCTGAACGCCGCCGGTTACCACATGACTAACCTTTTCTTGCACATCCTGAACACCATTGTTCTTTTCCTCGGTTTGAGACGGATGACAGGCGAAATTTGGAAATGTTTAGTGGTGGCGGCGCTTTTTGCTGTCCATCCGTTGAACATCGAATCCGTGGCGTGGATTGCTGAGCGGAAGAATCTTCTCAGCACCCTCTTCTGGATTTTGACCATCATTGCCTATATCCGCTATGCGGAGAAGCCGGGATGGAAGCGATACGGGCAGGTCTTCCTGTGTTTTACTCTCGGCCTGATGGCGAAACCGATACTGGTCACGCTGCCCTTCGTACTTTTACTTCTCGATTACTGGCCGCTGCAGCGCTTTTCCGCGCCGGGCACGGATCGGTCAGAAGGAATTCTACATAGTCAAAGCAGGCGGAAACTCCTGATCCGCCTGCTGAAGGAAAAAGTGCCGCTGATCTTCGCCTCGCTTTTGTCCGCATTCGTCACCTTTTATGCTGCCAGAATGGGCGGCGCGGTCAAAGCGATTTCCGTTTTTCCCCTGATCGGCCGTATCGAAAATGCAATCAATTCCTACGCAATGTACCTGGTCCAGATGGTCTGGCCGGTGGATCTGGCCATTTTCTATCCCTATCCGGCCGGCCGGCCTTTCTGGCAGGTCGCCTTATCCATCCTGTTTCTCGCCGCTGTAACCGGTGTCGTACTTTTCAAGGGACGAAAGTTCGGCTATCTCATCACCGGCTGGTTCTGGTATCTGATCACACTTCTTCCGGTCATCGGGATCGTCCAGGTGGGTTTCCAGTCCATGGCCAACCGCTACGCCTACCTATCTCTCGTCGGGATCTTCATCATCATCGCCTGGGGTTTGCCGGATCTTCTGAAAAGATACTCGAGCCGTCGGTATCTTCTGGCGGTGGCAGCGGGGTTGCTGATTCTGGACTTAACTGTCTGCACGCGGATGGAGCTTCCCCACTGGCGAAGCAGCGAGGCGGCATTCACCCAGGCCCTGAGGGTTACGGAAAACAATCATATTGCACAGATGGGTATGGGGAACGTATGGCTCGGCCGGGGAGATCTCAGGAGGGCAAGGTACCATTACCAGGAGTCGTTGCGGATCAAAACGGATTATGCGCAGGCCCACAACAACCTTGCTCTGGTACTGATGCAGGAGGGGAAGGCGAATGAAGCTGCAGCCCATTACCGGGAGGCGCTGAAAGACGATCCGGGCTTTGCGGAGGCTCACAATAATCTGGGCGTGGTTTTCGCCGGTCAGGGCAAATCGCGGGAGGCGGAGAACGGCTTCAGAAGGGCCCTGGAATTGAAACCGGACTACGCGGGGGCGCAAAGCAATCTGGCCAAGCTGCTCTTGGAACAGGGAAAGGTCGAAGAGGCGATCGAGCAATTTCGGGCGGTCTTAGCGATCAATCCCGATAACGCAGGGATGAAAAAGGACCTCGAAGATGCCCTGAAACAGATCCCCGCGCATCAAAACGGTCGTTTGGAAGGACGATGATGATCCATCACTATACATCCCGTTATATTGCCGAGATTGTGGTCTCTCTAATCTTGAGTCTGATGATCCTGGTCTGCTACCAGCCGGTTAGCGATTATGGCTTCATCAATTACGATGATCCGCTCTATGTTACTGATAATGCCCATGTTCAGGCGGGGGTGACGATGGAAGGGTTTATCTGGGCCTTCCGAGAAAAGAAGAGTGCCAACTGGCACCCCCTGACCTGGTTTTCGCATATGCTGGACTGGCAGTTGTTTCGGGCCAATGCCGGCGGTCACCATTGGACAAATGTCATCTTTCATCTCGTCAACACGATCCTGCTCTTTTCCGTACTTCGCCTTATGACGGGAACCCTCTGGCGGAGCGCCTGCGTGGCCGCCCTCTTTGCCGTTCACCCGATGAACGTGGAATCGGTTGCCTGGGTGGCCGAGAGGAAGAATGTTCTGAGCACGTGCCTCGGGCTTTTTACGCTTTTGCTCTATCTGTTCTATATCCGGAAGCCGGGATGGAAACGATATCTGCCCGTTTTGACCGCCTTTGCACTGGGACTGATGGCCAAGCCCATGTTGATCACACTGCCGTTCCTGATGATTCTCCTAGACTTCTGGCCACTTGGACGATTTTCCGGGTATTTGCCGGCATGGGATGCCCGACGACTTACGAAAGGACTTCAACCAACTGCTGCCCGGCCGATTTCATTTTCCGGGTTGCTCCTGGAAAAGATCCCGTTGATCGTTCTTTCTGCGTTATCGGTTGTCGTGACCATTCTGGCGGCGGCAGCGGGCGGTGCCCTGAAATCACTCGATCATTTTTCCATGACCGTCCGCTTGGCCAATAGCCTTCATGCCTATGCCACCTATATCGAGAAGGTCTTCTGGCCTGGGGAGATGGCCCTTTTTTATCCGCATCCGGGGAGTCTGACCTTTTGGGAGTCGATTCCGGCCGGGCTGCTGATCGCTTCCGTCACGACACTGGTTCTGACTCAGAGTCGGTTGCGTCCCTATCTGCCGGTCGGCTGGTTCTGGTTTCTCGGGACCCTTGTGCCGGTGATCGGCTTGGTTCAGGTGGGTTTGCAGGCGATGGCCGATCGGTATGCCTACGTTCCCTTTATCGGCTTGTTTATCATGCTGGTCTGGGGTGTCGCAGATCTTTTCGCTATAGGAGATAAAAGCAGGATCGCGGTTATCATTTCTTTAGTCTTTCTCATCCTGATGGGAGGTCTTGCTACCCGCCATCAGCTTCAGTACTGGCAGAGCAGCCGCAGTCTCTTTGCCCATGCCCTGGAGGTAACGGAGAAAAATGAAATCGCGCATAATAATCTAGCCCATGCGTTTTATCACGAAGGGGATACGGAAAGAGCCATTGACCATTATCGGGAAGCTATCCGGATCAATCCTCGCTATACAGATGCATACAACAATCTGGGAACCGTGCTGGCTCATATGGGCCGCTTCGACGAAGCAATTGGTCAGTACCGAAAGGCATTGTCCCTGACCCCTCGTCATGTCGGGGCCCTTTTAAATATGGGGCTGGCGATGGAATCGCTGGGGAGATTGACCGAGGCCGATGCCTTTTATGAAGCGGTTATCCGGGAAGAACCAGACCATGTTTATGCGCACCGGCAACGGGCGATGGTCGCGATGAAGAAGGGCAGGTACGAGGAGGCGGTTGCCCATTTACAGGCGGCCCTGCACATCCTCCCCGGTGATCAGGGGTTGATAGAGGCCCTGTTCAGGGTCATGGAGCGGAAGAGCCGGCAGCAAAAAATACTTGATCGCTAAACGCATTAGAGATATCAGACACCCATGCATAATAATAAAAAAATCATTGTCGTCATGCCCGCCTACAATGCGGCGAAGACCCTGAAGAAAACCTACGAGGAGGTTATGGAGCAGGGGATTGTGGATCTGGTGATCCTCGTCGATGATGCGAGCCGGGATGAAACATCGGCCATCGCTTCAGGTCTTCCCAAAACACAGGTTTATGTCCATGAACAGAACAGGGGTTACGGGGGGAATCAGAAGACCTGCTACCGGATGGCCCTGGAGGCGGGAGGGGACATCGTCATCATGGTTCACCCCGACTATCAGTATACGCCCAAACTGATACCGGCTATGGCCACGATGATCGGAAACGGCCTTTATCCCTGCGTACTCGGATCGCGGATCCTGGGAGGATACGCCCTGAAGGGGGGCATGCCGGTCTGGAAGTACATCGCCAATCGGTTTCTCACCCTGGCCGAAAATATTCTCATGGGGGCCAAGCTTTCCGAATATCATACCGGATACAGGGCCTTTTCCCGGGAGCTGCTGGAGAGTCTTTCGCTGGAAGATAATTCGGACGATTATGTATTCGACAATCAGATGCTGGCACAGATCATCTGGCAGGGCTATACTATCGCCGAAGTAACCTGTCCCACGAAATATTTTACAGAGGCCTCCTCGATCAATCTCTGGCGCAGCATCCGCTATGGTCTCGGATGTCTGGTGACGGCGCTGATCTTCCGCTTGGCCAGAATGAAGATCATCCGTTCAACCCTATTCCCGGTACGCAAATGAAACTTGACCGCAGCAACCGTTTTGAGGATTTCTTTGCGGATGACGCCTATGTGGTACTGAAGAACTTCCTCTACAATTACCTGCTGAGAAAACGGGCAGTCAAAAAATGCATGCAGAGACAGGAGAAGGGCCTGATCCTGGAGGTCGGAAGCGGGCTGTCGCCGATGGTGACTGATTCCGATGGCGTTGTTTATTCTGAGTTGTCCTTTACGGCCCTCAAATCCCTGCAAAAAATCCAGGCAAGAGGTTTCTTCGTGGCGGCTGATGCCGCACACCTCCCATTCAAGACCGGGTCCTTTACGCAGGTCGTCTGTTCGGAGGTCCTGGAGCACCTCCCGGAAGATCGTCCGGCACTGCGGGAGATGGCAGAGGTTCTGAAAAAAGGAGGGAGTATGATCCTCACCTTTCCCCATCGTCAGGACTACTTTGCTTGCGATGACCGCTTCGTGGGTCACTTCCGCCGTTATGAACTCCGGGAAATGGAGGAGCGCCTGAAAGAGGTCGAACTGAACCTCGCGGAGATACGGAAGGTGCTCGGACCTCTGGAAAAATTGACCATGGTGTTCGTTGTTTCGGCCGTATCCTTTCTCCAGCGCCTGAGAGGGGGAAAAAGTGATTCCAGGGAGAAGGCCGCAACTTGGAGAATCATCGCGCCTCTGTTTAAATGGTGCAATCATCTTTACGGTGTGCCGGTCTGGCTGGATGCCCGGCTGTTTCCCCGTTCTCTGGCGGCCGTTCTCCTCATTCGAGCGGTGAAACTGTGATGACCGAGGGTATCATCTGACGCGGACGGGAGGATCACCCCTTTAGATCCTCTCAAGGGATATCGCGCCCTGCGGACGGGGATGATTGCGGGGCAGGAATGAGAGAGGTGCAATCCCTCCCGACTGTTTAACAGGCCGCTCTTTGTTTGGCGTGATACATTTCCGCTATGGCAAGGGATGAAAGTCAGGGAAAAATGGGGTTCTGGTCGGAGGTGGTGAGAATCATCCTGCGGCATCGGTTATTTTGCCTTGCTCTGCTCATTTCTCTCATAGCGTTTTTACTTCTGACGGTCGGAATGGGTCGTCTCGGGAAAGACCCCCGCATACACCTGCTCGTTTCCGAAGGTGGCGCGGAGTGGATCCGTTTCCCTGAGACTTTCCGGTTGTCCATCCGCCAGCAGGAAAGGAAAACGACACATTTTCGGTACCGCCTGGATATCCCTGCGGTCCCGGCAACTGCCGTTTTGACGCTGCGGGCGATGAAACACTCTACGATATATCTGGACGGCCGCCTCCTGTACCGGTCACCGGACGATCTGCAAAAATGGAAGGAGCCGCACTACCTGGATCTGACCGCGTGGCTCACGCAAGGCAGCCACGAACTGCGTGTTGAAGTGCTCAATGAAAACGGTCATCCGGCGCTTCTCGTCTACTGCAACGCCTTGGGTATCCGAAGCGATGACCGATGGGAGGCGAGTGACGACGGCAGGCGTTGGATGCCGGCACTCCCCGTGGAAGAGACGCCGCCTTTTGCCATATCCCGATCATTTCCCCGTTCTGATCAGGCCCTGAGAGACCTCCTCCCATTATTCACGCCCCTTTTTGCGCTCTTTTTTTTCTGGAGCCTCCGTTCGGATGATCGCTTGCGACCGGTCTGGGTCGAGAAGACGCATCTCTCCGCGGCGGCTGCGCGGTGGCTGCTACTGGGCGCATGGGTGGTGATCGCCGTCAATAATTTCTGGAAAATTCCTCTCTCGGTGGGGATGGATTACGAAGGGCATACGAAATATATCTATTACGTGGCTTACAACTGGCGTATTCCTGTTGCCACGGAGGGGTGGCAGATGTTCCAGCCGCCCTTGTTTCACTTTCTGGCGGCAGCCATATTTCGATCAATTGATGCTTTCTTCAGTCCGGGAACCGTTGTCCGCATCCTGAAACTTCTGCCGCTTCTGTGTGGCGCTGCCCAGGTGGAGCTCTCTTATCGCATGTCGAGGTATGCTTATCCTCGGAGAGAATCGCTGCAGGTGATCGGGACCCTGATCGGAGGGCTTTTTCCGATGAATCTCTACATGTCTCAATCGCTGGGGAATGAACCACTCGCGGGACTTCTGACGGCCCTGATCATTCTGCTTGCCTGTCGGATCATTTCCGGCGACTCTCTTCCGCCTACGAAAATCCCACTGCTTATGGGTTTTCTCCTGGGCCTGGCCATGCTCTCGAAAACCACGGCGCTTCTAATCGTTCCACCCCTCCTGTTCTTTGTTTCCGCTTCGCTGTTACGGAAGAGCCGAGTGCCGGGCGAGGGTATCCGGTCTGCCGTGTACTTTGTCATCCTCTTTCTCGGTGTTGCCTTTATCGTATCGGGATGGTATTACCTGCGCAATTATATCGAGATAGGACGTTTTTTCGTCGGCGGTTGGGACCCCTTTAGGAAGATCGTCTGGTGGCAGGACCCCGGCTACAGAACTCCTCTGCAATGCTTCATCTTCGGGGAAGCCCTCTTCTACCCTGTTTTCTCTTCAATCTACGGTTTCTGGGATGCGATCTATTCCTCGTTGTGGATGGACGGATTCCTGAGCGCAAATTACGACACACCCTGGAACTTTCCCTTCATGCTGAGCGGCGCCTGGTTGTCGCTTCTGCCGACAGCTGCCATTTTCATCGGCGCCGTCGCTGCCTTACGAAATAAAGATGGCCCCTTCCGGCAGATGCTGCGTTTTTCGGTGAGCGGTGTGATCGTTTATCTTATAGCCATCTTTTATCTCTTCCTGACGGTTCCGATTCTGAGTTCCGCAAAGGCGACCTATGCCCTGGGATTGACCCCCTGCTTTGCCCTGCTCGCATCCGCGGGATTTGAGGTCCTGACCCGCTGGCGATTCCTTCGAGCGGCAGTATATGGTCTTATCGCCTGCTGGGCCGTCGCTGCCTACGCGGCCTATTTCGTGATATAGAAACCCGTAGCGGCAATAATGGCCGGTCCGGATATATGAGATAATAACTCACCAAGATAATACAGGTAACCGATCACTGGGTATCCAAATTCAGTGTTCGGTGATAAGGGTGTCAACGGTCTTTTTTAAGCGGACGATAGGGTCATTCCTTTTAGATCCTCCTGCAGAATATCCCCCGACCTGCGGAGAGGGATGATCGCGGGGCAGGAATGCGAGTGGGCAATTCTCCTTGGTTGTTTAACGTGCCTCCCCTTGGGCGGCGTGACACATTTCTGCCATGGTACGGGATGAAAGTCAGGATAAAATGGAGCCCTGAGCGGAGACAATGAAAATCATCCTGAAATACCGAGGCTGGTGTATCGGTCTGACCATTTTCGGAATATTGCTTATTTTTCTGGGAGTTGGAACCCGTCATGTCTGGACGGATCCGGATATTATCCTGCTGGTTCCTGAAGGCGGAGCTCAGTGGGTCCGTTACCGCGAGCCGTCCAAATTGTATGCTTATTTACCGGAAAGGTTATCCACGACCTTCCGCTATCTCTTCCCAATTGATCATGTCCCTGAAAAGGCCATACTGACACTGCGGGCGATGAAGCAGGTTACCGTCTATCTTGATGGCCGCCTTTTGTTCCGGGCACCTGATGACCTGCAAAGATGGAAGGAGCCGCACCGTCTGGATCTGACCTCGTGGCTCACGAAAGGCAGCCACGAGCTGCGTATTGTGGTCGTCAATGAAAACGGCCATCCGGTCGTCCTTGCCTATTGCAGTTCTCTGGGCATCAGGAGCGGTGATCAGTGGGAGGCAAGCTACGACGGCCGGCGGTGGCTTCCGGCTCTTCCCGTCGATGAAATGACGCCAATCCCCGTTTCAAGGGAATTTCCGCGTACCGATCAAGCCCTGCGGTCTTTGCTCCCTATCTTCGCACCGCTGTTCGCCTTTGTATTTTTCCTGAGCATCCGGTCGAATGAACGTCCGCGATGGATGGAAAGGGCACATATTTCTCCAGGCGCTGTCCGTTGGCTGCTCACGGGTGGCTGGCTGGCCATGGCCGTCAATAATTTTTGGAAAATCCCCATCCCCTTCGGTATGGATTTTCCGGGACATACGCAATACATCAGTTATGTGGCCTCATACTGGCGCGTTCCTCTGGCAACGGAGGGGTGGCAGATGTTTCAGCCTCCCCTATTTTACTATCTGGAAGCCGTCATTTTTCGATTATTTCTTCAATTATTCGAACCTGATACCGTCATCCGTCTCCTGAAGCTTCTGCCGCTTGTCTGCGGTGCGGCCCAGGTCGAGATCTCTTATCGGACACTCAGGTATGCCTATCCGGGGAGGAAATCGCTGCAGGTGATCGGAACCCTGATAGGCGGTCTTCTTCCTATGAATCTCTACATATCGCAATCCATTGGAAATGAGCCCCTCGCGGGGTGCCTGACAGCTTTGACAATTCTTTACGCCTGCCGTGCTCTTTCAGGCGATTTTCAATCGAACAGGGAACTTGGCCTGATCATGGGTTTCACGCTGGGTCTCGCAATGTTGACCAAACCCACGGCCATTCTGATTGTTCCGCCGTTATTATTTTTTGTTTCCGTCGCGATGTTTCGCAAGGGCCGATCCAAACAAGAAGGGATCTGCTCCGTCATGCGGTTTGTCGCCTTTTTCCTTGGGGCCGCCTTCATCGTATCGGGTTGGTATTATGTGCGCAACTATATCGATATGGGACGTTTTTTTATAGGAGGCTGGGATTCATCCCGTGAGATCGTGTGGTGGATGAATCCGGGATATAGAACTCCAAGGCAATTCTATGTCTTCGGAGAATCTCTCCTCTATCCCGTTTATTCTTCGATTTACGGTTTCTGGGATTCGATCTACTCCTCCTTATGGCTGGATGGTTTCCTGAGCTCCCTAATTTCCACTGATTACCTTCCGTGGAACCAGGCCTTCATGATCAGCAGCGCCTGGCTCTCGCTTCTCCCGACGGCGGCGATTATCATCGGCGTAGTCGTTGCCTTCCGAAAAAAAGAAGGACCCCTCCGTCAGATGCTCTTTTTTTCGATGACCTGTCTGATTGTCTATCTTGCAGCCATCTTTTATCTCTTCTTGACTGTTCCCATCCTGAGTTCCGCAAAAGCGACCTATGCCTTGGGATTGACCCCCTGTTTTGCCCTGCTCGTTGCTGCGGGATTTGAGGTTCTGACCCGTTGGCGATTCCTTCGAGCGGCAGTATACGGCCTTATTGCCTGTTGGGCCGTCGGCGCCTATGCTTCCTACTTCGTGATTTGAGATACAGCCGCGGGAAAGATGTACTGTCCGGTAATCGGAGATCACGGATCACCATCATCCTATTGCCCTTTCTTATTGTGTTGCGACCACCTGAAATATTTTTCCAATAATCCCTATTTCCCCTTGACAGCAGAATAATATTGCGATAGGAAATTCTACAGTGACCATCGGTCATATACTGACCATGGTTCATAAACTGAGCGCAGGACTGTATCCATAGACGAATCGCAGGCGATGATCCTTGTAAGGCGCGATATCCAGTTTGTTTTTTAAAGAAGGAGTCAAATCTTGGGACTTGAAGAAAGAAGAAAGCGGGAGCGCGAAAACAGAAAAAATGCCATCCTGAAAGCGGCGCGTAAACTTTTTTTCGAGAAGGGCTTTCGGCAGGTCACTGTCGAGAACATCGCCAGGAAGGCCGAGTTTAGCAAGGGATCAATCTATCTCTACTTTAACAGCAAGGAGGAAATTTACAGCCAGATACTTCTGAACGACATCGATAAGTTTCATGACCGCGTCGCAGACATCCTCCAGGGTCCATCCAGTGCATCCGAGGCGCTAATCAGAGTTGCTGAAATATACGTCGATTTCTTTCTGAATGATCGAGAGTTATTCCGGATACTGATGAATTTCATGCTCCATAACAACGACATGAATCTGCCGGAGGATATTAACAATCATATCATTAAAGCAACGAACAGGACCATCAGCATCATTGAACAGGTATTCAAGTACGGGATCGAAAAAGGGGAATTCCCCCCGGATATTAACCTTCGCATGAATAGAAATGCAATCTGGGGATTGCTCAACGGGATCATCTCGCTGCATCTCTTTACCGGAAAGGAATCCGGACGGACAGAGGTGATTCACAGCACCATAAAGTCCGGTCTGGAAATCTACATCCGGGGTATGGAAAATTCCAGAAAAAAGGAAAGGGGGGTTTTTGTATGAGTAACTTGCTGGTGAATGCGAGAGATCAGGTGTTCCTTCTTTTCGAGCAACTGGGTATCGAAAAGTTGTTCCAGACGGAAATATTCAAGGATTTTTCCAAGGATGACGCTTTGATGATGATGAATGAAGCGGAGAAGATGGCCCTCAATGTGATCCTTCCCACTTATGCCGCGGGCGATAAGGAAGGGTGCACATTCAAGGACGGAAAGGTAACCGTCCCGAAGTGTTATCACGAAGCTTTCAAGAAGTACGTTGAGGGAGGCTGGCTCTGCCCGGTACAGCCTGCCGAGGTCGGCGGCCAGGGGATGCCGGTCATCATGGCCACGGCCAACCTGGAACCCTGTTATGCCGCCAATTTCGCCTTCCTGATGTATCCGGGTCTGACCCACGGGGCGGCCGGTCTGATCCAGCATTTCGGGACGGAAGAGCTGAAGAACAGATATATGTACAAAATGTACGCCGGTCAGTGGACGGGGACGATGTGTCTGACCGAACCCGGCGCGGGAACTGATGTCGGGGCATTGAAGACGTCGGCGAAGAGACTTCCCGACGGCACCTTCAGCATCACCGGATCGAAATGTTTCATCTCCTGCGGGGACCACGATCTTGCTGAAAACATCATCCATACGGTTCTGGCCCGAATCGAAGGGGATCCTCCCGGCACGGGCGGCATCTCCATCTTCATCGTTCCCAAATACCGCGTGAACGCGGACGGCCGCCTGGGAGAATTTAACGATGTCAATACCGGCAATATCGAGCACAAGATGGGAATAAAGGGATCTTCGACCTGCACGCTCAATTTCGGCGACAAGGGCAAATGCATCGGCGAACTTCTCGGCAAGGAAAGGGAGGGGATGAGGATCATGTTCCACATGATGAACGATGCCCGTCTCGAGGTCGGCATGCAGGCTCTTGGCCATGCCTCCGCCGCGCTCGAGCACTCCATTGCCTATGCGAAGGAGAGGATCCAGAGCGCGCCGGTCTGGGAAATGAAGAATCCCGACGCCAGGGCCGTCCCCATCATTCAGCATCCCGATGTCCGGAGAGACCTCCTCTGGATGAAGGCGCACGTCGAGGGGATCAGGGCCATGAACTACTTTGTGGCCTACTGCATGGACATGGCGAAATCGACACCCGCTGAAAGTGAGAGGTGGCAAGGACTGGTGGAACTGCTCACCCCGGTCTGCAAGGCCTACTCCTCCGACAAGGCTCTGGAAGTCTGCTCCAAGGCGATCGATGTCTATGGCGGTTACGGTTACTGCCAGGAATACCCGGTTGAACAGTACATGCGGGATTGCAAGATCGCCTGCATCTATGAGGGGACAAACGGAGTCCAGGCGCTCGACCTGGTCGCACGGAAGCTGGCCCAGAAAAAAGGAATGAACGTCATGAACATGTTCGGCGAGATCGGGGCAACCATCGCCAAAGCCAAGGGGATCGACGAACTCAAGGTCTACGCGGCCCGACTCGATGAGGCCTACAATGCCCTCGTCGATTTGACCATGACCCTGGCCCAGTTAGGCAAGAGTTCCGGTTTCCTCATCCCTATCCTGAATGCATCGCCTTACCTCGACATCTTCGGGGATATCCTCGTCGGCCATTTCCTGCTTCAGTCGGCGGCCCTCTCCACTGATAAATTGAAAGCGATCTATGCGGAAAAGGGGGTCGAAGGCTCCAGGGGGAAACAGCGGGCGCTGGTTCATAAAAATGCCGATGTCTCCTTCTACACGGGCAAGATCGCGGCGGCGAAGTTTTTTGCCGTTGAGGTTCTCTGCACGGTGAAGGCGCGGTGCGAGGCGATCAAATCGGAGGAGAAGATTCCCATCGAGATGGCGGATGAATCCTTCACCTGTTGACCATAAGGGTGACTGCGGTAAAAGGCATCGAGGCATGGCGGGCGCCGATTGGATCTGCGGACATAAATCGGCAGCGCGTTCACAGACCGGAAAGAGGGGACGGATTATGGCATACGAAATCAAAAAAGCGGCAGTTCTGGGTGCAGGGGTCATGGGCGCCACCATTGCCGCCCATCTTACCAATGCGGGGATCGAGTGCGTCCTTCTGGACATCGTTCCTTTTGAACTGACCGAAGCCGACAAGGCGCAGGGTCTGACGGAAAAGAGCCCGTCCTGGCGGAACCGGTTCGCGGAAAACGGCCTTGCCGGTGTACTGACATCAAAACCGGCTGGTTTTTTCACCAAGAAAAACGCCTCGATGATCAGAACAGGCAATTTCGAGGACAACTTCGGCTGGCTTGCCGATGTCGATTGGGTCATCGAAGTCGTCATCGAGAATCTGAAGATCAAACAGGAACTCTTCGCTAAAGTCGAGAAGGTCGTCAGACCGGATTGCATCGTCACGACGAACACCTCCGGAATCCCCATCAAGGACATCTCCGTTAAATTCGAGCCCAAACTGAAGGAACATTTTCTTGGAACCCACTTCTTCAATCCTCCCCGTTATATGAGGCTGCTCGAGATAATTCCGGGAGCGGAAACCAGACCTGAAGTCGTGGCTTACATGACCTGCTTCTGTGAGGAGACACTTGGAAAGGGAGTCGTCATCTGCAAGGACGTGCCCAATTTCATCGGCAACCGCATCGGCGTGTTCGACATCTCCAACGCCATCCGCCTCACGCTCGAAAAGAACCTGAAAATCGACGAGGCGGACGCCATTATCGGGAAGGCGCTGGGTCGACCGGGCATGGCCGTCTTTGGAACGCTGGATCTGGTCGGCCTCGATACCTACCACCACGTCATGACTAACCTCTATGCGGCGGTTCCGGATGATGAAATGCGGGAGATGTTTGTTCCGGTCGAGTTAGTGACCAAGATGATGGAGCTCAAATGGCTTGGCAACAAGGCCAAGCAAGGTTTCTACAAGAGGACGCAGGAGGCCGATGGCAAGAAGGCCAAACTGGTCTTAGACTACAACACGATGGAATATCTTCCGGCCGGCAACCCCAAGTTCGCCTCAGTCTCCGATGCCATGAAGAAAGCTGATGACGGCGTCGCAGCCACGCTCAAGGTCATGTTCAACGGGACCGACGTGGCCGCCGACCTGACCCGGGAGTATCTCTGCAACAACTTTATCTATGCCGCCAACCGCGTCCCGGAGATCTGCGAGAACATCGCCGGCATCGACAATGCCGTGAAGTGGGGTTTCAACCACCAGCTCGGTCCCTTCGAGACCTGGGACGCCATCGGTGTCCGCGAAACCGTCGAGGTCATGAAAAAGCTCAAGAAGAAGATCCCCAAGAAGATCGAAGAAATGCTGAAGAAGGGCTGCGAATCCTTCTATCTGAAGAAAGAGGACGGCACTTACATCTATGACTTCGAGAAGAAGGATTATGTGAAACTGGAGGAGAATCTCCGGATCATCCTCCTGCCCGATCTGAAAGAGCGTAACAAGGTGGTCAAGAAGAACGCCAGCGCAACGCTCGTGGACATCGGCGACGGAGTGGCCTGTCTGGAATTCCACACCAAGATGAACGCCGTGGACAACGGGATGATCGAGATGATCTTCGAAAGCTGCAACATCGTGGAGAAAGATTTCATGGGGATGGTCGTCGGAAACCATGAGACGAACTTCTCGGCCGGGGCGAATATCTTCATGGTGCTCCTGGCGATCCAGAAGGGAGACTGGGACATCCTCGAACAACTCGTCGCGTCGTTCCAGAATGCCAATATGAGGATGAAGTACCTCTCCAAACCGGTGGTTACGGCGCCGGCTGGTCTCGCCCTCGGCGGCGGCTGCGAGATGGCCATGCACGGGGCGAAATGCCAGCCCTACGGTGAGACCTATATCGGCCTCGTGGAGGTCGGTGTGGGTGTCATCCCGGCAGGCGGCGGCTGCAAGGAACTGATGGTTCGAATGACGGAAGGCCTGCCCGACGGCGTCATCGATGCCGGTATGAATCTCCAGCAGGTCTATGCCAAGGCCTTTGAAAACATCGCCATGGCCAAAGTGGCGATGAGCGCCGTCGAGGGGATGGAACTCGGGTACATCCGGAAGACGGAAAACATCAGCCTGAGCAGGAATCAGCAGCTCTGGGACGCCAAGCAGGCGGTCCTCGGGCTCGCTAAATTCTACAGGAAACCCAGACCGGTCATGATCCCCGTCATGGGTGAAAACTTCCGCGGCATGGTCGAGGCGATACTCTACAACATGCGTCAGGGTAATTACGCCTCCGATTACGATGTCCACGTCTCCCGGAAGGTGGCCTATATCCTTTCCGGCGGCGACTGCGCCGAGGGGACGCTGGTGACGGAAGAGGAGATTCTCGCGCTCGAAAGGGAAGCCTTCCTGAGCCTCTGCGGGGAAAAGAAAACGCAGGACAGGATCATGCACATGCTCAATACCGGCACGCCGTTGCGCAACTAAACAGGGTGAGGCCTGGAAGACCGGTTTACGACTAAAAGCGTCAGCCGGCTTCTCCTGCCTGAAGGCCATTGAAAAGGAGAAATACCATGAGCGATGCTGTAATTGTTGAAGCGGTTAGAAGTCCTGGCGGACGTTATAGGCGAGGAGGCCTTGCCGCCACGAGGGGGGACGAGATCGGGATCCAGGTGATGAAGGGGCTACTGGGCCGTGTTCCCGAGCTCAAGCCCGAGGATGTGGATGACGTGATCGTCGGCTGTGCTTTTCCGGAGGCCGAACAGGGGACGAACCTCGGCCGGATCATCGCGATGGGGGCCGGCCTGCCGATTACGACCTCGGGGATGACAATCAACCGGTTCTGTTCTTCCGGCCTGCAGTCAATCGCCGACGCAACCGCCAAGATCAGGGCCGGATGGTCCGATGTCATTATCGCCGGCGGCTGCGAAACGATGTCCCACATCCCGATGGGGGGAAACATTCCCCGTCCCAACCCGGACTGGGCCTTCGACGGCAGTATGCCGAACGTCTACGTCTCCATGGGAGTGACGGCCGAGAATGTGGCCGCCAACTACAATATCTCCCGGGAGGACATGGACAAATTCGGCCTGGAGAGCAACCGCCGGGCCTATGAGGCGATCAAGGCGGGGAAATTCAAGAAGGAGATCATCCCGATCACGGCGTACAAATACAAGGTCCTCAAGAACGGAAAGCGCGTCCGGGAAAAGTTCGTTTTTGATGCGGATGACGGCGTCAGATGGCCATCCAAGTTAGAGGACATGGCAAAATTGCAGTCCCCCTTCAAGCAGGGCGGTGGCGTAACCGCCGCCAACTCCTCCCAGATGACGGATGGCGCCGCCTTCTGCCTGTTGATGACCGTGGAAAAGGCGAAGGTCATTGGTGTAAAGCCGCTCGCGCGACTTGCCTATTTTGCGGTGGCCGGCTGCAAGGCGGAAGAAATGGGCTTCGGTCCTGCCTATGCGATACCCAAGGTCCTGAAGATGGCAGGGCTGACAACCAAGGATATCGATGTGTTCGAAATCAATGAGGCCTTTGCCTCGCAGGCCCTCTACTCCATCCGCGCTATCGGAATCGAGGACCGGCTGGCGGCCGGAGATATCAATCCCAATGGCGGCGCGATCGCCCTCGGCCACCCGCTGGGATGCACCGGCGCCAAGCTGACCGCCCAGCTTCTCCATGAACTGAAACGGCGCAAAGCGAAAAGAGGGATCGTTTCGATGTGTATCGGTGGTGGAATGGGTGCAGCGGGAATCTATGAGATGCTGTAGAAATGTGCTGAATCTGCTCTCCTGCGGAAGCGGAACCTGAACCTCTCTTTCTCGTGCTCGTGTTGTGTTGTCCTGATATCTCTCCTCAATGCTGTAAGCCCGACCGGAAAAGCCATGGTCCGATAGATCATGGCTTTTCCAAATCCTCCGGGACAGACGGACCGAATATTACGGAGAGCTCATCAAGCCTCGTTCGCGGTGATATTTTTCTTGAAAACAGGATGCCTTTAGGATATAGGTATCGGCACTTGGGCGGTTAACTCAGCGGGAGAGTGCTACCTTCACACGGTAGAAGTCACTGGTTCAATCCCAGTACCGCCTACCATGAAAATCAGGGGATTAGCCATTTACGGTTAGCCCCTTTTCTTCTTTTGTGACCAAAATGTGACCGGTTCCCTCAAAAATGGATTTTTCCAACCTGCAGGCCGCTTCCTGATTTTCCCCTTTCATAAGGTGTGCATAAACATTCAGCGTCACCGTGGGGGATGAATGGCCCATTTGCGTCTGGATATATTTGACGTTCTCCCCCTGTGCCAAAAGAAGGCTTGCGTATGTGTGCCGCAAGTCGTGAAATCTGATCTGAGGGATTCCGGCGTCTTTCAGCGCTTTTCTGTAATACCGTTGAACCATGTTGCTATAATTCATCGGCTCCCCGGCCTCATTCGGAAACACAAGGTCGTCATCCTTTCCGCCGTTTGCTAATTTCCATTCAGCCAAAGCCTTTACCGCCATAGGTGCAAGGTCGATCTGCCTTGCAGACCCTTTTGTTTTCGGGGTAAAGAAACGGCCCATGTTGAAAGTCCGATTGATGCTGATCTGTTTTTTTGAAAAATCCACGTCAGACCATTTCAGCCCCAGGATTTCACCTTGACGCGCGCCGGTCATGATTGCCGTGAGAAACAGGGCTTTGTATTTATGATCCGTAACCGCTTCAAGAAAATTCCTGATCTGTTCGGGTGTCAATATGGAAATCGCCTTTTCCTGACCCTCTTTCCCCTGGTTCCGTGGCCTTTCGGCATCCCTGACCGGATTGTAATCAATAAGCCGGTGCCGTACTGCATAGGCCATGACCTGGTTCAAAATAACGATGATTTTTCGCGCCGTCATCAATCTGATTTTCTTCTCCGTTCCCGTGGGAATGTATCCCGCCTCTCTGGTCGTCGCGGTTGATTTTGATTTGTCCTGCAATTTTGAGATAAAATTTTCAACGATCGCCGTGTTGATTCGATTGATTTTCAGGTCGTCAAGATCATTGAGGTGTATCCGGCAATTGGTTTCATAGGTTTCATGCGTC
>Ga0154726_1039_pt2 | contig 18577 bp, 20 predicted proteins | sample Rifle2008BG16ft_FD_105734 | JGI IMG/M metagenome (GOLD analysis project Ga0154726, IMG submission 105734) | Deltaproteobacteria bacterium RBG_16_58_17
TGTATTTCGGACAACCAGTGCTTCGGCCCGGCGATGGCCGGAGAAGGAATCTACTGCGTAACGGAGAAAAAGGAAAAGCCTTCGTGAAACGAGGAGGCGCTCAAATGTCGAGAGTAACGGCTAATGGTATTCAAATTGAGTATGGACCGATCAGGTCAGTCGGTCCAATCGCTTTTTGGTTTCCATGGCCTCCTCAACGGTCCGTTTGATCAGCTCGGCCACCGTGGGGATGTCGTCGATGAGCCCGATAATCTGTCCCATAGGATAAATGCCTTCACTCAGATCACCGCTCGTCCAGCCTTTGAAACTTACCATGCCGCTGATCATGGGCGCCAGTTCTTCCAGAGAAGCCCCGCCACGTTCCATTTCAACGATCTTTTCCGACCATGGGGTTTTAAGGACCCGAGCGGGGTTCATCAACGATTCCAACACCAGCATGGTTTCCGCTTCCCCGGACTCAATGATCTTGGCTTTGGCCGCCTGATGTAGGGGAGACTCCTGGGTGGCCAGGAATCGGGTCCCCATGTTGATCCCTTCCGCGCCCATGGCCAAAGCCGCCAGCAAAGTTCGCCCATCTCCGAACCCGCCTCCGGCAATCAGGGGCGCCTTGATCTTGGCCGCGGTTTTGGGAATCAGAACCAGGGAGGTCACCTTTTCCATGCTGGGATGGCCGCCGCACTCAGTGCCTACTATGGACACGATATCCACACCCATACTGTCGGCTTTGATCGCATCCCGGACCCGGGCGCATTTGTGGATATGTATCATTCCGGCCTTGGAAATCATCTCCCGATAAGGCTGGGGACTCCTGCCGGCTGTTTCCAGGATCTTTACCCCGGTCCTTATGATGGTTTCGAACATCTCTTCGGGCGACCGGGGCAGCAGGGCCGGAAAGAGGGAAATGTTTACCCCGAAGGGCTTGTTCGTCAGTCCCCGGGTCTTCTCAATGACCTCGGTCAATTCCTCTTGGGTGGGATAGATGGCTGCAGCCAGGCAGGCCAGCCCGCCGGCGTTGGCCACCGCAGCCACCAACTCGGGCTTGCTCACCGACATCATGGTTCCGCATTGAATCGGATATTCGATCCCTAATAACTCTGTCATTCTGGTTTTAAGCATAGCACCTCCGTTCTCTTTTCGCCCTGCACCCGGACGGTTCGACGATACTTTTGCCCTCTATCGGCTTAGCTTCGCTCCGGCAATATGGTTCAGGCTGACGCCTGATTCCAAGTAGTATCAATATTGATATTCATGTCAAGCAGTATTTCCTGGTAATCGCAATTGCGTGAGGAGGCTTGGGAATTAAATCGCCGGCCTCCCTTGACAGGGTTCGGGTCGATTCATATATTATGCGCACTTTTAAGGATTCCTGAAAAACAGGGCAGGGAAGAGCGAGATGGAAGACTATATCATCAAGATATTTCGGGAATCGAGCCAGATCAAGGAGAGTTTCGTCAACGAGAATCTCAACCGGATCGTAGCCGTGGTCGAGGCGGTGACGGCAGCCCTGAAGGCGGGAAACAAGATCCTCCTGTTCGGAAACGGCGGGTCTGCTGCGGACGCACAGCACCTGGCGGCGGAATTCATAAACCGGTTCGTGATCGAACGGCCGCCTCTTCCAGCCATCGCATTGACGACCGATACGTCGGTCATCACGAGCATCGCCAATGACTATGACTTTGCGGATATCTTCAGCAAGCAGATCCGGGCCATCGGCCAGAAGGGGGATGTCGCCTGGGGGATGAGCACCAGCGGGACTTCAGCCAACGTTATAAAAGGTCTGGAGGCAGCCAGGAAGATCGGCATGGTCACGGTCGGGCTGACCGGCCGGGACGGCGGCGACATCGCGAAGATCGCTGATCACGCGCTGAACGTCTCCTCAACCAGCACCCCCCGTATCCAGGAGGTGCATATCACGGTGGGACATGTGATTTGCGAAATGGTGGATTTCAAGCTCTTTCAGAGACCGGATATGAAATGAAGTGTTTTCGAAAAAAGTCGGTAACGATTCATGCAAAGCCGTTAAATAAGGGTAAGGAAGACATGGTCAAGAAGTTGAAAAAGGAGGAAACGGAGGCGACTAAAGACCTTCGGGATAGGACGGGCGAAACGGAAGCGGGCGCGATTTCCGGAGATCGGGGAGAGAAGCTTTCCAATACTGCGGGAAAAGAAGAGGAACTGATGGTCAAACTTCAGGAAGCGGAAAGCAGGGCCGCGGAAAATTACGACAAATACGTGCGCGCCATCGCCGAGCTCGACAATTATAAAAAACGCGCGATTCGGGAGAAGGCCGATGCGATCCGATACGGTAATGAAAACCTGCTTCGGGACATACTGCCTCTCCTTGACAACATGGAACGGGCGCTGGAATATGCCTGCAATTCTGATGACTTCGATTCCTTCAAAAAAGGGCTCAAGCTGCTTCAGGATCAGTTCCTCTGCTGTCTGCAGAAACACGGCGTGGAACAGATCGAGGCCGTGGGAAAGGATTTCGATCCTCACGTCCATGAGGCGATGCTGCAGGTGGAGAGCGGAGAGCATGAGCAGAGCAAGGTGGTCAGCGAGTTCGAGAGGGGTTATCTCTTGAACGGAAGGCTGCTCCGTCCGGCAAAGGTATCCGTTTGCAGGCGGTCGAATAAGGAAGATCAGCAGAATTGCGCAGAGGATAATTAATTCAAGGAGGGTGAGGAATCATGGGAAAGATTATTGGAATTGATTTGGGAACGACGAACTCGTGCGTCGCGGTGATGGAAAGCGGTGACCCTGTTGTTATCGCGAACCAGGAGGGTAACCGGACGACCCCCTCGATGGTGGCCTTTACGGAAAGCGGGGAGAGGCAGGTAGGTCAGGTGGCCAAGAGGCAGGCCGTCACCAACTCGGAGAACACCGTCTACGCGATCAAACGGCTCATCGGGAGAAAATATAATTCAAAAGAGGTGCAGTACGACAAGACGGTCAGCCCGTTCAAGATTACCGAGGCCGGAAACGGCGACGCCCAGGTGACGATCCGGGGGAGGAACTACAGCCCGGCGGAAATCTCCTCGATGATCCTGACGAAGATGAAGCAGACTGCTGACGATTACCTGGGGGAGAAGATCACCGACGCGGTCATCACCGTGCCGGCCTACTTCAACGACTCCCAGCGGCAGGCGACGAAGGACGCCGGCAAGATCGCCGGGCTGAACGTCCTCAGGATCATCAACGAACCGACGGCGGCGGCCCTGGCCTACGGTCTGGATAAGAAGAAGAACGAGAAGATCGCCGTCTTTGACCTGGGCGGCGGGACCTTCGACATCTCGATCCTCGAACTGGGGGACGGGGTTTTTGAAGTCAAATCCACGAACGGCGACACCCACCTGGGCGGCGAGGACTTCGACCAGCGGCTGATCGACTACCTGGCCAACGAATTCAAGAAGGATCAGGGGATTGACATCCGGAAGGACAAGATGGCCCTTCAGCGGATCAAGGAGGCGGCGGAGAAGGCGAAGATGGAGCTCTCCAGTTCGATGGAGACGGACGTCAACCTGCCCTTCATCACGGCCGACGCATCGGGCCCCAAGCACATGAACATCAAGCTGACCCGGGCAAAGTTGGAGGGCCTGGTCGAGGACCTGATCGAAAAGACGGGTTCGCCCTGCCTGACGGCCCTGAAGGACGCGAAATTGACCCCCGCCGAAATCGACGAGGTGATCCTGGTCGGCGGGATGACCCGGATGCCCCGTGTCCAGCAGAAGGTCAAAGAGATCTTCGGAAAAGAACCCAACAAGGGGGTCAACCCGGATGAGGTGGTCGCTGTCGGGGCGGCCATCCAGGGCGGCGTCCTGACCGGCGACGTGAAGGACGTCCTGCTCCTCGACGTGACGCCTCTCTCCCTCGGAATCGAGACCCTGGGCGGTGTGATGACGAGGCTGATCGAGAAGAACACGACGATCCCGACCAAGAAGAGCCAGGTTTTCTCGACGGCGGCGGACAACCAGCCGGCGGTGAGCATACATGTCCTCCAGGGCGAACGGTCCATGGCGGGCGACAACCGGACGCTCGGGCGGTTTGAACTGGTGGGGATACCCATGGCGCCGCGCGGTATGCCTCAGATCGAGGTGACCTTCGATATTGACGCGAACGGCATTGTCCATGTCTCGGCGAAGGACTTGGGGACCGGCAAGGAGCAGAGCATCAGGATCACCGCCTCCAGCGGTCTTTCCGAGGAGGAGATCAAGAAGCTCGTCAAGGAGGCGGACGCCCACGCCGAGGAGGACAAGAAGAAGAAGGAGCTCATCGAGGCGAGAAACCACGCCGATTCGCTGGCCTACAGCGTGGAGAAAAACGTCAAGGAGTTCGGTGACAAGATCGACGCCGCTGAAAGGACAAAGATCGAGGAGGCCATCGCTAAGGTCAAGAAGGTGATCGAGGGCGATGACCTTGCGGCAATCAACGCGGCTCAGGAGGAGCTGACCAACGCCTCGCACAAGCTGGCCGAGGCGATGTATGCCAAGACCGCCTCGCAGCAGTCGGACGCCGGTCCTCAGCCCGGAGCGGGTGCGGATGCCGGCGCCGGCGCGCAGGCCGGCAGAGGCAAGAAGGACGAAGATGTGGTCGACGCCGACTTCGAGGATGTGAAGAAGTAGATTTACCAGGCGACCCCGCCCGGGCATCTTAAAGGATGCCCGGGCTTTTTTTTTATCGACGGCAGGTCCGGGTGTGGTATAAAGAAGCCGGAAGAACGTAGAGATCCTCCCGTAAGGGGCGGATGGATGGTTGAGGACCAGGTTGGAAGGGGAGGCCTTATGGCGGTCCGTTTTTACAGGATAATTTGGCGTATGGCGCCGGCGGCGGTCCTGCTGACCCTGCTTTCGCCGGCAGCGTTTGCCGAGGGGCCGGAAGGCAAGGCAGCCGGTCCTTCCCCGCAGCCGGTTGCGGAAGCGAGACTTCTCCTGGACCGGGATTACTTCACAGCTCTGCTGGACGGCATCGATCGCGCCCGATCGGAGATCTCCCTTTCCGCCTACCTGTTCCGGACAATCGAGGGTGCGGGGGGGTATCCGGAGGCGGTTCTGAAACGCCTTCTCGCGGCGGTAAAAAGAGGGGTCCGTGTCGAGGTGGTTCTTGAGAGGAGTCAGGATGCCGACGACCTCAACCGGAACAATGCTGAGACGGCGGAGAGGCTGAAGCATGGTGGAATCCGAGTCTGTATGGACGCCCCGGACCGGGTGACGCACACGAAGCTCGTCGTCACCGATCGGCGGTATGTCCTGATCGGGAGCCACAACCTGACGCAGTCGGCCCTGAAGTACAATCACGAGGCCTCCGTCTGGATCGATTCGGTCCCGCTGGCCGAAGAAGCCCTGCGCTATATGAAGTCCCTCTGCCCCGGAGAATGGAAGTGAAAACAGTAAAGGAACAGTAAAGGGGACAGATTTAAAATCTGTCCCCCAGATTTTGTCCCCTGACTCTCAGGAGCGCCAGGGGCTGCGGGATTGCTCATACACGTGGGCTGGGGGACAGATTTCAAATCTGTCCCCTCGGACGGCAGGATCATCCAGGTGAAGTGAGATGGCGATACGTTTTTTACTGACAAACGACGACGGGATCTATGCGCGGGGACTTTCAGCCCTCTATCAGGAGCTCTCAAAGGATGCGGAATGCCTCGTAGTGGCGCCCGAGATCGAGCAGAGCGCCGTCGGCCACGCGATCACGATCGCGCGTCCGCTGATGGTCCGGAAGGACCGAAAAAACGGGAACTTCTTAGGCTATGCCGTGGCTGGGACGCCCGCGGACTGCGTCAAGATCGGCATCTGCGAGCTCGCCGGGGGGCCGGTCGATCTGGTCGTCTCGGGGATCAACCGCGGCGCCAATGTGGGGATCAATGTCCTCTATTCGGGGACAGTTTCGGCGGCGACGGAGGCGGCCATCCAGGGGGTTCCCTCGATGGCGATTTCCCTCGATACCCGTGAGGAGGCGGACTTCACAGCGGCCGCCCGTTTCGCCCGGAAGATGGCCGCCTTCATCCTGGAAAACCCCCTGCCGCATGTCGCGCTGAACGTGAATGTCCCGGCGATTCCGGAAGAGGAGATCCGGGGCGTCGTAGTGGCTAAGCAGGGAAGGGAGCGGCTGATGGAGAGTTTCGACAAGCGGATCGACCCGCGGGAGAACACCTACTACTGGCTCGCCGGCGAGACCGAGCTCCCCGTCCACGAGGACGATGAGTCGGACTGCAGCGCCCTGAAGCGGGGGATGATCACGATCACTCCCATCTGCTACGACCTCACCCGCCACGACCTTCTCGACGGTCTGAAGACCCGGGTCCGAGCCCACTTCTCCGGTCTTGGGACAACCGTTGTCCTGAAAGGAGAATGAGCGGGGTAGCAACCAGCATCTCTCCCGGCACACAATTTCTGACTGTTTTAGAGTGCAGAGACAGAGGGTGAGATGGGAAGCAATTTATTACTGACAACGTTCCCCGCAAGGGAGGAACTCGGAAAGGCCGTCAAGGTGCTCGATGCAATCGGCGCCGCTTACGAGCGGATTGATCCGCGCCCGGCCTTATCCCTCGTGGCGCTGCCGGCGCTTGTTATGAGCAGGGAAGTACGCGGCCGTTTGGAAACGGCGGCTCCGACAATCGTTTTCTCGGGCTGGGTCGATTACCGTTTCGCTGGAGCTTCCATGCCGGATGGAGCCGCGCCGGAAGGAGAAGGGGCCTGTTTCCGGCAGGCAGCCATCATGGTGCTTGGCCCTTGTGTCGCCGATGAAACAAAGATCCGGCTGATTGCGCACCTGAAGGGGGATCTGGGTCCGGTACTGCCTTATCTGAACGCAGTGATCCCACAGGCATCCTACTCACCAACCGCTGAGATCCTTACCTTCATGGAGGGGTACAGGATGATTGCGCTGTATCGGCGCCGCATCACAATTGCCAAAGCCGACGAGATTGTGGATGGCTGGCTGACTCTGGAACGAATCCGCTGTCTGGTCGAACATACCTGGGCCGGTCGGAGCCAGATTGAGCCCTCTTTTGAAATTCGCAAGCGGCCGCCTGCCCTCGAGATTTTCAAACGTTTGCCCAGAACCAACTGCGGCCGGTGCGGAGAACCGACTTGCCTGGCCTTTGCAATGCGTCTCTGGACAGGAGAGAGCTCCGTTGGTCGCTGCCTCCCGGTTTTTGAAGAAGGCGGCGCCGCCTCGCACCTGAAAGAAGCGTTGATCGAGATATGCGCAGGGATGGGGCTGACGGCAGTCAACCAGTGACAGGCTGGGGAAAAGCTCTCCTTCATCCTGACGGCTTCCTTACATCACGAAAAGATCCGTTGTTTCGCAACCATTTTTAAATCCCTGTGTGGGCATAGTTCATGGGAATATTTTCAAATATTCCCTCGGAAAGCCCGTGCTCGTCACGGTGAATGACGAGAAGATCCAGGTGAGCCGTTTCCAAGGGGTGGTTGAGGCACTTAAAATTTCACCTTGACAAGATCCTCGGTGATCACTATATTCACTTCCAGCGATATAAGGAGATAAGCCATGAAGGAATTCATCAAGGTCATGAAGGCGCTTTCCGATCCCAACCGGGTGAAGCTCCTCAAGATGCTTCAGAAAAGAACGATGTGCGTCTGCGAGATTCAGGCTGCCCTCGGGATCGCCCAGCCCACCGTCTCCAAGCATCTGAAGATCCTGGAGGATGCGGGGCTGGTGGGTCGGGAAAAGGATGGCCTGTGGGTGAACTACTCCCTGACCGACGGCATCCGGAGCCCCTATGCGGCGAGCCTCCTGGGAAACCTGAGGCACTGGCTTGCCGACGATCCCGGAATACGCGACCTGCTCGAAAGGAGTGACGCCATCCGGCGCGAGAATCTCTGCGGTCCGCGCGATTGAATTTTCATATCGCTAAATCGCAATATAGTAACGCATGACCCAAGGAGGTCCAGCGATGACAAAGGGTGCAGAGAACAAGAGGCAAGGAATGAAGTCCTCGAACGGTGCCGGAACGGTCTGTATCCGTTTCTTGGGCACGGGGGACAATTTCGGAAGCGGAGGCCGATTCCAGGCCTGCATCCATGTCGATGCCGGCGCAACCCGTTTCCTGATCGACTGCGGCGCCTCTTCGCTGATCGCGATGAAACGGGCGGGGATCAGCTCTGCCGCAATCGATGTCATCCTGATCTCCCATCTCCATGGGGACCATTTCGGCGGCATCCCCTTTTTCATCCTCGATGCCCAGCTTATCAGCCGCCGCGAAGCACCCCTCATCATCGCCGGCCCCCCCGGCCTGACGCAGCGCGTTCGGGAGGCGATGGAGGTTTTCTATCCCGGTTCTACGGCGGTAGAGAGGAAATTTCGCATCGATTATGTGGAACTGGCGGAGGGAGAAACTGCGTCATTGGGTGACTTGGCCGTCTTGCCCGCTCGGGTAATCCACGGAAGCGGTGCTCCCTCCTACGCACTGCGGATCGAATGTGTGGGAAAAATCATCGCCTATTCCGGCGACACTGAATGGACCGACGCCCTCAGGAAGGTCGCCGATGGCGCGGACCTCTTTATCTGTGAAAGCTATTTCTTCGAAAAGCCGATGAAAAACCATATCAATTACCGAACGCTGATGGCCCACCGGGCCGACCTGGGGTGCAAACGGCTGATCATCACCCACCTGGGGGAAGACCTCCTGGACCATCTCGGGGAGATCGAACTGGAAGTTGCACATGACGGCATGGAAGTGATTATCTGACGAAAGACGGAACCCGGTTGCAGGGGGATAAAAAAGATGGCGGAGAAAGAGAGAAAAAGGAAGATCCTCTTCGTATGCACCCACAACGCTTCCCGGTCGCAGATGGCTGAAGGGCTCTTTCGGGAGCTTAAGGGAGATCGCTGGGAGGCATACAGTGCCGGCACCGCGCCGACCGAAGTCCATCCCGGCGCTGTTGCTGTGATGGCGGAGATCGGCATCGACGTCCGGGGGCATCGAGCAAAAGGGCTGGATGTCCTCGCGGGCATTACGTTTGATGAAGTGGTGACCGTCTGTGATAATGCCCAAAAGACCTGTCCGGTTGTTCCGGGAGGCGGCGTGAGACGCCATCAGGGATTCGAAGATCCCTCGGTGGCAAGAGGAACGAAGGCCGAGGTTCTCGCGGTTTTTCGGCGGGTCCGGGACGAGATCCGGACCTGGATCGTGAACACGTATTGAGAAGCGGGGTGGTTATGACGGAAAAATAACGATGTGATGCACAGCCGCGCCAGCGGCCATCTGAGTGAGATGAACCTGCCGCCGGGGTGGACCATGTGACGGAGCCCCTTGAAATAGCGAAATACGGCGTTTTCGGCACGCCGGCGGTCGTCGTGGACGGCGAGGTCAAATCCGTGGGAAAAATCCCCAAAAAAGAGGAGATCCGGACCTGGCTCGTTAAGGAGATGCATTAACCGGGCGGATCAGGGAAAGAGAGGTGTGATAAATGGAAAAGAGCGAGTTGATCATTTACGAGGGCGCAATGTGCTGCTCGACGGGCGTCTGCGGGCCGGAACCGGACAAGGATCTGATTGAGTTCAGTGAAGCGTTGAAGCGCCTGCAGAGCGAATATGGCGAGGGTTTGTCGATCATGCGGGCCAGCTTGACCTTTAACAGTCTTATTTTCATGGCCCACCCGGAAATCGCCCGGCTGGTCAAGGAGAATGGACCGGCGGTATTGCCGATCACGACCATTAACGGCGAGATCGTCGCCAGACAGAAATATCTGCAATACGATGCGTTGAGGACATATTTGGAGGAGAAGATCAACCATGATTAAAAACTTGGTCCTGCCCCGTAACAACTCGGTAAAGTTCGTTTTTTTCAGCGGCAAAGGCGGCGTGGGCAAAAGCACGATGAGCTGCGCCGCGGCGGTGTGGCTGGCCAAGGCGGGCAATAAAACCCTTCTGGTGACGACCGATCCGGCACCCAACCTGGCGGATATCTTCGGCCAGACGATCGGCCATCAGATCATGCCGATACAGGGCGTTGAGAACCTCCATGCCATCGAGATCAACCCCGATACAGCGTCGGAAGAATACCGGGAGAGGATTGTCGCCCCGCTGAGGGAGCTTCTGGACGAGAAAAACCTCAATGTCGTCAGGGAGCAGTTGAAGAGCCCCTGCGTGGAAGAAGTCGCGGCCTTCGACAAGTTCATCGAATTCATGGACGATCCCGGGTACGATGTCGTCGTGTTCGACACGGCGCCCACGGGGCACACCATCCGTCTTTTGGAACTTCCGAGCGGCTGGAGCGAAACATTGCAGAAGGACGCCTCCACCTGCATCGGTCCGGGGGCGTCTCTCCAGAGCGCGAAGGCAAAGTATGAGAAGGCGATTTCCTATCTTCAGGATCGGGATCGCACGTCTTTCGTCTTTGTCCTCAAACCTGAGAATTCATCCCTCCTGGAGACGAAAAGAAGCACGGAAGAGCTTTCCAGGCTGGGCATCGCCACCAGCTTTCTCATCATCAACGGGCTCCTGCCTGAAGAAGCGTGCACGGACGCCTTCTTCCGAAAGAAGAAAGGGGAAGAGGAGCTGACCATCGCGCGGATCGAATCCGAGTTCCCCTCTCTTGAGAAGGTCTTCTATCCGCTCCGCGAAGCCGAAGTCGCGGGAATCGCGCTGCTCCGCGCCGTGGGAAGCTTCGTCTTTGAGGGGAAAAAGGACGACATCCGAATCGATCAGCCCGCAGCGGCAGCAGAATTTCACGTAAATCCGAAACTTTATCGGAAAGACCGCTGCTTTGATCTGTTGAAGCCCATCAACGGCCAAAGGTACATCTTCTTTACCGGAAAAGGCGGCGTGGGCAAGAGCACTATTGCCAGCGCCACCTCCCTGTACCTGGCCGAGCATGGATTCAAGACCCTGATCGTGACGACCGATCCGGCGTCCCATCTCCAGGATATCTTCGGCCAGGAGATCAATCATGAGCCGTCTCGAATCCAGGACATCGACAACCTCTTTGCGGCCCGGATCGATCAGCGGCAGGCCCTCGAAGAATACAAGGCGAGGATTCTGGCCGCCGTCAAGGATCAGAGCGAGGAGACGAAACGATCCGTGGAGGAGGATCTGAATTCACCCTGCGCCGAGGAGATGGCCGCCTTCGAGAAGTTCATGAGCTACTTTGAGGGGAACGGCTACGACATCACCGTCTTCGACACGGCGCCGACGGGCCATACCCTGCGGCTCCTGGAGCTTCCCACCGACTGGAAGGGGTTCATCGATCTGGGGACGCTGACGAAGCAGACCTCGGAGGCCACGCAGAACAAATACGGCGACGTCATCGAAAAAATGCGCAATGGCGACAAGAGCGCCTTTGTTTTCGTGATGTACCCCGAATACACGCCCATCATCGAGGCCTGGCGGGCCGCCGAGGACCTGAAAAAGCAGGTTGGGATCGAAACGGCGATGGTGGCCGTCAACTATCTCCTGCCGCAGGATGCGGGGAACAACGCCTTCTTCGGCAGGAGGAGAAAACAACAGGAGAAATACCTTTCCGACATCGAAAGTCGGTTCCGCAAACCGATGCTCTTCGCGCCGCTGCTCGACCACGAACCGAAGGGGCTGGAGGCCCTGCGGCTGTTCGGACGGGAGATGTACGGTGTCAATTGATTTTTGTATTCATAACCCCTTGGTATTTGATAGTTCAGAATTTTTAATCATGATTCGATCATGAGAGGAGGAATTTATGACGGACGGGGTTGCGAAAAGATTGTCGTTTCTGGATCGGTATCTGACACTGTGGATCTTCATCGCCATCGGGTTGGGGATCGGCATCGGTTATTTTCTGCCGGGGTTGTCGAATTTCATCACCGGCCTGCAGGTGGGAACGACATCCATTCCCATTGCCGCGGGGCTGATCCTGATGATGTACCCGCCCCTGGCTCGGGTCAAGTATGAGGAGATGGGAAAGGTCTTTAAAAACAAGCGGATGCTTGTTATTTCCCTTCTGCAGAACTGGGTCATCGGCCCCCTGGTCATGTTTGTCCTGGCAATCATCTTCCTCCACAACTACCCCGAGTACATGATCGGCGTCATCCTCGTAGGGCTCGCCCGCTGCATCGCCATGGTCATCGTCTGGAACGAGCTTGCCGGCGGAGACCGGGAGCTGGCCGTAGGGCTCGTGGCCTTCAACGCCATTGCCCAGGTCCTCTTCTACGCCGTGTACATCTACTTCTTCATTACCCTGATGCTCAACTGGCTGGGCCTGGCGGAAGGCCTCAACATCCATGTTTCCATGGCGGAGTCGGCCAAGACGGTCTTCATCTATCTCGGAATCCCGTTCCTGGCGGGCCTCATCACCCGCTACGGCCTCATCGCTGCCAAAGGGGAGACCTGGTTCAACACCGCTTTCATGCCGAAACTCAGCCCCCTGACGCTCGTGGCGCTATTGTTCACCATCGTGATCATGTTCTCCACCCAGGGGAACAAGATCATCGAATCCCCGCTGGATGTCTTCATCGTGGCTCTCCCTCTGGCCTGTTACTTTCTCATCATGTGGTTCTCGACTTTCTTCATTATCCGGAAGATCGGCGGGAACTACGCCCAGACGACGGCCGTCTCCTTCACCGCATCCTCCAACGATTTTGAGCTGGCCATCGCGGTGGCCATCGCCATCTTCGGCATCGATTCCGGCCAGGCCTTCGCCACGGTGATCGGGCCGCTGCTGGAAGTCCCGATCCTGATCATGCTTGTCAACGTGGCGCTCCGGTTCAAGAGGAAGTACTTTCCGGAGGCGAAGGAATCGCTGGAGGCCATCTGCCGCATCGAGGTGAAACGTTGTGAATAGGGGAGCGGCAGGAACTGGGGAGACGATGAACCAAATGACGGACATTCTACCCTGCACGGCCGAACTACAGTAGGAAAAATCTGGACTTACATCCCGGAAACCAAATCAATAACAGGAAAATATCGTCACATTATGGTAAAATCGGCTGCAAGCAGGGGGTGCCAGGCGGACAAAGAATAAGGAATCTCTTTGTTTTTCGACCACGAACCGAAGGGCTTTCGACCCTGAGAAAGTTGGGAGAAACCCATTCATGTCAGGAAGAAGGAATATGCAGGCGAACCGGGAGATAATCGAGCAATTGTTTTCCGAAACCGGCGTCAGGGTCAACGGTCCCGATCCCTGGGACATTCAGGTGCGGGATGAGCGGTTTTACACCCGCGTACTGAAAGAGGGAAGCCTCGGGCTTGGGGAAGCTTACATGGAGGGTTGGTGGGACTGTCTGCGGATCGATGAATTCATCTGTCGTCTTCTCAAGGGAAAACTGGAGGAGAAAATCAAACGAAACCTCCGATCTCTCTTCTTTTACCTTTCCGCCCGGATCTTCAATCTCCAGTCGCCGTCCCGGGCGGGGATCATCGCCCGGAAGCATTACGATCTCGGGAACGACCTCTTTTTTTCCTTCTTGGACCCCGACAACCAGTACAGTTGCGCCTACTTTCAGGGAACTGACGATCTGGCGGAAGCCCAGCAGAAAAAGCTCGACCTCATCTGCCGGAAAATCGATCTGCACCGCCAGGATCATCTCCTTGACATCGGCTGCGGCTGGGGCGGTCTTGCCCGCTATGCCGCCGATCATTACGGTTGCTCCGTAACGGCTGTCAATATCTCCGAGGAGCAGATCCGGTACGCCCGGGAATTATGTAAAAATCTGCCGGTGAAAATCCTCCATGAGGACTACCGGCAGATCCAGGGAAGCTTCGACAAGATTGTATCCGTTGGGATGTTCGAACACGTGGGAATGAAAAACTACGGGATGTTTATGAGAGTCGCCCACCGCTGCCTGAAAGAGGAGGGAATATTCCTGCTCCACACCATCGGCCGCAATGCCTCCCGGGTCAACTGCGACCCCTGGATCAACCGCTATATCTTTCCCAACGGGATGCTGCCCAGCATCGCCCAGATCGGCAGGGCCGCAGAGGGGCTCTTTGTGATTGAGGACATCCATAACCTGGGCGCTCACTATGAAAAAACCCTCATGTCCTGGAATGACCGCTTTCAAAAAGCATGGACCAGACTCGCTGGAAGATATGACAAGATTTTCAAGAGGATGTGGGAATACTACCTCCTCGCCTACGCCGGGGCCTTCCGCGCCCGGCATATTCAGGTCTGGCAGATCGTCATGACCAAACCAGGCGCCGGCCAGCCGGTGTGCCGGTTCGTTTAGGAGGCGGCAGAGGGTGGATCCGGTTCATAAGCGCATCAACGAAGACGCCCCCGAAGCGGAGCTTTGGGGACGGTCAGTGAAAACATCTGAAAGAGAGGATTGGAACGATTGCTTCCTGGCTGCCGGGAAAGTGGGAATAAGAGGCCGGGTGATCGGGGTGGATATGACGCCGGAAATGGTCGATAAGGCGAGGGGAAACGCACGCAAAGGCGGCAACGGAAACGTGGAATTCCGCCCGGGGGGAATACCGACATATTTTCAGCAGCAAAGAAGAACTTGAAAAGAAGGAAAGTTATGTTAGGATAGGCATGAAAAGATAAACCACAGGGGAGATTCATTGCGATGAAAGGAACGGCGTCCAAGGCACAGGAGACGGGAAAATACCTTGTCTGGTTCGATACGGAATACTCCGGCCTTGACCTGGAGAAGGCCTCTCTGCTCCAGGTTTCCGCCTTGATCACGGATATGTCCCTAAGACGCGTCCTTCCCCAGGAGATGGACATCCGTATCGCCATCCGGCTGACGGACGATGTTGCTCTCGGCCCCTGGGTAGAACAGAACCTCCCCGACCTGGTTTCGGCCTGTCGGTCCCCTTCGGCCATGGAATGCGACGAGGCCGATCGACGCCTCGCCGACTACATCGATGCCGCGGCGGGTCCCCCCGCAGAACGGGAAAACATGCGGCCCCTCCTGGCGGGTAACAGTGTCCATGCCGACTGGTGGCTCGCCATGCGATTCCTGCCCCGGTTTATCAACCGTCTTCACTATCGGCACATGGACGTAACGGTCCTGAAAATCGAGTGGGGTCGTCTCAACCCGGATCTGGAATTCGAAAAGGAAGATCCCGAAAATATAAGACGATATTTCCCGGAGGCCCGGTTGTTCCCTGCGGGGGGCCGCCATGATGCCTATTATGACATCCAGGCATCCATTGCCGAGTTAGCCTTTTACCGACAGCACCTTTTACATGATTAAAGGAACCCCGGTATGCTGACAGAACAACAGAAAATGGAGGCCCTCGTCGACCTGAGCATGGAACTCCATCAGGTGAAGGATATCGACATTCTGATGGAAAATATCCTGACATGGGCGAGGAACTTCGCCGCCGCCGATGCCGGTTCCATTTACCTGAAAGACGGGAACCGGCTGAAGTTCAGCTATACCCAGAACGAAACCTTGCAGCGGCGCCTGCATCCTGGTGAAAAGCTGATCTACAGCACCTTCGAGATTCCCGTCGACAGAACCAGCATTGCCGGTTATGTCGCCTCAAGCGGTGAACAACTGCATATCGCCGACACGGAAAACATGGATCCCGCCCTCCCCTTCAGGTTCAACCGCGCCTTTGATGAAGCCTCGGGCTACTGGACCCAATCCCTTCTGACCACTCCCCTGAAAACCTCCAGGGGCGACGTTGTGGGAATCCTCCAGATCATCAACTGCCGGACGGCGGAAGGCCGGAAGATCCCCTTTCCCCCGGATACGGAGCGATTCATGGCCGTCTTTGCCGGGATGGCCGCCATCGCCCTGGAGCGGGCAAAGATGATGCGGGAGATGATCCTCCGCACCATTCGCATGGCGGAGATGCGCGACCCGAAGGAAACGGGGGCCCATGTCAATCGGGTCGCCGGTTATGCCATCGAGATATATGAATCATGGGCGAAAAAAAACGGAGTCGCCGACACGGATATCAACCGGAACCGTGATATACTGCGCATGGCGGCTATGCTCCACGATATCGGCAAGGTTGCCATTGCCGATGCCATTCTGAAAAAGCCGGGCAAACTGACCGAGGAAGAGTACGAAATCATGAAACGGCACACCATCCTGGGGGCCCGCCTCTTCAGCGACAAGAGCTCGGATTTTGACGACGCTGCCGCGGAGGTTGCCCTGAATCACCACAACCGGTGGGATGGGAAGGGTTATCCCGGTCACGTGGACCCGGAAAACGAGACCCCCCTTCCGGGCCATAAGGGACCCGACGGACATCCCCTCGGAAAATCCGGGATGGAAATCCCCCTCTACGGACGGATCACGGCTATTGCCGACATCTTTGACGCCCTGTCCTCCAGAAGGAGTTACAAGGAACCGTGGACGGAAGAACAATGCCTGAAGACAATGGAAGAAAACAGGGGAACGATCTTCGACCCCGAGTTGATCGATCATTTCTTCCAGTGCCTCCCATCGATCCGACAGATCCAACAGCGTTACCGGGAAGAAGACTCGCCTTGAGGATCACCCGGCGCCATGAAAACCAAGGACCAACGTTCCCATGATCTTCTCCGGGTTCCACGTTTTTTGCGGCAACCGCATATCGCCCCTGATCGCGTCGTCTCCATTCACCGGCAAGCCTTCAGGATGATATCCCCCTTACCTCATTCATTTTTTGCTTATTTTTCCCGGAAATCAGGTGTAAGGGCATCATCATTCTTCCCCCTGCCTGTTTGCGGGCGGGGCGTATTCCCTTCGGGCCGATCATTTTCGAGCCCGGTCCCGCGGGTGCAGGAAGACGATCTCGCAAGGGAGGGCATCTCCGATGGGAAGACGAAGCGTACGGCCCGTTCGTAGAGCAGATAATCCCACGCCCAGTTGATGAGAACCATCATCCGGTTGCGGAAACCGATGAGGTTAAAGAGGTGGATGACGAGCCAGAGGATCCAGGCAAAGAAACCGGTGTACGTCCTTGAACCGATGGCCACGCCCGCGGTGTTGCGGCCGATCGCGATCATCGCACCCCGATCGCGGTAACGGAAAGGCTGGAGCGCCTTTCCCTCAATTTGCCGCAGGATGTTTTGGGCGGCGGCTATAGCGGATTGGATAGCCACCTGCGCAACCATAGGCAGCACACGACCATTCTCGCTGATCGAAGCCATGTCCCCAACCACGTAAATTTCCGGGTGGCCGGGCGCCTGCAGCGTCGGCAGGACGGGAACCCGTCCCCCCCGTTCCGTGGCGAGGCCCGACAGGTTGGCGATCAGTTCTCCCTTGACACCGGCGGTCCAAACGACGGTCCGGGTGGAAATATGATCTTGACCGCTCAAGATCACCGTGTCCGGGGCTACTTCCAAGACTTTCGCTCCCAAGAGCACATCAACCCCCATCTTCTTGAGCCTCTCAAGCGTGTAGTCGCGCACGGACGCCGGCATGTTGGCGACCAGGCTGTCCGCCGCCTCGAGAATAACGATCCGGACGTCGCGGAAATCGATCGTCCGGTAGTCCCGAACGAGGGGGCCGCGGACAAGTTCGCTCAGTGCGCCGGCGTACTCCACTCCGGTTGCCCCGCCGCCCACGATGACAAAGGTGAGAAGGGCTTTGCGCTTAACTTCGTCCGTTTCACGGGCGGCTCCCTCGAAACAGCAGATGATGTGGTTCTTCAGGGCAACTGCCTCTTCAAGCGTCTTCAGACAATAGGCATGGGCTTCCACCCCAGGTATGCCAAACGAATGGGTTATGCTTCCCGTGGCTAAAATCAGGTAATCGTAAGAAATCGCCTCGCCATCGGTCTCGATAACGCGGTTTTGCAGGTCAATCCGCCGGGCATGGGCCAGGACAAAGTCGATGTTCGGGAAGTTCGAGATGATGCTGCGCACGGGGTAGGCGATATCCTCCGCTTCCAGTTCGGCGGCTGCCACCTGGTAGAGGAGAGCAAGGAAGGTGTGGTAGTTGTTCCTGTCGACGACGAGGACTTCGACAGGTTGCTTCGCCAGGTTCCGGGCAGCCCATAGTCCGCCGAAGCCCGCACCGATAACAACCACTCTCGGCTTTCCGTTCCTGTTCATTTTTCATCCCCTCTTTATCTGCCTGCCGGTTTCCGGGTCAAGGAATATCATGCCATCGCCCGTCGTGGCAAGGGTCTTTCCACCGGGACGAAAGACGAAATCGTAAAACTGTCCACTGATGAAATCCTTTCGGTACTTGCGGTCATACATCAGGAACGATTTGTTAGACAGGCTGATCGCTTTAGATCTGTCAAAACTGATTAAAATATGCAAAAATCTTTAATACGAATGTCGGTCGAACGATTTGCCAAGGTTCTCACCGCCCATCTGACCGCCTTTGTGTAAAGAGATGCCTTCAACCATCCACAGACTGATCAACGGAGACGCACGGGACCTGTCGTTCGTGGCGGACGAGTCCGTCCATCTCGTCGTCACGTTGCCCCCCTATTGGAACCTCAAGCGCTACAACGAGAACCCTGATCAACTCGGGCATGTTCAGGATTACGAGGCATTCCTAAATGAGTTGGAGAAGGTCTGGCGGCAGGTGTTCCGCATTCTTGTTCCCGGCGGCCGCCTGGTCTGCGTTGTCGGGGACGTGTGCGTGGCGCGTCGCGATTTTGGGCGACACCTCGTCTTCCCGCTTCACGCGGACATCTGCGTCATCTGCCGCCGACTCGGCTTTGACAATCTGAACCCCATCAT
>Ga0154726_1091_pt4 | contig 18362 bp, 20 predicted proteins | sample Rifle2008BG16ft_FD_105734 | JGI IMG/M metagenome (GOLD analysis project Ga0154726, IMG submission 105734) | Deltaproteobacteria bacterium RBG_16_58_17
TTGTCGCCAGGACCCGCATGTCCAGGTGGAAGGTGAGATCCACCGGGTTGGCGCTGGCGGCATGAGGCATGATCAGCGGCCGGATTCCGGCCTGCAGGGCGTCGGAGAACCGAGGGACAGTCATTCCGCCCTGATCAGCGTTATGGGAGATGGCCGTTCCCGGTCCCCCGGAGTTGGTGACGACGGCAAGCCTGTTGCCGCGCAGGGGCGGCTGCGTGGCGTGGACCCACCCGTGGGAGTAGAGCTCTTCGATGGAGCGGCAGCGGATGATCCCGGCCTGGCGAAAGATGCCGTCGTAGAGAAAATCGGGACCGGCCAGGGCGCCGGTGTGGCTCAAGCCCGCCCGGGCGCCGGCGACCGATCCGCCGACGTACTGGGCGAGGACCGGTTTGCGGGGCGTGATCCGCTGGGCGGTCTCGATGAACCGCCGGCCGTCGCGGATTCCCTCGATGTAGAGAATGATCGCCTTCGTCTGTTCGTCCTCGCCCAGGTATTCCAGGACGTCGGTGATATCGATGTCGGCCTCGTTTCCGCAACTGACCGCCTTGCTGAAGCGGATCCCCCGTTCCCGGAGATAGGATAGCGTCTGGGTCACGTAGGTGCCGCTCTGGGATGCCATGCCGAGCCGGCCCGGCCTTTTCTCAAGTTCTGAGATGGTGACGTTCAGGGAAATCGCGGTGTTCAGTATCCCGATGCAGTTGGGGCCTAAGAAACGAATACCGTAGGTTTTGGCGATCTCGCGGAGCCGTTCCTCCAGTTTCCGTCCCTCCTCCCCGGTCTCCCTAAAACCGGCGCTGACGACGATCGCCCGCTTTGTTCCGATTCTGGCGAAATCTTCGAGGAGAGGGGCGACCTGGGATGTCGGAACGACCAGCATGGCCAGGTCCGGGACCTCGGGGAGATCCAGGGGCGAGGCATAGGCCTTGTGCCCCAGGACGGTCTTTTCCTTGGGGTGGATGGGGTAGAATTTCCCCTGCCATCCGTCCTTGAGGAGGGAGAGGGCCTGCAGGGTGCCCATTTTCGCCGGGTTGTTGCCCGCGCCGGCGACGGCGATGGAGCGTGGATGCAAGAGCAGATGCAGCGGATTTTCCGGCATAAGTGTTCTCCTTGTTGGCAAATCATCATGAGCGTAAGTTGAAGCAGCGGCACTATAGGGAATCCGCTGCGCCCTGTCAAGAAGAAGCGAGGACTCCTAAAATTATGCGCTTTACAAAAGGTCGCTTTGTCGATTAAATAGAAATACGGTGAACTTGTTGATTCGCTGGCCGGCAGTGCAAATTTCCGGAAAGGGACGGACGAAAGGAGCAGGCGACCATGGCAGGAGAATCGGTTTCCAATTCACCCTACGATGTCGTGATCATAGGCGGGGGCCCGGCGGGGCTGACCGCGGGGATGTACGCCGCCCGGGCGAACCTCCGGACGCTCGCGATTGCGGGCGACTCGACGGTGAGCCAGGTGACCGTCACCGACCTCATCGAGAACTACCCGGGGATTTCGGAGGGGATCAACGGCTTCGACCTTGCCGAACGCTTTAAGGCGCAGGCCGTCCAGTTCGGTCTGGAGACAGCCTCCGGCGATGTGACGGAGGTGACGGGGAAGCGGTGGGGCGACAAGGACGGCTGGGAGATCGCCGCCGGCGAGATGCGCTTCGGGGCGCTCGCCGTGATTATCGCCACAGGGGCTAACTGGCGGCGTCTCGGCGTGCCGGGCGAGGAGCGGTTCATCGGCAAGGGCGTCTCATTCTGCGCCACCTGCGACGGCCCCTTCTATAAAAACCGGGAGGTCGCGGTCGTCGGCGGGGGCGACACGGCCATCCAGGAGGCGCTCTACCTCACCCGCTTCGCGAAGAAGGTGACGGTCATCCACCGGCGTGACCGCCTCCGCGCCACGGCGATCCTCCGGAAGCGGGCCTTCGCCAGCGAGAAGATCGCCTTCGCCTGGGACTCCGTCGTCGAGTCGATCGACGGCCTCGACCTGGTCCAGGAGGTCCGGCTGAAGGACATCAAGACGGGGGCCCTCAGCAAACTTTCCGTGAACGGGATCTTCGTCTTCGTAGGCCTCACTCCGAATACGGCCCCCTTCCGGGAACTGGTCCGTGTAGATGCGGGCGGCTACATCACAACGGACGCGCACATGCAGACGTCGGTTCCGGGGATCTTCGCCTGCGGGGACTGCATCGCCAAGCGCCTCCGCCAGGTTGTCACGGCCTGCGGAGACGGGGCGACGGCGGCCTTTTCCGCCCAGCTCTACGTCGAAGAACTGAAAGGGGAAGCCTACTGATGCAGGATTTTATCGCGGCCTGGCGGCACATCCCGGCAAGCCTGAGCCCGAACCTCTTCCAGATCGGCGCATTTCAGCTCCGCTACTACAGCCTGATGTACCTGGCGGGCTTCTTGTGCACCTATGTCCTCGTCATGCGCCGGATCAGGCGCGAGGGCTACCCATACACGGCGGAGCAGATCCAGGACTACTTCGTTTGGGCGATCCTCGGGGTGATACTGGGCGGCCGCCTGGGATATGTATTTTTCTACAACCCGGGCTACTACCTCCGGCACCCGCTGGAGATCCTCCTTCCCTTCGAGTTTACCGGAGGTTTTCACTTCATCGGGATAAGCGGGATGTCCTACCACGGCGGCGCCATCGCCATCCTAACTGCATCCATTGTCTTCTGCCGCAAACGGAAGATCAATTTCTGGCGCTTCGCCGACCTCTTCTGCCCGGCCATCCCGCTCGGCTACACCTTCGGCCGGATCGGCAACTTCATCAACGGCGAACTCTACGGCCGGGCGACAGACGTTCCCTGGGGAATGGTCTTCCCCCTCGACCCGCTGCACCTGCTCCGCCATCCCTCACAGCTCTACGAGGCATTCTTCGAAGGTATCGTCCTGTTCGCCGTCCTCTGGCTGATCCGTCGGAAGAGCCCCTTCGACGGCGCCCTGTTCGCCTTTTACCTTATCGGCTACGGCGTCATCCGTTTCTTCATCGAGTTTTTCCGGGAGCCGGACACGCAGTTGGGCTTCGTCCTTGGCCCCTTCAGCATGGGCCAGCTCCTCTGTTTCCTGATGATCGCTGCCGGCGGTTCGCTCTACGCCCTCCGCCGGAAATAGGTAAAAGGGAGAAAGGAGTGCACTATGGGAAAACGGGTCGTGATTATCGGAGCCGGGGCGGGCGGCGCTTCCGTCGCGGCCGAGGCCGGACGGAGAGACCCGTCGCTCGCGATCGCCATGATTGAGCAGCGCGGGCAGGTCTCCGTGGCCGCCTGACCGATGCCCTATTACATCGGGGATGTAATCAAGGAAGAAAAGAAGCTGATCGCCCGGACGCCGGAAAGGTTCCGGGAAACGGGGGTCGATGTCCGGATCGATACCCGGGTGGAGGAGGTCGATGAGAAGGCCGGGCAGGTCCGCCTGTCGGACGGCGGGGTACTGCCTTACGACGTTGTCGTCCTGGGAACGGGAACGACGCCGCTCATGCCCGGGATACCGGGTGAGGACAGGGAAGGTGTTTTCACGCTGAAGAAGTTCACCGATGCCCTCCGGATCAAGGCCTGGCTTAGGGAGGTTCCCTGCCGGAAGGCGATCATCGTCGGGGCCGGTTTCATCGGGATGGAGATGAGCGAGGCGTTCAGGAATCTCGGGATCGAGACCAGCGTTTACCACCGCGGGACGCTTCCCGTGAACCGCTGGGACCCCGAATTCTCTCAGGTCGTTCTGGACGAGCTCAGGCGCCATGAAGTGGGCTTCGTCACGGAGACGGAAACGAAGGCCGTGGAGGCGGGGAAGGACCATAGGCTCCGCCTGGTGACGAACCACGGCGAGGAGGAGGCGGACATCATTCTGTTGGCCGTCGGGATCAGGCCGGAAGTGACGCTGGCCCGGCAGATGGGGCTCCCGCTCGGGAAGACAGGCGCGATCCAGGTCAATTTCTCCCAGCAGACCCCCCGGGGAGGGGTCTATGCGGTGGGCGACTGCTGCGAATCCTTCCACCGGGTGAGCGGCCGCTGGGTCAATATCCCCCTCGGCGACATCGCCAACAAGCAGGGACGCGTTGCCGGCGTAAACATCGGCGGAGGGGCGCTGACCTTTCCGGGGATAGTGGGGGCTCAGTCCTTCAAGGTCTTCGATCTGGAGGTCGCGGCGACGGGCCTCGACGAACGGGAGGCGATTGAGGCTGGTTTCCATCCGGTGAGCACGCTGGTCTGGGGGAACGCGATCGCGGGCCCCATGCCGGGCAACAGGAAGCTAGGGCTCAAGCTGATCGCGGACCGGGCGATGGGAAAACTCTTGGGGGCGCAGGCGGTTGGCGAGATGGGAGCGGTGAGCCGGATCAATGTCCTATCTTGCGCACTGTGGGCGGGTTTGAGCCTCGACGACGCCGGCTGGCTGGATTTAGCCTACGCGCCGCCGTTCAGCGGCTCCCGGGACCCGATCCACATCACTGCCCAGGCGCTCCGGCGGCAGATCTGAAAAGGGTGGACGGTGTGAAGGAGGGGGAGGGCTCATCCGATGACACAACCGCACAAAGCGCAGCTGAAGCGGTGGGGAAAACTGACGATGGAGAAATACCGCCGCCGGGAAGGCCTGTTCCTGGCGGAGGGGGGTAAGGTTGTCGGCGAGCTGCTCCGGAGCGGTCGCCAGGCGGAGGCCCTGCTGGTTTGCGAGGAAAACGCCGGCCGGTGGGAGACCCTCCTCGCCGGGGCGCCGGCGGGAATCGGGATCTACCTCCTTACCGCCCGCGAATGGGCCGCCCTGAGCCAGGACCAGACCCCGGAGGGGGTGATGGCCGTAGCCGCCATGGCGCCGCCGGTCGATCCGGGCCGCCTGTTGGATGGGCCCGGGCCGCTTCTTCTGCTCCACGAGGCGAGCAACCCCAACAACCTCGGCGCCCTCCTCAGGACGGCGCACTGGTTCGGCTTCCGGACGGTGATCCTCAGCACCGGTTCCGTCGAGGCGGCGAATCCCAAGGTTGTCCGGACATCGATGGGCAGCCTTTTCCATCTGACAGTGGCCGAGGAGGTCGATTTCGAGCAACTACTCCCGGCGCTCCGGGGACGTTTCCGCGTGGTGGGCGGCGAGGTGAGGGAAGGGGTCCCCCCCCATCCCTGTCCGGCGGCGACGGCGCTTCTGTTGGGGAGCGAAAGCCACGGCCTGCCGGAAAAACTTCTCGTGCAGACCGACGAGCGGTGGCGGATCCCCGGTGTGGGAGGGGCGGAGTCTCTGAGCCTCCCGCAGGCGGCGGCGATCATGATGTATGAGTGCGTCAAGCGGACGGCCCCGTGAGGCGAGGTGATGGAAAGGTTCATCCAGGTGATGACGGCGACGGAAAAAAGGGAGGATGCCGAAAGGATCGCCCGGTCGCTCGTGGAGCTGCGGCTCGCCGGCTGCGTCCAGATCGTGGGGCCAATCGAAAGCATCTACCGCTGGAAGGGCCGCATCGAGACCACCGGCGAGTGGCTCTGCCTGATCAAGAGCCGGGAAGACCGCTACGGGGCGATCGAGGAAGCAATCCGCTCTCTCCACCCCTACGAGACGCCGGAGATCATCGCCGTTTCTGTTGTGGCCGGGAGCCGTGACTATCTTGACTGGCTCGGGAAAGAACTGATGGCGCCCTGCGAGGAATGAATTTTCCCCCCCTTCTTGATTTAAGTCAAACCATCCCGCCGACATCGGGCGTTTTAGGTCCGTAAAGTTTTCGTAGAAGGAATCGGGAAGAAACATAAAACCGATCTTCAAAAATCAGCCCCGCGAACGATCTTCCGGGGCTCGTCGCCCAGGGCGAGGCGCACGGCATCCAGTCCTATCTTGCCGCGCGGCGCTGGAGATGGAGAAAGAGACAGCCTGCAAATCATCTTGACTGAATAATTATCCCTATGTATAGCTATTGCAGCCGATAATACGCTTCAGGAGGATCAACAATGGAATCGATCCTGCGAGACCGGCCACGATGGCTGACACCCGTATCTGTCTTCGCTATTCTATTCGGTCTACTGACCATAAAGGAGGGCGGTGCGGTTCTCTTCATTGATGGCGCTGCTCGGAAGGCCGCAGGCAATTATGTCCCTTTTGTCCTCTGGTTTAATTTCAGTGCCGGTTTCTTCTACATTGCGGCTGGCATCGGCTTATGGCGGATGCGGCTATGGTCGGCTCGACTGGCCGCCCTGATTGCGGCGCTGACGCTATTGGTATTTACAGTATTCGGCGTTCATGCCTTCAGAGGCGGGGCTTATGAACTGCGTACCGTCATGGCAATGACCCTGCGTTCACTAGTGTGGTTGGCCATCTCATACGCGGCAAACAGGTTCTTTTCTCCCAGAGTCAAGGTCTAGCGGTCTTTGCGCCTCATGTGAAATGATCCGGGGTTGGCTACCATAGAGAGATAAAGCGTTTGGATGTCATGCCTTCTGAGATATCAATCCCCTGACCCCGCCAAGAGCCGTATTAACCAGGAACAGAACCAGCGATGCCGCATTCAGCAAACCACCCCACTTTACAGCGGATGCCGTTGATGTCAAATCTCCCGTAATCCTTAGTACGAGCGAGAACTCAAGGAGCGCAAAGTGGAAATAGAAGAGCGGGGTATAGATTATGGGGACCTGCAGTACCGCAGGGAAGATTATGGGGGCATGACCGAAGATCATGGCAAAGACAAACCCTAAGAAAAGGGAATGGAGCATTGCGTCGTATGTAGGTGTCCCCCCCATGAGTTCCCCTGTGAATAGCGCGAATAATCCGCTTACCCCCAGCCAGAAATAACCAGAAAGGAGACAAACGGCCACAAATCTGGTCAACCCCTGCATCCTGACCGTTTTTGTGGCGATATCGTGCCGGACGAGCCAAACTGTGAGGGCCACTATCCCCAGACCAAGGGCCCTTATCCCTATGGCTGGATTTGATATAGAATACACAACTCCAGCCAGAAAGAGGCCGATGGCCGCGAAGAATATAAAGTACGATGACCTTGAGGGTGAGAGGAGCCTGCTCAGATCAAGCCTCTCCCCTGCTATAGTAAGGATGAGATACCCAGCCCACCAGGAGACAACCAGGTAAACAGGATAACCTGCAAGCCAGAGTATATTGCCGACAAGCCACAACAGGGCCCCTAAACCCATGGTTACCGTAAAGACTGCAAGCTGTCGGCGCAGTATGGCTATAAATGCCATTACGAAGAAAAGGCTTCCGGCTGTAATCAACAGGCGTCCGGCTGTCTCTTGCTGCGTAAAGATAACTAAGGCGCTCCCGATGCCTGAAAGGAACGGTGCAAGGTATGCCCATGGCCTGTCAAGGGCAACAGCCCTCTCAAGACCGATAACTGTCCCTAAAAACCCACACACCATAAGGGGACCGTGAAAGACAAGGAGCCCGGATCTTAATTCAGGGATATCCCATCCAAGGTGGGAGAGTCCTGTCCAGAGGCCAGCTACAAGAGAGAGCATACCGAGAAGCATGAGAGGGAATCGCAGGCGATACCATGATATCATTTGATCCTCCCCATAATCTTTTTCGCTGAATCTGACATCATCTCTGCATCCCATGGCGGCGACCAGACCAGTTCCACCTCTACCGATTTGGCATCTGGGAACCTTTTTTTGATGGTTCCTTTCGCCTGGTCCTTAAGCATACCTCCCATAGGGCATGCAGCTGTAGTCATTGTCATGGTCACATGGATATGCCCATCCTTGTCCTCGGCAGTATAGACCAATCCCAAGTCAGCTATGTTTATCCCTATCTCTGGGTCAATGATATCCCGTAATGAATCGAATATCTGTTCTTTTGTGATCATAATTCCCCTTTTCAACAAGAGCTATGGCACATTTCAAAATTAATCTATAGCAAAGTATACACCTACTGGTCCCCACTTAAAACCAGTACTCGGGATATTTCCTCTCTTTCGCCAGGTTGTTCACGATCAGGGCCACGATCAGCAGGATCACAGCGCCGGCCCCGGCGGGAACAAGGGCGTAGAAATAGCCCAGGTTGTGTATCTTCGTTCCGCCGATCACGGCAATCAAGGCGGTCGCTCCACCCGGTGGATGGAGCGTTTTGGTGGCCAGCATCGCCACGATCGCCAGGGAAACGGACGTTGATGCCGCCAACCAGGCGAAGTTTCCGAAGATCTGCTGGCAGGCTACCCCAACGAGGCCGGATATAATATGCCCGCCTACAAGGTTCCGCGGTTGCGCTAGGGGACTTTTCACGGCGCCGTAAGCCAAAACCGCGGAAGCGCCAAAGGAACCGATGAGAAGCGTGAGGTCGCGAGGTTCAAAATAACGGGAAGACAGATAGGCACAGATCATGATACCGATTGAAGCGCCTAACCAGGACCAGAACAGTTCCTCTGCTCCCACTCCCGGCGGGCTTTGGGCGCCGCCTTTCATCTTTGCGAAATACTTCTTTATTTCCATGACGGATGCTCCCGTCTATTCTTTAGCTATCACCAGTCAGGCCTTCTTACCTATTGTCCTGACAATGTCTCCGCGGGAAACTATGCCCACCAGCCTCCCTTCCCCATCCACGACCGGCAAGCGCTTAATTCGTCGCTCATCAAGAAGCAGTGCAGCTTTTTTAATATCCTCATCGGGGCCTATAGTTAAAGCAGGGGAGGTCATGACATCTTGCACCCGATTGCCGGCTGTGGTTTTTGCCCTCACTGCCTCCCCCAGGATGTTCTGCAGAATGTCCTTGAAGGTATGATCTTTTTTCATCCCCACGAGTTGCAAGAGATCCGCCTCGCTAATGACGCCGACCACCCGCTTTTCATTGTCTACCACAGGCATGCCGCTGATCTTGTGTTCAGACAAAAGGTGCGCCGCTTCATGAAGCTCAGCTGCCATCCCAACAGCTACAACAATACCCGTCATCACCTCTTTTACCGGAATTTTCGCGGCGATCCTCTGCTGTGCGTGCCGCAGGGCAATCTCGTAAATCCGCTCGAGATCCGCTTCCGTAACATCCACATAAGTCTTCATTTCTTTGAGCGCGGCACGCAGGTCTTCTCTCTCAAGAGGCGTTGCTCTCCCATTGTCAGTCATAAGCTTCCTTTTAAAAGCATAGGGTAATCAGCACCTCACCCGGTTGCCAACTTTTTTGCAGCTCTTCCTTACCATTAAATGAGACACCATCCTATTGATGGTGTTATTTCTGTTTTCCCTTTCTTCTTGCGCAGAGGATAGGGTCGAATCAGGCGTTCAGGACCTGACCCGACCCGGTCCGGTCAGTCCGGTCAACCTGCGGTACATCCCCACCAGCTTCTGCGGCAGGGCTTGGATATCTTCCAGGACCAGAAAGTTCCCCCGCTCAAAAATGGTGGGGAGATATTCCCTTGCCTCTGTGTCCACGGTGATGCAATAAGACTGGATTCCTGAGGCCCGCGCTTCGAGCACGGCCTTCTTGATGTCTTCAATACCGTATTTACCTTCATAGACGTCAAAATCGTTGGGCTTGCCGTCGCTAAGGATGATCATGAGTTTGGTCCGGGCCCGCACATTCTTCAGGATCCCGGTCAAATGACGGATAGCCGGCCCCATCCGGGTATAATCCAGGGGCTTCATCCCGCCGATCCGGGCCTTGATCTCTGGGCCATAGTTCTCTTCAAAGCCTTTGAGCGCATAGAAATCGCACTGCTTTCGGGTTTTGCTGGAAAACCCATAGATAGCGTACCGGTCCCGGATCGCTTCCATGGCCTCACCCAGAAGTAAAAGCGCCTCCCGCTGCTGGTCCATGATCCTCATGTTTTTGACATAGGCGTCTGTGGAGGCCGAGAGATCGGCCAGAAAAGCCGTGGCAATCTCCTTGCGCCGTCTTGACCGTTTGATATAGATCTTCTCGGACGGGGCCACGCCGGCATGGATGTCGGCCAGCGCCTCGATGAAGGCGTCATTGTCCACCTCTTCGCCGTCAATCCGTTTCCTCAGCTTCTGGCACTCAGGTCGGATGGCCATGAACTCCTTCCGTATTCTGGTGAAGAGATGGGTTTCCCTCTGCATCAGGTGATCGGCCCATTCGGCGTCCAGCCGGTCATAGGTCCTCTCACGCAGCGTGCACCAGCCCTTGCGAAAGGAGCCGGTCCGGCAGTCCCATTCATCATAGAGAATCCCGGGGGGACCGTCCCCCGTGTCCACGTCAGCAGCTTCCGTATCGAAATCAAAGTCGTTTTCTACCAGAAGAATGCTCCCGGCCTTGCGTGCAGTCCGGATCATTCCCGTGGATTCCAGTTCGTCCAGTGACTTCCTGAGGTCTTCCACATCCTCATCCGTGTCCAGAGAACGGCTTATATTAAAATACTTGGCGATCATGCTGATCTTTTCGAACCGGTTGAGAAGAATCCCTCTCTTGGCCTCTTCTTCATCAAACTCGGCGGACTCGGGCGTCACCTTTCTTTCTGTGGTGAGTTCCTGTTGTTTATGCTCGGCATTTTCAGTCTCCCCGTCTCCAACGCGGCCCACCGTTTCGACCCGGATGGCCCCTCGAAGCGTCCGGAGCACCGCATTCAGGTTGATCCTCCCCCGGTAGGGCACGGGATCCACTCCCCTGTATTCACCTTCCTGCCGGTTCAGGACTCCCATGATCCGAAGGGCAAGTCGGGCCGAGTCGGAAGCTGTACTCCCGTTCCCGATCAAATGGAGCATCTCTGCCCGATAGGGCTGCGCCCAGGTTTTCACCTCATCCGGGACAGTTGCAAGATCATTTTTAGGATCCAGGCTGATCCGGACAAGTGCCTCCACCCTTGCCTCCTTGGGGGACATGGATGAGACCCCGTTCCGCACGTCCAGGGAAGACTTCTTACAGGCCGCAAAAAGCCGCTTCAGCCCGCCCAGCTCTTCCACGAGGCGCCGCTCCATACGGGCATCTTCAATGAGCGCAAAAAGATCGCGGACCAGATTCGGGTTTTGGATCTTTTCGAAGAGCCCCAGGACCTCGAGGCTGCCGAAGCGGATCTGGCCGTACTTGTGGGCAATTATGGCCTTGTAAACGTTGAAGTTCCCGCCAGTATCGGGGGAAGTGCCGATTTCCTCGGGGAGATAGATCCGTTTCAGGTCCGTGTAGGAATCCTCCGGGCCTGAGGGGACCTGCTTGTTTGCCCCACGGATCAGACCGAAGACATACCCCTTCCCCTCCTGCCAGATCCGGTTTTCCCGCACGCCCAGGGGCTGTTTCATGAGCCCGGAGAGATAAATATCCAGGACCTTCTGAATCTCCTGCAGGCGAACGACGCTCAAAGAAACATCCTGCTTCTCTTGGGTATTCCTGTTGATCGTCTTATCAATGAATGCTTGGATCATGTTCATCCTATAAATTCTAAATCCTGATGCCTGATCTCCACTTCATATCTGCTCATTGGCTATGTTCAAAACACGGATGTAATCAGTTCTTTGATGCCTCGCTTCACATCGGGCTCGTCGGTAATCGGCTGCAGCATGGAAATCTCACAGGCCCTTTGCTCTCGGATACCGCCTTGTATCAACTGCCCGGCATAGATCAGAAGCCGGGTGCTGACCGTCTCCTCGAGCCCTTTGTCCTTGAGGTTCCGGATCTTGCTCCCCAGAAGGACCAGGGAACGGGCGGTCTTTATGTCCACACCGCTTTCGTGTGCCACGATCTCCGCCTCTCTGTCCGCTGCCGGATAGTCAAATTCCAGAGCCAAAAACCGCTGTTTGGTGCTCGGTTTGAGATCCTTGAGGAGGCTCTGGTATCCCGGGTTGAAAGAGATCACCAGCATGAACTCATCCGGTGCAGTCAGGGTCTCCCCGGTCTTCTCCACTGGCAGAATCCTCCGGTCATCGGTCAAAGGATGGATCACCACGGTGGTATCCTGCCTGGCCTCCACGATTTCATCCAGGTAGCAGATGGCCCCGATCCGCACGGCATGGGTCAGCGGCCCGTCGATCCAGACCGTCTCTCCGCCCTTGACCAGGTAACGCCCCACCAGGTCGCTGGCCGTGAGATCATCGTGGCAGGCCACGGTCACCACCGGCCGTCTCAGACGATGCGCCATGTACCGGATGAACCGGGTCTTGCCGCAGCCGGTTGGCCCCTTGAGCATGAGCGGGAGCTTCTTCTGGTAGGCCGTCTCAAATACAGCCGCCTCGTCCCCGATGGGGATGTAATAAGGCGCCGTATCTTCACGCTGTATGTTCATGTCGATCTCCTGGAGATCCCTTTGCATCCGTCATTCCTTCATTCCTTTCATCGAGGGCGGGCAGTTGCCCGCCCTCCTGTTTGTCACACATCATCCCGCCCGTTTGACCCCGCCCTGGAAAAATGCCTTGACGAAAAACAGGACGCCCACGGCAAAGATCACCCCTCCGGCAAGGCGGATGGCATAGAAGAGCCACATCTGGTCTTGCACCACCATGAACGGCATGTGGTTGTAGCGCTCCATAAAGGCCTGGACCACTCCGGCCCCGAACAGGGCCAGGGTCATGTCGGACATGCCGATGACCATGAGCCAGAAAGCGGTCAGGGCGGTCCGCTTGTTAAAGCCGTCTGTGCCCTTCATGGCCGGAATGGCATAGGCCATCATGGCGAGATTGATCATGGCATAGGCGCCGAAAAAGGCCAGATGGCCGTGTGATGCCGTGATCTGGGAACCGTGGGTATATCTGTTGATCTGAGGCAGGGTATGCATGACCCCCCAGACACCGGCCCCCAGAAAGGCAAAGATCGCGCAGCCCAGGGTGAAATAGATGGCCGCCCGGTTCGGATGCGCGCGGCCTGCCTTCTCCATCATGGCGAAGGCATAGATGGTCATGCCCAGGAAGGCAAAGGGTTCAGCGGCCGAGAAGATCCCGCCGATCCAGAGCCAGTAAGCAGGGTACCCTTCCCAGTAATAGTGATGGCCGATCCCCAGGATGCCTGAGAAAAAGGTGATCCCCACGATCACATAGAGCCATTTTTCGAGGACCTCCCGGTCCACGCCGGTCAGCTTCAGGAGCAGAAAGGAGAGCATGGCGCCCATGATCAGTTCCCAGACCCCTTCCACCCAAAGATGTACGGTCCACCACCAGAAATACTTATCCACGGAAAGATTGCGGTAGGCCCCCACGTGGTTTCCGAGTGCGGGAAGGAAGAAAAGCGCGGCGCCGACAAGGCCCATGACAAGCACGATCTGGACCGAGGTCCACTTTCCCCCCTTGACGATGGTCATGATGATATTCAGGACAAAGGCCAGGACCACGACCGTGATCGCCAGCTTGATGATGAAGGGCTGCTCCAGGAACTCGCGTCCGTCGGTTATTCCAAAAAGATACCCGACAATGGCAGCCACTCCGCCGATCACGAATCCAATCAGGTGGATATTGGCCAGGGACGGCGACCAGACTTCGGTCTCGGATTCCTCCACCACCAAGTAGTAGGAGGCGCCCATAAACCCGATGAGTATCCAGACGATCAGCAGATTGATGTGGATGGTCCTCATGACATTAAAATCAATAACCTGATAAAAGAAATCCGGGAACACATACTGGATGCCGATCCAAAGCCCGGCAATCACCTGGAGTACAAAAAGCAGAAGGGCCACTACAAAATGGTTGTAGGCCACACTTTGTGTCTTGTATTTCATCTTCAAATCCTCCTATAGGGTCTTGAGAAAGGCGATGATCGCTTCACTCTGTTCGTCTGAAAAACCATAGACCGGCATAATGCTGCTCGGATTCACCGATTTTGGGTCTCTCAGCCTCTTGTGGAGAGTCTCCATATCAAGTCTCCGCGCCACTCCCGTCAGATCAGGTCCCACGGTCGCCCCAACCCCTTTTATTTTATGGCAGGCTATACAGCCCTTTTCTTTAACGATGGCCTCTCCGCGCTCCATTTCCCTGGCTTCCTGTGCGCTCACAGGATGCCAGGTCTCCGTTCCCTGAACCGCTGCCCTTTGCGGCCTTGGAGGCCAATTGTGGGTATCAATCTTGTCCACCCATTCAAAGAACGCGGTCAGGTGGTTGATCTCTTCATCTGAGAGATGCAGGTTGGGCATCTTGCGCTGCCCCTTCGCGGCCTCAGCGCTTCCGTACCAAACCTTGACCGGATCCTTGAGAAAAGCCCGGATAAAGGCAGGCCCCTTCTGGCTGTAGATATCCTTGAGCTCCGGTGCGAAGTAAGAACCCTCACCGATCAGGGTATGGCAGCCGATGCAGTCATACTTTTCCCAGACCTTCTTCCCCGCGATGACATCATCCGTCAACTTCCCTGAATTCGTGTGCTTCGGTATGGTTGACATGGTATGGATCGACAATACAAAAAAGATCACCAGACAACTCATGGTCCCGATAAAGAACAAGTTCCTTGCGGTATTTTTGGTCATATTGAACCTCCTTAATCGTTATCCTAATTCGAACTCCACCAACAATGACACACACTCCTCCCTTCGTCGCCCCCTCTCTTTTTGTGGAATTAGATAAGTTCCCCTCCAAACCAAAGGGGTTTCCCTGCGGAGAGGGAATCCTGTTATTCCCTCCTGATAATATCACCCTGCAAGCTGACTATGATGTGACTCATGGGGATGTCCGCATTTGCCGCCGCCATCCCTCTTTTGACGATCACCGGCAGCCCCTGACAGCAGGGGACTTCCATCGTAACCACGGTCACGCTCTTAACCCCCGACATTTTAAAGACATCGGTGAATTTCTGGATGTATGCCTCGGCGTCGTCGAATTTCGGGCACCCAACCATGAGCACTTTGCCTTGAAGGAAATGACTGTGAAAAGCCGGATAGGCAAAGGGTACACAGTCGGCAGCGACGAGTAAATCCGCTCCCCTTAGAAAAGGCGCGGTGGGCGGCACTAACTTTATCTGCACCGGCCAATGGGAGAGCGCAGAAACACTGCTCTGCTGGGAAGCCGGCTTGTTGGCCTCGGCACAGGAGGTGAACGGTCTGGCGAAACTCTGCATTTGGGTCGAAGGGCACCCGCAGGCCATCACCGGCACTGCTTTGAGGGGAGGTGTTGGCGCTGATTTCAGATGAAGCTCCACGGCCTTTTCGTCAAAATCATCCGCCTCCCGTTCCTCAATATGGAGAGCGTCGTTGGGACATTCTCCCAGACAGGCGCCGAGACCGTCGCAATACTTTTCTGCTGCCAGGCGGGCCTTGCCATCGACAATCGCAATAGCGCCTTCCGCGCAGGACGGCACACACTGCCCGCAGCCGTCACATTTTTCTTCATCGATATTGATAATCTTCCGTTTAATTTTCATACTATACTCCTCTTTATTTTACTTAATTTTTCCCCGTCTGTCCAGCACATCGCCAGCCAGCTTACGGCCGCCCGTCGTAAAAAAGGATTTTTCCATAATTGCGGCCAGCTTCTCCTCGTTAATCGGTTCTTCCTGTTCTTCCAGGTTCCTAATCAGGTCCGCGTCGTAGACATTCTTGAAATTGTCCGTTTCCTCGTTGCGGGGGTGATGATGGTGGCCGATGATATCGCAGACCTCATCGATGACATCCCTGCTTGCCGACAGTTTTGCCAGAATCTCCCGGGCGATGGGCGGCCCCTCTTCTTCCTGATACCTCGCTTCGGTGCTGCCATACTTGCGTTCCGCCTCGTGAATCCCGATATCGTGGAGATAGGCAGCACAAAGAACCACTACCATGTTTCCCCGCTCTTCCTTCGCAATCTGTTCTGCGTACCGGGCCACCTTTGTGGCATGGGCGATACGCCTGAAGTCCCGTTGGAAGTAACGTTTCATTTCCACCGCCACCCGGTCTTTCAGGAGATCCTTTCTTTCGGCCAGCAGTTCTGGCGGCAACTCTCCCAGGCACTTCATATCCCGTCTCCTTTTCTAAATGGGGCCAGGTTTTGTCGTCACTCGACGACCGGCTTAACGTCGAAATTCCAGACCCCAGTGAATCACCTACCCTTTTATCCCAGAATCGCCTTCAGATCCTCATCCACCGTCGTGATCGGCTTGATGTCGAAGGTCTTGACCAGCACATCCAGCACGTTCGGGGTGATAAAGGCCGGCAGGCTGGGACCCATCCGGATGTTCTTGATTTCCAGGCGCAGCAGGGTCAGCAGGAGAGCCACCGCTTTCTGCTCGTACCAGGAGAGGATCATGGACAGGTCATTGACGCCGACACCGAAGACGTCGGCCAGGGCCGCGGCGATCTGTACGGCCGAGTAGGCGTCATTGCACTGACCGACGTCCAGCAGGCGGGGATGCCGCCGATGACCGAAAAGAGGATGTGTCGTGATGCCCGTTCTTTTAAGAAACCGGCTCACCTTTTTGGTCGATTCACCCGTCACTAAGGTCTTTTTGAGCACAATTCAGGCAGACCTCTCCTGCACGCCTTTTTTTCACGATGCGTTATGACTGGATGTAGGCAGCCCAGGGATATTCGGGGTCTCGATTGAGGTAATCGTCATTCATTGGCAGTTGGCCTGGCCGAGACATATGAACATCTCGACAGAATCCTCGCCTTCCTTACGCTGTGCCCGGGCTTCAGCCTCGGCGCGCCGTACCTCCACGGCTTCATGGCCTAACTGCACAGTCCCGTCCAGGATCGAGTAGACGACTTTGCAGCAATGATCGCCTTTTTTGTAGATCACATAGGCGGGATAAACCTCGTTGATGTAAGTGTCCTCGCCCTCGCGTTCCTGGACAGCCGCGCGGAGCATGTCCCGGATCATGTCCAGGCTGACGTCCGTACCCTGTTTCGCCCGATCAATCGGATCGCCTGTTTTTTTGTCTTTTTTGTCCATCGTGTCGCCTCCTTGTTTTGTTTAATCTCTCAGGGTGAATTCCCCGAAGCTTGCTTCGTTCCTTGTTGTCTTAGATACCCCGCAGCTTGCTGCGGGGAGATTCATTGCACAATAAACGGTTAACGGGGAATAATCCTTGACTTAAGTCAAGTACGAGAAATTATTTTGAGGAATGGGTAAATTTTTTTTCAAGGGCAGCGATAAATGTTTCGCACTGAGCCGGGAGTTCTGCACCCATTGCTCGTTCAGCCTTGTCGAATCCGCTGGCAATTGCGTTTTTATTGGTTTCGGACAAACTCCTGTCCATCCACGGGAAAAGGATTTCGTCTTCTTTTTTGATATGATCGGTGAGAAGTTCTCCGTATGCCTGAAGGTGTTTGATGATGGTGTCCTTGTCCTCTTTTTTGAGGGCCTCTCTCATTGCTTTTACATGGCTGCGTCCCGTTTCATGGTCGCTGTGCATGGCCTGGATAATTTCCGCCTGCCCGTCAAAATATTTGAAAAGGATATCTTCTTCTTTGCCGTGATGAAACTTATCGGCATAGGAACTGATGAAGTCTATCCCCCCGGCTACGACTTCCCTACCTTCCCCGGAAGTCACATCCATGTTGTTGATGACTTCCGGTATCAGCGCCAGCCATCTCTTGATCAGCAGGTGTTCGTCTACCAGCCTTTTTACGGTCGGGGAATAGGTCTTCTCCCGGGTTTTCGGCGGGGAGGCCGACGTCGCTGCCGAGACTGTACCCCGCGGCAAAGGTGAGATTACATCGGCAAGCCTGGCCATCATCTCCTTTTCCACCTCGGGGGGAAGGTTATGAATCGAGACGATGTCCTTGAACAGGCAGGTGCCTACCAGGCAGGCGCCACAGCCGATATCGTATTCATTCAGAATATCGACCAGGTCTGGGAATTCCGTGATGACCTCTTTGATCGGCCTGGGTAGGTGTTTTGCCAAATCTTCCGTTAATTTATCCATAGCTGAAATATGGGTATGACGGCTCATGAAGTCAAGAAATGATTTTTTTAAGAATTTTCTCCATCCCGTTTTTCCCCATGATCTCTCCCAGACGTTCTCCCCCGATGCAGTGATTCTTATAATATTCCACGCACCGGTCGATGATTTCCGGGATCTCATCTTTTTTAAAGATTTCTGGCAGTTCAGTTGCCAGATGCGGATGCCTGCCCAGTTTCCCTCCCAGCAATATCCGGTAGCCGCTTCTGCCCGCCCGTAGGGTGCCGGAAGGGCAGACGGCAATGCATTTCCCGCAGGAAAGACATTTTTTGCCGTCCACGAAGGGGGCATCATCTACAAAAGAGATGGCTTCTTCCCGGCATGTTTTCACACAGGCGCCGCAATCACTGCAAATTTCATCGGTAACGACGGGATGGCAGGCGCCGATCAGGCCGATATCCACGATCTGCGGGCGGGAACAGGCATTCGGGCAGTCGGAGATAGAGATCCGGAACTCGTGATGGATCTTGAGCGGCCCCGGGACAATCTTCTTCAAAAAGGCTTTCAAATCCCACGTGCGGAGACGTTTCCCGATATCTTCAGCCAGTCCCTCACAGATGACCGCCCGGTTGGGGCAGCCGCCGGGGCCAAAGCAGGTTTCCACCTGATAACCGCTGACCTCATCTTCCATTGTTGTGAGGAAACGTTTTCGGCAGGCAT
>Ga0154726_1084_pt4 | contig 17264 bp, 21 predicted proteins | sample Rifle2008BG16ft_FD_105734 | JGI IMG/M metagenome (GOLD analysis project Ga0154726, IMG submission 105734) | Deltaproteobacteria bacterium RBG_16_58_17
GGATATATATTCAGCCCAGGCGTTTGCCGCCGATTATCTTGCCGATGAACAGATTGCTTTCGGATAGGCGGTGAAGAAGTGAAATTGCTTGCCGATGAGTGTTGCGATGCCGGCATCGTCGCCAGCCTCCGGGCTGATGGTCACGATGTCGCTTATGTGCTTGAACGACAGGCAGGCATCTCTGATGATGAAGTTTTGCAGAACGCCTTTGTTGAAGGTCGTATCTTGTTGACGGAGGACAAGGATTTCGGGGAACTCGTTTATCGTCTGAAGAAGCCTGCCTGTGGAATAATCCTGATTCGCATTGATGTCCAGGAAAGACATGAGAAATGGCCGCGATTGGAAGCGCTGATCGCGAAACATGGAGATCGATTGCCGGGACATTTTGTGGTGGTTGATCTGAACAAATATCGTTTTCGCCCGCTGATTTTTAAAGCAGCCCCTTTATGACCAGCTTGATTTATGATCTTCGGGAAATTCGGGTACATAATACCAAATAATGAATTGGCCTGCCGGGAATCTGTCATGTCCCCCGATTACGCCCTTGTCCCCTATGCGATGGAGAAGGTTTATGGGTAAAATCGAACACGAATGGTTCTACACGGCTCCTCTGGAACGATTTGGCGAACGGCGGGGTGACCCACTCGGTTTTCGCCCTATTGCGGACGGGATTGCTGATGCTCTCGTGCCAGGACTTTCCAACGGCACGCAGGATGGGCGGTGGCTGACCATCGTATGCTGGATTCTCAGACTTGTACAGCCTAATGTTCGCAACTGCGGATCAAGCAAAAAGGACCGCGAAGAAGCATACAAATGGGTTCGCCCCGGCGAATTACTTTGGGTAGCTGCGGCATTAACTCACGACAGTGGGAATAATGAAAGCAGTCGTTGGTTACCGCAAAAAACAGCCGTGAAGCGTTGGATAGCAGGACAGAGCCTCGATCGGTTTGGACTCAGCACTGACGCATGGAACCGTTATCGCTTTGCAGGTCCTTATGGTACTTGGCGGACTTTTCTTCGACAATCTGGGATCACGCTTCTTGACGGTTTTATTCTTGCCGATGGCCTCGGGGACAGCCTGGCCGACATTCTCGACAATATAATGGCTAAAAAGAGAGTTACCCCTTCCAAACCCTTTGAGAAGGCAAGCCAGCGTATCCCAGAGAAATCGTGGATACAAAGATTTGCAAACTGGAAAGAGCTCCCGGCGGAGACCTTGCCGACAGACCGAAAGAATCCGAAAAAGTTACCCGAAGCAAAACTGTTGGAAACGATTCTTTTTGACAAGAAAAATACCGATACGAAAGCCGGCATAAGGCGAAAGGTTCTCGAAGAGATTAAAAAACCGGGGATGAATAAACTTGTCCATCATGACTTAGCCGGGCACTTATGTGATCGGTGCACGAATATTCACCATGTAGCCAAATTCACACGCTTCTGTGATGCCGGAATTCGTGCAATAACCACGTTGATCAATGCAGCTAATGAGGATCACATGCCGGACCATACTGTCTCTTATGAAAAAGTTGTTGCACGCGTTGACGTGAAGAAAGCACTGAATGTATTTGCACGAGAAGCAAGGTACTGGATGAATCTTAAGGAGGCAGACAATAATCGCTATGCTCAAGTAAGGGATTTGGCCAAATCGGTATGCACTGCCGGTTCTAACCCGGCCAACATTGCCCGGACGCTTATAGACCATCATACAAGTCACCATCAAGGAAGACACTGGCTCCAGTCCGCAGGCAAGGAGCATTTCAGGCTGATCGAGGCTGGTGATTCAGGCTGACCGAGCGGCTATACATATCGCCTGTGGACCCTTTGTCGACTCGGAGTTCAGGCAGGGCTCATGAAGAAAGATCAGATCCCCTCATCGCTAATGCGCACTCCTATGCCGGAGGATGACAATGAAAAATAGCCTACCCGTTGCGAAGCGCCTGATGGATATTGCAACGCCTCCGGAGGATATGCACCTTGCCAGTGCGCTTTTAACCACTTATGATCCGCCAGACGCCGATGTTTTGCTGGACAAGTATTTGCCGCTGTGGCTCGGTATGCAGCGTCGGCCCTCCGAGGGGACAGACGTCGCTTTTTTGGCAGAGCGGGCAAGGTTTCTCAAAGAAGCCAGGAAGACAATAGCAATCTTCCACTCACACGGCACGCTCGCAGGGCACCCCTGGCTTTGGTCGCAGTATGTGCGCCCCTTTCCTACGGCCCCGAACTGTCGCCAGCACGCCAAGCTATGGATGTTGCATTGGCAGCCAGAGACAAAGAGTCGCAAGACGCTGAAAAGGTAATCCGGATTTTATCATCGTCAATCTTGCTAATTTTTTGATCCGGGCTCCAAGTTCTTTCCGCCACGTAATCTGCTGCCCATCCCTGCAATTCAATCTCAACCTCAAAGTAGTCCTCTTTCACCAATCCAAACCTCTTATCGAATACCTCATTGAAGTCATAGTCAGCCGGATATTCAAAGCAGCGTTCCGTCACTTCCACCTTTTTCAACCGGTGAATAGCCAGCAATGGATCGAATTTCGGTTCCCGGTACGTCTTGCCCGGTTCCTTGGCCAATCGTGCGTGAAGGTAGATGGTATCCCGATATGAAAAGATTTTGAGAGGTTTTACATGGTAGGTTTTCGCTTTTTTCTGCATGATTGCTTGATAGGTAATCCGGCATATTTTCTTTGTGCTCATGGCCTCAATCAGGGCGCGGATATTTTCCTGGTGGGGGGTATAATCAATCGTGCCTGTGGAGAAGGAAGCAAAATGCCGGGATGGCAACTTCCCTTCTCCTGATAACAGGGGGATGGTCTTCTCCAGTGCACGGGTCGCTTCATTATAGAAGGATTCCCCCAGTAGATGCTCGGTAAAGGTCTTGCACATATGCAAGGCGTTGAGCTCAGACGCGGTCAGTGGAATAATAGGTGTAGATTTCCCTTTCGTTACAAGACGGTAGTATTTTCTGTTCCGCTCAGTACTTTCTTCAATATCCACCCCGTAGGCCATCCGGATATCGTTGACGAGCCTCATGACCGTCTGTTTGGAACAATCCAGCATTCGGGACAGTTCCGTCAGTGAATAACTCTCCTTAGAAAACAAGAGTCTCGCAAAAAGGCTGATCAGTTTCTCACCGTATCCTCTATAATAATTCAGTTTTTTCGCCATCACAATCCCTCATAAAAAAGTGAATAACCGTTACGTTATATGGAACGATACCATGATAGACTGCTCCCGAACAAGAGGAAAAGATCAAAATAGAGGGTATAAGAAAATGAAAAAGAACAGGCAGGAGTTGATACTTAAAGTTGGAGCCGCAGGAGGATCAATAAGCGTCTGGTCGGTGAGCGTTAAGGATGGCACACGATCTTTTATGGTGAAGACTGATGAATCTACTCTCAAGGAGCTTATGACCAAAGAAGATGCGGCTGGCATCACCTTCAAGAGCAAGACCGGGCCATTGATCTCCTTCGCGGATGCTCTGGCTGTTCTTGGGCGCTACCCCTGGCATAGCTTGTACCCGATGTTCGTGCATCAAGACTTCATAGATCCCGTTCTCACGGCTGTCATGAATCTCGGGGGAGAAAAAGAGGTAAACCGCTGGCGACGAAGACTAAACAATGAATTCTGCGGGCATTTTACTTAACTGTACGTACCAGTTCAAAAGAGCATAGGAGGACCATGAAAATGAAACTAACTGCCGTCGATTATTACGAACGCGCCGGAACCCGTTCACATGAAGGCGACGATAAAGGCGCGATTGCGGACCTCAATAGGGCAATCCGATCCGATCCCCGCATGGCGATTGCATACTTTGCTCGCGGGGATATCAAGCGGTCAGGTGGAGATGCCAAAGGTGCCGTTGCCGATTTCACCATGGGCATCAAACTGGATCCAAAATGTGCCCCTGCGTACGTTTGCCGTGGAAATGCGCGACGAAATTTGGATGACACGAAAGGCGCCATCGCCGACTGTAACAGAGCCATCAAACTGGATGCAAAAAATGCGTCGGCGTACATCGGACTGGGAATGGCGCGAACTCAAAAGGGAATCAGCGGTGCGATTGACGATTTCACCAAAGCCATCAAATTAGATCCGAAATCTTCTGAGGCCTACTTTGGACGTGGCGGGGCGCGTGCAGGTAAGGGTGACACAGAGGAAGCGATTTCGGACTTTACGAGAGCGATCAAGTTGAATCCACGGCACAGTATGGCTTATATGCTGAGAGGTGAAGCATATCGTGCAAATTGTGAGACTGACAAGGCGATAGCTGATTTCACTAAGGCAATAAAACTAGGGGTGCCAAATTGGGCACATGCCTATGGGAATCGCGGATCGGAACGTCTCACGAAAGGAGATTATAGTGGGGCTTTGGAGGACTTTGATAAAGCAATCGAGTTGGAACCCAAATTGGCGACGTTATATTTAGGGCGCGGCACAGTCTATCTCGGGAAAGGCAATACGGAGAAGGCAAGGGATGACTTAACTCTCGCAGTGAAATTGGATGTATCTCAGAAATCTCTTGTGGACCCTTTGTTAGAGCGCTGCTCCGCCAGTAAGCGTGACGATGGCGCTTTCCAGCGCTGGGCAAAGAGTTACCGGGCTGCCGCCCGTCTTGATGGATATAGCGCTGCCAAGAGTTTGATATCCGTTGAGAACGACTTTGCAACGCTGAAGCTGGCGCAGCGAGCGATTCGCGAGAACATCGAACTCGTCGCGGGCGCAATGTCCTTTACTCTGCTCAACCTGGCAGCGGATTTCACCCCTGTGATCGCCAAGCAGACTTACGATGCGGACGCCTCCCTATGCCGTTATATTGTACTCTTCTTCGATAAGTCGGGAGGGACGCGCTGGCTCCTTATTGACGATCTTCATGAGCTTGACTTGGCAGACATACTTGCCGTGGGTGGGTTTAGCCCACCAACCGTGTGGAAGATCTTTATCCGTCACCCAGGGGAAAAGCCATTTTCGCGGGGCGAGCACGTACAGCTCGAAAAAGCGGTCATTAACGATCTGCGCTATGACTTTGCTGAGAGTGAGATGTCTATTGAGTTTGAGCGTCACCCCCGTGGGCTCCAGGTGCTCTTGGAAGAGCACAACGAATGAACCCTTTCTTAAGGTGATACGGGACCTCACCGAACCGTTTCATAGCCTCCGGGGACGCCCTGCTTCGAGAAGACGATTTGCCAAAGTTGAACATGCCTAGCGCGAAAGTACCCGGCGCAGTACAGCAGGTAGTATTTCCACAGGCGGTAGAACCGCTCGCCGTATTTCGCTTTCAATTGATCCCAGCCCGAGTCGAAGTTTTCAAACCAGGCCATGAGCGTCCTGTCGTAATCGGGGCCGATCAGGTGCCAGTCTTCCATGACAAAACTCTTTTCAACAGCGGCGCCGATCTGCGCAATGGACGGCATATTGCCTCCCGGAAAAAGATATTTTGTCATGAAGGGATCCGCCGTTGTCGTTATCGAGAGCTCTTTGCCGATGGTATGCAGAAGAACAAGGCCGTCATCGGCCAGGCAGCGCCGGGCAACCTGCATGAAATTCCGGTAATTTTTATAGCCCACATGTTCGAGGACGCCCATGGCGACAATGCGATCGGATGTCCCGCTCAAATCACGATAGTCCTGGAGCTTGATTTCGATCGGGAGCTCCGCGCATATCTTCCCGCCCAGGTCTGCCTGCTCCCTGGAAACGGTGACTCCGGTCGCCGTGATGCTATTTTTTCAGGGCCGTCCGGCGCGCGTACGACCGCATCCCGGCGGAGATCCGGGATCGGATGGAAAATGTCCTCCTCACCGTGAGGAAACGCCCGACTCGGGAAATGCTGGAGGAGATGAGGCATCCCCGGGACGAGCCGCTCCTCGGCCTCTACTGGGGGGCCTCTCTTCCGGAGCAGTCTTTTTTCTCCCCGCCGCCCCTCCACCCCGATACGATCTACGTCTTCCAGGAGCCCCTCGAGGAGATGTGCGAGAGCATCGAGGAACTGGAGCGGGAGATCGAGATCACCGTCGTCCACGAGGTCGCCCATTTCTTAGGCATCGACGAGGGGCGCCTGGAGGAGCTGGGTTACGGGTAATGCCGTAGTTTTGTGAAAACCAAGGAGAAATCGGATAATGAATTTTTCAGGGCTTGGAATATGATGAAACCGCTTACCGTGGAAGTGGTCAGCAACCTGAGGAACTGATTGGGGTGATGTGCCTTTCCCGACTGGGCGGCTAACGCCGCTCACATCTATGGACCTGCCCGCCACACAAGGATCTTCTCGTGCGGCGGGCGCATTTCATAACACCAATGCAAAGCGCCGAGCTCCGGCATCGCTGCCGGATGTCCGTTAGTATCTGCCGCGGCCGCCGCCACCCCTGTAGCCTCCGCCTCCGCCGCTTTTAAAGCCGCCGCCGCGATTCTGATCACGACGCGGACCGGTCGACTCCGTCTTCGGCCGGGCCTCGTTCACGGAGATAGTTTTCCCGTCGAGATCGCCGCCATTGAACTTCTTGATCGCCTCCTGGGCGCCCTCTTCGGTTTCCATCTCTACGAAGCCAAAGCCCCGCGACACACCGGAAAACTTGTCCTTGATGATCGACGCCGATGCGACTGCCCCGGCCTCGGAAAAATTGTTCCGTAGATCGTCCTCGGTGACCTTCTGCGACAGGTTCCCCACATACAAATTTTTGTTCATGCTTCGCCTCCTTATGGTTTGCGAAAAGCCCCTCCATTTTCCCCTAACAAAGGGAGAAATGGGTCAAGGTGGTGTTCATGCCGCGCCGGATCCTGCCGGGGCATGAAGGTTTGACAAATAAAAAAACCGCCGAGACTCTGAAGAGTCTGGCGGTTCACCTTACGCTTCATCACGTCAATGTTCGAATCCTGCCGGCCGACCCCCGGACGTCCGCCTCGCATCCCCCCGGCATTCGATTTGCTTTTACGCTGAACGGCAAGGGAAGTCAAGCTATATCTCCAGACGAGACGGCAACCTTGCGCCCCGGCCGGGAATCTTCCCTGCTCAATTTCGCGGATCAGCCGCTGATCGTTCATGATTTCAGGATAACCGCGTTTCAAGGCTTCACAGGGCGGGCTGCTGCTGGGTCAGACAGTGGATCGCGCCGAGTCCCCAGACGAGATCGACGGCGTGGATGCCGACGACCGGGCGATCCGGAAACAGCTCCGCGAGGATCCCCAGGGCAACCCTGTCCCGGGGATCGTTGAAGGTCGGCGCCAGCACGGCGGCGTTCGCGATGTAGAAATTCGCATAGTTTGCCGGGAGGCGCTGACCGTCGAAATAAAGGGGCGCCGGCATGGGGAGGGGGATCACCTCGAGGCGCGAACCGTCTTCGAGTTTCATCCCCTGCAGGCGTTCGCGATTTTCCTGCAGCGGCACGTAGTTCACGTCGCACGGATCCGCTTCCTGGCACAGCACCACGGTGCACTTGTTGACGAAGCGGCAAAGATCGTCGATGTGTCCATGCGTATCGTCGCCGGCAATCCCCTTTCCCAGCCAGAGGATATTTTTCACGCCCAGATTCGCCTTGAGGGCCTGTTCGATCTCGCTCTTTCCGAGGCCGGGATTGCGGACCTGCACCTCCGGATCGAGCAGGCATTCTTCGGTGGTCAGGAGCGTGCCCTTGCCGTTAACCTCGACGCTGCCGCCTTCCAAGACAAAGTCCTTTTCTCCGATCCTGGCGGGCAGTAGCCGCAACCGGAGTTTCCGCGCGGCCAGCAGGGGGGTGCGCGCATCCTTTTCCCAGTCCGGATATTTTGCCCAGGCGTTGAACCGAAACCGGGCGATCGCCACCTCACGGGGAAGCGCATTGCGCCTGACGAAAATGGGACCCGAGTCCCGCGTCCACCCGCGGTCGAAAGGGAAAGTGAAGAATTCGATGCGGACCGGATCGACGCCGACGCGCTCCAGAAGGAGCTGCGCCTTCCTTTGTGTCCGTTCGTTGACGATGATGCGCACGATCTCTCCGGGGGCGATCTTCCGCACGATCTCGCCGTAGACCCAGGGGATCGGGACGATCTTACCCGGCCAGTCGGCGCGGTTGCACGGCCAGCCGATCCATGTCGCCTCGTGGGGTTCCCACTCGGCTGGCATATGGAAACCAAGGGCTGCGGGGGGTGACTGTTGGTTTGCTTTCATTTCTTCCCCGGCGCCTGCTCGTCCAGAAATCGCTGCGCGATCCCGCCGTAGGCATCGATGCGGCGATCGCGCAGGAAAGGCCAGTTGCGACGTACGTCTTCCAGGTGATCAAGGTCTACCTCGGCCAGCAGGATCTCTTCTCTGTCCGGAGAAGCCTCGGCGAGGATGACGCCCTGCGGATCGGCGATAAAGGACGAGCCCCAGAATTCGATTCCGTCGCCGCCCCCCGCCGGCCGCTCATGGCCGATCCGGTTCACCGCTGCGACATAGATGCCGTTCGCAATCGCGTGACCGCGCTGCACCGTCTGCCACGCCTCCCGTTGCGCCTGGCCGTGCTGCTTTTTTTCGCGGGGATGCCAACCGATTGCAGTGGGGTAGAAAAGGATCGCCGCCCCCTGAAGCGTCGAGAGCCGAGCCCCTTCCGGATACCACTGATCCCAGCAGATCAGTGTTCCGATCCGCCCGTAGCGCGTGGCAAAGACGGGGAAACCGAGATCGCCGGGGGTGAAATAGAATTTTTCATAGTAGGCCGGATCGTCGGGGATGTGCATCTTGCGGTAGAGTCCAACCATCCGGCCATCGGCGTCAATGACGGCGGCGCTGTTGTGGTAGATGCCCGGCGCCCGGCGCTCGAACAGGGGGGCGACGATCACCACCCTGCGCTTCCGGGCGACCCCGGCGAGGGCCTCCGTAGCCGGGCCGGGGATGGATTCGGCGAAATCGAAAAACGAGGTGTCCTCGGTCTGGCAGAAGTACTCCGAGCGGAACAGCTCCGGCAGACAGATCACCTGCGCTTTTTTTTCCGCCGCCCGTTCGATCTTCGCGACAGCGTTTTTCAGGTTCTCGTTCGGATCGGCGCTGCACGCCATCTGGATGAGCGCGATGTTGAATTTCTTCGCCAAAGGCAAGTCCGTTCCTGTCGCTCCAATGCGGGAAGTAAAGTGATGCTCTCACAAGAATGAGAATCCCCTATAACACGGCTGGAAGTATAGGGAGAAGGGGGAGGCGTGTCAAGAACGAATGAGAACGGAATGTGATTGACACGCCTTCCATTTGGTATTATCAAGCCGCCATGAATGCATTTACCATCAGAACGTGGACCTGTCCCGTCATCGGCACCGGAAACGACTCGTGAATATTGACAGCCCCCAAGACCCTTCCGCGCTGGAAAGAGGGCAGCCTTGGCAGAAGACCCTCTATATCATGTTCGCTGCCCAGCTGCTTTCGATTATCGGCTTTGCCTTCGTCCTGCCGTTTCTGCCCTTTTACATCCGGGAGCTGGGCGTCACCGACGAACGCCTCGTCCCCGTCTGGGCCGGAGTCCAGGCGGCCTCCGCCAGCCTCGTGATGGCCTTCTTCTCTCCTCTCTGGGGATGGCTCGCGGACCGGTACGGGCGGAAGATCATGGTGGAGCGGGCCATGTTCGGCGGCGCCGTCATCACCTTCGCCATGGGACTCGTCGGAAACGTCTGGCAGCTGCTTTTCCTGCGGCTCCTCTCCGGGGCCACAACGGGCACCATTTCAGCCTCAATCGCCATGATCTCCACTATCGTTCCCAAGCAGAAATTGGGGTACAGCCTGGGGCTCATGCAGGTGGCGGTCTTTTTGGGCATGACTTTGGGGCCGTGGATCGGGGGGCTTCTGGCCGATGCCGTCGGCTACCGGCTTACCTTCATGATCGGCGGCGGGATCCTCCTCGTGGGCGGTGCGCTCGTCCTCGTCGGGGCCCGGGAGCGTTTCATCCGGCCTTCGGAAGAGGCCCTCGGGAAAAACGGCCGGCTTTTCTCCCTCTTAGCCTATGGCGGATTTCCCGCCATGCTGGCTATTTTCTTTTTCTTCCATTTCGCTATTTATTTCGTCATGCCCATCCTGCCGCTCTTCATCGAGACGATGATCGACCCCCGTCAGGGAGGCGTGGCATCGACGACGGGTCTGCTGTTCGCCGTCAGCGGCGGTGCGGCCGCACTTGCCGCGGGCGGGATTGGCTACCTCAGCGACCGCTCGGGCAATAAAACGATCCTCGTGATCAGTCTCTTCCTGACGGCCTTCGGCATACTCCTACACGGCGCGGCGCAGAGCGTCGCCCAGCTGATACTGCTGCGGATCCTCTACGGCCTGGCGGCGGGGGGCATCCTCCCCACGATGAACGCCCTCGTGGGTCGCCTGATCCCGCCGGACAGCTACGGCAAGGCCTACGGACTCACATCATCCATGACCTGTCTGGGTATGGCCGCCGGTCCGTTCTTTGGAGGGATCCTGGCCGCTTGGTGGGGATACCGTTGGCCGTTCGTTTTCGTCGGCGCCCTGATGATCTCAGTCGTCCTGCCCGCGGTCCTCAGCATCCGCCCGCACCAGAAATAAATAATAAATGGGGACAGATCTATTTTCCCTTGAAAAATAGATCTGTCCCCATTTATTTGCTGGTCACGACCCACACCCCGTCCCAGTCCTCGGGGGGATGAGCGAGCAGGGAACGGCATTTCTCCGCATAGGCCGCAGCGGCCGAGTCTGCATCCCGGAGACCGGTGAAGGTCCCTTCCGCCGCGGCAAACTGCCCCCTGTAGAAGGCAGTGAGGCCCTCGGCGAACAACGTTAGCCCCTTCTCCCTGACTGTAAATTCTTCGGGGGAAAGGGGTTCGTAGATCCTGACCGGATCTTTCCGGCCGACGACAGCGACCCGGGAGAGTTCGCGGACGGGGAACGCCCCTTCCATCCGCTCTAAGGTGGCCTCGGACAGGATGGTGTAGGTTCCGAACTGTTTGTTGATCCCCTCCAGGCGCGAGGCCAGGTTCACGGCGTCGCCGAGCATCGTATAGTCGAAACGGGTGTGAGAGCCCAGATTTCCGACCACCGCCGGTCCGCTGTTGAGTCCGATCCGCATGCGGAGGTCTCTGCCGATCCGCTCCCGGATGGACGGCCTCATCTCGGCCAGTTTCGCCTGGCAGCGCATGGCCGCGCGCACGCTTCTCCGGGCGTGATCGACCTGTTGCAGAGGCGCATTCCAGAAGGCGATGATGGCATCGCCCTCGTACTTATCCACGGTTCCGCCCTCCTCCTGGATGATATCCGTCATGGCCGTAAGATATTCATTGAGCAGGGCCGTCAGCGCTTCCGGATCGAGCCCCTCGGAGATGCTGGTGAAACCCTCCAGGTCCGAAAAGAAGATGGACAGCTCGCGCCTCTCCCCGCCCAGTTTCAGGCGCTCCGGATGCTGGATAAGCTCTTCGATGACAGCGGGGCTCAGATACTGTTTGAAGGCGTTCTTGATAAAGAGTTTTTGCCGCCCCTCCGTGGAATAGTAGATCACCCCGGCGGAAAACAGCGTGACGGTGACGCCCGCCTCCTGAACGACCAGGGGAAGCCAGAACCCCCGGGCATAGGCGATCAGGCAGACGGCAACCGGCAAGATGATGGAAACCCCGTACACCGTGAAGCTTTTGAAAATGCCGGATACATAGGATGTGGCCACCCCGGCCATCAGCGCCATAAGGATCGTCAGAGCCGCTAAAATCCACACCGGCACGGCCCGGATGAAGTCGTTGGAAAGCAGGTTGTCCAGGATCGTGGCATGAATCTCCACCCCGGGATAGACGCCGGAGACGGGGGCCGGACGCAGGTCGAAGAGGCCGGGTGCGGACATTCCGAAAAAGACATAACTGTCCCGGAAGGCCTCCATGTCCTTGATCGTCGGCGGCTCGCCGTTGCGGATGCGCAGTTCGCTCTGGATGACGGAAGCGGCGCTGAATGCCCTGTGCGTTCCGGATGGTCCCCGGAAATTCAGGATGGCATTTCCTTCGCTATCGATGGGCACTCTCCGGTCGCCCACCGAGAAGGCGCCGGGGACGATGCTCAGCGGTGTATCCGGACCGGCCGCCAGATAAGCGCCGAGACCCAGCGAGGGTAGGACTTTCCCATCGAAGACGCTCAAGAGCTTCGCCCGGCGATAAACGCTGTCCGGATCGGGATCGAGATGTACATTCGCCAGCACAGCGGCGCCGGCGGCGACCTCGGGCACGGGAAAGGACGCCCTGAGAAAGGCGATGCCCCCGGCCCCGGTCCCGGACAGCCATTGTTCCAGGCCCCCGACACGGAATCCCGGCTCCCGAACGGCGCCGGGCCATTTTCTCTCGGCGCCTGTGATCTGACTCACGAATACCGAACCCACAAAGGAGTTGTAATCGGCGATGGCCGCTCCGAAGGACCGATCGTCGTCCACCCCGTATTTGGAAGGCTCGGTGTAAAGGACATCGAAGGCCAGGGCCTTGACCCCGCTTCGTTTGCAAAAGCTGATGACGGCGCTGTAAATCTCCCGGGGCCAGGGCCAGGGCAGGCCGTTTTCCTCTTTCGCCCAATCCAGGCTGTTCTGATCGAGCAGGATGAGGTGGATCTTTTCCGTGGCCTTGCCCGGTTTGGCTAAAAGCCTCACCCGCCAATCCCAGGTTCTCGCCTCCCAGTTGTCGAGCCAGCCAGGAAACCAGAGAAGCAGTGCCACCGCAGACCCGATCAGGCCGGCCAGGAGCCCCTGCAGCAATTTTTTTATTGCCGGCGAGAGGGCGCTCATGATGTTCTCATACATAGTGGGAAAAGCATCGAATCCGGGACGGCTTCGTAAAAAGCTCCAGAGGCAAGGCGCGCGACTCCTGAGGAGTGAGGCGTACCTTTCGTACGCCGCAACGACGAGGGAGGAAGCACAACGCGGAGAGAGGTCTTGGACTTTTTACGTAGCCGGCGCTCATGGCTCAGATCTTTCCGACAGCCTTCGTAAACCGGGCCTGTCGCGCATCGGGGGTCCGCACCCGGGAATATTTAATGCCCAATTTCTGCTGGATTTCATCGATCCGGTCCTGCGGCGCGGGATGGGTCTTGGCGAAACCGCTCTCCCCCGATTTCAGATTTTTTCCCATCACCATAAGCATCTCCACCAGCCCGTTCGGGTCGTAACCAAGACGTCTGAGAATGGTCTGGGCGGCATTGTCGGCCTCGTATTCAAAGGAACGGGAGTAGCCGTTGTTGATCAAGGTCGTGGTGATATCCATGATGGCGCCGCCAAAGGTCTCCGTGAGCATGGCAACTTCGTTCGGCGCGAGCGCCCTGGCGCTTTCCGCGGCAATCGTGGTCAGGGCGTCGGTGATCCGCGCCTTCTTGATGGCCTGTATCCCGTGTTTGAGCTGGATGTGTCCGATCTCGTGGGCCAGTACGGCCGCGACGGCGTCTTCATTCCGGCAGCAGCGGAGGAGCCCCCGGGTGACGAAGATCTGCCCGCCCGGCGTGGCAAAGGCGTTGATCTCGTCGGAGTTCAGAACGAGAAAACGGTAACCGCGGAAAATCTCCGGCATGTCCGAGGCCTGGGCCAGGGTCTGGCCGAGGAGATTCAAATACTGGTTGGCCGGCTGGTTCGTGTAAGGCTGATACTTGGTCAGGATGACCGCCGCCACGGACCGGCCTATGTAATACTCCTGTTCGGGCGTGAACTCCTCGATGCTTTTGGAAACGGCGCCGGTGCTTTTTTTAATCGCCTGCGCATAAGAGGGGTGGATCATCCCGATGCTCTCGGCTTGGGTGGTCACCTTTTCGGTCGCTGTCAGCATGGTCTGGCAGCCGCATATAACCAGAGAAGCCGGCAAAAGCAGGAAGAGAATCAAGGAATCGCGTTTCATGGCGCAACCCCCTCGGGCGGGTTGACCTGCCCCTGCTTGAGGAATGCGTGCATCTGGTCAGGTTTGACCGCTAACATCTCCATCCGGTCTACCCAGGTATAATCGATATTTTTATTCTTGTTCTTGAATTCCGCCTCCACCTTGGCGTTGAACCCCTTGCCGGCGAGGGCCAGCTCACTGCTCGTCGCCCCGGTCTGGACATCCGCCGTTCCCGCCCGCAAAGCGATTTTCTTCGTGCTCAGGGCGGACATGTGCACCCACCCCTTGATTTTACCGCCCCGGATCGCCACCCTTTTCCAGGCGCCCTTGTCTTCGATGAGTTCCACCCGATCACCGTAGGCAAGACTGGCCATGACGCTCCCTAAAAAAGAAGGCGTGGAGCGCATCTGTCCCTCTTTGACCTGAACGCTCAAGAACTCCTGGGTCGCAGAAAATAAAGGCAGACAAAAAACACAGAGGAAAAGGACGGCAAGCAGAAAAGTTCTTACCCGAGACATTTATGAACCTCCGCAATGCGAGGGCTTCGACCTGACATGAAGCCCCATTCCACAAATATGGCAAGCTCCCTGTCTTTGAGGGCGGGGCCTCAAGGATATGTTTTCATTATACCCGATAATCGCCGCTGATTTCAACCACCAATCGAAAGAAAATGCCTTACCCCACAAGCGGCCTCAACCGGAATGGTCTCCTCTCCCTCAAAGCGGGGAGTTGAACATCGTATCAGGCTCACGCCAGAGGGCTCTCATCGGTCCAATGGATAGGATTATGGATAGGACTTGACGGGATGGGATAAAACATGTACCGTACTCACGTACAGAAAAGAGGGAGGAAAACGCTATGCCGATTCAGACCACCTATACCCAAGCCAGGGCGAACCTTGCAAAATTGTTCGATGAAGTCACGGAGAATCGTGAGATCGTCATCGTCCGGAGACGACGCGGCAAGGATATCGCACTCGTTGCGGCGGACGAACTGGACAGCCTAACGGAGACGGCCCATCTGTTCCGTTCTCCGAAAAACGCCCGGCGACTGCTTCAGGCCCTGGCCCGCGCCCAGGCAGGGACGGAAAAACCGAGGACGATCTCGTCCCTGAAAGAGGAAACGGGCCTTGGAGAGAAGTCATAAAACAGAGGGCGGGAAGGCTGTTCGGCGGGAGGCCGTATTCCAACCTGAGTTCCGGGAGGACCTGCGCCACTGGGTTGAAATCGATCGGAAGATCGCCCTGCGAGCGCTGACCATCGTCGAGGCGGTCCTGCGCGATCCCTTTGCCGGGATCGGCAAGCCGAAACCCCTGAAATATCTTGCCCCCGGCATGTGGTCACGCCGCCTGACGCAAGAGCACCGCATTGTTTACCTTGTCGGCGACGACCGCATCGACTTTCTCCAGGCGAGGTATCATTATTGACGGATGAGGGTTCTAATGAAAGCGATGATCCTCAAGGGCGTTTCGAGTTTCTCCGAGAACTCCGCCCCGCTCGTCCCGACCGAACTGCCGGAACCGGTCGCGGGCGAGGGAGAGATCCTTATTGCGGTCTGTGCCTGCGGCGTCTGCCACACGGAACTCGACGAAATAGAGGGACGCACGCCGCCGCCCGCCTTCCCCGTCATTTTAGGACACCAAGTCGTGGGAAAGGTTGCCGCCCGGGGAAATAAGGCCGAGCGGTTCCAACCGGGCGACCGGGTCGGGGTGGGCTGGATACACTGGGTCTGCGGGGTCTGCGCGGCCTGCCGCACCGGGAACGAGAACCTCTGTGAACGGTTCTGCGCCACGGGTCGCGACGCCCCAGGAGGCTATGCGGAGTTTATGACCGTCCCCGAGGCCTTCGCCTACCCCATTCCGGCGGTTTTCTCCGATACGGAGGCGGCGCCGCTCCTGTGCGCGGGCGCCATCGGTTACCGTTCGCTTCGCCTTGCCAATCTCCAGGACGGGCAGAACCTCGGCCTCACCGGGTTCGGCGCCTCGGCCCACCTCGTCCTCAAGATGGTCCGCCACCGCGATCCTCAAGTAAAAATCTTCGTCTTCGCCCGGAGCGAACGGGAACGCGCTTTCGCCCATGATTTAGGGGCCGCCTGGACCGGGGCGACGGAGGAGGCGCCCCCGGAAAAGCTCCACGCGATCATCGACACGACGCCCGCCTGGAAGCCGGTCTTGGAGGCGCTCAAACACCTCGCCCCCGGCGGAAGGCTGGTCATCAACGCCATCCGGAAAGAGGAGCGGGACAAGACCGAACTCCTCAATCTCGACTACCCCGTTCACCTCTGGCTGGAGAAGGAGATCAAGAGCGTGGCCAACGTCGCCCGGCAGGACATCCGGGAATTCCTGGAGCTGGCGGCGGCGATCCCCCTTCTTCCCGAAGTGGAGGAGTACTCGCTCGCGGACGCCAATCGAGCCCTTGCCGAGCTCAAAGCGGGAAAGATCCGCGGGGCGAAGGTCCTCCGGATGGCCCCCTGCACCCTCTCCTTTTCGTCCCCCTCGACGGGGGGAATCCGAAAGTCGACACAGATAATTTCACATTGACGCGGAGCATCCTTTACGGAATGAAAGGGAGGAAGCAACAAACATGGAAAAGATCAGACTGGGACGAACGGGCCTGATGGTCAGCAGGAGTGGCTTCGGCGCCATCCCCATCCAGCGGCTCGACAAGGCGGAGGCCGGCCGGCTTCTCCCGAAGGCTTACGAAAGCGGCATCAACTTCTTCGATACGGCGCGCAGCTACACGGACAGCGAGGAGAAGATCGGCCTGGCCTTGGCCGACGTGCGGGGCGAGATCCTCCTCGCCACAAAAGGCAAGGGGGAAAACCGTAAGAAGGTCCTGGAGGATCTGGAGATGAGCCTCCGCCTCCTGCGGACCGATTACGTGGACCTCCTCCAAATCCACAACCTCAAAGCGCCCCTCGACCCGGAGGAGCCGGACGGCGCCTATCAGGGGCTGCTCGCAGCCCGCGAAAAAAGGATGACCCGCTTCATCGGGATGACGACCCATCGTCTGGACGTTGCCCTCGAGGCGGCGGCCTCCGGTCTCTACGATACGGTCCAGTTCCCGCTCAGCATGATCTCCGCCGAGAAGGACCTCGGCCTCATTGCTGCCTGACGGGACGGGGACATCGGTCTGATCGCGATGAAGGCCCTCTCCGGCGGGCTGATCACGAACGCAGCAGCGGCCTTCGCCTTTATGCGTCAGTTCGACACCCTCGTTCCGATCTGGGGCATCCAGCGGGAGAGGGAACTGGACGAATTCCTCGCCCTGGAGGCCCATCCGCCCGCCCTCGACGATGCGATGCACCGGGCGATCGAGAAGGACCGCATCGAACTCGCCGGTGACTTCTGCCGGGGCTGCGGCTACTGCCTGCCCTTCCCCGGCGAGAGGGGATTGAAGGAAACGGAACAGACGCCGCAAGCGCACGAATCATTCAACGAGGATCTTCCCGGCCGGCGCCGCGGTGACCTCGCCTACGATCGCCGCCTCGGC
>Ga0154726_1017_pt4 | contig 16590 bp, 14 predicted proteins | sample Rifle2008BG16ft_FD_105734 | JGI IMG/M metagenome (GOLD analysis project Ga0154726, IMG submission 105734) | Deltaproteobacteria bacterium RBG_16_58_17
GCGTTCGTAAGCCTCGGCCTCCTTGAGCTTCCGCAGATCGGCAATCACCCGCTCTTTTACCTCCGAGAATATCCGGCCGCCTGCCTCCTTCCGTCCAAGGAGCTTGAAGATGTGGTAGCCATAAGGGCTCTGAACGATCCCGCTGACCTTCCCCACCGGAAGGGTGAAGACCACGCGGTCGATCGCCTCGGGCATGACCCCGCGCGCGAAAAAGTCGAGATCGCCGCCCTTTGCGGCCTCCGGCCCAATGGAAACTTTCCGCGCCACCTTACCAAAATCCTCTCCCATCTTCAATCTTTTCAGGATCGCCTCCGCCCGTCTCCTGTCGCGGACAACGATCTGGGCGACCTCGCCCCCGGAGGAGCATGTCTGGAAAGGTTTGCCTCACTGGAAAAGCTCTCACCCTGTCCCTCTCCTACGATCTCAAGGACTCGAGCAGTTCCCGCGCCCGGCTCAGAATCTCCGCCCCCTTCAGTCCCGGCATGGGGATGGTCAGCTTCAGATCGGGCGTGAGCTGTACTCCCCGGACCTTCCGCCGGTAGAGCTCGATGATCCGGGCAGGGTCGATCGGGCTCTTCTCCTGGAGAAAAACCGACATCCCTTTGCCGTCATAGCCCATCCTCTTCCCCTTGATGTCTTTCAGGAGGTTCCGGATGCCGATGACCGCAAGGAGGTTCTCCACCTCGGGAGGAACGAGGCCATAGCAGTCCATCAGCTCTGCCCGGATCCCGGCCAGATCCTCGTCGGTCGAAGCCAGCGACACCTGCTTATACGTCACGAGCCGCCGATGCTCGTCGGCCATGTACACCTCGGGGATGAAAGCCGGTATCCCCAAATGGATCTCCGGCTTGATCTCCTCTTCCGGCGCCGGCTCTCCCTTGAGCTCGCGGATCGCCTTCTCCATTAGTTCGGTATAGAGCTCGTACCCAACGGCAGAGACATGGCCGGACTGGGAAATCCCGAGGAGGTTTCCCGCCCCCCGGATCTCCAGGTCGTTGGAGGCGATCCGGAAGCCGGCGCCCGGTTCGGAGAAGTCCATGATCACCTGGAGCCGCTTCTGGGCGTCGCGCGAGAGCATCGCCCCCTTGGGCACGAGCAGATAGGCGCTGGCCTCCTCCTTCGAGCGCCCCACCCGCCCCCGGATCTGGTAGAGCTGGGCAAGCCCGAAGCGGTCGGCCCGGTTGATGATGATCATATTGGCCGTAGGAATATCAAGGCCGGCGCCGACGATCGTAGTGCAGACCAGGACGTTGTCCTCCCGCCGGACGAACCTTGCCATCGCCCCTTCGATCTCCTTCGGCGTCATCTGTCCGTGGACGACACCCACCCGGGCCTCAGGCACGAGTTTCTGGACGAGGCGGGCCATCGTGAAGATCGACCGGACGCGGTCGTGGAGAAAGAAGACCTGGCCGTCTCTTGCCAGTTCCTGGCGGATCGCGGCGGCGATCACCTCCTCGTTGAACTCCAGAACGTGCGTCTTCACCGGCAGCCGGTCCTCCGGCGGGGTGTTGATGATGGAGAGATCCCGGATGCCGACCAGCGACAGATGGAGAGTGCGGGGGATGGGCGTCGCCGTCAGGGTCAGGACATCCACGAGCGTCCGCAGTTTCTTCAGCTTCTCCTTGTGCGCCACACCGAAGCGCTGCTCCTCGTCGATGATGACGAGCCCCAGGTCCTTGAAGTTCACGTCCTGCTGGAGGAGCCGGTGGGTGCCGATCACGATGTCCACCGTCCCCCGCCTGAGACCGTCTAAGATCTCCTTCTGCTCGGCCTTCGTCCGGAAACGGTTGAGGACCTCGACCCGGATCGGGTAGGGTTTCAATCTCCGGGAGAAGGTACGGGAATGCTGCTCAGCCAAGATCGTCGTGGGGACGAGGACGCCCACCTGCTTCCCGTCCAGGGCGGCCCGCAGCGAGGCGCGCATCGCTACCTCGGTCTTGCCGAACCCCGCATCGCCGCAGATCAGGCGGTCCATCGGCTTGCCGCCGCTCATGTCGAAGTGGATGTCCTCGATCGCCCGGGCCTGATCGGGCGTCTCCTCGTATTCGAAGGAGGCGCAGAACTCTTCATAGATCCGGTCAGGGGCGGAGAAGGCCTCCCGGTTCATCACCTCCCGGGCCGCGTAGATGGCGACCAGCTCCTCAGCCACCTCCCGGACCGATTTCTTCACCCGCTCCTTGAGAGTCTCCCAGGAGGTCCCGCCCAGCCTGTCGACCTTCGGGACAAAGCCGTCCGGGCCGACGTAACGCTGGATCTGATCCAGACGGTCCACGGGGAGGTAGAGACGGTCCTGATCCTGGTACTCGATCAGGAGAAAATCGTTTTCGATCCCGCCGACGCTGAGCTTCTGGAGCCCCTGATAACGTCCGATGCCGTGTTCGGTATGGACGACGAAGTCCCTTTCCTTGAGCTCCCCGAAGGATCTGAGGAAATATCCCTCCCGGACCGGCTTCACCCTTTGCCGGAGGACCTTCCTGCCGAAGAGCTCCTCTTCGGAAAGGACGACGAGTTTCATCACGGGGAGATGGAACCCCCCGCTGATCCGCCCTTCCCGAAGAAAAAGGGCGCCGGGGACGTTATCCCCTTGGGGACAGATTTCAAATCTGTCCCCACTGTCGTGAAATCTGTCCCCACCATCGAGGAATGGACCGGCCGCCTTCCGGATGGGAAGATCATACCGGGCGAGGAGATGACCCATCCGCTGCATGCATTCCTGCCCGCCGCAGACGAATTCGACCCGTTTCCCCTCCCGGAGCCACTCCCGGATCTTCTCCGCAAGCGGCTTGAGCAGTCCGTCATCGCCGGCCGTCGCCCGGGCCGCCTCATCGACGGCGATGTCCCTCTCCAGGCGAAATTGGACGGGAGAACGGGGATCTTCTCCGGCGCCGAGGGCGAGGCCCTCCAGGTGAATCTGTTTCAACTCCCGCCAGCGTTCCAGAACCTCCGTCGCGGTCAGGCAGGAGGATTCCTTCTCCAGGTGGAACCGCTCACCGTCCCGGGCCCTGAGGAGGAACCGATCGAGGTCGTTTTCGATCTTCTCCAGCGCCTGCCGGACGGCAAGCGGGTCATCCATGACCAGAAGAGCCCCCCCGGGAAGATAATCGAAAAGGGAACCCATGCCCTTCGCTTCGGGATCATCGTCGCCCGCAGCGTCGTAGAAAAGCGGATGAAAAAGGGGATTGACGGCAGCGCCGAGGCCGGTTGCCATCATATCGGCCAGCTTCTCCTTTGTTCCCCGGGTGAGCTCCAGATGATTGGATCGGCGGCGGATGTTGCGGACGGCGCGTTCCTGCCTCTCAGGGGTGAGGATCACCTCCCGGGCCGGAAAGAGCATGAATTCGGCCAGCTCGGTGATGGACCGCTGAGAGGCCTCATCGAACGCACGGATCGATTCCAGCTCGTCGCCAAAAAACTCCAGACGGAATGGATGGCGGACCATCGGGGGGAACAGGTCGATCACATTCCCCCGAACGCTGAACTCCCCCCTCCCCTCCACCAGCGTCACCCGGCTGTAGCCGCCTTCGCTCAGCTTCCGGACCAGTTCATCACGCTCGCGGGTGTCGCCCACGGAGATCCACTCTGAGTACCCCTCGAGGACCTCCCGGGGGATCACCTTCTGCATCAGGGCGCGGGCGGGAATCACCACGACGGACGGTTCCCCGTACGCCAGGCGGCGGAGAACCTCCAGCCGGGAGAGCTCCGCCTCCCGCTGAAAGGCAAACATGTCCGTGGTCAGGAGATCCCAAGGGGGCAGCAGAAAGACCTGTTCGTCGCCCAGGAAGAAGGAAATATCACGGAAAGAGGCCGCGGCTTCTTTTTCCGTCGGCCCGATCACGATGAGCGGCCGGCGGAGATGCCGGAAGAGGAGCGCGATAAGAAAGGCCCGGGCCGCCCCCTCCAAGCCGCCGACGGCAATCCGCTCCTCCCCGCGGCTGAACCTCTCCAACAATTCCCGCAGGGCGGGATCAGCCGGATTCTTCCTGATTTCGACAATCTTTCTCACAAACGTTTTCGCAAATAAATCCCGGCATTCTTTCGGGGCGGAATAAAACGCCCCCGCCCCGCCGTCCTCCCTCATCTCTCCCCTATCGCCTTGAAATGCCTTTGGAGTAAGGCTCCCCGCGACAAGCCGTGGGGGGACTCGATAAAGGACTTCGCCAAATGTTTATTATTATAATATCATCTCCACTTATTCAAGTGATAAAAGTCGCACGACCCTGCCACGCATTGATCCCTCCTCCCTTATCTCCCCCCTTCTCTATTGACAGGAAAGACCATTTCATTATAGCGTCTTTACCGCACACGGGAGGACAGGTAAAGACCATGATCAGCGTCGAAGAAGCCCGAAAAAGGATACTGGATTCGATCTCCCCGCTGGGGCTGGAAAAGGTGAATATCCTCGACGCCCTGGGACGGGTGGTCGGGGAGGACATCCATGCCGGCCGGGACATCCCGCCGAAGGACAACTCGGCGATGGACGGCTACGCCCTCCGCGCGGAGGATACCCGCGGGACAGCGGCGGAAAGGCCGGTCCGGATCGAGGTCGTCGAGGACATCCCCGCCGGGACAGTTCCCCGGAAGCGGATCGGACCGAGGCAGGCCGCGCGGATCATGACCGGCGCCCCGATCCCGGAAGGCGCCGACGCCGTCGTCCGGATGGAGGACACCCGGAAAGAGGAAACCATAGTCGCCGTCTTCGTCGAGGCAAAAAAAGGGCAGGACATCCGGCGGGCGGGAGAGGATGTGCAACAGGGAGAGAAGGTGATCTCGCGGGGGGATATCATCCGGCCCGCCGAAGTGGGCATGCTGGCTTCTCTCGGGCGCTCATTCATCCTCGTTTATCAGCGGCCGCTGGTCGCCGTCGTGGCAACAGGCGATGAGCTCGTGGACATCGACGAGACACCCTCACCCTGGAAGATCATAAGCAGCAACAGCTATTCGCTCGCCGCACTGGTCCTGGAGTGCGGCGCGATCCCCCTGCAGATCGGCATCGCCCGGGACCGGCGGGAAGACCTCGTCGCAAAATTCCAGGACGCCATGCGGGCCGATCTGATCGTCTCCTCCGGCGGCGTCTCCGTCGGGGACTACGATCTGGTCAAGGAGATCATGAAGGAAGTCGGAAACCGCATGCAATTCTGGCAGATCGCCATGAGGCCGGGGCGGCCGCTCGCCTTCGGCGCGCTGGGGGATGTCCCCGTCGTCGGCCTGCCGGGAAATCCCGTCTCCTCGATGGTTTCCTTCGAGCAGTTCATCCGTCCCGCGATCCTCAAGATGATGGGGCATAAGAACCTGTTCCGGCGGACCGTCCTGGCACGCATCGTTGAGGGGATCAAGAAGAAGAAGGGGGTAAGACACTTCATCCGGGCGCGGATCCGGTGGGACGGGGAGAGTTACACCGTCGTCACGACGGGCGACCAGGGCTCCGGTATCCTCAAATCGATGGTCCGGGCCAACGGCCTCATCATCCTGCCGGAAGGGGCCACAACGGTCGGGGCGGGCGAGAAGGTCATGGTCCAGCTTTTGGACAACTCCCTGGAGTGGACGCCGGAACCGGGCTATTGAACACTCCTTTCATTACGGCGCAGACCGTGTTATAAACACCACGGAAGTGCCAAGGTCACTGGTGGGCCTCCCGGACTTCAAATCCGGTGTGGGGCGCTAAAACCGTCTCAGGTGGGTTCGATTCCCATGCACTTCCGCCATTTAAATTGCAAATTTCGATATTTTTCGAGAAAATTCCTTTAACCTAACTTTAACCTTTTTTAACCTTTTAGGGTTAAGCCCCCCACACCGGATTTGGAATCCCGGAGGGCCTTTCTGGAAAAATATCATGAAAAAAGGTTCATCCGGTTGACGCGTCCTTCCTGCTATCAATAAGTTGAAGGTGATGAAAGTTATCCAAGCTTTCTCTTGGTAATAATCACCTCTACGGCGACCCCGATTACTCTTGGGATGCCTATATTCATGCATAACGTTTTGAAAATTTGAGGCGTGCAGGAGAGGACTGTCTGAAATCTGCCGAAAGAGCTCTTCGTAGCAGTTGAAACAGCCCAAAATCGTATTACTCAACCGGAAGATTGACCAACCCGATACACACCTTCAATCATCACCAATACCGCACCCCATATTTTGTGGTCAAAATTCAATTGACACACAAGATTATTCATCATAAACTCCTACCGCGAAAAAGCAATGCCTTATCAATTATCCTCTTGTGAATAAAGCGGATAGAATTCGTCCTTTCGACAACAAAGGGAAGAAATACATCGATGGTTCAGATGGTGACATGATTGTCATTACGAGATAAAATATGTCTTCTCGACAGGAAGAAAATTTTTTGATTCAGAAAGAAGGAAGAATTGCCAAGGTTGTTGTAAATCGTCCAGAACAGCGAAATACTTTTAAAGACGCCATGTGGTGTGAACTTATTGATATTATTAACAAACTTGAGAGTGATCCAGAGGTTATGGTGGTAGTAATTACTGGAGCAGGAGAGGAATCGTTTTGTGCAGGAGCGGATATTTTAGAGATGACGAGGAAATTTTCCCCGAATACAAATAGGGAAACGGTTCATCCAGTAGTATTGGCCACTCGTATTATCGAAAATGTCGAGAAGGTTGTGATTGCAATGATAAATGGATACGCTATTGGGGGAGGATGCGAGCTTGCAATTGCGTGTGACATGCGGATTGCTGCTGACTCAGTTCGAATTGGTATTACTCAAGCCAAGATTGGTATCTGTATTTCCATAGAGAACGTTAAACAGTTGGTGGATCTTGTTGGTCCTTCCAAAGCGAAAGACATTCTTTTTACTGGTAAACTACTTCCTGCCCAAGAGGCACTTTTAATAGGCCTTGTGGACTATGTTGTTCCAAAGAAAGAACTTGAATTATTTACAATGGATTTAGCAAATGTGATTGCCCAAAATGCACCTCTTTCAATTTTAAGTGCGAAAAAATCTGTCAATATTCTTTCAGGGAATTATAACCTGAAAGAAATTGAGGATGAATCTTATTTTTCTAAAAAGTGTTTTCTTAGCGAAGATTTTAAGGAAGGTGTTCAGGCATTTCTTGAAAAGAGACGGCCCCAATTCAAGGGGAAATGACCAAAAGTTGAAAAATGGACTCCTTTGGTAGTTTTTTAGTCAAGTATTATTTCCCCTGTAAAAGTGGATTGCCCCGGAATTCTTTTTGGCTTCATAGAAAAATGACCGAAATTCGGATCACCTTGACGCGCTACCATCAACGATCTTGTCAGGAAAAGGCAGGAAAATAACAGATGTAGTTTTTTGCCCTTAATAAGGAAAACGCATGAGAGAAAAAAAAGTATCGCTAGATCGAAAGTCCGGACACATAGTCAGGACAGCTACACAAAGCCATGTTGAAGTAAAATCCTATTATTCCTCAAAGGATTGCAGCCATGTTTCTTACGATGAGGATCTCGGGGATCCGGGTAAATATCAATTTACCCGGGGAATCTATCCCGAGATGTATAGAGAACGACTCTGGCTAAAATCATTTATTGTCAGTTATAGCACACCTGAAGAAACGAACATTGCATTTAAACAATACATTGCCAATGGAATGACTGACCTTCGCTTGCTGGCGGATTTGCCGACCCAATCGGGTATAGATCCTGACCATCCCTTTCCCCGCCGCTAACACAAGAACGGGATGGGTTCGATTCCCATGCACTTCCGCCATTTAATTTCAAGTAATTAGCGCATGTCATCGTTTTAAGCTTACCACACCGACCTTATTTCCTTGACACACAAGACCGTTTTTCTTATTCTCCCACTAAAGCAAAGGAAACTCTTATCAGACAGAAGAAGCAGCTTATTTTCATTGAAAAGTTCCGTTGAGTAAGTTACTGAAGTACCATATAAAGTGTCCACCGGGGGAAACAGTTTCGAAGGCGGAACCGTTACTATTCGCCATATAGCGCCAATCACGAGAGTTCTGGTATGGCACTCGATGCTGACAGTCAGAACAAGAAAGCTGGATGGCAGCTTGGCAGGTTATTGACAGGGCCGTTTGCCGTTATCGGCAGGGTGGCGATCAGTTGGGTCGACAATTTAGGCGCTTCAGCCATTTTTCTCCTTTTGGCGTTCCTGAAGATCTTACGATCCAAGCAGCTCATCAAGATCGTCCAGCAAGTCTATTATATCGGGGCAAGATCTACGATGATCATCATGCTCGTCAGTTTCTTCACAGGCATGGTGCTGGGTCTTCAATCCTACCATGCCCTGGTTAAATTCGGCGCGCAAGGGGCTCTCGGCACCCTGGTGTCCCTGACTCTGGTTCGGGAATTGGGGCCGGTTCTCACGGCGATTATGATTGCAGCCAGGGCCGGTTCGGCTATCACCGCAGAGATCGGCATTCAACGCATTTCCGAACAGATTGACGCCCTGGACACCATGCGTATTGATCCGCTCAGATATCTCATCAGCCCGAGAATCGCCGCTTCGATCATCAGCTTCCCCTTGCTCACCGCCCTGTTCGACCTCGTCGGCATTATCGGCGGGTACGTCTCCGGCGTATTGCTCCTGGGCGCCAATGCCAGCACCTATGTTTATCGTGTTCAGACCAGTATGGACATGAAAGATGTCACTGACGGTCTGATCAAGGCGATTGTTTTTGCCGTCATCGTATCCATGGTCTGTTGTTACCAGGGTTATTTTACCCACATGCGCACGGACAGCCACGGCGCCAAGGCCGTCGGGCTCTCCACTACCTCGGCCGTTGTGCTCTCCTGCGTGCTTATCCTGGTGTCGGACTATGTTGTGACGTCGCTGCTCATCTGAGGATATCCCCATGGAAATCCCTTTAATCGAGTTCAAGGGTGTCACCAAGCGCTTCGGCGCCCGAAGCGTCCTTGAACGGGTCAACCTGCAGATCTACGAAGGACAGGTCACGACCATTATCGGCCTGAGCGGTTCGGGCAAGAGTGTGCTCCTCAAGCATATTATCGGGCTGCTCAAGCCGGATGAAGGGGCTATTCTCTTCAAGGGCAAACCCCTGAGCGAGATGAAAAAAAGCGAGAGCGCCGCCAATCTCGCTCAGATAAGCTACATGTTTCAAGACAATGCCCTTTTCGATTCCATGACCGTCTATGAAAATATCGCCCTTCCCCTTCGGGAGACGACGAACCTGAGCAAAGCCGAGATCGATGGCAGGGTTATGGCCAGGATCGAACAGACGGAGCTTGAAGACGCAGCCCATAAGTATCCCTCGGAGCTCTCCGGCGGCATGCAAAAGCGGGCAGCCTTGGCGCGGGCTTTGGCAACGGATCCTCGAATCGTCCTCTTCGATGAACCCACTTCCGGCCAGGACCCGGTCCGGAAAAATGCCATCCTGGGCATGATTGCCCAGTATCAGCGGAAATTCGGGTTTACGGCGATCCTGGTCAGCCATGAGATACCGGATGTCTATTTTATCTCAAACCGCATCCTTGCCCTCTATGATCGATCCATCGTTTTTCAAGGCTCTCCGGAGGAACTGGAAAATTTCGACCACCCGTTCAAGGATGAGGTCATTCGCAGTCTGGAAGGGCTGCAAAACGAATTAACGGGTCTGTATTCCAAAAGGCAATTCAAGGTGATGCATCATGTTCAGTTGACGCAGAAAACACCCGGAGAACCTTACTGCGTTGCGGTTTTTTCTCTGGATGATCTGGATATCATCCGGACGAGCGCAGGCCATAATGCGGCACAGGTGGCCATACGGGGTCTGGGAATCTATATCGATAAACATTTCGGCGCCATAGGGGGCTTTTCCACACGCCGCCGCAGCAATGAATTTGTTACGGTACTCCCCTATTCGGATCTGGCGGAAGCGAAGAGCATGCTCAAGGATTTTGTCAAGGATTTTCAAGAACAAGGCACTTATGAAGCCTGGGCTGGAGCTCGCAAGCAGACAAGATCGGCGAGGTGTGTCGAATTTACGGTCCTGGCCGGAATTGCCCAGGGTCAACCGGTTGCCGACATCGATTCCGTCATCGATGCGGCAAAATCTCAACAAAAAGAAATTGCCCGGCTTCGGTGCGACGGGAGGAGGTAAGCAGATGAAAAAGTACACCATGGAAACCACGGTTGGCATTTTTCTCGTTTTCGGGCTCCTCTGCGTTGGGTATATGTCAGTGAAACTCGGTCATGTTTCCTTGCTTGGCGACAACGCCTATTCTCTCTTTGCCCGATTCACCTCAGTCACCGGCCTGAGAGCGGGCAGCCTTGTTTATATCTCCGGCATTGAGGTGGGGCGCGTGGAGAAACTCACCATGGAACAGGAAAGCCAGAAGGCCGTGGTGGAGATGCGCATCAGGAATGGCATAAAGATCTATGATGATGCCATTGCCTCGATTAAAACGGAGGGGCTGATCGGCGATATGCACCTCAGCATTGACCCCGGAGGCGCAGGCACGCTTCTCAAGCCGGGTGGAACCATTACTGAAACACAACCGCCCGTGGACATCGCGGATCTCATCAGCAAGTATGCCTTCGGAGATGTGAAGAAACCGTAGCCGCATAAGCGGATTATAATAGGTAAGCCATGAAAAGACCGATCGTCATATTGAACATCGTCACACTCTTGCTGTTTTCTCTTCCGGTATATGCCGGTCCGCCGATGGACGCGGTTCAGGCTAACGTCAACAAAGTGCTTGAGGTGTTGCGCGATCCAAAACTCAAGGCTGCGTCGGCCAAAGAGATCGAAAAGGAAAAACTTCGGCTTATCTATGAACGCATGTTTGATGATGTCGAACTTTCGAAGCGCACTTTGGCCAGGAACTGGAACAGCATGAATGTCGCCCAGCGTCAGGAGTTCGTCATCCTTTTTCGGCAGGTGCTGGAAAAGGCCTACATCGACAAAATTCTTGCCTACACCGACGAGAAAATTGTCTTTGCCCGGGAAACCATGGTCTCGGAAACCCAGGCCGAGGTTCAAACAAAAATCGTTACTTCTTCAAAGGAGATTCCTATCTCCTATAGAGTGCTTCTGAAGGACGGCGCCTGGAAAGTATATGACGTCGTGATAGAAAACGTGAGCCTGGTTCTGAATTATCGTACCCAGTTTAATGATATCCTGGCAAAAAATACGCCCGAACAGTTGCTTGAGATCCTGCGAAAGAAAGTGAAGGGGCAATAGGATCTTAAGAAGATGGCGCCAAGGGGGCTATGAGGACCTGCCGGGATTCATATTCTCCATAATTGCCATAATGACCAAAGAAGGCGGAAAGGGTGGACCGTGTTATGAAAGCTTTCTCATTTCCCGTTCTCCTGTTCGTTTTTTTCGCTGCCGGCTGTGCTCATAGTCCCGATCCCATCGCTTCTCTCGCACCGCCGGCTGCACCTCCTCAGGTTCAGCGGGTTCTGGTTGTCTCCGATTCGGTGCAGATTCCTCCGACCCCCCCCGAGATACCGGTTACATCTGAAACCAAGAACGTGGATGACTATGGGGATATCGAAGTTCCTGAGAAGGTGAGCGAGGAGGCACAGGGCGAGATTGCTGACCCCTTGGAGCCCTTCAACCGAGCCATGTATCACTTCAATGACAAGCTTTACTTCTGGGTGCTCAAACCGGTCGCGCAGGGATATGAGAAGGTTGTTCCCGAGGCCGCACGGGTCAGTGTAAGCAATTTCTTTACGAACCTCGCCTTCCCGATCCGTTTCGTTAATTGCCTGCTCCAGGCGAACTTCAAGGGTGCGGCCGCGGAGCTTGGCCGTTTCACGGTAAACACCCTATGGGGTGTCGGGGGGTTTCTGGATCCTGCCTCGAGTGAGGATATCAATCTCTCGAAACAGGATGAGGATTTTGGTCAAACCTTGGGCGCCTACGGATTGGGGCATGGTTTCTTCATTGTCTGGCCCCTGTTAGGGCCTTCCAGCCCTCGCGATACGGTGGGGCTGGTTGGAGATGCATTCCTTACCCCCTCCACCTATTTTAGTCCCTGGTATGCCGGCGCGGGAACCAGGGTGTATGACAGGGTGAATGACACCTCCCTGAAGATCGGCGACTATGAATCCCTCAAAGAGGCCGCCATCGATCCCTACGTAGCGATCCGCGATGCTTATGTTCAATATCGGTTGAAGAAGGTCAATCGGAAGGGCGGGAACACTCCCGCGGAAGATTCCGAATTACCGAGAAAATGAATGAGAAGGAATGTGTTCATATGAAAAGTCTTAAGGTTATCGTGATTATCGTATTCGTCATCCTGATTGCCCCGGGAAGAGCGGCCGCGGGCGGACCCTTCGGGCCGCCGCAACCCATTGCAAAAGAGGCAGGGGGATTACACACCGGCATCGGATATTGGTTTCATGAGGATAAATATAAAAATGGCACGGAACAGGTCACCCGGCAGAATCAGGTCTATTCGGAGTTGAGCTACGGATCTCGAAATGGTTGGGAAATCACCGCCAGAGTCGGGATGTCGGATTTAAAACTTATTGATGCCTTCAGTTCCTCAACCTCTTCGACGGCCACGTCCAAGGAGGATTTTGAAGAACACGGGAATTTTTTCAGCACGTTGGGGGTAAAGGGTTTTTATCCTTTCAACAAGACATTCGGCATGGGGGCATTTATCCAGGGGACCTATTACTTCAGTGACTTCACCGATGCCGTTTCGGGAACTCGAAATGGCGTACCCTTTTCGGTCGAACTTGGGGTTAAGAATTTATGGGATGTGAATTTCGGCACGGGCTTTCAGGTTACCGTTCCCTATGGCATAAAGATGTATATCGGTCCCTATGTCCATTATTCGGAATTAAAGGTATCGTCATCCGCGGACGTCGCCGGCGTTGCATTTGCATCGGGGGAGACGACCATGAAAAACAAGACCGGTTTGGGAGGATTTACCGGGATCGAAGTACCGCTGGCAAAAGGATTCCGTCTGAATCTGGAAGGGCAGTATACCGAAAGGTTGTCCGTCGGTGCTGCTGTCATCTATGTATACTAACGTGTTGTCATCCTACTTTCTATCCTGTTTTTCTTCCTTCCCTCCTTCAGGTTTTCCATGTCGCGGTTTAGATTGTTGTGGTGCCTCCCGGTGTTGCGGCTGTGAGTGCTGTGGTTGGACCTCTCTGGATTGCGGTCGGGATTGTTGTGGTTTGGCTGCCTCTCGAAATTGCGGTTTTGCCTGAGATTGTGGTTGGACCGCTTGAGATGGCTGTTGTGATCGCGTTCGGGGTTTCAAACCTTGGACACCCCAAGTATTTTGCCTCTCCCAATGCTTGCTCTTTCCCCAGTTGCTCCAGTTCCGTTGAAGTTGTTGGTGAGGTATTCGCTGGTAGTTCCATTGATGCCCTCTCCAACGATGCTCCCTATAGTCATTCCTCCAACCTGATGGTATCCCTCTATAAAAAGATGGAACGTTTCGATAGTAACCCCAACCTGAACTATAGTTCCGCGAGCGATACCAGCGCCCTTCCCACGGACGCCACCACCAACCATTGTAGAAAAAGATGTCCACATCCAAGTCAGGGACTGCATAGACATTCGTCTCAGGTATCACTACCACCTCTGGAGGTGCGGCAAATACGATGAGTGGAGGCAGAGAAATGCTAATGCCTACATCTACCCCTGCCATCGTTGGAATAGGAAATACAAGTACCAACGCCAAAAGTATTGTTCCAAAAAATAACTTTTTCATTTTGTAGCCTCCTTTATCCATACCCAATTTAACCTCATATAACCGGGATACTCCTCTCTGTTAGTTTGCGGTGAAATGGTTAGTGCGGATCCAAATAGCTACAAAGGTCTCCACCCCTGAATGACTCTGATCAGCACGACGATGATGGCAATGACCAACAGGATATGAATAAACGAACCCATCGTATAAGAGATGATACAGTCAATGATAAGAACTTGCTTTTGGGTTAGATGATCAGGATCATAAGTATTTAATAGCAAATGGCCTGCCAATATGTCAATGGTAATCTAAAATGGTTAAAAACAGACACCTGATCCGGGCGTCTTCACACTATTTTCACTATTTTTTGTGCCGACGCGTCGGCATGGGGGTTTCAAGAAGAAATTTATTGACTTTGCTATGGCTTTAACGTAACTTTAACTTTAACCTGTCTGTCATTGATAACATATTGATATAACAATATTATTACAATCACGGCGGCGGGTTTGATTCCCATGCACTTCCGCCATTTAAATTGCAAATTTCGATATTTTTCGAGTAAATTTTTTTAACCGGTCTTTAATTTACTTTAACCTCAGAAATCTTCAGACAGAGGGTCCCTCCCTTGAATGACGCGGTTCTTTTAAATCAACTCGAAGAACTGGCAGAGAAACTTGGAATTGCGATTCGCTATGAAAACATAAACGTGGAGAGTTCACCCGGTGCGGGAGGCCTCTGTCGTATGAAGGGGGAATACGTTCTGATTGTTCACTCCCGCTTAACGGTAAGAGAGAAGATCCGCGTCGTGACAAGGGCATTGAGGCAGTTTGACCTCAATGAGATCTATGTCAGACCGGTTCTCAGGGAATTATTGGAAAAATCTGAGGATTGATTGCGGGTGACGTAAAATTTAACAGATAAGGAGGAGATAAATGAACAAATCCGATTTGATTACGGCATTATCCGACAAAGAAAAACTAACAGCGAAAGATGGAATGAGCATCATCAATCTAATTTTCAATGGTTTTACCGATACACTTAAAAAGAGTGGAAGGATTGAGATTAGGGGATTTGGGAGCTTTTCTGTGAGGGAATACGGGCCTTATCTGGGAAAGAATCCAAAGAGTGGGGAACGTGTCAAGGTGGGGTCGAAGAAATTGCCGTATTTTAAGGTGGGAAAGGAGTTGAAGGACAGGCTGAATTTAAAAAGCTAATACTTTTATCGTTTTTTTACCTTTTTTGAGGGGGATACGGGAACGTGTTAATATTAATTTTTTAACAAACAAAGGAGGACCAAATCATGAGAACTAAAAAGCTGTTGGACAAGAAAAAGGCAGCGACGTGCCACGGAACGGTATTTGTGGATCAGTTTACCGATGGCATCCTTGACCCCAGGAAGCCGATGCTGGGACCGGTTCGGGATAACGGTTATATCGTGGGCAACACGGCGCCTGGGTGTTGGGGACCGATGATTACTCCGGAATTAAAGGGCGGCCATGAGGTGACTCAGCCGGTAGCTGTAGAAGGTGCCGAAGTGGGGGATGCGATCGCCATCAGGATCAAGGACATTACGGTTACTTCGTTGGCCACCGCTTCCGGGAACGACCGTGTGGTTGCCGGAGACCGGTTTTTGGGAGATCCTTATGTAGCCCGGCGTTGCCCTAAATGCGACATAATGTACCCAAAAACGAGCGTTAAAGGTATTGGCCGGACAGCGATCCGCTGTACCAACTGCGGTGAGGAAATTTCCCCCTTTACCTTCACCAACGGATATACAATCGTTTTTGACAGTAATTATTCCGTGGGGGTCACTGTAGACCGTAAAGCTGCCGAGAAGATTGCACGCCAAGCCGGCCAGTATTCATCAGTGCCCGCGCATTCCGTTCAACACCCCATTCTCACCTTTGCTCCTCACGATCTGGTAGGGCTTGTCGCTCGCCTGCGGCCGTTCATGGGTCAGTTGGGTACAACTCCCGCCATTCCCATGCCTGATTCCCACAATGCCGGCGATTTCGGATCCTTTCTGATTAACGCGCCTCATGAATATGGCATTACCGCTGAACAGCTCGAGAACCGTACCGACGGTCACATGGATATTGATGCTGTACGTACCGGTGCAATCCTTGTTTGCCCGGTTAAAGTACCTGGAGGGGGCATCTATATGGGCGACATGCATGCTCTCCAGGGAGATGGCGAGATTGCCGGGCATACGGCTGATGTTGCCGGCGCTGTCACCCTGCAGGTGCACCTGCTCAAAGGTCTGAAAATTGAGGGACCGATTCTCTTCCCTGTCCTTGAAGATTTGCCATTCCTGGCGCGGCCGCTATCAGAAGAAGAGAAGAAAAGGGCTGAATATGTAGCCAAATTGTGGGGGATGGCCGCTCTGGAAAAGGCAGCTCCCGTCTCAATTATTGGAACGGGACCGAACCTGAACGCTGCAACAGACAATGGTCTGGCACGCGCCGTCAAGCTGTTTGACATGACGCTCCCTGAGGTACTGAATCGAGCCACGATCACCGGCGCAATAGAAATCGGTCGTCACCCGGGAGTGGTCCAGGTTACTTTCCGGGTTCCGTTGGATCGATTGGCTCGTTTGGGTTTAACGTCCTTTATAAAGGATCAGTATGGAATAGATTGATAGCCAATTCTGTTCGCTGGAGGGATTCAAGGAGATCATCGGCAAAGAGTTGGGCAAAGCACAGAAAAAAGGTAAACCTTAGGCCAGGTCTGGAAGAGGGGGGGAGGCCTGTCAGCATACATCCCCCCCTCTTTTCAATGACTCATAAGTTCCTTTCCTGCTTTCTTCCGGAAGAATATTACGGCTACGGTGACAGCAGAGTTATATCTGAGGGGAGGAGGGACAGATAATTTTTGTTTTTTTTATCTTGACATGTTAAACTAATACCGAATTCCTATCATAGAGTGGGGGGGGAGGGATGCCCGATGGAAATATTGCGAAGACTTTTTAAA
>Ga0154726_1030_pt1 | contig 16273 bp, 15 predicted proteins | sample Rifle2008BG16ft_FD_105734 | JGI IMG/M metagenome (GOLD analysis project Ga0154726, IMG submission 105734) | Deltaproteobacteria bacterium RBG_16_58_17
GTGAATGATGATTTCACATACACGGGCACATTGTATTTCTTGGCGAGTTCCACGGCGCGCGGCTGAAGCACCTTTGCCCCTGCCCTTGCCATCTCAAGCATTTCGTCATAGGTGATCCGGTCCATCCGCCGCGCTCTGGAGCAGATATCGGGATCGGTCGTATACACCCCGTCGACGTCTGTGTAGATGTCACAGACATCGGCCTTCAGCGCGGCCGCCAGAGCCACGGCACTGGTGTCCGATCCCCCTCTGCCCAGGGTGGTGACGTTGTTTTCCCGATCCACACCCTGAAAACCGGCGACGACCACAACGGTCCCCTTCTTGAGTTCATCCCGAATGGCGGTCGTCTCCACCTGCAGGATCCGGGCCTTCTTGAAGGCCTGATCTGTCAGGACCCTGACCTGAAAACCGAGGAAGGATTTAGCAGGGCAGCCCATGCCGTTGAGCATGATCGCCAGGAGCGTCACGGTCACCTGCTCGCCCGTAGAAATAAGGGAGTCGTACTCTCTCGCATCAGGTTCGTCCGCCGCCTTCTGTGCCATATTGATCAAGCGATCCGTCTCCCCGGCCATGGCCGACAGTACAACCACCACATCATTTCCCGCTTCCCTCGTCCGGATTACCTTCCTGGCCACGCTCGCAATCTTGTCGATATTGGCAACCGATGTACCGCCATACTTCTGAACCACAAGAGACATCTATTCAAATCCTCCTTCTTTGAAGGTCCGTTCCCAGAAACCGATTCTCTCCGGGCAAGCGGAAAACTCTATTTTTCTCACATTCTCATCCAGCCAGGAAATAACGATGAAAAGAGCTTCGTCCGGAATGGCATCCCGGATCTTCTCCGCCCATTCAATGACCAGTACGCCGCTGCCGAGAAGGTATTCTTCATACCCCATCTCGTGAAGGTCTGCTGAACCTGTCAGGCGATAGACATCCAGGTGATAGAGGGCGGCTTCCCTTCCGGGATACTCGTTGACGAGGGTAAACGTCGGGGAGGTTACCGTATAACTGCCGGGAACGCCGAGGCCACTGGCAATCCCCTGGGTCAGGCAGGTCTTGCCGGCCCCGAGCTCTCCGGTCAGAGCAACCAGATCCCCACCCTTCAGTCCTCTGCCCAGAATCTTCCCGATCCGGAAGGTCTCCGTAGGACCTTCTGAAATCAGGACTAATGATGATCGATCTCCGGCCACCTCTGTCTGAACCCGCCTTTTCACTGCCCAACAAGCAAGACTTTTGTCTTATTTTTTTACCGCAGAATTTCAGGAGGGGTTTCCCTTCCCGCCTATCAACGGGCTGCCCTCGCCGACGATCAGCTTATGCCCTGATCAAGGCATCCGCCATAGCCGCTACCTTCTTCATTGTCTTAACGTCATGAACCCGGATGACCCGGCTCCCGTTCATGATGGCCGCTGTGACCGCCGCCGCCGTTCCTTCGATCCGTTCCCGAGGGGTCCCTCCCGTGACCGTGCCGATAAATGATTTCCGGGACGCCCCCGTCACGATCGGCCTCCCCAGCACTTTGAATTCGCCGAGATAGCGGATCAACCGCATATTGTCCAGAGCTGTCTTGCCGAATCCCAGCCCCGGATCGACCATGATCTGTTCCGGATCGATGCCGATCTCCCCCGCTTTTTCGATGCGCTTTTGCAGGAAAGCGATGATGTCGCCGCGCAGGGATCGGTATGTCAGGTCCCCCTGCTGCATCTCCTTCGGCTTACCCCGCATGTGCATGAGGATGAGGGCGGCCCTTGCATCGGCTACGACCTTTGCCATGGAATTGTCGAAATCCATCGAACTGACGTCATTGACGATCTCCGCCCCTTCCGCCAAAGCCTCGCGCGCCACGGCCGCCTTCATGGTATCGATCGACAGCGGGATATCGATCCTCCCGGCAAGTTCCCGGATCACGGGGATCACCCTTTTGAGCTCCTCTTTCACCTCCACGGAATCCGATCCGGGACGGGTTGACTCGCCGCCGATATCGAGGATATCCGCCCCCCCCTCTACCATCCGAATCCCCTCTTCCACGGCCATTTCCGATGATGCAAACCTGCCTCCATCCGAAAAGGAATCGGGCGTCACGTTAAGGATCCCCATGATCAGTGTACGCTCTCCAAGTTGAAGATTCCTTCTGGACGTTCGGACGGCCAGCGACTCCAATAAGAGATTTTTCAAGATCAAGCGGATCCGGTCGGATATCCTACTCAAACCGAAGGGCTGAGCGGCGACCTTTTCGACGAAACGTTGCATCTGTTTGAGCGTCCCCATCAGGATGACGTCCGTCCGGGCGATGCTGCACGCGACTGCCCCGCGGGCCACAGCCGCATCCCCTCCGAGGGAGAGCATTTCCTGCTTGATGATATTAGCCACCCTGCATTCCAGCCCCTCAAGGATGATGTTCATATGGATCATCTTCGGAAGCATCGCCTGAATGCCGTGGGGGTCCGCCTCCAACCCCTTCAGGATATCCAATGCCTCTTTCTGAGTGGTTAAATGTAGATGTCGCGCCCTTAATTCTTCCATACCCGCATTTTTTTCCTGAGCGCCCGTCCCGAGGGCAGTGCATCTTCAGCGGCCTGTGAGGGACTTCCCCCCTTACCCCTCCGCATTCATCCCCGTCCACAGGACGGGGCTTTTAGCGGAAGGATTTTATAAACTCGGGATTGTCGGCAGTGACCCGGACAGGCCTCTTTGGCTTATCCTTCCGGAACCGGATTCAGAACGTCCTGCAAATTTCCTGTTCCGATGATCTCATCCAGTTCCAGTCCGTTCAGGACCTCCTTCTCCAGCAGTTCCGAAGCGATTCTGTTGAGGATATGAATGCGATCAGACAGGATCTTCTTGGCGTTTTCGTAGCATTTCATCACGATATGAGAGACTTCCCTGTCGATCTTCCGGGCGGTATCCTCGCTGTAATCCTTGTGGGTGGCAAATTCTCGTCCAAGGAAGATCTGCTCGTCCTTCTTCCCGTAGCTCAGGGGGCCCATTTCATCGCTCATGCCCCATTCGCAGACCATTTTCCGGGCAAGATTGGTAGCGCGTTCGATATCATTACCGGCGCCGGTGGTGAAGTCCTTCAGGACCAGTTCCTCCGCCGCACGTCCTCCCAGCAGGATCACGATATTATTCATGAGATATTCCCGCGGATAGGTGTGCTTTTCGTCTACCGGCAACTGTTGCGTCACCCCCAGGGCGTGGCCCCGCGGAATGATGGTCACTTTGTGGATCGGATCGGTTCCGGGCAGCATCCTGGCTACCAGGGCATGCCCCGATTCATGATAGGCCGTGTTTTTCTTCTCGGCATCGCTGATCACCATGCTTTTCCGTTCCGTTCCCATGAGAACCTTGTCCTTGGCATACTCAAAGTCGCTCATGGTCACCTTTTCCTTGTCGAACCGGGCGGCATAGAGGACCGACTCGTTGACAAGATTCTCGATGTCGGCGCCTGAAAAACCGGGCGTCCCGCGGGCAATGACGGCGAAATCGACATCGTCTCCCAGGGGAGTCTTGCGGGCGTGAACCTCGAAGATCTTTTCTCTCCCCTTGACATCGGGCAGCGGCACGACGACCTGCCGGTCGAAACGACCGGGCCGAAGCAGTGCGGGGTCGAGGACATCAGGACGGTTTGTCGCCGAAACCAGGATTACTCCTTCATTGGATTCAAAACCGTCCATTTCAACGAGGAGCTGGTTGAGCGTCTGCTCTCTCTCGTCGTGGCCCCCTCCCAGACCTGCGCCCCGGTGACGTCCCACCGCATCGATCTCATCGATGAAGATGATACAGGGGGCGTTCTTCTTGCCCTGGTTGAATAGATCCCGGACCCGCGACGCGCCGACCCCAACGAACATCTCGACAAAATCGGAACCGCTGATGCTGAGAAAAGGAACATCCGCCTCACCGGCGATCGCCCTTGCAAGTAGAGTCTTTCCGGTGCCGGGCTGCCCCACGAGGAGCAATCCCTTGGGAATTCTTCCCCCCAGTTTGGTGTATTTCTTGGGATCACGGAGAAAGTCGATAACCTCCTGAAGTTCGGCTTTGGCCTCTTCGATGCCGGCCACATCGGCGAAGGTGACTTTTTTCGATTTATCCGTTACCAGGCGCGCTCTGCTTTTTCCGAAGGCCATGGCCTTGCCGCCACCGCCCTGCATCTGCCTCATGAAAAAGATCCAGACACCGACCAAAAGCAACATGGGAAGCCAGGAAACCAGGATGGTCATATACCAGGGTGAATCATCCACCGGTTTGGCGGAGATGCGGACCCCCTTTTCCTTCAGGAGGGCGACGACACCCGCATCTTTGGGAGCATAGGTTTTGAAGGCCATTCCGCTTGTCAGTCTTCCAGAGATATTGTCTCCCTGGATCGTCACCTCGGTGACCTGAGTCTTATCCACGTAGCTCAAAAAGTCGCTGTAGATGATATCCATCTGAGCGATCTTGGGCTGATTAAAAAGGTGGTAGATCATCACAAACACGAGGCTGATGACGAGCCACAGCGCAATGTTCTTCTGCAGGGGATTCAATCTGTTTTCTCCTTTAATTTAAAAGATGAAGGTCAGCCGCCTTTTTGGACGACCGAAATTCCATCTCGCTGATTTTTTTCTCTTATAATATCGGTACGTCTATTTCAAACCATTTCTGCTTTCAATACCATTTTAGTCTCCAGGGCCACCTTCACCCGTTCACTGATCCTTTCGCCGGCAATCCAGATCACCGAGCGGGCATCGACAAGCAGCGGGATCTTCCACCGGCAACGAAGGGGAATCTTCCGGTCGATGAAATAGGATTTTAACTTTTTCACTCCGCCCATCCCCAGCGGCTCTATCCTGTCTCCCGGCCTCACGTTCCTCAAGATCAGGGGGGGAGTGATGCGATCGTAATCCATGAAAGCGGCTTGCGGCAACTCCTTTATGGCATGAACATCAGGTTTTTCAACAAATTCGAAACGGACGGTCACGCCTGTCTCGCGCAGATAAACTTTCCCTGGAATCTCCACGCGGTATTCATACTCCGGCGGTGTTTCCCGCCCGGCGCCTCTCCTTTCCCGGCCGCTTCCCTTTCTGATCCTGAGGGTGTTCTGCTGCTTCTCCACGCCGATCCGGAAGGGAAGATCCAGAGAAATGGGGCGGCATTGCGGATGGCGGCAAAGCTCCAGAACCGCCTCGATGTGGCGATAACCGATACCGCTTCCCGATGGGGTGGCGGCCTTCAGCAGATACTTGATGATCCGTCCCTGCAGGGCTTCATGCAAAGTCAGAAATTCCGTCAGGGGCAGAAAGAGCTCCCCTGCCCCAGGAACAAGGCCCCAACGATCAAGAGTCTGCCGGACAACGTCCCGCAGATAATCATCCTCCCGGCGGGTGATCTCCGCGGCATGACAGAGTCCCGCAACCATCCGGGGATTGTAGCTTTTAGTCAATTCCGGAATCAGCTCATTTCTGATTCTGTTGCGCAGGAAAACTGGGTTCAGATTGGAGGTGTCCGTCATGTACGTCAGCCCTTCGCGCTTAAGAAATTTCAGGATATCTCCTCTCCCCACGTGCAGAAGGGGGCGGATGATCCTACCCTCTCTCACCGGCACAATCCCCTTCAGGCCTTCAGGACCGCTTCCCCGGATCAGGTTGATCAGGACGGTTTCCGCCTGATCGTTGCGGTGATGCCCGGTGGCAATCTTCCGGGCGCCGCATTTTTCCGCCGCGTCTTTCAGAAACCGATACCGTTCCTCCCGCCCGACCTCCTCCAGCGAATGTCCCTTACCCTTTTGCAAAAGGCGGATGTCAACCGTTTTGCAGATACACGCAATCCCCATCCCTGCGGAAAGGCTGCAGATAAAATCCTCCTCCTGCCCCGCTTCGGCTCCCCGGAGGCCATGATTGAGGTGCGCAGCCGTCAGGCGCAGCCGATATTCGGCGGAGAGGAGAAGAAGCACCCGCAGGAGGGCCACCGAGTCGGGACCGCCCGAGACCGCAACGAGGAGGTGCTCGTCCCGCGTCAGCATGGCGTACTTCTCGACGGTTTTCCTTACCTCATTGAGCATATCCGTTGAAATCGCCTCAAGCAAAAAGTGTCTTCAGCTCCGCCAGCGCCTCACAGCTCCTGTCGGGGGCGAGGGAAAGAAGCTTGTCCCTCTGCGTGAGGCCGCCCAGAAAAGAGCAGCTTAACGCCCCTGCCTGCCGGGCCACGAGGATATCGTTGATACCGTCGCCGATCACCACCGTCCGCTCCGGCGCCGCCTCCCACTTCTCCATGACAAACTGCAGCAGCCTAGGATCAGGCTTCGCATAAGGGGTGCTGCCCCCGCCGATGATCTCCAGGAAACGGGAGGCGATCCCCAGTCCTTCCGCAATCTTCATGGCATATTGCTGCGTTTTGTTGGTTAAGACGACCTTACGTTTATAGTCAAAGTGGTCGAGCATGTCCAGTACATCCGGATAGAGTGTCGTGTGATCGAGCAGATGCTCCATATAGTGGGCCGAGAATATCGCCATCCCCTGATCCAGACGTTCTTCCGCATGGGGACCAAGGGCTCTGCGAACCAGCATCTGTACACCGTCGCCGATTAACCCCCGGATCGTCTCAGACGCAATCACGGGCAATCCGAGAGTTTGCAACGTATGGTTTACAGCAGCGGCCAAGTCCTTTTCCGACCGCACGAGGGTTCCATCCAGATCGAATACCATCAGCTCAACCGATTCCATGCATCCCGCCATTCCTTATGGTTTTGCGTGATTTATAACGGGCTTACATCCGTAGTCCTCAGCATATTTTTTGATGGTAAAACGCGGTCCTCAGGACGATTCTTCCAGCGCCCCGGCTATATGACGGACCGTTTGCCGGCAGATCCCGGCAGAGATCTCCGGCGAGAGGAAATAGCCTGGTTGTTGTCTGTAAACCTCCTCCACCAGCTCCGTTACGGTTTCATCGATGGAGCCAGTGCGCCGATAGAGCGCTTCGATCTGGATCCGGTTCTCTCTGGCCGCAGCGATGCTTCGGCAGATGTACCCTTCCGCCTCCCGCCCTGTCACATACCCGTAATGATCGGCGCACAAAATATCGACTTTGAGCGGTTTCAGCTTCTCCAGACTCTCCTGATGCTGCGTGAAATTGGAATTTCCGGAGGGAATGATCATCTCCGCGTAAGGGATTCCGCCTCCGTCTGATGGAAAGAGGGCATTGATTTCACGAACATAAGCTGAAATGGAGCAGGAGGAGTGACCGGGGGTTTCCAGGATCTGAACCGATATGCCCCCTAAATCTATTTCCGCCCCTTCGGAAACCACCCTGCCGGTTATGTCATTACGCCACTCCACGTCCTGTCCGGTCAGACACCCGGTCAAACCCATTCTGTCCGCAACCCGACGGCTGAAGGCGTTGACCGTCTCTATTCCCTTCGGCATGTTGAGGATTTCCCACGCCCTGGCCGAGGCGTAGACATCGATCTCCGGATTGCGGCGTTTGAAGAGGGGGACAAGCCCCACATGATCGAAATGGGCATGGAGGATCAGCAATTTTTCGATCTTCTTTTCATCGATCCCGAAGGCGTTCAACTGGCTCAGGACGACTGGCGCCAGGTAGCTCAATCCCCCGCTGATAATCAGGGAACACCTATCTCCCTCCAAGAGATAGATTCCTGATTCCTCCCGCCCGAGATACCAGAGGCGATCGCAGATTTTTCCTGCATCGCGGCTTCTCATCCTGCGCCCCCGTTCACTTTCCGTAGACGACGATATTCGCGCCTTTTTTCAGCTTCTTCACCAACTCGTCAAAAGCCGCCTGTTTTTTCTGCTGTTCGAGGAAGGCGCCGATCCGTTTCTTTGTCTCCCCCTCCAGTTTTATGATCTGCTCGCTCCGATGTTCGAGAATTTGAATGATATGAAAGCCGAAATCTGTTTCCACCACGGGCCCGATCTCACTGTTTTTCTGAGAAAACGCCGCATCCTCGAATGGTTTCACCATCTGTCCGCGGGAAAAGAAACCGAGATCGCCGCCGCTCTGTTTGTTAGGGTCGTCGGAATTCTTTGCAGCCATATCCGCAAAATCAGCGCCCGCTATAAGCTGTTTTCTCAGTTCTTCCGCCTTCGTTTTTTTATCCGCCTTGATCTTTTCAGTATCTTCCGGCGCCTTGGCCACAAGAATATGACGGGCATGAACCGACTCGGGCTTCGTAAATTTATCCCGATTCTTCTTATAAAATTCAGCCATTTCCTTATTTGTCGGCTTGCCCTTCCCCCCCAGCTCCTTCATTATCAGCTTGTTGATCCGAATATTCAACCCAATCTCTTCGCGCATCTTGGCGGCATCGATTTTGTTTTTCTTCAACAGCTCGTCCATCGTCACTCCGGCAGGCAGTTGGGACTTGATCTCCGCTATGACATCCGCTATCTCTTTTTCGGTAACGGTTATTTTCCTGTTGCTGATTTCCCTGTTCAGAAGGGTGCGGGCAATGAATCCATCGATCAGTCCTTTCCGCATCTCTGCCCTGGTATTTTCGATACTCTCGGCCGGAATCTGGTCCTTGATCAGCGCCATTTTCCCCTGCATTTCCGCTTCAAGCTCTCCCTGCGTCAGCTTGCTCCCTTCGACTTCCACCGCAACCCCCGCAGCATCGGCACCCTTTGCGGGCACGGACGCCTTATCGGGAGGCGCACTCACTCCCGGCGCTGCGGCGTTCTCTTGACTCGGCGCCGTAGCAGCTTTTGCTGTATTTGCCGCCTTCTCCTCCTTTGAGCTGCACCCCGCTGCGATAATGAAGATGAAGAAAAAGGCTGTTATGATAAAAAGAAATTGTCCCTTTTTTTTACTCACGATCATTCCTCCCCGGTCATTGAAGTCGTAATACCCCCATATATTCCGTAGCTTATTCGGCTTGTCGACCACGGCGGCAGGGCAAGCAGAACAAACGGACGCCGGAGTATATTCAAAAGAGATGCAGACGTCAAGAACCCACTTCAGGAACAGGGAAACTGATAGCGCAGTTCTTCCAATATCCGGAACTGGAGGTCCAACTCCAAGGTTCCCTCCGGGGAATTAGGGGGGATCGGGATGGACCCGCCCGCCCGGTCGAGAAGCCCCTTCAGGCCGTCGAATAGGGGGACCGGGGGAAAGGCAGAGCGGCTGAGATGGTGAATCAGCCTCAGGGTCTTCAATCCGTCGAACCAGACATGGAATTGACGCCGGAGGTAGGCGGGATTGCTACAGTTTCTCCTTATGACCCGCCAGTTCCTGTCAAAACGGCTCATCCGGAGATACTCCTCCAACAGAAAGTGAATGCGTCCGGCCGCGACCAGGATCGCTCCCGGATCCCGGTCCGGATCGGCCTCCATCCCGGCAAGCCACTCTCTGAGAATGTCGAAAACCCTGGGATCGTAGAGTCGGCACTCATCCCCCCCGCCAGTCATGAACCGGAGCACCCATCGTCCGGTTCCGAAGGGCGCCCGACCCGACGGCCGTGGCGAAGGGAAGACAGTCGTTTCTCTGACCACTTCTATTTTTCCGATCTTGCAAAGCTTGTTGAGGAAATAAAAGTCCTCCGCCGCAGCCCGCCGGTTCATTCCCCGGACACTTACATAGCTCTCCGCCGTACAGGCCATCGTCGATCCGATCGAATGGAAGGCATAAGGCGATCCTGCGAAGGAGAGGCCGATCACATATGACCGTAGAAAGATCTCATAGCCGCAGATCGCAAGAAGAATTTCTGGATCGGAAGGCTTCTGATGGGCATAGGCCGACACGGCCGCCGGATTGCCAGTCTCGGCAAAATGGCGTCCGACCGCAGAAAGGTAGTTCTCATCGACCAGCGTGTCGGCATCCAGGCAGCAGATCACTCCCCCGCCTGTTCCCCGGCCGTCGAGAAGTTTCAGAGCCACATCCATGCCGATCTTTCTCGCCGTCCCCACGCCCCCGTCACGATCCGGGATTTCCAGACCGGGGGAAGAAGCGTCAATGCAGGCGAGACGAAGACCGCTGCGGGCGATCTGCCGGATGTCATCCAGCATCCCTGTATGGCGGGATAAGGAAGGCGGACGCCCGGGGACGAGCGCGTTGAAAATATTCAGCATCTCGCGGTTGTCAAGGATATCCGCTTCCGCGGCAAGATGCGGACGGTGGTTGTTCACGACGCAGATGACAAGGGTGCGTCGGAGCTCGCGAGGGGAATTCCCGGCGATACTGGCCAGCGTCCGGAAAAGAGACGAGCTTTCTGCCAGGGCCGGGATAACGACCGCCCGCTCCACCCCGTCGACCGACGCCGTCAGGAGGGGGCGAACCGGAGATACCCCATAAGTATGCAGGTATTTTTGTGTTCGTGGCGAGAGATTCATGCCGTCCTTCGGGCGATCAGGTCCATGGCGGCATCATCATCGGCGCCGTCGATCCAGTGGATCAGAACGCCGTTTCTCTCCATGCGCCTGAACCAGGTTTCCTGCCGCTTGGCAAACTGGCGAATGCGCATATTCAATGTCTGAAACATCCCCTCACGGCTCATTCTCCCCTGGAGGTGCAGAGCGATATATCGGTATTCCAGACCGTAGGAATCGATTCTTTCCCATCCGATGCCCCTTTCATGGAGCTGCTGCACCTCCTCGATCATCCCGGCCTCCAGCCTGGATTGCAGACGGGCTGTAATCTTCCGGCGCAGCTCTTCTCTCTCGCAGCGGATTCCGATGACAAGGGGAGCGATCTTTACAGGCGGTTCTGTCTCCCGGGGCTGATTCTGCTCGAACTCGGCAATTTCGATTGCCCGGATGAGCCTTTTTTTCTCCAGAAGGTCGGTAGTATTGTGGGCGTAGGGGCAGAGTGTCAGGAAACGGCGGCGGAGAAACGGCATCTCCTCCCAGGCCAGTTCCTCACGGAGCCTTTGATTTTCTGGAACCGCCGGCATGCGGTACCCCCTGATGACCGCATCCAGATAGAGACCCGATCCTCCCGTCAGGATCGGGACATTCCCCCGCGCTGAGATTTCCTGGAAACAACGGTAAAAGCGGTCCTGAAAGTCAAAGACACAGAATTCCTCAGTCGGCTCTATGATGTCGATCAGGTGACAGGGGACAACAGACCCACCCCGTCTGTATGCGGAAAGATCTTTCCCCGTCCCCAGATCCATTCCTATATAGACCTGACGGGAATCGGCAGAGATGACCTCACCGCCGATCCGCCTTGCCAAACGGATGGCAAGATCCGTCTTCCCTGAGGCCGTAGGCCCCAGAACAACAAGCAGGTTACCGATTTCCCCGAACCTCCGGATCACGCCTTCTTCCATCATAAGATTCTCTGATCATTCCCGGAACTTTTCTTGAAATGGTCTGCAAAAGAGTGTTTATAAAACCACTTATTTGCCTATGTTACAATAGTTTAGAGAAAAATAAAATGCCCCGGTCGCCATCGGCAACCGGGGCATCCGCTGCTGAACACATTTTCCTTACAAGGGCTGTACGTTTACTGCGGCAGGTCCCTTCTTGCCTTGTTCGACATCAAAGCGAATTCTCTGACCCTCGTATAGTGTCTTGAAGCCTTCGCCCTGAATGGCGCTGAAATGAACGAAAACATCTCCGCCTTCATCATTCTCGATAAAGCCGAACCCCTTTTTCTCATTAAACCACTTTACCTTACCTTCTGCCAAAGCTTTACCCCCCCCTTTCCTAAGATTTACCCAAGCGGGTTTCGCATCCTGCAGCCATAAAAAAACCACCCCTTCTCAGAACCAAGTCCTGAGCCGGCGTGGCTTGACTATCCTGCAAAATATGAACACCCAACTCTTTCCTGTCCCGCCAATCTAAGTCTTCAAATCAGGTCCCAGACACAAGAAACATCCACCGGGCGGATGAGTCCCACTAACATCTCTTTTTTAAAAAAGCAAGTTATTTTTCATCTGGTGAATATTTCTATCACTCCTTTCTTCGGAAGGACAGTTCTTGATCGGCCCATCGGGCGCCCTTCCGATCCCTATTCCAGTTCCGGAGAAACTGCACCAGGAGGCGGACCCCCACCCCCGAGGCGCCCTTGGGAATGTAAGGTTTTTCCTTCATCAGCCAGGCCGGGCCGGCGATATCCAGATGGACCCAGGGATAACCTTCGGTGAATTTGCTCAGAAAAGCTGCCGCAGTGATTGCCCCGCCGGCTTTACCGCCGGAATTCCTGTAATCCGCCGCTTCGCCTTTGATCAGTTCATGATACTCTTCCCAAAGCGGCAGCTCCCATACCCTTTCGCCGGTAAGATCGGCAGCCTCACGGATCTCGCCCTTGAGCTTTTCATCCGTCCCCATCATGCCGATCACGTTATCACCCAGCGCCACGACACAGGCTCCCGTGAGCGTAGCCAGATCGATGATCGCCGCGGGTTTGTAACGGCACGCATAGGTCAGGGCGTCCGCCAGGATCAGGCGCCCTTCGGCATCGGTCGTTACGATCTCTATCGTCTGCCCCGAGAGGGATTTGAGGATATCGCCTGGTTTGTAAGCCTTCCCGCTCGGCAGGTTTTCCGCCGCCGGGATGAGGCCGACGAGATTCACCGGCATGGCGAGTTGGGATGCGGCCTGCACTGCGGCAATGACCGCCGCCCCGCCCGCCATATCATCCTTCATCAGGTCCATCTTCTCAGACGGCTTGATGGAGATGCCGCCGCTGTCGAAGGTGAGCCCTTTGCCGACCAGTGCGACGACAGGACCGGCCTTTTCTCCCCCTCGATATTCCAGGACGATCATCTGCGGCGGTTCGTTACTGCCTCCTGCCACGCCGAGCAAGGCGTTCATCCCGAGTCTTCTCATCTCTCGTTTATCGAGAACCCGGCACTTGATCTTCTCCCTCCTGGCGATCTGTCTCGCTTCATTCGCGAGATCGGCAGGCGTCATCTCGTTCGCCGGCGCCGAAACGATGTCCCGCGCAAAGGAGACCGCGTCGGCGATGATCCCGGCCGTTTTCACCGCGGTCTTGATGATCTTCAAGGCGCCATTTTCCGTATCGAGGATGGTGAAATTCGCGATCTCTCGAATCTGTCCGCGATCGGCGGTCTTGAAGGGCGTAAACTGATAGAGGCCGAGCCTTACCCCCTCCACAACAGCCTCGGCAATACGATCGACCGACAGAGCGACGCTCCCTAAATCGAGGGATGTGGCGAACTCGCCGATGTTCAGGGATCTTATGTGCTGCGCCGCCTTGGAAAAGGCCCCCCGCAATCTTTCGAGCGTAAGGTCCGACCTCTTCCCGAGGCCCACGACCACCATCCGTTTAGCCGGGACGCTCCCCCGGGAATAGATCACCAGGATCTGATACAGCCGGCCTGTAAAATCACCCTGTTCGATGACATCTCCGATGAAACCGCCGCTCATTTTATCCAGCCTGGCTGCTGCGCCGTCAAGTCTGGGTTCGCCCTCGAAATGGGCCACGAGGGCCGCTTCCGTCGCGCTCTCTGCGAGATCGCCCTTTTTCACATGAATCTTCATATCCGCCTTTCTCTAAAGAACCCGGAAAGATCACATTCCTGAAGCTGAGCCGGCAAAACTCCCCTGTTTCACCGGGGAAATATAAGGAGGATGCAACCGAGACCAGCAGAAAAGGGGCAAGCTCAAGATCGCTGCCCCCTTTCATGACTGGAGGCGGCACCCGGACTTGAACCGGGGAATAACGGTTTTGCAGACCGCTGCCTTAGCCACTTGGCTATGCCGCCGGATGGATTTTAAATGGAGCGGGCGAACGGATTTGAACCGTCGACGTCCACCTTGGCAAGGTGGCACTCTACCGCTGAGTTACGCCCGCTCATGAGGTGATGGGGCGTGACTATAACAAATAAAATCCGTTTGTCAATAAAAAACTTCCCTCTTCCCGCCCCCATCCCTATAGCCGCAAAGCCGCCATTTCCATAAACTTTCCAATGGCATCTAGATATGCCTTTCTTCACTGGAAGAAGATATCGTTGTGGTCAGCGCCCGCGGCAAATCTCCGGCCTACCGAAGGCCGGATAGCGAATCGTGTCAAGATCGATCATCATGAACCCCCCCTTTTGCGCGAGAACGATATTGGCGAACTCAGTTCTTCTGTATGCTTGTCCTGTAGAACTTGACGAAGTACTCGGTTCCGGAGACGACCGTCAGAATCAGGGCGATGTAGAGGATCACCGTGCCGACGACATGGGCATCGGCGCCGATGAACGGATAATGGATCATCAGGGCGGAAACAGCGAAGATCTGGCAGAGCGTCTTGCGCTTCCCCAGCGGGCTTGCCTGAATGACTATCCCGTTGGACGAGGCGATGTTGCGGATGCCGTCCACGGCGAAATCGCGGATGACGATGACGGCCACGATCCAGGCGGGGATGCGGCTGATCGGGATCATCATGATCATCGCCGTATTGACGATCAGCTTGTCGGCAATCGGATCGAGAAACTTCCCCATCGTCGTGACGATCTGATATTTCCGGGCGATGTAGCCGTCCAGGAGGTCGGTCAGCGCCGCTGCAATGAAAAGGATTGCGATGACGAGGCTCATTATCTTCCCCGGGGAGAGAAGGAGAAAGAAGAGTACAGGGATGACTCCGATCCGGAGCATAGAAATGGTATTGGGAAGATTGAAGACCTCCCTCTTCTCCGGCGCGATGGGCAACCGATCAAACGACCGCTTCAGAAAATCGATCATAGCGGAGGATCTCCCCACTGTCCCCTCATTTTCTTCAGGGACCTTCTCCCGGTCGTTGCTAAACGCCTCCACACCCCGCCGACCATCACCGGGCTCATCTCCTCCCGGATTTCATCGCTATTGGCTGTATCCGGAAAAAAAATCATTACGTCTCCAGCTTAACCTTCTTTTTTTTGCTTTTTGTATTGTTCAAGACATTTTTGACTGCAGAAATATACTGTCTTTCCTTCGATCGACGCCCGGCAGGCATGGCTCACGGGAACATAGGTGTGGCAAAGGGGATCCTCTATCAGATCCTCGCCGGCAACGGGTGGTTTCGGACCAGTGGCGCCAAGCGTTCTCCCCGTTGCGGAAAATCCTTTCCGGAGTAGTGTGTAGAGGAGATAAATCACAATGATGCCGATGATCAGTCTTATTATCATCTTTCGTACTTTACCCCAAACGATTTCTCCGATGACGGCAGCCGTACCGCGGCCGTTTGTTCACCCTCCGGTCTCTGCCGAATCGTAAAGTTCCACACGACCAGTATCGGTCAGACGATCCATAAGACCGCGGACGGAGATGCCGAAGACGGGATGGATCAAATATGAGGCCAGTTCCAATAGAGGCGCCAGGACAAAACGGCGCCGGTGGAGTTCCGGGTGGGGGATGACCAGCCCCTCCTCCTGAATGACCTCCTGACCGTAGAGGAGGATATCCAGATCTATGATCCGCGGCCCCCACTTCGCCCCTTCGCTCCGGCCCATCCGCCGTTCGATCTCCTTCAACGCCCCAAAAAGCGGCCGGGGTGAGAGGACTGTTCGTATCTCCACGACGGTGTTTATGAACCAAGCCTGGTCCTGAGGACCCAGGGGCTCCGTCCTATAGAGGGATGAACGGCGGAGGAACCTGATTCCCGGAAGCGCCGCGATTTTTTCTGCGGCCTCCTGACAATTGTCGACAGGCTTTCCCAAATTGGAACCGATACCGATGAAGGCGATGATCCCCCGGATCTCCCCGCCTGACGGACCCAGAAACCCCATCCTTGTCTCCCTAAGCAGTCTTCAGGCCGAGGACATCCTGCATATCGTAGATGCCGTTTTCCCGACCGACGACCCAGAAGGCCGCCCGGATCGCCCCGCGGGCAAAATTGTCCCGGCTGTGGGCCCGGTGGATCAATTCCAGCCTCTCCCCCATCCCGCCGAAGATCACTGTATGTTCCCCGACGATATCCCCGGCCCGGAGGGTCTGGATTCCTATTTCCCGCTTCGTCCGTTCGCCGATAATCCCCTTCCGGTTGTAGACGCCGACCTTGTCGAGATCCCGACCGAGGCGCTCTGCAATGACCTGCGCCATCTTTATGGCCGTGCCGCTCGGGGCGTCCTTCTTCATATGGTGGTGAGCCTCCACTATCTCCACATCATAATCATCGCCAAGAATGCCGGCAACGTCGGCGAGAACCTTGAGGAGGACATTGACGCCGACGCTCATGTTGGGGGCAAGGACGCACCGAACAGAACCGGCCAGTTCCCGGGCCCGTTTCATCTCGGCCGAAGTGAAGCCGGTGCTGCCGATCACGATGGCCTTCCCCTTTTCCGCCGCGATCTCCAGGTGCCCCGCAGAGACCTCGTGGGAAGTAAAATCGATGACGACATCCCCCCGCTCGATAG
>Ga0154726_1094_pt1 | contig 15624 bp, 10 predicted proteins | sample Rifle2008BG16ft_FD_105734 | JGI IMG/M metagenome (GOLD analysis project Ga0154726, IMG submission 105734) | Deltaproteobacteria bacterium RBG_16_58_17
CTGAACGGGACGCATCATTGCGGAACCTTTCCCGCAAGCGGCTGTTCGCGGCAACTCCGCCACAGATGACGACCCGGGATATGGAATTCCTCGCCGCTGAGCGGAGAGTCTTCTCCACCAGTACATCCACGATCGCCTCCTGATACGAAGCGACCACATCCGGCAATTCTTCGGCGGTAAAGGGCGAACCTCTTTTCCTCAGGCGCATCAGCAGGGAGGTCTTCAGGCCGCTGAAGCTGAAATCGACACTGTCCCTCATGCCCCGCGGAAACGGGAAGGCATCGCGATTCCCCTGTTTTGCCAGCCGATCGATCACCACCCCTCCGGGGTAACCGAGTTCCAGCAGCTTGGCCGCCTTGTCGAAGGCCTCTCCCGCCGCATCATCCCTTGTCTGGCCCAGTACAACGAAGCGCTGAAACCCCTCCACCAGATAGATCGTGGTATGCCCGCCGGAAACCACGAGGGCGACAAACGGAAAGGGCGGCTGGGTATCGGTTAGAAATATGGCCGCCACATGGCCTTCCAGGTGATTGACCCCGACCAGGGGAATGCGTCGGGCAAAGGCAATGGCCTTGGCTGCAGACAGCCCGACGAGGAGCGACCCGATCAATCCCGGGCCCCTCGTTACGGCGATACCCTCGATCTCGGCCAGGGTGAGCCGGGCATCCCCCAGCGCCTGTACTATAACCGGGGCGATGGCCTCGATATGTTTGCGGGAGGCAACCTCCGGGACGACACCGCCGTATTGTGCATGAACATCAACCTGGGAAGCGATGACGTTGGACAGCATCACCTGCCCGTCGCGAACGACGGCGGCAGCGGTTTCATCACACGAAGATTCTATGCCCAAAACGACCATCGCTCACACCGGCTAAATTTCTTTTTACAAAGGCCACAGAAATATATATAGAACTGTCAGTTTTTTGTAAATAAACTTTTCAGAAAAGAGACAGTTATGGAAATCAACACAGATTTTCTCGTTCTCGGCACCGGCATCGCGGGACTCAGCTTCGCCATCAAGGCGGCCGAGATGGGAACCGTCGCCATGGTCACCAAGAAGAACAAGACGGACTCGAATACCAATATGGCTCAGGGAGGAATAGCCTCAGTTCAGGATCAGGCAGACCGTTTTGAATACCACATCAACGACACGCTGACCTGCGGGGCCGGACTCTGTAACGAAGAAGTCGTCCGTTTCGTGATTACGGAAGGTCCGGAGCGGATCCGGGAGCTGGTCCAATGGGGTGTTGAATTCACCCGCTCTGCATCCGATCCCGGCCAGTTCGATCTCGGCCGGGAGGGAGGCCATTCGATGAGACGGGTTCTCCATGCCAAGGATCTGACCGGCCGTGAGATCGAACGGGCACTTCACGAAAAGGTTGCTCAGCAGAAAAACATCCGGATCTTCGAAAACCACATCGCCATCGATCTGATCAAGAAATCTTCAGCCCTCGGTCAGAAAATGGAGCGGGCCGACCTCTGTCTGGGCGCCTACGTCCTGGATATCGACCGCAACGAGGTCCATACCTTCCGGTCAAAATTCATCATGTTAGCGACCGGGGGCGCGGGCAAGGTCTACCTGATCACCACAAATCCCGATATCGCCACCGCCGATGGGATCGCCATGGCCTTCCGGGCCGGTGCGAAGATCGCCAACATGGAGTTTATCCAGTTTCACCCGACCTGTCTTTTCCATCCCGACGCTAAATCATTTCTGATCAGCGAAGCGGTGCGCGGCGAAGGAGGCATTCTGAAGCTGAAAAACGGCGCAACATTCATGGAGAAATACCATCCGATGAAGAGTCTTGCGCCGCGCGATATCGTCGCCAAGGCCATCGATACCGAGCTGAAGAAGTCCGGTGATGATTTCGTGCTGTTGGACATCACCCACAGGCAGAGTGACTTTCTGGTTTCACGTTTTCCGAATATCTACGAGAAGTGTATGGAATTCGGAATCGATATGACTCGGGAGCCCATTCCGGTCGTCCCCGCGGAGCATTACCTCTGCGGCGGGGTAATGGTAAATTCCTCAGGCGAGACGAGCATCGATCGACTCTTCGCCTGCGGGGAGGTCTCCTGCACCGGTCTGCACGGCGCCAACCGCCTCGCGAGTAACTCGCTTCTCGAAGCCGTGGTTTTTGCACATCGGGCTTTCACCCGGATTGCCGGGCTTTTTCATAGCACCCATGAGGATCCGGTCCCTATCCCTCCATGGGATCCTAAAGGCGCCACGGAAAGCGACGAATCGGTCGTCGTCGCCCACAACTGGGACGAGATCCGCCGGTGCATGTGGAACTACGTGGGCATCGTGCGTTCCGACAAGCGGCTGGAGAGAGCGCAGCGCCGGATCAACCTCATCAGCCGGGAAATAGACGAGTATTACCGGAATTTCATCATCACCCGGGACCTGCTGGAATTACGGAATATCGCCGTGGCCGCCAAGCTCATCGTGATCTGCGCCCGCATGCGGAAGGAGAGCCGGGGTCTCCACTACAATCTCGACTACCCTGAAAGGGATGATCACTCCTGGCTCAAGGATACGGTTGTTTCCCGCGATTAGCAGGCCCCCTTTTCAACAACCTCTTAGTTGTGGCCAGAGGTTCGTCAGCGCCCGCCGAATTCCAGCTCCACTTTTCCGATCACGCTGGCGAAAACCAGTTTCACCGGGCCTGCGGTGGACCCGCTTTTCGCAAGCGGCGGGAAACGGAGCTGATAGGGAATCCCGTAATAGGGATTGACATAGGGGAAGAATTCCGTCACAATGGGCGTGACCGGGTCGATTCTCCTCACATCCACCGGATCGATTCTCTCCCCCTTACTGTCGATGAGAAAGATCGACCAGATGGAACCCCTCCTGTCGAAGTCGTTGGAGGTCTTCTCCGGAATATAGGCATAAAATATAAACTCGTCAAAGTCGGATGCCAGGGCCGCCTGGATCTCCTGCCGCGCCTTCTTCTCCCCGTCGCCCAGGCTGTAGAGGCGTGCGTATTCCTGGAGATAGGCCTTCTTGAATTCCGGACTGCGGTATGTCGCGCCGATATGCGCCCTGGTTTCAAACTGCGAATAGACAATCTGCTGCCGGGTCCACTGTTTGAGGACCGTCAGATACTCCGCAGACATCCCCTTTTCCCGGGCGATATCAAGGTAGCCCTCCAGATGACTGCACCCGGCGACCCCGAGAAGACATGCCGCGCCGATCATAAGACGGAACCATCGTTTCATGATTTTTCTCCGAAGACTCGATTGAAGATAAAATCAACATGTTTGAGAAAATTTTGGATCTGGAACGCCGCAGTCAAATCATCCGGGTTAAGCCTGGAGATCACCTCGGCGTCTTTCATAAGCAGCTCCCTGAATTCAATCCCCTCCCGCCAGGATCTCATGGCGTTTCGCTGGACAATGGCGTAGGCCTCTTCCCGGGAGATCCCCTTTTCGATGAGCTTCAGCAGGACCATCTGGGAAAAGATGGCCCCTTTTGTCATCTGGAGATTGGCGAGCATCCTCTCGGGATAGACGACGAGTCGCCCGATCAGCCCGGTGAACCGGCCCAGGATGAAATCGAGGAGGATCGTGGCATCCGGTCCGATGACCCGCTCCACGGAGGAATGGCTGATGTCCCGCTCATGCCAGAGAGCCACATCCTCCAGGGCGGCCAGGGCGTAGGACCGCATCAGCCGGGAAAGCCCGGAGAGGTTTTCCGAGAGAACGGGGTTCCGTTTGTGGGGCATGGCGGAAGACCCCTTCTGGCCGGGCGAAAAGAACTCTTCCGCCTCACCGACCTCCGTCCGCTGGAGAAGCCGTATCTCCTGGGCAAACTTGTCGATGGATGAGGCGATAATGGCCAAGGTGGTGAAGTATTCGGCATGGCGGTCCCGCTGGACGATCTGAGATGAGACGGGAGCCGGTTTCAACCCGAGTTTTCCGCAGACATAGGCCTCGATTGCCGGATCGATAAAGGAAAACGTTCCCACCGCCCCGGAGAGCTTTCCGGTACCGATCGTCTCTCTGGCCCGGACCATCCGCTCCCGGTTCCTCTCCATCTCCGCATGCCAGAGCGCCATCTTCAGGCCGAAGGTGATCGGTTCCGCATGGATCCCGTGCGACCTTCCGATCATGGGGGTATTCTTATGGGCCAGGGCCTTTCTTTTGAGTGCGGCAAGCAGGGCATCGAGATCCTCGATGATGATATCCGCTGCCTCGCAAAGCAGAACGGCCAGAGAGGTGTCGAGGATGTCGGAAGAAGTCAGCCCCATGTGAATGAAACGACCGTCTTCTCCGACCTTTTCCGCTACGGACGTAAGGAAGGCGATCACGTCGTGCTTCGTCGTCTTTTCGATCTCATCGATCCTGTCAACGTCGAAACCGGCCTTTTCCCGGATGTTTTTCAGCGAAGCCTCGGGGATTTCCCCGCGCAGGGCCAGCGCCTCGCAGGCCAGGATCTCGATATCCAGCCACTTCCGGTACCGGTTTTCCGGGCTCCAGATGACGGTCATCTTTTCTCTCGAATATCTCGGTATCAAACCATCCTCCTGTCAGAACCGTCGAAATTTCCGCCCGATAAAACCCCAGTTTTCCACCGGATCTGTGCTGAATATCCTGAAAAACCCATCAACGTGATGTAATGTATTATGAGTGGAGATCGGAGTCAAGGATTTTACGCTATGGCAGACAGCCTCTCCCCTTCCCCCTCCCTCTTGAGTCCCGAGAGGTCGACCAAATCCATGTTGAATTCTGCTTTCCGCCGTGTTAGAAACCAAAGTAGAGTAGTTTGGATCGATTTCACAAAGGGGGATGGATAATGAAAAATCTCTTCAAAGGGGTGGTATTGCTGATATGTCTCATCGGAGCAGTTCAGCCTGTCGGGGCTAAGGATAAGGACGTGGTCGCCGTATTGCCTTTTGCCGTCCACGGTGCGGAAAACATGGATTACCTGCAGCAGGGGATCGGGGACATGCTTGCCTCGCGCATCTCCGTCAACGAGAAAATTGAAGTTATCGGGAGGGACAGCGTCCTTGCCGCGCTGAAGGAAGTCGGTGGCGGGGAACTTTCCCTTTCCGATGTTTATGCCCTGGGACAGAAACTGAAAGCGGACTTTGTGGTCTGGGGAAGCATCACGAAGATCGGCAACAGCCTGAGCATCGACGGCAAGCTGGTCGATATCGCCTCCAACAAATCGGCCGTGGGGTTCGTTGCGCAGACCCAGAACATGGACGAGGTTATCCCAAAGATCAGCGACTTTGCCCAGCGGATCGCAATCCATATCACGGGGGAAGTCCCCCAGACCGCTCTCCCCTCGCCAACGTCCAAGGAGATTATCGTTTCCCGCCGGCCGGCGACGCCCCAAAGCACGCGCGAAGCGGAGATCATCTCCGGAATGAAGGGCAGCCAAAAGGGCACTTTCACCTCGACGATCAACCCCGATTTCATCAATGCCGAACAGCCTCTCAATCGAGAAACATTCTGGAAAAGCAAACAGTTTCCGTATGAAATCAGAGGTATGGACATAGGAGATGTCAACGGGGACGGTCTGAACGAAACCGTCATCATCGATCCCCATAACGTGTATATCTACCAGAAAAAAGGAGGTGACTTCAATCTGATCCAGCAGATCCCCGGAAAGTCCTACGAAAACTACATCGGCGTTGACGTCGCCGATATTAATGGGAACGGCGTCAAGGAGATCATCGTTTCGAGCTATACCGGCCAGCAGGTCAAATCTTTCGTAATTGAATTCAAAGAGGGAAAATTCATCACGATCGCCTCCAGTCTTCCCTGGTTTCTGAGGGTCATCAACAATGCCTCCGGGACACCCCTTCTCCTTGGCCAGAGACGGGGCATGGAAAAAACCTTCGACACCCCGATTTACGAAAACGTCTGGCAGAACGGGGCTTACCGCGAGGGTCGGAAAATGAGGATCCCCCAGGGTCTCTCCGTCTACGGCCTGACTCTGGACAAACTCGGGGCGGGCGGAACGGAAAGGGTCATCGCGCTTGACGAATGGGACTACCTCCGCGTTTTCGAGCAGACGGACAAGCCCCTTTCCAAAGTCGCCGTGATGGGCGGCAGCGATGAACTCGTCTGGAAGAGCGAAGAGGTCTTCGGCGGCAGCAACACCTATATCGAACCCATGAACAAGGGTGCAGGCCAAATGGCGCAGAATGCCAATGAAAGCAACTACATCAATCTGAGGATCCTCACCTACGATACGAATCAGGACGGCAAGCGGGAGATCATCATCGTGAAGAACTTCTCCTCTTTCGCGCGCCTGTCTCAGAACATCAAGCTCTTCAGCTCAGGCGAGGTCTATAATCTGGAGTGGGACGGGACGGGGATGGTCGAAAACTGGCGGACAAAAAAGATCAATGGCTATGTCGCAGATTATCAGTTCAAGGACATCGACAACGATGGTAAGATTAAGGTGGTTCTCGCCCTCGTCCTCACCGTGGGCGGAACCATTCGGGACAGGAGCGTGATCGTCGCCTACGACTTGAAGGGGCAATAGGGATTGACAATCGGGAAAAACTGTTATAATGGGTGCGCGCTTTCTCGAAGCCCAAAGGGCGCCCCGCAGGGTCATGCGGCCAATGACCCTATTTTGCGGCGCCAGCGAACGCCCTGGCGGTGTAGCTCAGCCGGTTAGAGCATACGGCTCATATCCGTAGTGTCCGGGGTTCAATTCCCTGCACCGCCACCATACATAACAAAAGCCCGGTCCCTGGCCGGGCTTTTGCGTATTCACGATGAGGCAACATGGAGGATCTGTTCAAGCCAGCCTGGTGGGCAAGAAACCCCCACCTCCAGACCATCTTCGGCAGCCTGAGTCTGCGGGTCCGGGGGAAAAACGAGATGTCCGACGCGGCGCAGGAGATGATCGTTGATGGCGGCAACGGCGCTCGGCTCCTGGGCTGCCACTCCCGGCAGGCGTTGCGGCCGGCAAAGGGCATCATCATCCTCCTGCACGGATGGGAGGGCAGCGCCGACTCCACCTATATCCTCTCGACGGGGCGCTTCTTTTACCGCCGGGGATACGACATCTTCCGTCTGAACCTGAGGGACCACGGGAATAGCCATCACCTCAACCGGGAACTTTTCCACGGCGCCCTGACGGAGGAAACCGCCCGGGCGGTGAGCCAAATTGCCCGTCTGCTCCCGAAGCGACCCTGTTATCTCATCGGGTTTTCACTGGGAGGAAATTTTGCCCTCCGGATCGCCCTCCGTCAATCCTATTCCCCTATTCCCAATCTTCGGCAGGTATTCTGTATCAGTCCCGCTCTCGATCCCTATAAATCGACCCTTGCTATCGATGCCGGATTCCCTGTCTATCGCCATTATTTTATGGCCAAGTGGAAACGCTCTCTCCGGGCAAAGCAGCTCTGTTTTCCCGACCGCTATCACTTTGACGAGATCCTTCATCACAAAACCTGCATGGGGCTGACCGAGGCCATCATGCCCTATTACACGGAGTTCGGTCATTACCGCGATTATTTCCGGCTCTACACCCTGACGGGAAATTTTCTCGCCCCCCTCGCCATGCCGGTTGTGATCTTCGCCTCCACCGATGATCCCGTCGTTCCTGCGGAAGATTACCGTCATCTTTCCGCAAACGGATTTCTTCAAATATCCCTCCAGAAACAAGGCGGGCACTGCGGATTTCTGGACCCCTTCCCCCGGGGGTGCTGGTATGAAAGGCGAATCGGCAAAACATTGGATAACCGGGAGGAAAGATGAGCATTCTGACCGCCGCTCCCGGACTCCTGACACGCCGGGAAGAATTTCTGGCACGGGTTATCGAAAGACTCGGAACGCATCCTTCCGATTTTCAGGAAACCATACAGCAGATCGCCACCGCTCAAAAAACAGCTTTATTCCGCCGCGCGGCGGGGGTTCTGCTCCCGCTCGTCTTTCGCGAATCATCGCCGGAAAGGCTCTCTGACGAGGGAGAGTTTTATTTTCAGCTGATAAAACGCTCCCCGCATGTCTCGCAACCGGGCGATCTGAGTTTCCCCGGGGGCATGCTCCGCCCCCGTGTGGACGGTCTTCTGAGGCTTCTGCTCACCTACGGCCCCTTCCCCATCCTTCGCGGCGCGGCACGCAGATATGCAGCCACTCGAGACCGGAAAGCCTTCCGGATCATAACCCTTTTTCTGGCGAACGCCCTGCGCGAATCCTGGGAAGAGATCCGGCTTTCCCCCTGTCACGTCTCGTTCCTCGGTCCTCTCCCGACCTACAGCCTGACCCTTCTCCGGCGGACGATCTTTCCTCTTGCGGGCTTTATTGAAAGCCCCGGCTTGCTCCGCCCGAATGGCGAGGTCGAAAAGATCCTGGAAATACCCTTGACCTCCTTTTACCGGGATGAACTTATCGGCTGCTACGCCATCGAAGCTGCCGACCAGGCCGAACCAGGCGAACCGAGATCCCTTCAATTCCCGTGTCTCATCCACCGCGACGCCGCCGGCGGGGAGGAGATCCTCTGGGGGGCGACCTTCAACATCATTATCCGCTTTCTCGAGATAGTTATCGATTACCGCCTGCCGGAATGGAAGGAGGGGCGCATCATCCGGAGAACACTGCACTCCGACTATCTGACCGGACGCCCCTCATCTTATGCCGGTTCTTTTCTTGACAGAAAATGGCCATAGCGATTAGTATGCGGGCGCATAAACAGGCACTTCCTTGCCAGACGAGAAGGGCTTCTGGGTTTTTCCGTCGAGGTCAGGATCGATAACACGCCGATGCTGCACGTCTTCGAGAAGGGCGGCTTCGACCTCAAGAAAAAGAGTGAGGCCGGGGTTTACGATCTGAAGATGGCCTTCCGGTGAGTGTCACCAATGACCCAATCGGAATCACAAAGGATTTGAAACTGATCCCATTTCACACCTCATGCCTCACATTTATGATGACAGAAATGAATCCTGAGGTTTTTCGCGAATATGACGTACGGGGCATCGTGGATAAAGATCTGACCCCGGATTTTGTTTATCGCCTGGGCCGCGCCATCGGGACCTATGCCTTTCGTCAAGGGGTCCGAAAGATGACGCTGGGCAGGGATTGCCGCCTCAGTTCGGAGACCTATCATGAGGCCGTCGGAAGGGGCATCATGACCGCGGGGATCGATATGATCGACATAGGCCTTTGCGCCACCCCCATGCTCTACTTCTCGATCCGCCATCTCCAAGCGGACGGTGGCGTGATGATCACGGGAAGCCATAATCCTCCGGACTTTAACGGCTTCAAGATTTGCATCGGTCCCGACACGATATATGGGGAGGAAATCCAGCAACTGCGCAGGATCATCGAAGGTGCGGCCTACATCAGTGCCGGCGCCGGCCGTCTTGATCCGGTGAATATCGCGCGTGCGTATGAGGATTATCTTTTCCGGAACGTGGTCATCCGCGAGGGCATGAGGGTCGCCGTCGACGGGGGGAACGGCGTGGGAGGGTTCTTCGCGCTGCCCATTCTGAAGCGTTTCGGTTGCCGGGTTGCGGACATCTATTGCAATCCTGACGGAAGGTTCCCCCACCATTTCCCCGATCCGACGATCCCGGAAAATCTCCGGGAGCTGATCCGTATCGTCCAAGATGAGAAAGCCGATGTCGGAATCGCCTATGATGGAGACGCGGACCGGATCGGGGTGATCACCGACCGGGGAGTGATCCTCTGGGGCGATGAGCTTCTCCTGCTTTTCTCCCGCTTTATCCTGAAGAGCAATCCCGGCGCCGTCATCATCGGCGAGGTGAAATGCTCGCAGAAACTCTACGACGATATCGCGAAGAACGGTGGAAAGGCGATCATGTGGAAGGCGGGCCATTCCCTGATCAAGGGGAAGATGAAGGAGGAGAAGGCCCTCCTCGCGGGAGAGATGAGCGGCCACATCTTCTTTGCCGATCGGTATTTCGGCTATGATGATGCGATCTATGCCACGGTCCGCCTGCTGGAGATCCTCTCCGAATCAGGCAAGCGGCTGAGCGATCTCCTGGCCGACGTCCCCAAGACTTTTGCGACCCCCGAGATCCGGGTGGATTGCCCCGATCGGATCAAGTTCCGCGTCGTCGAGGCCGTCCAGGATCACTTCCGAAAAACCCATGACATCATCGCGATCGACGGCGTACGGGTCCCTTTTGGCGACGGCTGGGGTCTTCTCAGGGCCTCAAACACCCAGCCTGTCCTGGTGCTTCGTTTCGAAGCGGCCACGGAAGTTCGCCTCGCCGCGATAAGGGGAAAAGTTGAAGGGACCCTCAAGGAAATCCTGAAGTCATTTAAGTGATTCCAGCACTCAGGGAAATGTCACCTTATCTCAAGCAAAGCCGGAGGTACGGTGATATTTCTGGTCGGGGCGGCAGGATTTGAACCTGCGACATCCTGCTCCCAAAGCAGGCGCGCTACCGGGCTGCGCTACGCCCCGTTTTCCCTATCTCTTCTCTGAGCCTTTCCTTCAACTTTTCAAGGGCCTGGGCCCGATGGCTGATCCGGTTCTTGACCTCGGGAGAAAGTTCAGCCACCGTCAATCCCAACTCTAACAGGAAAAAAACAGGATCGTATCCGAACCCTTCCCGGCCAATCGGCGCTTCCGCAATCCTTCCTTCCCAACGTCCCTCAAAGGTTTCATAATGACCATCGGGCCGGTAGAGAACGAGAGCGCACCGAAAAGCAGCCTCCCTTTCTTCGGGGGGGACTCCCTTCATGTCTTTCAGCAGCTTCCTGATGTTCTTCTCATCATCCGCCCCGCTGCCGGCATACCGCGAGGAATGGATTCCGGGCGCCCCTTGCAGGGCCTTCACCTCCAGACCGGAATCGTCGGCAAGGACGTTCTCTCCCGTCAGTTCCGCGACAGTCCGCGCCTTTTTTAGCGCATTTTCCAGAAAGCTCTCTCCGTCTTCGACGATCTCAGGAATATCAGGAAAATCGTTCAAAGAAAGGAGTCTGATCCCGAGGTCCGCGAGCATGGCCCGGATCTCTTTTATCTTTCCCCTGTTCCGTGAGGCAAATACGATCTTTTTCAGTCCAGACTCCCGAGGATGTTCCGCTGTATTTTTGTCAGCCCGCCGCAAAAAATGTGAGGAGTGAGCACCCTTCACGGCCCTTTCTGAAAATAGGCCTGCAGCCCCCTTACCAGCGCCTGGGCGACGGCCCGTTGCGTCTCTTCTTCGTTCAGGCTTTTCCGGTCTTCCGGATTGGTCGCAAAGCCGATCTCCACGACCAGCCCGGGAACATTAAGCCCGTCCAGAAGCGGGCTGGGTGCATCGCGCAGCCCGCGCCCCTTGCGGGGAAACACCTTCTCGAGACTGGATTGGATCTGCTGCGCGAGTCTCACCGAATCGTTGAGATGCTTGTTTTTTGCCATATCCCCAAGGATAGCTTTGGAGTCGCTGCCACCGGCAACGGTTTGCCTGAAACCAGGGAAATAGACCTCATAGCCGGTGGCCTTTCTCCCGAATCCGGCATTGACATGCAGGCTGATCAGGCAATCCGATTTGACCGTACCGACTGCGTTGATCCTCTCTGCAGTAGTCATCTTCCTGTCGGCGTTACGGGTCAGTTGGACCTGCAGGTCCGCCGTTTTTCGCGCCTCCTGGCGGATCAATAGGGCAAGGTTCATGGTCAAATCCTTCTCCCGGAGCTTATCCGACACCACCCCTGTATCCTCGCCTCCATGGGCGGGATCGATCAGGACAATATGCCGATTCGGCTGAGCGGCCGCCGCCGTCATGGCAAAGAGGCAACACAGGATGACGGTCACAGGGAGAATCCGAAATTTCCAACGACATCCATTCATGAATTCAATTGATTCCTTTCCAATCAGATCACTTCACGGCAGGTGGTTCTTACAGCAAACGGTCTTTGCCTGTCAATTCTTATCATCGTAAAACCTCGCCTGCCGCTTCCATCTCATGGCCGCCAGAGTCTCTCCACAGAGACGACTTCCCGTACTTTCTTGACCGCCACAATGACCTTGTTGAACTGATGGAGATCATTCACATTGACAGCGAAATCGCAGACAGCCTCGCCATCCTGTGAGATATTGATCTCCGCATGGGTTATGTTGACATCAACAGAAGTGATGGCGGAGCTGATATCAGCCAGGAGCCCCTTCTTGTCGTTGCCTACGACCCGCATCTGCACCGGATATTCCCTTTTTTCGCGGATGTCCCATTGAACATCGACCAGCCGGTCCGGGTCCATCTCCCGGATATGTGCGCAATTGGCCGTATGAACGGTAATCCCCCTGCCGCGCGAGATATACCCGGTGATCTCGTCCCCGGGCAGGGGATCGCAGCACTTCCCGAACCGGACCATGATATCCTCGATCCCCGTCAGCGACACGCCGACGGGCGCCGTTTCCGCACCCTTTTTCCTGGTCCCGGCGACCGTTGTTTCCTTCTTGGTTTCTTCCTCCGGCAGGAAATGATGGACGACATGCTTCGGAGACACCTTCCCGTAACCGACGCCAGCCATCAGATCGTCCAGAGAATCGATATGATATTCAGTGTAGATCTCGGCCATTTTCGAAGATTTGGCGATCTGTCCGAATTTCAGGTGATGTTTTTTGAACTCCTTTTCCAGGAGATCCCGGCCAAGGACAAGGCTTCTCTTCCGCTCTTCGGTCTTGACCCAGTTCCTGATTTTCGCAATCGCACGAGAGGTGACCACGAATTTCAGCCAGTCCTTGCTGGGATGGTGTCCCGCCTGGGTGATTATCTCTACCGTATCCCCATTCTTCAGTTGATACTTCAGAGGGACGATGCTCCGGTTTACCTTGGCGCCGATACATTGATTGCCGATATCCGAGTGGATGCTGTAGGCAAAATCGATGGGTGTTGCCCCTTTCGGAAAGGCTCTCACATCCCCGTTTGGCGTAAACACATAAACTTCCTCCGGGAAGAGGGCCACTTTGAGGTTGGACATGAACTCGCGCGGATTCTCGATCTCCTGCTGGACGTCCAACAGATCTCGAAGCTTCTTGATCTGATCCCCATCATCGCTGGACAAAGCCCTGCCTTCCTTATAGCGCCAGTGGGCGGCGATTCCCTCTTCCGCCCACTCATGCATCGCCCGTGTCCGGATCTGGATCTCGACACGTTCTCCGTACGGTCCGATCACCGTCGTATGGAGGGACTTGTAACGGTTGGCCTTCGGCATCGCGATGTAATCCTTGAACCTCCCGGGGACCGGCTTCCAGAGGGCGTGGACGATGCTCAGCGCTTCATAGCAGTCCTTCTCCTTGTCCGAGTCCAGAATGATCCGGAAGGCCGTCAGATCATAGACTTCGTCGAAATCTATGTGCTGCTCTTTCATCTTTTGATAGATGCTGTAAAAATGCTTCGCTCTTCCCTCGACCTCTCCCTTGATCCCGAAACGATCCAGCTCCCGGCTAATGATTCCGTTGACCTCTTGCGTATATTCCTCCCGTTTTTCTTTCTTCTTCACCACCCGCCTGGCGAGATCGTTATAGGCCTCGAAATCGAGATAGCGGAAGGAGAGGTCCTCTAATTCCATCTTCATCCAGTTGATTCCCAGACGATTGGCCAGGGGGGCGTACAGTTCCAGGGACTCCTTGGAGATGTAGATCTGCCTCTCCGGCGACTGGAACTCGAGGGTCCTCATGTTGTGGATGCGATCCGCCAGACGCACGAGGAGGATGCGGATGTCGGAGGACATGGCTAAGATCATCTTCCGGAAATTTTCCGCCTGTCTTTCCTCCTGATTGCCGAGGGTGATCTTGCTGATCTTTGTCAGCCCGTCGACGAGAAACGCCACATCCTTTCCGAAGGCATCCTCGATCTGCTCCGTCGTGGCCAGGGTATCCTCCACCGTGTCGTGGAGGAGGCCGGTCACGAGCGTCGCCGCATCGAGTTTCATTTGGGCCAGGATTCCGCAGACCTCCATGGGATGGGTCAGATAGGGTTCGCCGGAGAGACGGATCTGTTCCTGATGAACGGAGGCGGAAAAGATGTATGCTTTTTCGATCATCTCCACTTCGGAGGGTGAGAGATATGACTGGACCTTATCCAGGATGTCGTTGATGCGGAGCATGGGGGCTACAGTCCTTCATGGTGCAAGGAGTAAAGAGCAAGGAGGGTTTCACGCTTTACACCTCACTCTTCACACCTCACATTTTTCGCTGATGCGCTCCATAAGAAACGCCTCGACTTCGGAAACCGTAAGGGTCTTGACCTCTCCGGATCGCCGGCCTCTGATTTCCACCTTCCCTTCGGACAGTTTCTGGGGACCGATCGTCACCCGGAAGGGGATGCCGATGAGGTCGGCATCCTTGAATTTGACGCCCGCCCGTTCGTCGCGGTCATCAAGAAGGACCTCCATCCCTTTTTCCACTAAGAAGAGGTAGATTTTTTCCGCCGTCTCCAACAGCGGTTTCTCATTCACATTCACCGGGGTGATGATGACCGGATAGGGGGCGAGCGGCAGAGGCCAGACGATCCCGTCTGCGTCATGGTTCTGTTCGATGGCGGCGGCGACTGTTCGGCCGATGCCGATGCCGTAACAACCCATCACCATGGTCTGCTCCCGGCCGTTCCGATCAAGGTAGAGAGCCTTCATGGCTTTGCTGTATTTTGTTCCCAGCTTGAATACATGCCCGACCTCGATCCCGCGGGCTAAGCTGATCTTCCCCCCACAGCGGGGACAGGGATCGCTCCGGCGGATCACGCATAGATCGGCATAATTTTCAACCTTAAAATCCCTTCCCGGATTTACATGGGTAAGATGATAATCTTCCCGATTAGCTCCCATGACGACGGCGCTCGCTCCCATGAGCGAATAATCGGCGATGATCCTGGCCTTGATGCCGATTGCGCCTGCAAAACCTCGGGGGGAACGGGTCACCTTGAAAATCATGTCATCCGAGGCGAATTCCAGGGCATCACAACCCAGATAGTTCCGGACCTTAACCTCGTTTACCTCGCGATCCCCGCGGATCAGTACGGCCACGGGCTCTCCGTCCGCAGCGAAGATTAGGGTCTTGACAACCTCTTCCGGTCGGACATGGAGGTAACCGCAGACCTCTTCAATCGTCCGCACCCCGGGGGTGTGCACCTCCTCAAGGAGAAGAGCCGATCCCGCCGGCAATTCCGCCTCGGGTTTCGCGAGTTCGGCCTTCTCCATATTGGCCGCGTACTGACAGGCGTTGCAGAAGCAAATCGCGTCCTCTCCTGAATCGGCCATCACCATGAATTCGTGGGAATAACTCCCGCCGATGCTCCCCGAATCCGCCTCCACCGGCCGAAAGTTCAGACCGCAGCGCGTGAAAATCCGGTTGTAGGCGTCGAACATCTTCCGGTAACTGACCTCGGCGCCCGCCTCATCCGGATCGAAACTGTAGGCGTCCTTCATCCCGAATTCCCGGCAGCGCATCACTCCAAACCGGGGCCGGATCTCATCGCGAAACTTCGTCTGGATCTGGTAGAGATTTCTCGGGAGCTGCCGGTACGTTTTGATCTCGTTGCGGACCAGATCGGTGATCACCTCCTCATGCGTCGGCCCGAGACAGTATTCACGGTCATGGCGATCGCGGAGGCGGAGCAGCTCCTTGCCGTAATGGATCCACCGGCCCGATTCCTGCCAGAGCTCGGCGGGCTGAACCATAGGCAGGAATACCTCCTGGGCCCC